>TARA_R110002003_G_scaffold141_13_pt1 | contig 13766 bp, 17 predicted proteins | sample TARA_R110002003 | Tara Oceans TARA_R110002003 (sample SAMEA4396441) | marine metagenome | biome: Westerlies Biome; feature: [SRF] surface water layer (ENVO:00010504); material: water (ENVO:00002006), including particulate matter (ENVO:01000060) such as... | depth 5 m | reverse complement strand
AGACGGGACAGTGGGTGCAGATGCTTCAGCGACGTGCTTTGGCTTGAGTATCTCGACCTTCTTAGGAGTCGCTTTCGGTGCTTCGGGCACGGGAGTGCGGTTACGAGGGCTAGCAGCTTCGAGCGCGTCGAACGGATTGATGTAAGTGAACTTGGGAGGAATCGAAGCTGCCTCAGGCTGGAATCGAGAGGAAGGACCCGTGCCGTCAGAGCCAAAGACCCTCATTGGTGACGCAGCGGAAGCTGCTGCACTACCAGCTAGAATGGATGATTCATGCTCCAGTTCGGCATCCATAAGCTCCTGCGCCAGGTCGTCCACAGCCGTTTCAGGCATGTTGGACGCGACGGGCGGAGAAAAGGTGGCGGAAGCTCGAGAGCTGCGGCCGTCCGACTGAGCTGGCTTCGGGTGGTTCAGCAGACGAAGCAGCAAGTCCTGGGGGTTCTCTGAGGGCACAGAAGCTGGTGCAGCCTGCGCCGATGCGGGAGCCGCAGAGGGCGTCCTGTTGCCCATGAAGCCCGCCACGAGGTCTGAGGCTGAGACTGTGCTACCGTGGGCTTGAGGAGCTTCGGGCACCTGCGTATTCTGCGACACACGCCGAGCCTGTCCAGCGCCGGGCTGCGCATTGAAGCGAAGGAGGTTGAGCAGTTGCGCGCTCTGTTGCTGGGGAGTCTGCTGTGCGGCAGCACCGTGTTCGGGCGCGGGCGTGTGCGCGGCAGACGAGTTGGGCGACATGATGGCGGACTGGTGGTGCGGCTGCGGGCCGCTGGGCGAAGGGGAGAATAGCGGCGACGAAACTGATGGTTGGCGGTAGCCGTGCTGTGGTGGTGTTTGCTGGTTGTTACCGGCGCCACCGTGGAGACGGGCGAAGAGCTCCTGCAAGTCTGCCATGGTGAAAGAGGCTGGGTGATCTTGACGGTTGTTAGTGAGAGTGAGGAAGCACAACAAGAGCCTGCAGAGAGGATGATGTGACGGATTGGGCGCCACTCACTTTACTCAACCCAAATATTCGTGTGCGAACTGCGCGGCTGCAGCCACTCGGAACGCGCGTAGCAGGACAAGTGTAGTAATGTCTGAACGATCGAGGAAGCTGCAGAGCAGATGTATGATGGGTTTGACGCGCTGCGATGGTGCGCAGGGCAAATCAATGGGTGACGTCGGGAGAGCCGTGGGTGAGAGCAGACCTGCGCGAGAGCACTTGCGTCGCGCCGTCGCGCTAAGGTCGGATCGGGAAAGGCTGGCGATTTGCTGGCGAGGTGCGGCATAACCATCACCAATGCAGCTCCAGCAAAAGATCTTGTACTTGGTTCTGCATTCCAGATTCGGTCCGTAGGACCACTCCAGTGCACCTGCCATATGTAGTCATTGTTATAGCTGTGTTAAATCGAGCATCGTGCCACTGAAGCTAGCATGCACCACTCAACCACGTGCGAAGTTCGTCATCTCGCATGACAACCGTGAATTATCATGTTCCATGATCGTGTTGATAGAGAGGGACTTTCTGAGTGGAAAACCTATCTCCTGGCACCATGTTTCTTGCTCTCACAAGTCGCAGCTAAAACTTTCCCGAACTGTTGGAACAATCCCATTGTTCCTTGCCATGCCTTATACTCCCACCACATCGGTATCTCAGACGCATTCACCGATATCTACTATCCTGCAATCCCCCATCATATGCCGAAGGCCCACGCACCCCACATCCTCACCCACAGCCGCATCATTCCTTCTCCCTAATATCCTCATCCACCTCTACTCCGTCCCCCTTATGCTCATGGATCTCTCTTCCCCGGCTCCTGGCACCTTGCCCAGCTCCGTTCACCACTGTCTCAGGCAGAGCAACTCTCCCCAACCTTTCACCGCTATATCGCGAGTCCAGCCTCCTTCTATCCCCAGGACGCCGACTTCTTTGCAAAGGCCGTCCCCTCATCTCCGCGAAAGCAGCGACACTTCTCCGATCATTGTCTTCCTGGAGGTGTCGCCGATATGTTGCTAGGTTCGTTCGTTGGACCTTCTGAGGCCTGGAGGTAGTAGGCTCCGTTGGGGCATGTGCGGCGTTACTTGCACTTTGGGCGGGTGGTCGTGGTGGAGCGAGAAGGGGGTCGGAATCCCCCTGTCCGTCGTTGGCGGCGTCTTGTGTGTTCATGGGGGGTGTTTTGAAGCGGAAGATGCACATCTATTTTGGGTATGGTAAGCCGGGCGGGAGATCGATGGGTGGATAGGACATGATTGACGAGGGGACGTGAAGAGAAAGGGATTGTCTTCTATGACTAGGGAGATGGCTCCTCTAGCTGGTAATGATGAAGGGGCTCGTCAGATATGCATGCAACGCGCACTCAAGTGATGGCAAGTTGAATGTGGCCGTCTACCGCACGTCACTGATGTGTGTCGTCTTGTCATAGCACTCAACGTGGCCTGTACAGAGTCCTGGAAAGTTGATGCTCAGATCTGACGCCAGACCTAGCCGTGACGCGGTTGGATGCATGTACAGCTGCAAGAATAGAATGCGTTGAACCTCGTGCGGTTAGCCACAATGTGCTTCTGCTTCATCCATGCTACCATAGCCTGCGTACTTTTACCCCTCGGGTGCGTCATTCTTAACCACCAGCAACTCTTTTGAAAGATGTTCTCCAACTTGTCCAAACCCTCCTTCACATCTTTGCAGCATTCAACTACTGCATCCCTTGGGCAATCTAATCCATCCGTTGTGACCCTCAGCTCGAATCGACGAACATGTGGGTGTTCGACCTGGTGGGCCGCGATCGATTTCAACGGAACCATACTTGAAGAGACGCTGCGATGTGAAATTACCGAGCATGTATTCTTCTCTATCAAACGTGAATATTGAGGTGTTGTCGGACTCTTCCCATTCTTCAAATTTCTGCCGGTAAGCCCCAAGAAGGATATGGCCGAAGGGATGGGGTATCGTCTGCTGGACCGGGGTATTCTAGGAGTGGTCTTCGAATTCGCAGAATCTTGTGGGTATTATTAGCATGGCTAACCACATGCAGTCGAGTGTTCAAGAATCACTCGGCGCAGAAGACGGCAATTGCGTGGTTGACATATGGTGAAGCGTGTGCCTAAGCTGCTCCCTGATAACATTGCCTGATCAAGCCGAGCTATGCATCGGCGAGAGGCATGATGAAAGCAAAGTTCGCCACCCTCCGCAAATCAAGCCATCGCTCCACACTCTTGTGGTCCTCGAAGCGAAGATCCCGAGTGGGTATGTCCTACAACTCTTCCATGTCCTCGTCGCCTAGGTCGAGAGCTGGGAAATCACCAGCCTCGCATCGCTCCGGCCGAACAAAAACACCGCAATTGTTGCCACACTCGAAGTATCGCTTGCCCTTTACAGATCCGTCGTTCTTGCCCGTGGGCTCGTCGAGCGTGACCCCGATCCAGACGCCGATGCCTGGAATCTCGGGTACCGGACCAATATATGATACCGTGCCTCTGCGAGCGTCCGACTCGGGTAGGAGGCGCACTCGGCAAGAGAGTGATAGACCTGTTGTTTCTGTCAGTTTCCAGACCGTAAGTTTGTTGAAGCCGATCGTCAATATTAGTAGACGAGATGCAGCCGTGCCCAATAGACGAAAGTCGCAACGATTGGTGACGTTAGGCGAGTGGTATAGCCAGTGAACAGAACTTTTTTGGAACGCGATGTCAGGACGTGCGCGCTGCATGCCAATCACATGTATAGCCGCTCAATCTTGGGCTGGCCTGCAGACGAAATGCGGCCCGCGACGGACGATGCAGCAGAGCTCCGACTGCTGTGCTAGCGAGGCAAACATTTGCAGATCTGACCTACGGACAAACCGTTCAAGGTCGACAATGTGCGCCTGCATATGACTCGCATCAGAGATTGGCTGCAACACCACGGCCCGAGCGTACATGCCCACTGTATGAGCGAATGTACGTGAGCAATGGTATTCACATCGGCAATCTATGCCCAATGCTTGAAGCTGCGGCTGATGGAAGTGGGCATCACTTTGAGTTTCGAGACGTCTGGATCGATGCTTGTGAGCAGCTGCGGTGAAGTACGGCGGGCCGCAGTCTCGAAGCAGTGGTGACAGTGTAGCAATGACCGACCATGAGCATGCGTATCATGTGAGTCTGCAATGTTTGTAGTGGTCAGATCGGAGTATTGAACGACGAATACGCTGTCGATGTAGTGATTGAGCCTGCCCAGTTGGGCGTGCGCAATGCTGCGAGAATGCTCATCATGGGAACCTGGTAGGGTGGCATACACCTCAGGAATATGCCCTTCAATATCCTTTGACGCCGAGTCTCTCGCGTTCTGAGAACATCGAATGATGAGACAAGACCGATCCTGCGGTTCTAGGGGTGGTGAAATGACCGGGTTACAGGCATGTCAATATGCAGCCGTCCATTTGGGTGATCATCTGAAGCACTGCGGACTTGGCCGTTGGTATGTCATGAAGGCAAATAGCGCAGTCGTGCTACACGACTCCACAATCTCAACTTTGCTTTTACTCGTGTTGGGCAGCCACAATCGTACCACGTCTCTGAGACGTGTTCAAGCAACAAGCAAGACTTACCTCTCTCTTCGACCTCCCTTTGCGAGGCTAGAATCTTCTGTTGCTCGATGCTTGGCGCATTTGGGTCGAAACGACCAAGTTTCTGGGCCTTCTTCCAGGCAAGCACACTGTCCGTTCGAGTTTCGTACTCCGTCGTTGGCATGGTGTACTTGTCAACCGCCGAGAGATCACTGAAGTCTGTTCGTGCAGCAGGGGGGCGTGTATCCACGACCTAAAACTGGCATGTTAGATCAGAACCTTGTCTGTGAGCAACCATTTGCTCGCAAGGAAACCGAATCATCCCTCCATATTCCTCAACGATGCAAATATTCACACAAGTGGAAGGGGGCCACAAGAGAATGAGGCTAGAAGACCGAAGAAAAGAAATAAGGGTAGGGAGCATGGCAGAAATGGGGCAAGTTGATCCAAGGCCGCAAACGCAAACCGAAGCTCGGGTGCCGGCACGTGCTGATAACGGCGAGCGAACCGAACAGGAAGATCCTCCCACGTCTGCGGCGTTGCGCCCAACCTACCAGGGTACGCGTCCTAAGGTGATGCTGATGGAGTGGGTGGGAGGTGTCGAGGGGCACTGCGGGGCATGCACCTAGTAATGCAAGCTGGGGCTGGCAGCCTCACAATACGACCGAGGCGGCAAATGAGGATAAAAAGCAAGACGCGAACTAGAGCAACCAGAAACAGCTCTATAGTGGCAATAAGAGCCTGCAGAGCTGGACTGCAAGGAATATGTGGCAGTTGGTAAGAGGATGCGAAATGCGCGAAGCTCAAGGACAGGGCTGGTTATCCTGAGCAATAAGAGAAGTAGTAAAGCACTCACGGTTATCTCCGCATATGGTTGGAGTGGGAACGCTGCAAGGCGCGCTTGCTCTTCGTCAGCCGCCGTGAGCGGAACCACATCCTGAGAGCCAACGCGCAAGGACAGCTGCTGGCTGCCCGCCGGCACTCCGGTGATGGGCTCGAGACGCGATTTAAGGTGCGCAATAGTCCACGATGGCGAGATTCGGCGTTCCGATGACGAGTTTGGCGAGCTGATGATGAGAGGCACATCTGCCACGCTCTGGAGGGACATGTTGGCGTTGGGCAGGCTGAAGGTGCAGGATCCGGTGGGGGCTAGGGCGAACGGGCAGAAATAGAGCAGAAGAAAGCACTCGACACAGCCAATGTGTAGTGTTGGTGAGATTCCAGAAGGTGAGGTGCGATAGGATGGCGCCTGTGCAAAGGTCCGGCTCGTGATCTAACCGGCGACTCGTCGAGAAGTAAACATGTGATCTGGTCTGGATGCGGGTGTGCTTGGGGGTGGTGTACAGCAAAGCGAGGGCATTCGAGGTCGCTACAGGTGGGCGGTTTTGCTTGTCGATTAGGCAGCTTAAGCGAAGACGCCAAGCTGATGGTTTGACCGCAAGTGAATGTCTCAGAACAACGCATAAATGGGGTGCATCATCAACATAAGAACTCAGCACCCCACGCGCATGTTGGGCTCTGGGCCGTGGAAATGGAGCATGCACACCCCACACCCCACTGCTCGAAGCGTTCATGGACAGCTTTGGGCGCGTTTCGAGTTGAGATGCGTGCGAGGCTCCCACCGTGGCTGACGGCTCGAGCTCCCATCAGCGCTCCGTCGAAACCCCATCGTCGTCAGCCAAGAGTTTGGGGATATTGCACCCAGCTCACGGATGTTGTCGTTCGGCACATTGATCACGGCGGCTGGTCTTGTCCGAGCCGCAATCGTCCGATCTGCTGGCGGCATGAATCAACCACAGTCATCACGCGTGAGCAGCAAGCGCTTCCACCAGGCGCCGCCGTGCCTCAGCGTCGCCGGCGGCATCGCGCACTCTGAATTTTCCTCCAACTGTGGGGTGGCCTCACCGCTTGTATTATGCAATGCTAGACCTCTAAAAATACAGAGCACGACGCCAGGGTGCAGTTCCTTCGTATACGATTGATGAACTGGCTGCGTGCAGAACCATGGAACGGCGATGTGAGCTGGCAGCACAGGAGCCAAATGCGGTTAACCCGCCGGGTCATCCAGCAGACGTTGCTACGTTAGCAGGCGTGGAGGCTGTGGTGACACGCAGAAAGGGCCGCAATGGTGGCTCCCGATTCAGCGTGCCAGTCGGTTCGTCGGAGCGTCGCAGCCTGCTATGCCCAGGGCGGCGTAACGCGTCCATGAGCATGTTCGCATGCCGCACACAGACTGCAAAATAGTCTGTGGGGTGTCCTTCATCAATCACTCGACCAGCCGCCGAGGACGGCCTTTTATTTCATGTGGAGAGCGCACAGGACCACTGTTCGCTCACTGCCGGCCTAATGCACGTCGGGCGTTTAGGAAATTGGGACCGACGCCCATCTCGACCTCAACTCAAATGTCGACCAAGACGCGAGCAGCCTTGGGCACCCTCACCGCTCCGCGTGCATCATCGCGAATCCCGGACAGGTTGGTGCCTGTGATGCAATCCCCCAGACGGCCACCATGCGGGATAGCGCGCGGGCGCCTCCCGGTGTGAGCTGGCGTTGGGATGCCTGAGAGCATAATGCTGAACAACGATAAAAACGTGGCCCCTGCACACAAGACAGCACAGCAGCACCGCCGCAGCACGCTTAAGCCGTGTCTCACGTGCTGGGGTGGTACAAATCGATGATGGATAACGGGTCAGGCCGGGGCTACTACCTTACGGCCCTTCGAACGCGAGTGTGGCAGCGAGATTTTCTGCGCCTTCACGAGCTAAACGTCACGGACATGGCTCGGCGTCTTCACCGCAGTTCACCGCTTCTCTGTCCATGAGGGAGCCTGGCGTGGCCAGCGATGGAGATGGGCGCTCACATGTGGTGTTGAGACGAACCACGAGTACTGCAAGTACTGGGACAAGGTCTTGTTCCGACGCAGTCAAGCTTTTGGCTTGAACACATCACCAGCTGCACCGCCATAATGAAATCAGCGTTCGCAAGGCTACGTTCGGTAGCGGCCCTCCTGGCGTAAAGTAGCCGTAGGGCAGGGCGAAGCATGCTGCAGATCTTGTTCGCCGCGACGCCAGGTCATCGCACTTTTTGCATCCGAACCCGGCCCTAGGAAAGACGTTCCAGCGAATCCCTGAAGATGTTCACCGCTCTCTGGGTCCCTGATTCGCTGCCCTTACTAACATTCTCCATTGGGCTGTGACTGTGAGCGAACTTGACGATGATCATGACCGCTCCCCTGCTGTTGCTGAAAGGTGCAGGCGCTACAGCCCCGTCTTGGGGCGCATTGAGGCCTGATGGAAAAGGAAGGGCAGCAAATGAGACCCAGCACGCGAGTAATTCGATATGAAGCAATAACAAAGGGTTGACCAGCTCCCCAGCGTGAGCGGTGCTCTTGGGTGGGGGACACGTCATCGGCAGAACCGCGTCTTGCGAAGACACCGGAGCCTCTGCTTTTTGTCGCAGACTAACGTTAGTGATTTGGGCTCCATGGGCGTTTCTTTTGGTTTCTCGCTAAGCTCCCGGCAGACATGCTACCTGAGATCAGATCAGCTGTGTTGCCTCGATGTGGTCTGTGGGTCTCAATGTGGCGCCCCGCCAGCACGAGTCGAGGAAGCGTAAAGCGCCGAAGTAGTCAGTGTCAAGTCAAGTCAGAAACGCCAAAGGGTGCGTCCTAATCCCAAGCCCCCGGTCCCTACCGCGGAGCGTACCACAGTAATGAGGCGGCACAGGGGCCTGGTCCAAGGGATGCCTGCTACTAGTATTACATGTCGTGCGCTAAGTCTCTCTATTCTCACATCCATGCTATCAAGTACCTGAGACCCTATTCTCCGCTCTCGCCTGGCCGCGTCTACCATCCTCAACACGACACTTCATACATCCCTCGACCTCTCTGCAAAGCAAGTGGCTCAGCACGCTTGTCATTGACTGGCCTATTGGTTGGCCTGTTTCATGAACCCTGTCCTGTGGCCCTGCAAATAGCTTGGGTCGGGCAACCACTCACAACGTGATAACGCCAAAGTACCTCGCCAGTGGTGGAGAGCCACCATCACCAGCACACTTAGCTCTATTCGACTTCAATCACCTCACGATCGTCTTCGTCCGTTCCGTCTCACGCTCAGCAACGCAGTTATTGATTCTCGCCGCGCTTTCCTCTTGTTGTTTACCAAAACATTTACTTCGCCAAACGTACCACTCCCTGGGCATCTTGCGGCCCATCAGCATTCGGAATTCTGCCTTGTCCAGGCCCAACGCCACACCGAGTTGCCAGCACCTTACTGCTCCTCGTGGTACCTCTTCGACTCCATCAGGCTCCATCACAACAGTCGACCTCAAGGACTGCCCGACCTACCTAGAGAAGACAGCAGCGAAATTCGACATCAATCAACTTACGGCGCGCGTACTCGTGTCGACTGCCGTTGTACTGCCTTCAGATCGGGTCGCCCCCGATTTTACTAGTCTCTTCTCCCGTGTGAGACCCTAAGCTTTTGGTGGTGCTCGAAGTCTTCAGATTCACCCATCAACTTATGGGCTGGCTTAGTGCTGGTCCTCGTCGCCTATCGTGGATATCAATCTACTCCTCGAGCCGCGGGGCTCCGAGTCTCCGGCGAGCAAGAAGAGCTCGACATCGGTGACGTCTAACTCGACCGCAGCAACAAGAGCATATACGACTGCTCCTTCGGCTTACACGCAATCCCCAGCACACGGAGCCTCACCTGCGTACGCGACGGGGTCGCCAGCTTATGGAGCACCACCGTCGTATGGCTCAATCCCCGGCTATCCCGGCCAAGCACCGATATCTTCAGCACCTCTAGGACCTGGACCGATGTTAGGTGGGCCAGTATTGCCTGCGATCTCAGAGCTTCAGCGACATCCGGACCCTTCGCCACATCACCAATTCCGACCCCTGTACGCTGGTCACCCAGGCCAAGCAGGCCTCTCTCATGGCCCACCTGGAACTAATGGCTCTCCTCCACAGGCACTCAAGAGACAGGCTTCGCAAACACCACTTCCAGAGGAGAGTCCAGCCAAGAAGCAGTCTAAGTGGACCCCGGAAGAGGACAATCTCACAATCGAGCTGCGAGGCCAAGGCATGAAATGGGACGATATCGCGAAGCGCCTACCTGGGCGAAGCTCAATTTCTTGTCGCTTACGCTACCAAAACTACCTGGAAAAGCGAGCAATTTGGGACGAAGAAAAGAAAAACAAACTTGCAAGACTCTATGCTCGGTATGTACGATGACCCGTCTCACCGCGGCGACTGCGTGTGAATCTGCATCACCTTGGCCAATCGCCATCCGCATCTCCCTGATCACATTGGTTAATGCGCGCCCCTTTTGGTTACGAACATTTGCCCACCTTGCTTTTACTGCGTGTAGGGGACATGGGTACACATCCTGCCAAAGTTCAAGGCTGACCTACAAGTAGTTTCAAAGACCAGATGTGGCAGAAAGTAGCCACTGAAATGGGTATTCCCTGGCGCTCGGCGGAGTCGATGCATTGGCAGCTTGGAGAGCAGGAAATGAGTGCACGCGCGAACGCTCCCGTCTTTCAGCTACACCCTTCAGCGACAGCTGCGGGTCTCAGCTCACCCTCACAGGTGCCTGTTGTACCGGCTCCAGCCCCGCCTACGCATGGCTTTACTGCTGCGAACGCCGCTCAACTGATGCCTAATGCGCCTCCAGCACCTCAACAGCATCACCAACCACCGCCCTCATTACCACAAGGCCCAATGCACGGTTACCATCAGCGAACAGACAGTGGTTCCAGCCAGGGGCGGCGAAGGAACAGTTCTTTCAGTCGCAGGCGGGCAGATCCTCGTTCGAGGGCCAGTGTTCCGCCCCAGCTCAGTCATCCATTGCCACAAATCAACGCAGCGACTGCAGAAGATCTGGTCAGTGGCGCCAGAACGGCTCCAGTTCCTGATCTCCAATCTGGTGTAAAGCGCGAGGGCGAAGGCTTTGGCTATGTGGAGCCATACCAGAAGAGAAGGCGTTCCAATGAGTATGCAGGTCCCTCCCGGTCAGAACTAGATGCCCATAGTCAGGGTTTCAAGAGTCCAGATCGGCTCTCGCAACGCAGTGGGACCGGAAGCATCAAGAGCATGAAACGAGAGCCTGATGAAGCCGAGCGAGCACCCGCCATGCCGTCGCCACCCCCGCCTGCTGTCCCTTGATCTCTCGTCAATATACTCGACGCGGAGCACCCTATCTCGAACATACGCGCCTGACACTCATAGTTGACGCTCGTATCGAACAAGATCGGGATTATGTAAAAAGAGGCGGAAAGACACACATCGGGCGGGTACCGAACAAGCCGGGGAATAATAGAAAGGCATATGGCTTTCAACAGCCAATTTTACGACACTCAACTCGAATTGCATTGGGAAGTAGGCCACTTCACGGATCATAACCACCAACCGGCATGATTGTGGCATTTAGCGTGGGTCGGGTCATTATTTTGCTTTGAACTCATTTCATTACACCTTTACGCATACAAGATCATAGCGCTGGATTTGCTGGGCTTTCATTGTCTTCATCGCATCTGTTTTTGCTTGGCTCATACACCACTGGTGCGGTAACGATTGTGCATTTTCGACAGCGTTTCATTTTGCTATTATCATCTCATCATAAGCACGAGCGGCATAGCGTGGCGAGGATATCCATCGTATCACTTTGTAGTTTGCACCAAGCATCAGCCTGTCGATATCTTCATTTCTTCGCACTATCATAGAATTTTCCTTCTGCGTCATAGCAGTTCAGCATTTGCGCCAACGCATACACATCCAGGAGGCCAGCATGGCTAGGGCACCTCCTGTAGAATACAACTTCGTTCATCTCCGAACTCAAACCCTCTCTACTGAGTCACTCACCAAACTTGCAAACTTCTCGCCAGGTCGAAGTCAAGCATCCCATGCTCGAACCCGTGGCGGTGAACAACACGGCAGCCCATAGCAGGAAAAGTCCCACCGCCTTCGCAGTTCGTCTACCCCAGATCATGGCTAATGACGTACCAAGCGGCGGCTTGCATTCAAGTCGGTCAAAAGCGCGACTACGTGGCTCCTCTGCGCGTTGCGCTGTCACCGCTCTACCAGAATTTCAAGCAAGTCACTAAATGATGGTGTAGAGTGCGCTGGCAGTTAGCACAGCCTCACGCGGACGCCTCATTGCGAAAAGAAAGGTAGGGCCGAGATGGGTGGGCTGGGCTGCATGAACCTGCTGCACCCGTGAACCATCCTTGATTTATTTTAGAACGCCATGTCATTGACAGCGCAGACGCCAGTTCACGACCCGTTGCACCCCACTCAAAGCAGATTAAATGGGTCGTCAGCGTTCGGCGTCCAGAAAGTGGTGTTATCGATACCATGGTGCGGCAGATCAATCAATGAAGCACCACAGTCGTTCCCTGTTCCCTCCATCCCGCCCGTTGGAGGAGATTTGTCCAAACCTTCGGCCGCAAGGCTGAACCCCCTTCCCCACCTTGCTTCTTGAAACAATGCAGACGCATGACGAACTTTGCTTTGTCGTGTCATCAATGTCCAGCGTCAGTTTGATTGTTCTCGCGTTCCGTTGCTTTTCGAGAACAAGCTTATGCTTTGGAGATGGCACCGGATGGGGCTATAATTGCCGTTCTCGACAAGGAGTGTGCAGTAGGCGGCGTCCGTCCCTTCAGGCAGATGTTCGGCATGATAGTCAATGCCGAAGAGAACCAGTGCGGGACCTGGTGTATGGGCCTGAACACGAGACAGATGAACACGAACGGCAGCCTGGTCCACCGAATAACCTCGGCGCCTTCTGTCCGACCTGATCAATCATCTCGGGCTTACTTGCTTCTTGTGCGAAGAGGGTTGCATGCGCGGCACGGTCATCTGCGAACATGTTCGAACATGTAAAATTGCGCATGAGGGGCACGAATCGGACCATGGCAATGTCGCGCAGGTTGCTCCGTGCCCGCGCTGCTCGGCGATGCTCAGACAGTTCCTCTGCTTTTCGAGAAGCCTTCCCGATGCTCCGCAAACCGTCTTGGTCACCACATGTGTTCGCCCAACGCGAGGAACATGAGTCGCAGACTGTCCGGGACATATTCACCACTTGACACACGACGACATGCGAGCTCCACTTGCCGCTCTGTCCACCTAGCATTACCTCGCGCACAACCCACGAACTCATCTCCCGCTCTTACGTCAATGAACCAGTAACATTGCGATCTGCCGGGATGCCCCATTTTGCACAAAACCGTTCCATGACATGCGAAACAGGGCCGTTTCCGGCCATGACCATGGTTTGCAATGCAACCTGCCCGCCAGTTCTGGCTTGGACCCAGAAATCCTGATACAGGCTAGAAGCACAAGAGAATGTTCTTCGGCATGTCATCTCACACGAAACTGATGTCGCCAGCAAGGCACACCTTTCGAGGTTCTCACACTTCGGTAGTTAAATTACTGCAGAAGGAACCTGCGCACGATCAACTCCTGATACCCCCAACCCCTGGCAGCGTGAGGCTGAGGAGAACGAGCATTCAGCTGTCGATGCTTGGTGGTGGAACGCTGCGAATCATGGGCAAGCACGCATCCATTATCGTCGCATCAGCCATTTGCTCAGCATGCTCATTTTGCATGTGCATCAGAGTCAGCAGCCACTACCACAGTCAGAGTATAACCACACGCATAATTGCATGTTTCTCCTCAGCCTCACGTTTGCGTTCCGTTCATCTATCAATAAACTTTGCATCGCCAAATGCACAGTCATTCACAACATACGCAACTACCATCAGACTCAGCGGCTGCTGCAGCTGCGGAGCCTGAAACATTAGGCTGCAATTTACATCAGATGCATCACGCTAACAATTGCCCTCCACAGATGCACCCGATCGACTGGAACTCATCAAACCTTCCCAATCGGGCTCGAAACATTTCTCATGACTCAAGAGGCTGAACAATAAAATTGCGGAATGATCGCCCCGCAAACGAGAAGATGTGAGGCTAACAAGTAGTGGCGATCGCGATTGCGGCTCTCACGCTCGAACGCATGCATGCCAAGTTGGGAACTTTATGTGAGAAACGCGACTTGTCATGAAATAGGCTTGCGGAAGACGCAATGCAGCCAACGACTCATACCTACCGGTCGACAAGCCCCTTGGGCACCAAGGCGAGTCGGAACGGGAGATGAACAAGCTAACGGCCGGCGCTTACACTGACGTCAAGCGTCTGAAAGGTGTGATGAGAGGACTGTGAGGATGACGAGGATATCCAGCCATGTGTGA
>TARA_R110002003_G_scaffold239_6_pt1 | contig 13771 bp, 16 predicted proteins | sample TARA_R110002003 | Tara Oceans TARA_R110002003 (sample SAMEA4396441) | marine metagenome | biome: Westerlies Biome; feature: [SRF] surface water layer (ENVO:00010504); material: water (ENVO:00002006), including particulate matter (ENVO:01000060) such as... | depth 5 m | reverse complement strand
TTTTGCGCATTGTGGGTGATTAGTCAGCAGAATGTGACCATATCTGGCTCCACCTGGATGCTATGGTACGGGAACTAGGTCAACATTAGCAACCATTATAATCGCACATGTTCGGCTAAGCAAGGCAGCAGTCACACTGGAGGACCACTTAAGCCGTCCCGAAACGGATTTAAGGGCACTTTTTGGAATCGGCATGACGACTAAACAATGCCAATCTTATCGAATATTCATCCCGTGGGCGATATCGCCAAGCATTTTGGTTCGGTAAGTGGAGGAAAGAGAAGGAACATCGCATCGAGGTCAAGGTGAGCCCCCATTGGGCTGTTCCCTTGATGCTTCACAAACGATTCAAGCCCTGATTTGTCTACTTGGCAACGGCGAAGTCGACGTTGTGCTCCTATCATTCGGACGAGTCCGAATGTGTAGATGATAAGGTCGTGAATCATTCGCGCTTGAGTGCTCTTCGCATTGTCGGCAGGACAGTATTGCAGACGCTTGACCGTCGATTGGAAATCCTTCCGATGGTCGTAATAGTGGGTCAATCTGTTGGGTGATTTATTCAGGGTCGTGTCGACCGTGGGTTTGACGCATCCTTGAGTTTGGGGCCTACTATAGCAACCGTACTTTGTGTCAGGGAGCATCTGACCCAGACTTCATTCCGTTTTTTCCGTTAGCAACAGAAACCCTCGGTCTAAGCAAACTCCGACTTGGTTCATGAAGACCGGTAACGAAGACCCTCAACTTTGGTAGCCAACGACCCCTCACGTGATTTCCTCTCAACATCTTTATCCTTGAGAGATATTTAATTCTAGCATTTCTTTTCACTTTTGCAGTCTTCACCACAGCATTGAATTCCTCCCGCCGAACACTCGACTTCTCACAAATCTCAACTACACCAAGCGTGAATAGTTTAGTACAACTGAACATTAGGTACCATGAACTACTTCCCCGCACCATTGGCAAACAATGCCTATGACATGGCCGTCACTGGGCCCAACAACCAGTCCCCTGATGAAGCCAATGCATTATCCAACATGCTTTACCCAGCATACCCACAGGCGCCCTGTCCAATCTCGTCAATCACACCTGCAGCAGCACCACCACCACTAGCCTTCTGGCCCAGCTCCTCTACTACACTACCACCTCCACCAATAACACACTTCTCGAACCCTTGGCACCTCACGACCTACTGCCAGAGCATGCCAGCGCCAAGGGACGAACACGAGGCAAAATCTTGGGCCCAATGCTTTCACCTTCACCTCTTCACAGGCCGGCCGCCACCATGCGAGATCTGCGGCGGACGCGGCCCCTGCTTGATCGCGCACCCGCCTCCCGAAAGCATGTATCTCGCCCTGGTGAACGATCTCACCGCGTGGCGCCACGCATTCGACATGATCCCAAAGACCCTGGGAATACAAATCTGGTTCAATCTCGACAGGATTGTGTGGGCGTTCCTGCATACGCAGGTGATGCCGGAGGTGCTGCAGGCATTCATGGGGTATGTAATGAGTCCAGTGGAGATGGGTATGAACGTGGTGGATTTTATGGAGACGGTAGGGTTTTTGGACGGGATGGCCATGGGCATAGACATGGACATGGGCTTGGGCATGGACATGGGCTTGGGCATGGACATGGGCATGGGCATGGAAATGGGCATGGGCATGGGAATCGGAGGGATTGGGGAGGAATCCAAGTTGACAGAGGGGATGAAGAATTCTTGGGTGAATGCAGCTGAGGCCGAGATGCTCGCAGAGCAGGAACTGACGACGCGCCTATGGCAGCGCGTATGGGAGGAGGCGCAGCAAAATCCGGGCGCAATGGGACAAGAGGTCGTGGGCAGTCAGGGCGAGGTGGTAGAAAATGTCGCGGAGAAAGAAGTGCCGAAAGCGAATCTCCTCGACAGTGGAGCTACCAGTGCCGAAGATTTTGGACTTTTGGATGGTATGCTGTTGGACAGGGACTTCTATTCGAGGAATCTGTCGGTGGATGATAGGCAACCACTGAGCATCCTTGATAGGGCCCATGAGAGTTTATGGCCACTGTAGATGGTCGCCGCGTCTGATGATAGAATAGCAACGAAAAGTCACACGTGGCTATCCTCAGCATCTTTTATGCATGTTAAGTTGTAGGTGCAACCTGATCTGAGGATGTACACGCCACATTATACCTTCGATGTACTCTTAATTCACACCAAGTAGATCCGGCAACTCGACCAGCTCCTTTTGCATCTCCTCCACCATCGCCAGGAACTCGCTCTTCTCCATTTCAGACGCAAACTCAATCCTTGCACCACTAATAACCTTCTCTTTATCGACTCTCTTCACTTCCTCCTTAGCTTTGCCCTTGTCAACTACGCTATCCTTCCTCACCGCCCCATCACCTCTATCAATTGGGACCCTCAAGCCCTTGATCTTAACCTCTCTGTTCCCTTCGTCCTTGACCTTGATTGGACTAACGGCAGAGTTGATGTAAAAAGCGAGATAACCTGCGCGAAAGTCGGCAGAGAAGTGGATGAGCGCGATGATAGCGCCTGTGTCGGTGTCTTCCCAAATGCGCAGGTTTTCGAGGGCGCACATTTGTTCGGCATAGGAGAAGGATTTGCTGAGACCGGAGTGGATGCGCATCGTTTTCTCGGTGCGAAAGGTAGCGAGGAGGGTACGACCCATAAGTTCGTTTTGGAAAAGTGCTGCGGCTGTATCTCAGTTTAGCTTGTTGAGTGATTCACAGTCTGCGCAATTGTGCTTACCTTGCGGCGTGTCAAAGACGTAGTTCACCCAACTTGTCTTTGCAAGCTTCGCGGGCCGGTTGCCGTGTTTAACATCGTGGAACTTGAGCTCACATGGGACGGTGATGGATACCTTGGTCGGCGAGAAGTAGCTCGAGTAAGGAATGTACATCTGATCGTCGTCCATCCTCAGCTCCATTCGAATAGTGTTATCGTCGCTGAACGTCCACACCGAGGTAACCACCCTAACAAGTTTGGTTTCGGGATCGTGAACACGCTTCCGGACTACGGCTATCCGACACTCATCGCATACAGGTATCATTTCAACGTCTCGTGGGTCATCTTCGTTGATGCGATGAGAGTACTCGGCGACTTTGCCGCGACTATCATGGTCAGCACCCTCATATATCTGATGAAGAGTCAGAGGCCTGACTCCTTGATACTTACACATCACAAAGAATCGCTGCATTGCGAAAGGCTTCCTTCTCGAATGCCGCCCTCTGACTAGAGGTCGTTGAACTTCGGTGTAGCTTGATAAGGTTTGGCTGAGTTGCGGGGTAGGGACTAAGACTTGCATGCGATGTCCCTCGCTCAAGCCCAGAAGGTGTCGCGTATCCTAGCGCGGGCGGTGGAAGGAGTAACAAGGCATCCTCGCTCGAACGCTTGCCTGGTTGTCTTACCTCAAGAGTTCTCGATAAAGGCGACATAATCTTTTGCGACATGTGCGGAGAACGGCTAACCAGAGGATCTCGAGGTGCTCCATGACTAGACCACTCGGTAGAAGACGTTGTGGATGAAGCGTAGCTGCTGCTGGAATATCGAAGGGAAGAGACGCCAAAGCTGAACTCGGAGACTCGTTTCTGGCTAGGGGATGACGCTTTGGAGGCCATCGATTCACACTTGGGTGATGACGGGACTTCAGGGCTGATGGTTGGACTAGACAATTGAAGATACTGAGAGGACCTGCGAGACCCCAAAGGTGTTGATATAGATGATGGAACATTTTGCTGTTCGGACGTTGTGGGTAGTGGCGACGATGGGCTCAGAGGTTCGCTACGGTACTTTTTGCCGTCTAAGATAGGCGATCTTGCTGGGTGTTTTCTTGGGATTGGTGGTTTCGGTATGGAGGTGGGGGAGACGGTGAGTTTCTGCAAGATGTCGTGCAAATCTTCCAACTGCTCGTTTATACTACCATCCACATGATTTATGCCATCGATACTTCGCGCCAGGGATGGGACAATGTGTTCTAGTTGCGAGTTCGATTGGCTGATAGTGGTCAGTTGTTGCACAGTTCAGGAGCGCGACGAGCTTGCCTTTGCAAAGCTTGCACAAGAGGTGTGATGGCAATCGAGTGCATTTGCAACATTCCCTTGAGATTGTGCAGATCCCCTCCGTCAGTGGTCCATATCATGGTCTTGTACTGAGTCAAAACTAAGTCACTCCACGACCGCTCAATTGCGAAACCCCCAATGGTTCGATGCTTCTTGATAGCCTGATATTGGTCGATGAGGGAATCCAGGTCGTTGACAGTTCGCTTGCACGATTCAAAGATTGTGCAGATGCCGTTTTGGACTCCCTCGCCTGCTTCCTGCCACGTGCTGGATCCGTTATGCAGTGCCTCGGCAAGCTCTTTGAGTACTTTCGCAAGACCGCTGACCTCTGTCTCGACTTCGTGAAATTCGACAGGCGCGTCCTTGTGGCCTGCAGCAAACGCTCGACCGATTCTCCAGGCGACTTGTGAAATCATTAATACGTCCCCAGTGGCGGGGACACTCATCGCTACCAGAGATGCAGTGCCATTTACGTACGTCGAGCTGGTCTTTTGTCGGGATAAACTTGCCAGTCGAATAAAGGCAGACTGCATGCAATCAGATCTATTCAAGAAGTCGGAAGGTGGAGTGTGGTGAGATCTGGGGAACGGCTGGCGATATACAGTGCACGTCCAAGACGTGGGGGTTGTGAGGTGATCATTGTCAATAGAGCCTAGATTCGGCGCTGGGATGGACCCGACGCCATGCGACTGGGATCTGAGGTTTGTGGTGAAGGCTCTTGCGGAAGGGTCGGGTGAATAGGTTTTTGCTGTGAGGATGATGTTTGGGAAGGATGCGATGCCTGCCTCCAGCTGGCCAGTGGGGCTGGCACGTGGGGCCGGAAGCGTACCGTCATTGGCGTTCGCAGATCAAAGAGCCAGACTAGAAACAACGTTGCCGAGATGTCAAGTCCTGCAGGGACTGTTGGATATGGTTGCAATAGTCACAATCGTAGTTTAGAAGCACGCGCGTTCAGTGCCCAGAAAAAGTGGCACACACGTGCGAGGGACAATTGCATGGTTCGTAGGCCAGACTATGTGGCTGAGGAATTGCGTCAAGCTGCAAGCCATGCTAAGCGTGCGTCGCTAATTGAATTTGAGCTGTACGTGGTACAAGACGCATATTCGATCCGCGCGGGATATCCGGTGCCTGGCGCTTGGAGTAGAGTATGGAAAACCTTCGTCAAATGTCGGAAAAGACATGCAAGTCACCCAGTTCCTCTCCGAGCTCCCATCATGTTATTCCGATGCGCCATATTCGTGTAATATTGTACAGTGGTGTCAAAGTTCATGCGTATGCTGGGCGGCTGAGGTGTCTAAGCAAGCGGAGAGAAGAGTCTATTCTCGTTAGTCATATGCTGCCTCTGAAACAAACACTTTCTCGTCTCTGGCCAGCGTTCACAAAGCTCCGTCATGAACGAATGCTTCGTCAAACAATTGATAGTAGAGCCGGCAGCATAAATCGCAGGTGGACAGGACTCGTAGCGATCGGAGAGACAAGCGTTGGACTCACCGGATGAGGGACGGCTTCGGCTCGCTTCGGGAGTACCCAAGATAGAGTATCAACGGAAGGTACCCATAGTGTATGGCAACGCGAGAGACGTCGATGATACGCGCGATGCGCTCCTACCGCTGTGTTAGCACGCCGCCTGACCATCCTAGTAGCTGCGAGCCTGGAGCACCTTTGATTCTTCTGATAGCGAGAACATCGTGATGTTGTGATATTGGTGGTGGAGAACCAGCTCGGATTGTGGAGGCGGTAATTGCGGTGGCAGCTGGATGATGCGGTCGCCTGTCGATGATGAAGGCAAAGCTGCGCGCGCCGAATTCTTGAAATGACAAGGGTATGGTGATACTAACCACAAACGCACTAGTCTTCAGTATCAAGCTCCAAAAGTTCAACCTCGCTGCCTCTCACGTCTCGCAACACTGACAATACCTTGAAACGGTCTACACAACCAGACGCGACTTCTCTCACTATCATAGACCAATCTATAACTGTCATCCACCATCGCTCGCCATGTCAGCGCCCAGCGCCCGCCACTGGTACGTTTCATCCTCTGAAGCTCACAGATACGCTAATGCGCCGCAGGGAACAGAACAAGGAAGCCACAGTATATGTTGGCAATCTCCATGAGCGCGTCACTCCCCGGATTCTCCACGAGCTGATGCTCAACGCCGGGCGCGTGCGCAATGTCAACATGCCCGTGGATCGCGTCAACAGCCAGCACCAAGGATTTGGTTTCGTCGAGTTCCATACCGAGGAAGAGGCAGACTACGCGCCCAAGATCATGAACAATGTGGCTCTGTACGGAAATCGCATACGAGTCAACAAGGCGTCCGCGGACAAGCAGAAGAATGTCGAGATTGGCGCGGAGCTGTTCATCGGCAACCTTGACGGCATGGTCGACGAGAAGACTCTCTACGACACCTTTGGCCAGTTTGGACCGCTCATCAACGCGCCCAAAGTCGCCCGCGACGAGAACAACATGTCCAAGGGATACGGCTTCATCTCTTATGGCGACTTCGAGTCTTCCGATGCGGCTATTGCTAATATGCACGGCCAATATATGATGAACAAGCAGATCTCGGTGCAGTATGCATACAAAAAGGACGGAAAGGGAGACAGACACGGAGATGAGGCAGAGCGCATGCTTGCGAAACAGGCCAAGGCCCATGGTGTTGCACCAGCTGTGCAGCCACTGCCAGCACATCTGTTCACACTGCCAGCGGCCCCTGTTCCAGCAGGACCAGCCATGATACAGAACGGCCTGGGTATGCAGGGCGCACCAGGTGCCCCCAACGGGCATGGCGGCGGTTATGGTCGCCCAGCTCCCCCTCCATCTGGCTTGCCACCACCTCCGTCCGGTCTGCCAGCTCGCCCGCCTTCTGGTGCACCAGTCAACTTCTTTCCTGCTCCGCCTGGCTTTGCACCACCACTAAATGGACCGCCTCCAGGGTTTGGGCCTCCACCAGGCTACGGTCCCCCGAGGTAGAGCGTAGTCCAAACTGGCTATCTTATCACCCGGTTGCGATGATTGGCCTCTCGTAGGGCAATGCTACAACTGAGAAGCCGAAATTTCCGTCGAGGCGGTTCAGCCTCCGCTGCACCTGAGCAATCCCGGCCTTCAGACGTGAGCAAGACGATCTCGCTAGATGATCGCGGCGCGCTGACCAAAGGTTCGTTCTAGGCAACCTCGCGCGAAGAGGTGTGAAAAACGGCAATCATGGAGGAGCAAATCAATTCATAAGACTTCTGACCCGGCACGTTTTGCGGATGGTGGAGGTGCAATGTGGATTAATTGCAGCGAAATGCCACACTAGGTGAACACCAACGCTCACATCACGAGAACTTGAGCTCATCCTTTTGTAGCTCTCGCATTCTTAGTTCCAGACATGAAACACTTTGGCCACCAAGGTCGGGCCGAGACTAGAGTGGCGTGCAAGAGCAAAGTAGAATAATAGAAAAGACATAGGAAAATTGAGGATACAACAAGCAGACCTCAGCAACCAAACGTTTTCCAGAGATTCGCAATCGGACGATGTCTCTCAGTAGGAGTGTCCTGTAAAATATAAAAAAGAATGAAACTTGACGCTTCACCCCAATCACTACCCCTCACCCTTAGGAAAAACTAACAAACTTAGGATCTCTTGGTATCCCATCTGCACCAATATTGTTCTTCTTGAATCGGTCTTGCATGTAGATCCGTCTAGCTTCATCAAAGTCTACGCCCCTTCGCTTCATGATGCGCATGACCTCTTTCTTGCCTGCATCGTCCAGGCCTTGTCGCGAGTCGCCGGCTTCCACATTGCTTGAGAGGTCAAACGCCGAGGACGACAGACCGGCATCGATGTCGTCGCGGAACGATGTTGGTAGACGCGTGTAGATGGGTTCTGGGATGGGGAGAAGGTGAAGCCAGCGCTGTCGGGTAAAATAGAGTGCTAAGGGGCATCAGCTAGTGTGAACATGGGGAAGGCTGAGATAGACGTACCAGTAGCAGAGACAAGAACGACAAACCAGATGGAGTAGAACAGGTACCCCATCTTGCTGCAGCTAGTGAGGTGTCCTCGAAGCTGTGAGGTGTATGCGCCGTCTCGGAGGTGCTCGGGAGTGCTCAATAGAGCTTCAAAGCGCGTAGTAGCGGTACAACGAAAGGTGACAAAGGAGAACGGGGTAGGTAGTCGGCAGCTATGTTATCGCGCGATCATGCGACTGTCGTGAGGATAGACAGAGTCCAGTAGATTAGTAGGAGAATGGTTTGCGATATCTGACTGTTGCGGAGCCTGACCCCAAGCACCGCCTCATCCATGCATTGCGTCGTCACTCGTGGCTGGGCACGCGGCGCCGCTAAATCGTTGTTCCGAGCGCCGCCCGCACCAATCAGGTAATTTCGACCTCGCTTCGCCCATCCGACCACCGAAATAACCTCGACTTCACGAATAGCGACAAGTACGACATTTTCGACCACATTCACGAAATGGCCACTACTATTCCCGGAGACCTTGCGTGGGAGATCACCAGTGAGTGATGGCTGTGGAGGAAGGGAGCATGAGGATTTGGCGCTGATTGTGGGCAGAGGGACACAGCGCAACGCTTGTCAAGAGGGCGAATGGCGTGCAGTTCTCGCGCGACCCCTTGAACCTGAGGAACAGGTACAGCCGCAAGGTACGTGATGTTGTATCAAATTGGGGAGCAATTGGCTGACTTGAAGCAGAATGAGGGCCAGATCGCCAACAAGGTATGTCTGCCCAAATCCGACCGACCTCGACCGTACACACGCAACGAAATCCCGGGTCGGGATGCGAACAATGGTAGAATAGTGAAACTGACATGAGGGCAACAGGCTATCGGCGTCATCCCGGGCAAGGAGGGTGGTGTCACTCTTCTGATCAAGAAGGCCGACAAGCACCACCAGCCCGCTTCCTCCACCCAGACTGTCACATTCGGTTCTCAGCGATCAACCCGCAAGTACGTCCGACTATTCTGCACCAATATTCATCCTTAATATTAGGATAAACATGTCAAGGAGCAATCTCTAATACTAGACAGGACCTTCGCCGGCATCGTCAACTCCACTACCAAGCGCAGCTACCGCCCCGACCTCCGCAAGGACGCCGTTGCCCGCGCTTCCGCCATCCGCAAGAGCCAGAGGCCCGTCAAGGCCGACAAGCCCACCAAGGCGAGGGGCGTCAAGGCCAAGAAGGCTGCTGAGTCGGCATAGATGGGGAACGACTTGGAGATGAGGCTGGAGTTTACTTCATAAGGATTCATTTGGGTCTAGGAGTGGCATGGAATGGAATGGGATGCATGACTAAGGCTAGGGTCTCTTAGCGATAGGACTCGGCTGAATGAAAATGCTTGAAAACCCACCCATGACCTGCAACGATGAATCTTGTTTGCAGTGTTCAACACGTTTTGGAGAACACGCACGGTCAAGCACGATGTCGATTTTGCCAAAGAGTACACGATCATGACTTGGCTTCCATTGTACCAAGTCAGATTGTAAGATATGGCTAACGAAAATACGTGTAGTACATGACCAAGGTCTGTTTGCTCCGAGATCGAGTCATGTTCGAGCCTTGACATATCTCGTTGCAGATGCTCACAGGTAGTACAGTGTCGCGTCGCAGGCTACACAACATCGGGACCTGCAGGTTTGGTTGGGGACGCACTGCTACTTCTGGCGTGGAAGAGGGTGTTCAGTGATGCAAGCCTGTGTTTGATGAAAGGATGTGAACCTACGAGAGTGAGGTGCGACTGACATGGAGGATGACTGGCCTTTCTTGTTCTTCTTTTCCTCTTGATTCACACACTTGGTAAACTTTCCAACATGGGGTCAGAGCCTTCCGAGGTCATGGCTCGAGAAGCAGGATCTCATGCCTAAAGGAACCTATCTCCGTATCCGCGGTGCACTGCAATCTCTACGAAGGAGCCCATATTTCGTGATGCACCGATGTCAGTGCACTAGCCACCGAGATCGGTGCAACACCAAATTCAAGCTGCTTTGTACCTAGGTAGTGTACAGGCGGTCGTGCTGACATTGAGAATACTTGGCTATACTATCGTGACACTTGATTTGGCATATCCGAGCATTGTTATCGCGGGAACTTGTAAGCTGAATCATACAGTGTTATGGTGCAGCTTTTAGTGGGGAAGCCTTGCCTCCTGCGTCGCAATAGCATAGCGTGGCGGAGAATTGACGTGGTACACGAAAACCGTGTCCATCTTTGTCCCCGAGGTCATGTTCATATACTCCAGCCAACCATAGTCACCATTTAGGTATAGAACGAGACCTCGGGACGGTCGAGTTTCATGTATCTTAGTGCATGATCTATTCGTCGATAAGAACACTTGGAAGAAGTCAAGGTCCTAACCACAGCAGGGTCCAAGTGTGGGTCGTTGAGCTGGTGACTCAGCGCCTTGAGTCTCCAAGGGAAGTGTACGCCTTTAGATCTGCGCTCGTTGGAGTCAATCATCGCAAGGCCACGTGTGTTTCCAGTCATAAATCGCAGCGTCATGAACGTGATTCACTTCTATTGGACTCATCGCATGTATTTAAGCAAAGTTCTTGCTGCATAGCATCTTTCATCTACACGACAAGCCTATCAACTCCCAAAGAAGCACTCAGTCTTATCTAGCTATTTTACCAGCTGTCTACCACAGATCCGAAGTTTGATACCTCGTGCCCCACACTCAACTCCATAACATGCAATCGCCAGGTAAACAAGTAAGTTGTAATTCCTCCAACACGTATATGTAATGATCAATCCATCTCACATACTTTCCAGGATCCTGCCGTGCAGGTGGTATGCAAAGCCCATGGCCTTAGACCCAACAAAGACAACGACGACCTCTGTCCAGTCGGAGTTCATGAATCCAGCTATCTCAAACCACGTACTCCATGCTGGATGGTTCCTAGGCCCGCGGAACTCGTACGGGAGACTGACAAGGTGGCTTGCGTCAACTGCGCCTTGACGATGGCTTGGGCCAGCACGTTTCAGCTGCATAACGAAAACACTGCGAGCTGTCACAACTGCAATACGCCACTGAACTCAAAGAACAGCAGCACGCATATGATGTGTGTGAAAGTCGTCAAAGGCCGAGAATGCAACCACGCGAACCAAGTCGGCAACGTGAAGTGCGTGAATCCCGAGTGTACGAATGTCTTTTACAAAGAGGATCCAACGACGTCCGAGCTTATTCCGCCCAAGCCACGCGAGCTTATTCCGTCCCCGCATATTCCGTACTATGTGCGGCTGTACAAGCGATGGTTTATCGATGGGAAGTGGTGCTGTACACTTTGCGGCACGGAGGTGTCGGAGAATGAACAGGGTAATTGCACCAGGATGGATTGTTCAGGATGTTATGACGATCAGGGGATTGGTTTCGTGGAGCTTAAGGACCCAATCCAGTACTTAGTGAATGGAGGGCCGATGCGGGTGATATAGACTAGGTGAATTTGGCATCTCTAGTCGAGTTGTGGTTCGGATCCCCGCTGCTTGTTCATTATAGAGAGTGGGTCAAGTACTGATCATTGTCCGATTTCTGGTGTACGGTGGGTCAAATTGGCAGGACTGTTTGTTGTAGGAGGAGAGGAGTTGCGTGGTGTTTGTTTTTAATCTCCTAGAGAATGTATCTATGAATGCGTTGATACATACTTCCATCACCAGTGCAACTTCTGTTGGTGGACCACAGTGAGTCATTATGTCTAGGTATCGGATTTCATATGTACCGCAGGTTGGTTTGCTGAATCTATGGTGATGCTGAAGTCTACACATTCTCTGCGTCGGTTACCTACCGTAACGGCCGGACGCATCTTTTGAGCAATAGCTTAGCAGGGTGTAGGCTTTATTTTAATCCCTAATGTCATGTTACCTTTCCTAATAGATCTGCAAGAAGCTAACACATGTCTAATACATACGATCAAAACCTTTCAACTACCGGCCTTTCTAATGGAAACGCCATCTCGATTGACCTCTGACTTGACGATTCGACGGGGAGAATAAACATCTCATGTTCTACAGATGGGATTTCGTATGTCACCAATTTGGGAAACGCGGACTAGCAGGGCAAGGCTCACATTGTCTCGTCTAGAGACAACGCGTATACGGCATCGCCTCACTGGAGGAATCGCTCCGACTACATTCCAGACGCAAAGTGGTGATGCAGGCAGTAGATCCTTTCCTTTGTTATGATTAGGTTTTGTGAATATCTAAAGCAACAGTGCCGCGTGACTCAATGCCGACGTTGAAGGGTCGCGCTTTCATATGATATCAAAGTATTATACTGACACTTGTACTGCAGTATCAAAGATCAAAACTGTCAACACGCATGATTCTAGCGCGTCAATCAACTCGAACGATTCTAATATAAGCAACACGTCAGCCAGAATATAGACATTGCTAACGAATAAGGGCCCGCACAAGAGCAGCCACCACGTTCTTGGAACAGATGCCATGACCACGGCCCACCAGCAACTGAAAACAGCTAGTATTGCGAGAAGGGAGTACTCGCGCATGCACATATCCACGCCGGCGGGCGAGCTATGTATTCAGAACCCCAAATCCTGACTTGCTACACGGATCCCAACTCTGCCCAATTTGTGCTGGATGAAGTTGCTTGGGCGTTCCTCAAGTGCACCAGGTATGAGACAGGGTAACCGCTTTTGCGTCGAAGCTCAGATATCGTTGCATCGGGCTCTGGTGTTACCTGATCAAGAGTCATGACGACGGTAACCACATGATCACCCACTTAATCTGCTTGAATAAGCTTGAAGTAGACGGAGAGGGACAGCTCTACCGTTGGATCAATGCAAAATCCAGGAACCACTGTCCAACGATGAATGTGCTTCTCTTAATACCCAAGTCCATAACTGGAGCCCAACGTATGCGTCTGGCCAAGTTCCCAAAGTTGGTGACAAAGAAGTGTTGATGGGAACGGGTGCTGCACAAGCTGTGATTGTGAGAACGGCGCTTGGGATTGCAATAGCGAGGTATATGAACGCTCGTCTGTGGATGATGGATTGGGCGTGTTTGATCTGAGAGAGTGGCAAGAGTCGCACTTGGCTGATTAAAAGAACATATGAGCCATGCCATAGCAGCTGCTGCTTTAAAATAGTGTAGATGCTAAATACGACAATTTAAGGCCCCACAGGTCATGTGCTGGGGTCGTTCATTGGAGGTTAGCAGACGATGTGGTGAGAGTGTGCCCAATGTGAACATGCGCGGTGCTTCTTGGCCACAGCTTGTGGGACTATTGTAAGGTAACCTGCAGTGAATCAGTGTAAGAATTCCGGCTTCGTACTGTACGACTGGCAAATGGAAGGTCGTTCTCATCAGGCGTAATCTTCACCAGTTTATAACATAGTTATCACACCTTACTACATGAGCGAGTTCCATACGCCATCTAGGTCGACAAGTCTTGTGACTTGCAGGACTATCTTCGTTGAGCTGGTTGAGTGGAGGAACCGTCGGAGGGAATGTCGGAGCGAAGGTTGAATATTCCCGAGGTCAGCCATGGATGCCAAGGCTTTAAGTTAAATCAAGTTAGTCCCTTTTCGATTTGTAGCACACCTTCTAGCATTATTCATCTTTCACGTCGCTCCTAATCGATCTTACAGCACCAGCCATTTATAGTAGGCGTTCTCGATGCTCTATCATGCTTCGCACTTCCTGCATCACAATTCACAATTCAATGAGTTCGACAAACATTGGGAATAATCGTCGATGTTAACGTC
>TARA_R110002003_G_scaffold214_13_pt1 | contig 13799 bp, 15 predicted proteins | sample TARA_R110002003 | Tara Oceans TARA_R110002003 (sample SAMEA4396441) | marine metagenome | biome: Westerlies Biome; feature: [SRF] surface water layer (ENVO:00010504); material: water (ENVO:00002006), including particulate matter (ENVO:01000060) such as... | depth 5 m | reverse complement strand
TTCGAGTCTACGTCGCCCTTGGCGTACCAATTCAGGTCGCGACCTTGTTGCCAGCGGCCGACGGGGGCCATGAGCGAGTGGCCCAGGTAGTTCTCGCGCTGCGCATCGCCCTTGACATCTTCCCACTTGAACTCGGCGCGGCCGCCACTGTCTCTGTCAGCTTTCGCCAAGGCATTCAGAGCGTCTTCACTTACCGGCTGCCCTCTTTTCGCACTGTCTGTACAAGATCCATGGTGTTGTGTTAGTGCAGTGATGATGGAGAAAGTTGCGGGCAAGAAGCGGAGGTGCGATCGACGTCAGGGTCCAAGCTCTTTCCCCACAACTCAAGCTGTAGCATCAAAGAACTTTTGCTCGAACCTGTACAGTTCAGCTACCCAGTCACCGATATGGCGTCCAAAGTGCCCCTCCTCGATGAGCAAGACTTCAACTTCCCACCAGCCTTCGAGGGGCTGGAGCCGGGTGGTATCGATGCGGCCAATAACTTCATGTGGTACTTCTTCCAGTCTCAGTTCTACGAAGCACAGAGCAACAACACGGCTATCCTCAACTTCCACCGTGACGATCCCGGCACTCATTGGGTCATCAATGACCGCAAGGCCTTTGACGAAAAGCTACGCTCCATTGGATCAGGCCTACAGTTCGTCGTAGCCGGCGAGCCGCAGGGCGAGGGCCAGCCATGGCTCTACCAGCGCCAGAATGTCATCAAGCGTGCAGACAACGCGGTAGACAAATTCGTCGAAGGCAACTGGTACAACCAAGGCACGCGGATACTAATGGCGCCGAGCTTGCTCGACGTAGTAAGAGCGCGGTTGGTTAGTTGCTGCCTGCTACCCACGTCTGGGGTGACGAAACGCGCGTGTGTCGCTTGATGCAGCAGTGCTAACGGCTTACGCAGCTCACCATCTCGACACGTCTCCAGCAGGTGGCCGAAACATCGCAGAACATGACGCACTGGACCCCGGCTACTGGTTACTCATACATGCCGCCTTCGTACGAAGCGCCAAAAGCGGCGGCGGCAGGGAGTCGCATAGGCAGTCCGACGCTTGCGCCTACAGAGCTTGATCAGTCACAGGATACGGCTACGGCACAGGCAGCAGATGCTGCAGATTCAACGACCGACTTCTCCGATGCACTGTTCATGCAGTCGCTAGCATTGACGAACCGGTACGGAGACGAGTACATGGATGAGAATCCGCTCAAGGGCGAGCCTGGGGCTTTCGTCTTCACAAACACCAAGAATGCTGTGGATGAGAGGAACAAGGCACAGGAGAAGAGTGCAGAGCTTGCAGCGTTGCAACTCGCAGCCCACAAGGTCGAGACGCGGCCTTCAAGCGTGGTGCCTTCGGTAGCTCCCACGCCCAAGGGAGCAGCGACACCGGCTGCCGTCGAAGGGCACAGCAGGAAGGGCAGCGTGGCTCCATCTGCCAAGGAGAAGAAGCGCGAGAGGAGGAAGAGTAAAGGACTGGCGAGCCCGACTACGCCGGGTGTACCGCCAACTGGTTGATCGCGTCTCAGCGGATGACCTCTCGATTTCTTTTACATGATACCCCAATTTTCATATACTACTCAACAAGGCCTCTAGAATTCCATGTGCCAAAGGAGTATATCAACCTCACTCGTTCCCGCTCCCCTTGAGCCTCCGCACATTCGTCCCAAACGCGTCCAACAACCCAAATTCCTCCCTAACATCCTCAAACTCAAAATCCTCCAGCACCATCTTCGCCACCGCCTTCGCAGCGACCGCAATCATCGCCATCCCTCCACCATTAAACCCCGCCAGCATCCACTGCTGCCTCTTCCCTTCCTCGCCTCCCCCTCCATTCCCAGGTATCCGTCCAACATGCATCATCCCATCCCCCGTATACCCCATTATCCCCACCCAGACACTTTCAGTCTTACTCCCACTCCTTTCCCACCCCAGAAACGTATCCGGCATATACCCCTCCCAATGCCTTTCCACCTCGCCACCGAACCGCACCGAGTCGTCGAAATTCCCGTCCCAGGCGCATCGGTCGTGGCGGAACATGTACGCGCCGCCGCCAACAACAATCCCCCCGTCTGGCCGCGGATTGAGGTAATCGGTCCCCTGTCGCGGAACGCTTGCCGGCACCGACGGCGAGAAGTGTATATTATACGTACTGTTCAGATGCGGCCACACGGGTCTTGCGGGGATATGATGGCTCGCCATGCCCTTCACAGGCGTAATCGTCCCCCGAAACTGCGGCAACACGCCCGCCGTCCACGCATTCGTCGCAAACACGACTTTGCCCGCCTGCACCGTCCCCCTCGGCGTGTGCAATCGCGTCCCGCAGGAACCAGACTGTACCAGTGTCACGGCCGTGTTCATCTGCACATTCAGCTGCCCCGGATACCGCGCGACCAGCCGCTCCAGAAGGCCCGCGACCAGCTTGTACGGCCAGAAACTCGCACACGGACAAGACCACGCGGCCGCCGCGCCGCGGATGCTCGTCACGCCCGAGGCCATGGCGCGCCCGAGGGGTGCGTAGTCGTGCGTCCACGGCTCGCCGTTTGCCACTGCTGCGTCGTAGGCTGCTTGCACGGCCGCGGCGGCCCCGGCGTCCTGGAATACGTCGAATGACCGCCGGAGTTCGAATTCACATTCGTCGGCTAGGTTCTCGGCTTCGACGAGGGCTTTCAGTGCATGTATCACGGAGGATACATAGCGCTGCATGGGCCCCCTCGTGCCCTGCGGTAGACTCGCAAGCGTGTCGGTTTTGATCTTCGCGTGGCCGCCATTGCGCCCCGTTGCGCCGCTGCATAGCTGTCGGGCGTCGAGAAGGACGACCTGGGGCGGAGTGGCTGCTGCGCTGGATTGCAGAATGTGGTACAGTGTCAGGACGCCGGCCATGCCGGAGCCGATGATGGCGATGTCGCATTCTTTGGGTAGGGCTGGCGTTGAGCGCAGATTTGCGTGCTGGGACGGCTCGCGGAGCCAGTAGGATGGCACGGGGTTGGGCACGGGGAGGATTTGAGGGGTGGTGGTGGAGAGTTCAGGTTGAGGTTGTGCTTGAGCAGAGGGAGATGGCATTGGCTGCTGAGATTGAGATGGAGGTTCAGGTTGGGCATGGGGAGTAATGACGCGGAGGAGGACCATTGTGGATTGATTTGAAGAGAATGAGAAGCGCAGTGGTTCGGTGGCTACCTACTATATGCTTGGACCGGACTACTTCCTAAGCGCGCGTTGTTGAAAGTATACTCTAAAACCGGGTTATGGGTGACTCCGATCGGTGTTCGGGATAGCACTGCTTCGAAGACTTCATAGGTTTGCGAACGTTCAGGGGGTTTACATCAGGCTTTCTGCGGTTACGCACCTTCCATTCTGATATTCGTGCGGTAAGCAGGAGCGATAAGGCATCGACAACAAGTGCCAAAGCCCTTGACCCTCCGCGGCGAAGAAACCCTAAGTCCATGTTCGCATGACCATCACAATGCATAGAAGAGAACGTGGTTTTGAGTGGGTAAATCCCGGATCGTCGCATGCCTCATCCAAGGACATGCTCAGATCTCCGACGGATACGAGTCTTGACTAACTAATCATCCCTAGAGGTAGAAGCGAACTGTAGATGTCCCTTTCCTTCGATGCACACAAAAGAAAAAATATAACTCCGTCCCATATGCCGCTTGCGCTCGCTTTCCAGTTCGTATATGTCTTTGATGAACTCCTTTCATCAATACAGTTTGTTTCATCCACCCAAATGCAAGCAAGAATCCAATATGACCATTCAAGCACCAACCGAGGACGACCCCTAGGTAGTAACAAAGGAGAGATACCAATCGACAGGGTAGAAGCGAAGGGGTGTGATGCTGGCGAGATGTCGTATAGTGGAGAGTACAGGTAGAGTTGAGAGGAGACAAGGAAAGTGGTATCTCTAAAGCTACAATTTGAGTTGATGAGGGTATTGTTGATGCCGGTTCCGGCGGTTGTGAAAAAGGGCGCAGGATTCTTGCTTCCCACAAAATGTTTTTTAAAGGTCAAAGCAAGGAAATAAGGAAAGGGATGATAAGTGTCAAGACTACAAGTGTTAGGATAACCCTAAAACACCCACTCAAGGTCGCCAATGTCGTCGTTCGCCTGAACTTGACCAGAATGTTGGCGCCAATCTTTGCTCTTGTACCAGTTATCCACTTTTTGTTCCCATCCAGCCTGAGTTGGAGTTTTGACTTGGTTCTCAGGCTGGCTTGGGCCCCAGTGGACTGGTCGTCTCCAGGTTCCCGTCCGGCTCCGCTTCCTGGCGGAGTTCGGTAGGGACTGAGCTTGCTTTGGAGACTTCATAGGTTTCGACGGAGTCTGCGGCACTGTCTGAACGGCAGGACTGCGACGCCGGTCACCAAGGGCCGCCCACTTGTCAGCGGCGGAACGCTTGGGAGAGGGCGAGTGACGAGTCGAATGTTCCTCGAAGACGAATCCAGTGTTCTCGCTGACGTGCCCGACAGCGCGATGGTTCTTGGGCGAGCGACTCCTGCTGTTATGGATCATAGCAGGGTTCTTGAGCTCGGACAAACCGCCACGAGGAGTAGAGACGCCGGAACCAGCCTCGGATACAACCTTCTTGACCTGCTTCTCAGCAGCCATGGGGGTGTAGCTGTTCTCGATCTCGGCGATGAATTGCGCATCGTCCTCTTCCTCGTCCCACAGATCACTCCAGCTCTTCGAGAAGACATCACGCTTCTTGCCAAAGACAGAAGCCATGCTGCTGTAAGGCTTGGCTGGCAGTGAGCCGGAGATCGGCATGGGGCGAGATCGCGTGACATTGAGCGACTCCGGCTGCATGACGTCAGAGGACTTGAAAGATAAGCCCAAACCAGAGTCCACAAAGGAGACGGCGGACGCGGTGTCTGGCTTGACGGCGTAAGAGTAGCCGGGATAGACTTCGTCCTCGTAAATCTCGGTGTCTGGGATGGCCGAGAGTTGACGGATTGGCTGAGGTGGGGACATCGCAAGAGCTTTCGCCCATGGGAAAGCACCGCCATTCTCAAGATGAGGAGTGCTGATGGAAGGTGTCCTAAGTGGCTCGCGGTTGGCACCGACGGCAACGACATCACGTTCCTCAGTGCAGAACTCATCGAGGCTCTCGTCATCAGTAGTGAAGGCGATGGCGCGAGCAAGAGCAGCCTTGACGGCAGTGAGACTGCGTTTCTCGGGGTCGATGGCGAGGCAGTGCCTGATGACCTCAAAGGTGTCCTGCGACATGTTCGGGAAAACATCAAAGAGGCTCTGACGGTCGAGAGCGAAATCGGCGTACAGAGGGTCAGAGGTCGCCGGGACACCGAAGGGGTTGCGCTGGAACAGGACATTGAGCAAAACGATGCCGATAGCCCAGATGTCTGCCTTGGCCGTAGAGTAGCCAGCATTGGAAGGATCGTACTGCTCGGGAGCCATATAGCGGTCGCTGCCAACGGCAACCTCCCATGACCAGGAGTCTGTCGTTGCGAGACCGAAGTCACCCAGCTTCATCGTGCCGGACTGGGTAAGAAAGATGTTCTCGGGCTTGATGTCGCGGTGGTAGATGCCCTTTGAGTGGATGAACTCGACAGCACCAACCAGCTGCATCATGAAGTCGCGAACGTGCTCGGTCTCCAGTGGGCCCTTGTCGAGACGAATGGCCTCGTAGAGGTCGCCATTGGAGCAAAACTCCAAGACCAGGTAGACGTGGTTCTGGCTCTCGAAGGACTGAACCAGATTTACAACATTGTCATGCGAGCCGAGGCGAAGGTGAACGCCGAGTTCCTCGGAGCGCTCGTCAACGGCGAAAGCGGAGGGGCAGTTGACGGCAGCGGTGGTCTTGGTGATGACCTTGATTGCAACGTTGTCGCCAGTTACGAGGTCCTTGGCCTGGAAGACCATGCCAAAGGAGCCATGATTGAGGGGAGAAATGGTTTCGTATCGTCCATTGAGCACAACGCCTTCGTAAAGCTGATTGCGCATGCACTCCATAGAGACGATTGGTGGGGGTAGACGGGTAGCGGCCGAGGTGAACACAGAGGTCTACCGGTGGCGGATCGCTGGTGAAGGTGACGATGAAGCTCGCTCACAAAACAGATGGAAACGCGGAAAAAGTCAAACTCGAGGTCGTAGTCAAACAATGGGTTGACAGCCGTCGACGCAAAAGCGATGCTCTATCGAACTTTTGGCAGAAGTGGTAAGATAGCAATAAAATGGTTATGTTTGAGTCCGATGTGTGATGGGATGAAAGCACGGACCGATGTCGTCAAGTAAAGAGGCTGCAGGCTGCAGTAGACTGCTCCGGAGGTACTGAAATCAACGCGAAGTCGTTGGTATATGCACAGGGGTCCGTCGACTGAAAAGACAAGGAAAGTATCAAGAGAGTGTGGTTCTCATTGGGCGGTATTAATTGCGTATGGATAGCCCGGGTCAACGAGCAATCGGGGCGGGCGTGTCGTGCGGAGTCGTGGACGTCCGGGAGGAAGGGTCGCTGCGTAAAGGGAGGAAATTCGTAACACGTGGAGGAGCGTCGGAGGCAGACGGAGTCGATGTCTGATGACGCCTTGTCGTGTGAGTCAGGTGCACGGACTCAAGGGAGCTAGCGATGACTCGGAGACGGTCGAGATGCTAGAGTTGGCGGCTTTCGCTGGGATAGACGAGTGGTCACTAGAGCAGCAATCGTCTGTTCCACGAAGCTGGAGTGCAGCGCGGGTCGGAGATGCGAGGTGATGCGAGGTGGAGTAGGCACGAGGCTAGCTGTCGGAGCGGGATCGGATGGTGGCCAGCAGCAAGCTCGCGATGTCACATCAAATCAATGACGGGCGTGCGTGTGGGTGTAGATGGCGGAGCAGATTGGCGTGGAGCGTGGTGGTGGAGAGAAGCGTGAGCCACGGAGGGATGACGGTGTTGTTGTTGTCGGCTCAGCAGCGGCGGTTGCGGAAGGAACGAGTGGAATGCGGCGAGAATTAGGGCAGCAGAGGAGAGTAGGCGGCGGCGGTGGTGGTGGAAGAGGAGGAAGCAACGCTGAGCTTGCGGACAACGACGAAGGAAGGCAAAGGTTCGGTGTGTGTTATGGCGGCATCTGAACGGTTGGTGTGGTGGTGAGAGCGGATCAGGAGGGCGGGCTGGGGTATATGAGAAGCGGCGCTCTTGCACTCGGCTGCAGCCAGGCTGGCCAACAAAGCAGCAGAAGGCGGTGTCACGCCCGCTAGCCGTTTCTGTGACCCCGGCTCCAATTCACCATCGCATGCCATTCGCTCGCCATTAGCGCGCCATTCCAAGGCAAGCCCGGCCCCAATCCCTGGCCAGGTGATGCAAGCCACGACAGCGGCAGTAAAGCGGCGTGCCCACGCTTCCAGCAGGTTCTGTGAGCTCCGTCACCTTTGTCCGCCTTGCTTGTGCGTCTTGCGTCCATCGGCTCTCTCCGCCCGAGGCCATTCATCCCATTGGGACAGAAGCGGAAGCCCAAGGCACTGTGGTCATGGCTGCGTCCTTGAGCAGTCTCTTCATGGCAGCATTCACGTTATCTGTTATGACGACGGACGACGACCCGCCCACTGAAACACGCACCCTGCTTCATAATACTGGGCGCACGAAGCTGTGCTGCGTGGGCCGAATCCGGTTTAGCGCTGGCCCCGGCCTCGATCAGCAGAGAGGGACGTCAGCCGGGCGCCTTTGCACCACACGCCGCCTGGTGGGCAGTCCACCACAAGCTGCCACCTGGCTTCTATTGGCCGCGATCCGCAGCGCCCACCACCCTCCACGAGGTGCTCCAACAGAACTGTTATCATTAATTTATCGAGATGCTTGCCACTTGCACCAGCCGGGCAGCGGGCGTCCGGCAGTGTCGACTGTTATCGGCGCCGCGAGCAGCACCACCGATGATGTGCCATTCAGGGGGAGCCCGCCTCAATACAGCATGACAGGTGTTTAGAGTTGGCGCTCGGCGGCGCCCTTTGGTACGCCTGTGTCCCTCGAGTTCCGCGTCGAGCACGGTCGGGCGGGTAAGTGAGAATCTGGGGAACCTCATGCTCACCCTCGTTGCAAGCTCCCTAACTGCCGCATCGTGTCCGCAGGACAGTGGTTGCTATGCACGCGTCGGAGATGAAACAAAGTCGGTGTGGACAGCCTCGCGCGACTGGTCGCACCTCCATTTCCGCCTGCCCTTTCCTGCTGTTTGTTGTCCGGCTATGGCGAGCCTGGAGCGTCCAAAGTGGCTGTCCAAGCCCGTAGTAAGCTCGCGACGGCGCTCTAAAAAGGGACGCGCAGTAGACTGCAGCAGCCTGCATGGCGGAAGACGCTTTGCCACCACAGAGGCGTGCTCGACAGGTACTCGACGGCCTCCACAGCGACTACTGCAGGTAACAGACGGCCAGGCTTTGCCGTGTTGGACTGCTGTACCCACTTGTCCCTGAATCCCTCGCAGCGGTGTGGGCCGACAACAAACTCTCGAGGACAGCACACCTATTTGGTCGACCCTGCAGCCTATGAGCGCGTCAAGAAATCTACGATGGCGCGACATTGTTGCTCTCATGGCAGTGGGTATCGAGTGGGCCTGCGGATACCATCCGCGATGCTGCGGAAAGTGGGTATCAGATTTATGAATATCAGAATGCCAGTATACACATCTCTAACACTCAACACTGACAGCGCACTCACACAGTGGACCTGTTATGAACCCAGTAGTCGGTGAGCGCACCAGATAGCATCTTCTACCATGGCAATCGCGGCAAGCGACCTGGTCGGAAAGAGCTATCGTGAACTGAGATTCTGTTGTTTGCCTTGCGACAGACCAGTAAGCGCATCGTGCTCTGTCGATAGAGAAAATTTTCTTCCTTATACACACGTTTACACACGGCTACACCCCATTCGGCAGCTTGTCTAATGCTGTTGCCGACTGTGCACCTCCCTACTTGTGCACTTCACCGCTACCTATTGATGTTCTTGTTTCGCAGAAATTGCACCAACCAGCGCACGCCTCAGGCACACCACAGCGCAAAACACAGCAACATCAGAGATTTCGTCGCTTCACCGCTCCTCACCGCCCGCGACTCAACAAAGAACGAGCAACATGTGTGCCGCGTATCTTGATATCGAGCGATGGAGGGCGTCTGAGGTTGTACTGCTTGACATTGGTAAGTCCAGCGCCTGCAACCCTCGAGTCCTCCATCATCACCGTGCTGCTGGCACATCCGACTGCAACCAGCCTCCACCAACCTCCACCAACCTCTGCATGCAGTATTCCGGATCGCTGGCCTAGCCAACATCTTCCCGAGCACAGCAGACAACGACCCAGAACCACGCGTTCTGGCTCGCGCTGTCTTACTGCACTTTCCCGGGCGCTTGCAACCCCAGATTCTGCTTACGCCACTTGCAACGCCAGCCATCCACATGTCTCAATTGCGCCGTCAACGTCTGCAACCGTTACGAGGACACCATGCTGACCACATCTTTTCTTTTCCGTAGAGGGCACCATCTCTAGCATCTCCTTTGTCAAGGATGTCATGGTAAGCGCTGCCTTGCAGTAAAGCTTTCGCTTCACGTCAAATCACGTCTTCGTCGTCGCGATGTTGCGCCTTCCCCGCACTCGGAGCGTGATCATCGCCACCAAGATCAGTCGAGAACCACGCCGGGCCGCATCGCCAGCCTGGTGACACCCGGCAGTCTTGAAGCCACTCGCCTGTCAGTCTTGCGCCTTGGGTGCGCTCCTAGATCGGCTCTTGATTCTGTGGACAGCTTCACGCTTCCATCCTCTGTCACGCGACGCATGCCTAGGGGCTTTCGTCCCCTTTTTGCTACCTGCAGCTCACGATAGCCGCAGTACCCGTACGCACTTGACCGTCTCACGAGGCTAGCACGGCACTCGTGGGGCGATCGAGATTTCCAGCAACTCGTTGCAGGCTTCCCAACCGACACCAGGCAGAACGCCGATGCTCTGATCGCCCACGTACAGGATTTGACCCGTCGGGATGTAAAAGCTGTGTATCTCAAGCAGCTCCAAGGTAGGTTCGATCTGTTCCTCAGGCCACCTCATGCTCCCGGTTCCTGTCTCTCGTCGCACAACCGGTTGGGTCAAGGATCGTCGCCGAGTGGAAAGCGCCGACTGCGGGCTGCTTTAGTCTGTTAGCGGGGATCGTCGCGAGGTCATTTGGTGGAAGTCTATTCCACGCGCAGCTTCATTGGTGATATTCGCCATCCTTATCGTTACCCCTTGCGGGCTGATAGCCGGAATGTTCTCTACTGGAGCCATGCGAACTGCGTCTCCACTGTGTTACGTGCAACTTCATCACGATTGAAGCTTCTACACAGCACATCATCTCAACTTGAGCATGGAAGAAGTACTGATATACCTTGACTAACCATATCGCAGGGCATCTATGGACTACAGGCTTCCGCGAAGGTGACCTCAAAACTCCACTCTTCGACGATGTCGTTCCGACTTTAGAGGCGTGGAAAGCTACCGGCAAAACGCTGGCGATCTTCTCCTCAGGGAGCGTGCAGGCCCAGCTCCAGTTCTTCTCATATGTGCGAGATGGGCAGTCGACCAAGGACATTAAACATCTCTTCTCCGCACACTACGACACTGTGAACGCCGGTCCGAAGCTCGAGAAGTCTTCATATGAGAAGATTTGTAGGGAACTTGGTAAAGATGTGTCGAAAGTCACGTTCCTGACTGATAACGTCAAAGGTATGTTCGTAGGTTCTTTGTGTTTGGAACATTTCTCTACCTGAAAGACCACGCAAGCACATCCACTTTTCACGTCATCGTTCTTTACCCCGGCCAAACACACCACCCCAAGATACCCACTATCTGAACCCTCCCACCCACACTCATTTCTCTCAACATGACGCCGATTGTAGTTCAACGTTTCCACCTCCACGGATCCTAACCGGCCATCCGAAACCACCGCCGATCCTCCAATCTACGCTTGATTACCTGACCCCTCCACCCTAACTTACTGCGTCATCAAGCATCTCTCGCTGACTGTTGATCTCCAGAGGCCGAAGCTGCGACCGAAGCAAACGTGTACGCCATCGTTGTCGATCGCCCGGGCAACGCGCCGCTGTCCGACGAGTCCAAGTCTCGATTCGCAGTGATAGGAAAGTTGACGGACCTGCCATGAAAAAGGCACTGTAGATAAGCAAGTGAAGTCCGAATTAATAGCGATAAGCCTGGCCGCTAGAACAACCATGTCCGCTATCGTAATGAAGCACGTCCGCTATCGTAATGAAGCACGTTTCAGCATCCGCGCATCCAAGTCACACGTGATATTCCCATCTCGCATATGCAAACATGGCAGTAGGGGTTGTGTCAAGCAAAGTATGCGGTATCGAGTAAAGCGGCAGGTAAGGTAACAATCCGTTTTCACACTCACATTCACGTCCACGGTCATATTTGCACGACGTGTCGTTTCACTTACCCGACAACGTACTTGACACACGTGACTTCCCATCCCATCCCATCCCATCCCCCACAACCGCACATTCCAGACTAGACCAGACTACTCCGTCCCACATCACTGCCTCAGCGTCCCATCCACCCCCCTCACCCCATAATCCCGTCTCCCACCCACAAGACCCTCAAACACCACGCCGCCGGGGCGGCTGGAATGCTGACACACACCCCTCCGCGTCTCACAAGCGACCAGCCCTCCGAACCAGCGGGGCGGCAGGCGTGAGACGTGGAGTGTAGCAGGTGGCGGGGGTTGGTATGCAATCTGCATTGACGCATTCATACTTATGTGTTTACTGTGTCTGTTTATTCATTTATTTATTTATTTGTGTACTCCGTACTCGGTGAAAAATGGAAACATGTGCTGTGCTGTGGGTAGGAACGTGTTGTTACGCTGCGTGAGGATCTGCATGCCGTACGCAGCGCGCTATGTTCGATCGCGGTGCTAGCGACACGGTTTTGCGTGTGTGTGATGAGGGAAGTGGGCGGTTTTCATAGGCGAGTTGGATGGAAGAGTGGCGATGTGGCCGTGGGAGTCTCGCTATCGGCAGAGTATAAGTGCGTAACGGGTCGCCGAGTTTTGTTCTACCTGGGTGGCTTCAAGATAGTGTCTAGCGGTATTACTGCTATGTAAAGGTTGTGGTTTTTGTTTGGTTTTGTTTGGAGCGAAAGTGAGGACGCGAAGATGTGTGTGTTTTCTGAAGAAATGGAATGTCGTGGAAGTAATGCGGAGGAGGTTCCTCCAACTGATATCTCATAGAATGTGTTCATCGTGATCGACTACTAGGTCTTGTCAGACATGTGATGCAGTTGAACATCTTATTTTACTTTATCAGCGTATGCAACGTAATGCATCCAGTGCGAAGTGGGGAAAGACTCAGCTTAGTCACACAAGAGGTAATTCAGGAAATAGTGAGATAATTGATGGTATCATTGGAGAACGCCATAAGGGTATAGATGCTAAAAAGCTAGGCTGTCCTTTTCCTCTAAAGACTAACTCCGGCATGATGCAGATGCAGATGCAGATGTCGAGGCATTTTGATTCTTCAAGTGGTGCGCTCAGATCAAAAGCATGGAAGATTATGTGAATACCTTCCGTATCATTCCGTCTCTCCCAGTAGCCAGCGTCTCACAGTGGTGGACTCTCCGGCCGGTCGATCGCAAGGGAGAAATAGTAGTCGGTCAAAGCGTTCATCTCGTCACCGAAGCTGGCAGTTCCCTTTTCCATCCTTTCTTCTAGCATGTCTCTACCATAACGCCTCAGAAGAGGGACGTCGAGTTTTCCTTTCATCACAGGCTGCGCCATACATTCGTACCCAAGAGCGCCAATCTCCCAAACGCCTGCACAAGTGTCGCATATAAGAGTCGTGGTTGCCGGAGCGATCGGATTGACTGCGCCGCAGCGAAAGCAGGCAAAGGAGCACCGTTCGCATAGCACAGGCGCGTCTTCATCGGTGGATGTCGAAGGTCGAGCAGGACGGGCACAGTGTGTACATCTGGACTTGCCGGGGATGATGCGGGCCGTTTCGTCAAGTGTTGTCCATTGTAGTCGCAGTTCGTCTGGTATGCGGTCCATGCTTTGGCCTGAGTCTCCAACCTCCTCGTTAGTGACCAAGATGGTATTATGTTTGCAAGCTACGATGTCACATTGTGGACCAGGCTCGGATGCCGTATTCAGCTGGAACTCAAGAGCCTGTTGACGAAGGAAGGGCGCGTCAACGCTCTGATCGAATGGTCCGCTGTAGTTGGGACCTTGGACGGCTTGCCGGATTGGAAGTGCACCCATGGGAGCGAGCCGCAACTGCTGACTCTGCAAGAGCTTCATGCCTTCTGCTACGCCCGATTTTGCCGTAGTATCCTCAACGGCGATGCCATCAGATTTGGAGTCATGTTCGTAATCCGAGCACGCATATGGTATGTACCGGAGCTTATCTGCGTCTTTGATTGTGCAATCATCCCTGCTAACATCAAGCACATTGATTGAGCCATTGACTTCTCCCAGGAGCAGTCTGCTGTAGTCAGAGGTGAAGGCTCCCGCCATAATGCCAGAGTCTAGGGCGATCAGGTCCTTGACGAACGTGTCCTCATTGGAACGAGTGACGTCCCATACCTTTACAACCCCGTCGGAAGAACCACTGTAAAGGCGGGTGGCGGTGTCACCCCACGACAAGAATCGAATACCGGTGTCTGTTCGCTCAGGATGTATGCCATCCTGGAGGGGCATGAGAGATGATCCGTGAGACAAGGTCCTCAGTGGATGGTCTGGACGTCGCATGTCCCAGACGTAGACTCGGCCATCTGTGCACCCCGCAGCTATCAGCCGCTCGTCTTCAGGGCACCAAATCACGTCATTCATGTCTAGTGCTTTACACTCAATTTCAA
>TARA_R110002003_G_scaffold9_3_pt1 | contig 13812 bp, 6 predicted proteins | sample TARA_R110002003 | Tara Oceans TARA_R110002003 (sample SAMEA4396441) | marine metagenome | biome: Westerlies Biome; feature: [SRF] surface water layer (ENVO:00010504); material: water (ENVO:00002006), including particulate matter (ENVO:01000060) such as... | depth 5 m | reverse complement strand
TAGAATCGATGGATGTAGCATCAGTGTATTAGTGTGTAAGTATATCTGAACATATCGGCCGTAAGTAAGTCGAAAGCGAGTGAAGACTCAGCCATGGTGGTATCAACGCCATATTCCTTTCTATCCTCCGCCGAGCAGCCTCCTCGCGCCTACCGTAAGGAGTCTCCTTCGAGGCTTGATGTCCTCAACACTTTCTGCTGTCGAAAAGCCTTGAGCACATCCTCACTCTTCAAATCTCCGTCTGTGAGTTCCAGACCTATGATCTTTGCCAAAGCCTCTGCGAGCTGTGTGTTCTGCCTTTGCAGCGACACAACCTTGTCCTGGAGCCGTCCCATCTTATTCGAAGGACTTTCCTCCTCGATGCCCTCATCTTCATGCGCCGGCTCAGGGGTATGAGCCGGTGTTGGCAGCGCACCAGCAGTCGCGTCCTCAAGGTGCTGTTCGGAAGGAGTACGAGCAGGCACTGGCTTGCGTTTGATCCGTTGAAGGTCCCTCAACTTGCGGGCACGTGTCTGCTCATCTCGTGAAGCAAGGGGGTGATCCTTGACCGGCACCGGCTTTGGTGCTATTGGGGATCTCTTCGGGCTGCGTGGAGACCGAGTAGCAGGAGCCGAAAAAGATCGACGCTCCGGTGGCGTCTCAAAACCAGAGATCATGCGTTCTACTTCAGCGCTCGCGAGTGGGTTCAGCATCTCCTCCGTGAACGATATCGCGATGTGCCTGGAGCGACGTTGTGTTCGCTGCTTGGTCAAAGGCAACGTAGCGAGCTGGCCTCCAGATTGCGCTTCAGTGGGGATGATGATCTTCAGATGTCTGGCACCACCAGATGTTGTCATTTCTCGTGCACACGCCGGCACTGGTGGTCGATTTCGCGCTCGCTGTGGTGAGCCTTCCACTGAACCCACGCGAGCAGCGAGGCTCTTCCTCTGCTTGACTTTGAACAGTCGCATGCCCTTCTTCTTACGCTGAGTAGTCATGGGCTGAGGCTCCGGAGAAGGTCCAGTATGTTTGAGGTAGTAGCTGAGGTCGTTCAGCCCAAGATGGCTGCTTGCCGTGAGTGCATCGTGGCCAAGAATTGGTGGCGCCAGCTTCCCTACGTTCGGGGATCCCACCCAAGCAGCCTGTCCCACCGAGAGGCGTTTCTCCGTCCTCTTCTTGGCCACATGCAGCACATTGCTGCTCTTGTCGTAAGGCGAGTACTGGCCTTCAGCTGCGAACTTGAAGTCACTGTCCCTGCACGCGCCAGAGGTGGCTTGTAGTGGAAAGCTTGGGTTGGTGAGTCGCTTTGGAGACCTATCTGGAACCGGTGGCGGATCATCTGGCATATCAAGCTCATGGATGGGGTAGATGGCAATCGGTTCCATGAATGACTTGTGCATACTCGGCTCTGGAGATATGGGTAATGGAACATCTCGTGGACTCGGCGACCGTGCTTCAGGTGTGGCAGTTGGAGACGCTACAGGGCCGCCTCCCTGACTGTCAAAGTACCTCTGGATAACTCCGAATGTACCAATCTCAGCTGATACTTCGCGGTCCATGTCAAATGGAACGTCGCCAATGGCATCGACTCCCTCCTTCCGCCGATGTTTCGCTACCAAAGGCTCCATCGGTGCGTGTCGAGGAACATTGACTAGCTTTGGAGGCCCGAGCCTGAAGGGCGTCTGACGTCGCTGACGCTTCGAGTCCTGAGGCTGGTAGCCTGACGCACTTGCGCCTCTGCTGACTTGATCTGCCAAGATGGTCTCACTCGGTAGATAGGTGAGGATTTTGCTGAGAGGTGCGGAGATTGAGCGTCGATGTGACTTTGACGGCCCATGTAACTCTGGCGATGAAGATATGGCACTTGCAGAAGAATCCGCTTCAACCACGGCGCCATGATTGTGAGTCGATCCCTCATCGAAACATGCCGAAGTTGTTGATGGGCTCTGGCCATATTGATAGTTCATCACTGGGCTAGTACTGGCCATACTCCCCTGGCGAGACAGCGGACGAGAGTAGTTCTCGCTTCCCCGCCTAGATGGTCGATACACCTCCACCACCGTCTTACTCGATCTCATTTCAAAGTTCCTTGGAGTGTGATTAATGAACGTACCCCTCCGTCTCTGTTGACATCCAAACTCATCAATGAAATGAACCGGCGGCGTCACCTCACTAAACTCTGGCTCTGCCCCTGCCGAAGTCGGAGGTGTCGTGTTCTCTTCGGGTGTGCTGGTCGTCGACTTGCGTTTGAGAGAACCTTCACTCAAGTATGTACTCTGCTTCCTGACCTGACCGGCGTACTCGAGTGCACTGATTCCAGGGTGACCAAACATTGGGAATGAATTAAGGAGGCTTTCCGTGGATGAGGAAGGAGTCATGTCTGCGGCCGGGCTCCAGACAACCTAAAAGCGAACCCGTAAACGCCCAGCCGTCGCCTCTGCGGTGCTCTAAGCGCGAGCAAAACACCCGTCAGGCAATGTTTGGGCGAGAACGTGGCACAACCAGAAAACTGGTATGCGACAGGTACCTCAGCAGCTGACCGCATATGCGGTTGTCGTTGTACTTCACGAGGACTGATGTACTTTGGTTGTAACGTTAGCCAGGGGCGTTATGGCGACGTGCATCCAAGCGTCCTGCAGGTCAGAGCCTTTGCTGCGGTTTGAAGGGAGGAAAATTCATGTGGTGTGACTAGACCGGTAGTCGACGTAGGGATGGTTGTTGAAGCTCGTGATTGAGGTGACACCAAGTGACACGACAGGAATTTAATAGGCAGCTGGTGCCAACAAGGTGGGGTTCGCTGGAGGCAATGGCACTGCAACTGAAGTGCCTGGCAGAGAACCAGGCAGAGTGCTCTTGAAGTGTCGATAGGATGCTCAGGTGTACATTGTCACACGCACGAATACTTTGCTTCAAAAAGCAGCATTATGATGGCGACACACTCATTCGAGACTCGACCAGAGCTACCAGTCCTGTATCCTGGGTGCAGGCTGTGCCTTTAGCGGATGAGGCAATAACTGGCTAGGGTTGTGACACGAGATACGTGTGGTCGGACAATAATGCGGTACGACTGTCTTCTTCCGGCAAGATCGAAGTAGGGATGACTTTGCTTCCGATGTGCTGCTTTGGCGAGCTTGATGTTCCGGGGAAATGTCGATCGGGGAAAGGGTCGTGAGAGCCGTTGTATTGACGTTGCAAAGCGTCTGCGTGCGCCGAAGAGACATTTTCGTGGGGATGTGATGGTTTTGTGATTGCAGACCAAAGAAGTCGCGATCGACAAATCTCACCACGCTGATACGCCACACCAAGGCTTAAGCGACGCCAAATCGCATCATCTTTCAGTTGACGGGAAATGAATGCACTGCGCAAAACAAGAAAGGTTGAAAGCTTCTCCAGCACACGGTTCACAAAATGGCACATCACAACCTAACACAGTCGATCACTAAACCCATCTGATCTCCGCCACCAACGCCTTACAGCCTATTAGCCAATCTAGTTCGTCTCTGTGCTTTCATGGATTTAAGGGGTCCTCAGGCTTAGCGCCACCGACAAAAGCAAAAACTGCTTGCCTCAACCCCACGAGTCAAGTTATGAGATATGATAATGCTCAAGGACCCTAGCCGGTGCGATGTACAGTAGAGATTCGGAAAATGAAAACGCCATCCAAATGCTGCTGGTTCGGATGGTATAACGCCATCGCTTCTTGACAGGGAATGCTAAAAACGATCGCTCCTTGTATGCAAATAAGTAAATAAACCCCGCCATATCTCCTTCTCGAATTCGCATTCGCAGTTCATCCAGTCTTCGGTTTCTTCCTCTTGATGAATGGATTCGGAGGCTCGCGAGGCTTCATCCGAATCTTGGGCTTTGCTATCATGCCTCCTAGAGCACCGCCGAGGTTCGCTCCAGCAGCGGAGCCTGCGGCGTCTGTTCCGTTGGTAGCATTGTTCGTATCGAGACCAGGTGTTGCGCTCTTTCGAGTATCTGAGAAAGCAGCGGGAGTCGATCGCCCGCTTCCGCCGTTGGCAGTGGCCGATGCTGAGTCCGAAGGCGCGTCCTCCATTTCGACATCGCTGTTCTCTTCCTTGAAAAGATCGAAGTCGTCTTTGACTTCGAGCTTGCGCTTGGTGTGATGAGTCAACGCGGGCTCGGGCTTGATTTCCTGCTTGACATCTTGCTTGATGGACTTCCGATCTGAGACATTCGATTGACCACTTCCCGACCGACTCATGGGCTCTGATTTAACTTCTGGTGTCGGCCGATGTGGCTGTACATATCCCTCTTTGGGAGCAGGGAACTTGCTCGAGTGTTGCCTCAGCATCTTGTTGAGATCGCCTGTGGTGTATCGCTTCCTCTGCTGTGCATCTTCTACCAACTTGCGCCAGAACTCGCCTCGCACAAGGGATTGAGAATTACCCAATACCCAAAGTGAGGATTTGGCGCGAGTGAGACCGACATTCATTCGCCGTATGTCTTGCAAGAAACCAATACCCCCTTGGGGCGATGCTCGCACGCAGGAGAAGATAATGACTTCGCTCTCTCGACCTTGGAACGCGTCGGTGGTATTGAATTCGATGTCTTCGATAATGCTGGCGCCATATTCGGTAGTGAAGCGCGACTTGAGCTCCCTCAGTTGACTTTTGTAAGGAGTGATGATGCCCACCTTGCCTCTAAAGTCGTACTCAGGGTAGTCGGCGGTGAGTCGCTTGTACAACTTCATGGCGATGTCAATCTCTGCAATATTGATAAGAGAGTGTCCCTTCGGTGCGGCTTGATGTTGGCCTTGCACATCGAAGAAACGATACGGTCCGAGAAGCATGCTTTGATGCCACGGCTGCTTGCGCAAGCCAGCCATGTCACCGCCGTCCAGGAGTCTGCCATCGTAGAACGTACGACTGGGAAACAAGCTAATCTCCGGATGCATACGGTATTGCGTATCAAGCAGATGAACATCGTCGGGGTGATTCTTCTGCATGCGAACGAACAAACTTTGCTCATACTGGAAGCGCGCTGCTTCCTTCGAGAACACCGTGGGCGGCAACTGCTTGGGATCACCGACCAAGATACATTTCGCGCAGCCATATTTGAGCGGAATGAGAGCGCTCATTTCAACACACTGCGCAGCTTCGTCGACAATGACAGTCTCGAACTCAATGCTGAGGTTCTGGAACATATCGTGTCCCGAACCGCTCAAAGTGGCGCAAATAACATGTGCGTTGTTCAGAACAGATTCTTGGGCCCGGCGACGGTTGAGATCCGCATTTCGGCTTGCAAGTCGTTCCTCGTCCTTCGCGTTGTCGATCTTCGTTCCGAGCAGCGCTTTTTGTCGTCGTATCTGATTAAAGTCGTCTTGAAGCTTTGTAGCAGCGTCTCCCTTAACTTTCCCGCTATCCAGCTGCTCTCGCACCTGTCGCAATTGCTCGGAAATCTGCTTGTGGTCGTCGAAAAGTTTGCGCGTCGCAGCTGCATCCTTGCCGTTGTCAGAGTTCATGCCTAGTTTCTTGCTCACTAGCTCCTCTAAAGTGACGTCCTGGGCATTTGCGTTTATGGCATCACTACGACCTAGACGCACAATGTTGACATTACGATGCTCGCCATTAAGTGTCTTGATGCCGTCTTTGAAACGCATCACCAACTCATCCACAGCAGCATTACTGGGCGCGCAAACGAGTAATTTCTTAGAGGCTGCCTCTGAACGCTGTTGGCCAGGTACAGTAATCGAGGTGCCACGATTGCGGAGGGTGTCCGATAGAAGGGCCCCAACGATGGCAGTAATGGTCTTGGTCTTTCCAGACCCGGGTGGACTATGCGGACGTTAGTGACTTCAGTCGTTGTGGAGAGGAGACACTCACCCTTGAATCAGAGTGAAGGCGTCGTTGTCGATCGCTGACTTTATCGCTTTCGCCTGTGCCTTATTCACATTGTAGTTCTGAATGAGGCTTTCGGTTTGCTTATCACTGTACGTCAGGAGAGGCGAAGGCTTAGCTCGAATAATCTCATCGCACAGGTCGTAGTACTGAAGACCCTTCAACGCCCCATACTCACGCTCCAGAGGCGTGATGGACTGTAGCTTGGTGCCGAAAACGGCATTGTTGGGGTTGAGCGATGACGATAGAGGATTAGCGGGTACGACACGATATGACACTTCGATGTGTTGCTGTTTCCTCTTCACACGGAAGATCCTGGCTAGACATGTCGGTTCACCAGCAGATGGATTTCTACTCCTAGATAGGAGAATGATATCGCCTTCGGAGACAAAGATCTCTCGGTTCTCGACATGGGTCATGGTGCTGCCGACCTCCTGGAAAGCGTCAACGCTAGCTCGTGATGTGACGCGAATCTCGTAAGGCTTGGCTTGATTCTCTTCGCGGGCTTTGACGAAACCCTGCCATGCCTCGAGGGTGAGCAGAGGCTCAAATGTGGATTGGTACTCGTTCGGAGTTCGGAAGGTACTTGGAACCTTGGAGTAAATGTCCGGTCTTGACTTGGGAGGGAAGTCGCCTTCGTGGAAGTAATCCCAGCCCAATATAGTCCGGTGCAGAGAAGACAGATCCGGAGCAAGACGAGCGCGCATGTCTTTAGCAGACCGCACAACTCGCTTCTTCTTGACCGGCATCTGAATTTTGACTTCGTTGATGATATTCGTCTTTCGCCCCAGTTTTGATTTGGTCTTCTTAATGCCAAAGAGGTCTTCGTCGATATCTCCGTCATCTTCTTCAGACTCGTCGGACGAGTGCATGAGACCTTCGCCTTTTGCAGCTTGATCTTTGCCAAGGACACCTAGCCCTTCGAGGCCAGACCCAGCTTCGGCGGTGTGCGATGAGATGCCTCGAGCTTGTTTCGCCTTAGCAATCGCCGCAGCCTTCTCCTGTTCCCGCCTTTGTATCTCGAGCTGTCGCTTTCTCCGAAACTCGTCTTGTTGGGCGATTTTCTGCTCCTCGACAGCCTTCTGCTGCGCCGCCTTCGCCTCCGAAAGTCGCAGCTGTTCCCGCTTTTGTTGGAACGCACTGGCGCCCGATGTCAAGTTAGCCATCAACTTAGCCTTTGCATCCGATTGCGATGGGCGATCTGCACCAGTGGCTACCCATCTGCTCAACGAACCTTGCTTCGGCTTGGGTGTTTCTTCTTCCTTCACAAGTGGACGGCCAAGATGGGTCTCAAGAGCTTGCTGCAATTCAGCTTGTTGGGTCGTGCTGAGCTTCGCGCGGACATCTCCAGAGAGCACTCGCTCCATATATGACAGACTATCGGCAGTAATTTCAATGGAGACATTGTGTAAGCGGATGAGGAGCTTGCTGATTAAGGTCACCGACTTGCTGGACAGGAACTCGTCTCGAAGACGAAGCCATCTCGCCAACCCATCCATTGCGCCCGCGGGCTCGGCTAGCAATTCTCGGAGAAAACTAGAAGTGTTGTTGCTGTCGTCCGAACCGGTAGTAGAGCCCTTTAGAGCAGTGGCGAGAATGCTGTATTGGTCAAACAGCTGGTCAGCGAATTGCATGGTATCTCGACAGAAGTCCATCATCATGGATTTCCCGTAGTATCCAAGGTTGCTCCAAGCTTCAGTTGTTGCAAAGATCATGGTAAGTAAATCCCAAAGATTCTTCCAGAAGTTCATTGTAGCCCCGAGCTCGCCGGACACCAAATCGCGGGATCGCAATATGCCGTCTTGGGAGTTGCACATGACGTCGATAATGTCGGAGCAAGTCTTGATCGTGCTTGGTGTTGGAGCGAAAACTTTCTTTTGGGTTACACGTCGGATTGAGTCCGAGATACCGATTAGAGCATTCTTGTAATACGTCTTTAGTATGTGCTGTAGAGCGTTGCGTCGCTCGTCTTCGGAGCTGATGACTTTGAGAAGCTCGATTACAGAGTTACGTGTGTCTTCGGTCGATGAGAAGAGCAACGAGACAATAGCGCTGGCCGCACTCTGTTTCTCAAACAGTGCTTGCAGCTGCGCGGGATCGAAGTCCGAGAGGCGGTCAACGACATCGGTGATGGACTGCGAAAGTAGCTTGAAGCGATCGTTGAAGTGCCGTACAGTTGGTGGGATCTTCTCCACTCCTGCTTTCATCTGCAGGGGCTCAAGTCCAATCAAGTTCCGACCAGCGATCAGGAGGTGCATTGCAAGTTCCAAATTGCTGGAATCTATTGCCCTCAGTACTGTTCTCCATATCGCAGATGACGATGGTGTCTCGGTTGGGGACGGCTGCTTTGATGAGATGAGCTGCCTCTCAACGATCAACGACTTAGCCTCCAATTGGAAAGCATATTCTATCACGGATAGAGCTAGCCGCAACTCTTCCTCATTCTCCCTGCTACTGTTGAATCGTTTGAGATTGACAACGAGCAGCTCAATGTACGTAGAAAGCATTTCCAGCATGCCGTTAACAGTTGGCTGCCCAACAAAATCAGCTAGCTGTTTGTAGTCGCCCATAGTCTTGAAAGAGTGCACTAGGACCCTCATGCCCTGCGTAAAGCAGAATGCCCTCGACGTCCGGGAGAAGTGGTCCGACTGGTAGCGGCCAAAGAGCGCATTTGCGAAAGGGCGCGTGGCGGGACCAAGAAGGGAGGTCTTGATGGACGCGAGGAAGGGCGGAATCCAACTGAACGCTGCTTGTAAGTTTTCCATATCCTCTTTGCTGTCTGTAGCTGCGGCTAGAACCTGTTTCAGTACAGGGCTGTTGAAAATTTGCTCCACAACGTTTGCATTTGAGGTTGTTATGACGTTCATGCCATCCCAAAAATCATCTGGCGCCTTTTCAATGAGCAGCTTCATGGTGGCCAGAAGCTCAAAAAACCCCTCAGATGGTAGAGAGAGGTGATCGAGCATGAGCCTGTAGAAGTCTCCGTCTAAACTTCGAATGTACTCTCTGATAAGCTCTTGGTCCATGCGCTCGATGATGAGGCGCACGCCACCCCAGAACAGTGGGACATAGGATAAATCGAGATTGGTCATTTGGACTTTCATCATGACGTTGATGAGATGATCCCGCACTGCCCATTCAAACTCAGACTTCAGCAAATTGCGCTTGAAGCCTACCCAAGACTTTGTTGCCCAGTCCAGCCGTCTTTGGTTCTTGCTGAACAAGAAGCGAGTCATGGCGGGAAGGTATGTTTGTAGCTTTAGGCGTTTCTTCGTTTGGACCAGATCGAAGGGGGCGTCGAAGTGTCGTTGGAGTTCGGCTTCGTCTCGTAGCATGGCATCGCAGCTCAATGCCTCAAAGAAGGCGTACGTACACTCGGACGGGAGCAAGCGCATGGTCCTGGCCTTGGGCTCGGCTTTGCTCAGCAGCGTGTTGGCTTCGTCCAGACCCTTGCGTATGCGCTTCATGCATTGCTCGTCCACCAACCGCAGGAAGTCGACAATGTTGTCTTCATCATACGTATCGAGCAATCGTATCCTCCACTCGGCTCTCGCCATGTAGAAGACGCGTACGCAGACGTCGCAGCTCTCCATGATCTTGCTGAAGCGATTCAGGAGCCATTCTTTGTGTGGTGCCGCCTCGTCTCCGTCATATGCCAGTATCTCTGTTGCCTTCAGTGCTATCCATTTGCGGTCCTCCGCCTGCTGTATTTTGATTTTGCGCTCGTCCAGCTCGGTGGGATCAGTCTCGGCGGGCTCGTTGGCAACGTCTTCGTCGAAGTATATGGAACCATCGTCACCCAAGCGTGGGCAGAAGAGATGTTGTTCTTCCGGTAACTCTCGGAGCTTACTGTGCTCACAGACATGGTCAGACATTGTTCCAGTGGCGAGCATCGACAGCGCCAGTACGACGAAATAGCAAGGCAGAGGCCCGAACACAGCAGTGAAGCATACCGCAAGTGAAAGAAATAGGGCAGGCACCCCAAGGATCTTACCTTATGTTTTCAAGTATCTCCGCCATTGTCTCTCACCACGGGCCTTGCCCCGTAGACAGCCGCAAGACCTCTAGTAGCACTAAGACCAAGAGCAATTAGGCATTGCCCGCCCTCGGTCCGTTTCAGAGGCACAGAGATGTGTAGCAGTTGTCTATCTAGAGGATGGTGCTATCTAACACTAGACCCTGTGCGCCTTGTACGCACTGTTCGCTAATGGTGGGAGTGTAAGAGGCTGCGACGAAGCGGCTGGGATTTGTGTGCGCCAAATGAAGGTCGCGCAGGCAGCGGGAGCTAATGAAGGAGCGTGGAGACGACAGTGTGGTGTTGGTGGTCAAAGTTGTGGTGAGTGAGAATGGATGAAGGACGTCAGAGCACTAAAGTTCGGCTCAAAGAATCGCAAACGCGACGCGCCTTCTTTAGCGCCCCGCCAGCGCGTGCATGTGCCTGCCAAGCCACTTACCCTTCCCTTTCTATCATTGCCGCAACTCTGTCTTTGTGTACACTGTCTCAGGGACAGGACGCCAATTGTTTGAAAAATTGCCCCTCTATGCTTAGGCATGGTATCCCGGCTGTGCTGCAGGTCACCGGCACCACCGAAGCGACTAAGAATCATGAGCAGTCTCACACATATACGCAGTGCAAAAGTCCTGGTGAAGTGAACAAAAGCCAGCAATTGCTAGCACAATTACCTATCTACACCCTACTGTGACTCCCATACTCATCAGCGTCTATCGTACCTGTGGGTCTACTTCTCCATGCGCTCCAAAAGAAAATGCTCAAGTGAGGGAATCGAGTTGCAACTTATACACCAACAAACGCCGGCTTGCTCCGCAGATTGACAAGCTAATGATGTGATGGGAAAACGCTCAAGCGCGCGCGTGGAATTATATACAGTGTCGTCATCAGAAAGAATATATGCCAAGTCATCCTCATCTGTACGTCCACCGGGGCTACCGTTGTGGACTCCTGGGACTCCTGGGTGGGCTCTTGGGCGCGGGCATCTCGGGAGCATCCTGAAGGTCTGGTGGTGCTTCTTCCCTTGTGATAGTTGCTCTGCGAATCGCATTTCGTAGGCGACTACCCAGGTTCGGCTGAGTAGATTGATAGCCGTTACCCATGCCTTGTACGCTGGCGCGATTTCCATGGAAGCTGTTGCGACTGTGCGCAGACTCCATGCGTGTTAACATGGCTGCTGAAGTAAAGTCATTGCTTGCCTCGAAACTTGGTCGCACGCGGTCCATTGACATTCTCGCGCGATCGAAGCTGGGTCGGACGCGGTACTCTGTTGACACACGTGTTGCAGGAGGCAAGCCCTCCAAAGAGCGCCGGTATGTATAATCGGTGCTATTCGAACCGTTTTGGCTCCTCGCGTTGTGAGTTGTTGCGGTGGGGGCAACAGAGGGTGGGTAGATGGGGCGCACGTCCTCGTCCGCAATGTCAGCATTGGCGGCTTTGTACTTTGCCGCATCGACATCTGAGGGCTGCTGGGAACCACCAACCTTTTCCGGTGGAGGGGGTAGGTAGCTGGTAGTCTGCCGCAAATAGTCGAATTTGCCTAGCTTGACTTGCTCGCGGATGATGTCCACATCGAGAGGGAAGTACGTCTTCTGCACAACCTTGAAGATGAATCGAGGAAGCAGACACGCGATGACGGCGACGAAGAGATAAGCCCAGAAGTTCACGTTGCCGTAAACTTCAGCACCGGCTTTGTAGAACTGGGCACTGGAGGTAAAGGATGTGTATACTCCAGTCCAGAACCAAACGAGAAGGGTACTGATGACGATGATGAGAAGCATCAGCCAGTCCCAGCGGTAAGAGTTGTAGAGTACGTAGATGTTGGCGGCGGAAACGGCTGCAGTAGCAGCGTAGACACCCATACGTCGATATTCAGCAAGGTCGAGCCCACTGGCTGTTGCGAAAACACCAGTAGCGAAAAGTTCGTAGACGAAGTAGAATGCGATCAGAGATTGGTAAACACCATCAAGCATATATGCCCTGCAAGCGTGTTAGCAAAGTTTTGTGTCACAGAGACACACGCGTACCAGAACTTTGGCTGTGTCCATTCCTTCCGTTCGATGCCACGACGGTAAAGCTGAGGCACAGCCAGAGAGACCTTGTCGTCAACGTCTTGGTCCAGAACACCCATGACAATGACGGGAAGCGAAGTGAACGCAAGGTTGAAGAAGATAATGTACGTGTAATCGAAAATGTACTGGCTGTCAAAGTTGGTGTATATCTGATACCAGAAAAGGGCAAACACCCAGATGATGTTCTGTCCCGTCGTTAGCAATGTCTTTGCAAGTAAGTGCGATTCCAAAGCTGACCTTGTAAAAGAAGTTGGCAATCGTTTCGGCCAATCTGCGGTATGACCATCGGCCATGAACAAGGACAAGACGTGTCAGGAAGCGGAACTGGCCGATAGCGTAATCCGATGACATGACAGCCGCGCGACCTTCGACACCGGCGATTCCAACACCCACGTGGGCTTCTTGGATCATAGCAACATCGTTGGCACCGTCACCAATGGCGAGCGTCAGACAGTCGAGGCCACTCTTTACCATGTTGACAACCGCGGCCTTCTGGCTAGGACTGACACGACAGCAAAGCACGGAACGACAGCGTCTGCATAAGAGCAGGAATTTACGCTTGACAGCATCATCTAGAGCCAATTTGAGGGTGTCACCGTCGATGATGAGGGCATGTGTTGGTGGTGGTGGCTCGTGATCCGTCTGGGCGGCGGCTAACTCTTCTTCGGAACCGGTCAAGCCAAACAACTTGAGCTTGTCGTCCAGCTGTGCCTCAATGGATGAGATGTTGTCATCGGTGACCTTGAGAATGATGAGATCCATGTCGTTGTCGAGGAGGTTGCATGAGAAGCCGATGTTGATGGCTGTCTCCACCTTGTCACCAGTCAATACCCAAAGCTTGATACCGGCTTGGCCAAGGAGGGAAATTGACTCGGGCACGCCGTCCTGCAGTCGATCTTCGATAGCGGTGCCTCCGACCAACCACAACTGATTTTCAATGCGATCCGACACTTCCTCTAGCTTGTCTTCACGTCCGACGACGGCGTTGGCGGCGATGTCGTAATCTTTGTTCCACTCCTCGTATTCCTCTTGTGAGATCTCTCTTTGAGCGATACACAAAGTACGTAGACCTTCTCGAGCAAACATCTCGAGATGCTCGCCAGTGCTAGCGCGTAGTTGTCGTTGCTCATTGGGAATCAACCGAGAGTAAATCATGCTGTCGGCTCCCTTGCAGAAAAGCATGATTTTGCCGTCTGGCATCCTAATGATTGCACTCATTCGCTTTCTGGTAGAGTTGAACTCAAGGGTGTTGAGAACTTGATACCTGCGTTCTTCTCCAAGCACATTGACTATCAAACGGTCATCCTGTCGGCCAACAAAGGTAAAGCCGACGTCGCGTGCGGTGGCCACGAGTGCTGCTTCATCGGGAGATTGAGCCTTGAACTCAATCTTCGGAGGGTCGCCAGGAGTACGCTCGGTGACGACCGTGTGGCAGAGAGCTAGGGCGACCATGAAGTTCTCATTAGCTGCCTGTTGCTCCCTCCCAGACTCGCCAGCAAGATCGTCGATGTAATCAGGGGCCACAAAGGTCAAATCGTCGTCCCACAAATACGGGTTATCATGAATCTTGCGGATCCCTTCAATCATTCGCGCGCGATCGCGCGCAATCTGTTCGCGAGCACGGGCACCTTCAACCTCAACGTCGATTCCTTGTCTGCGCTGCATGCCAGCCTGAGCTTCCGTATATGCTTCTCCGTAAGGAACTCCATTGATGGTGCACTTCTTGAATTCCATGACGTTTTGCGTGAGCGTGCCAGTCTTGTCTGAGAAGATATACTCAATCTGTCCAACATCGTCCGATATGTTCCAAGACTTGGGGGTACATGGATAGTCGAGCTTCTCGTAGTACATTTGCACGTCGCTGTAGATGAATAAAGCCTGCAGGGTG
>TARA_R110002003_G_scaffold1993_2_pt1 | contig 13817 bp, 9 predicted proteins | sample TARA_R110002003 | Tara Oceans TARA_R110002003 (sample SAMEA4396441) | marine metagenome | biome: Westerlies Biome; feature: [SRF] surface water layer (ENVO:00010504); material: water (ENVO:00002006), including particulate matter (ENVO:01000060) such as... | depth 5 m | reverse complement strand
GGGCAAGATCTACGTCTCCGGAAATTTGTCCTTCATCAAAGATGATCCCGGACGGCAAGCGATTGGCTCTTTCAATCCTCTTACCGACGATGACTGGACTGAGATGGCATATGTCGGCAACACCGCAAGGCTCTGCCAGGCGATTGTCGACGGAGATCTTGAGCACGTACAAGACTGGCTAAGCCAGGGAGGCGTAGACGTCAACTCGAGAGACTATACAGGACGAACTCCGCTTCATCTAGCTGTAACAAGCTCGACTCCTGAAATTGTCCAGTGCCTCATCGACGCCGGCGCCCGCATTGTCGCCCGCATCTTCGATGGTAAGACCGCGCTGCACCTCGCTGCCATGCGTGGCGAAGCAGCTATGGTCAAGGCACTCCTTGTTCGAAGTGAGGCCAACGAAGAGAAAGAAGCCGAGAAGCAAGATGCTAAACGAAGAGCGCAGAATGTTATCAAGGCAGTGTCGAACGACCAGGAGATGACGGATATCGCTTCCCCACTAAGCAAGGCATTGGTTTCGGATCAACAGGAGCAAGGAGAGACAATCGACTCCCAGCCAGCAGGCAGCGAAGACGAGGATGAGGACATCGACATGCTTGACGACGAGTCCGATAACGCTGATGCTACTACTGAGAACTCCATTGTCAAAATTGATCGCAAGAAGTCGCAAGATCACGAGACACTACCTGACGATGCAGACGAAGACGAACCCGATGTTTACGATGTAAATGTTCTGGCATGGGACGCGCCAGTCTCTCCCCTTCATCTCGCGATCACTAATGGCCACATAGACGTGGTCAAAGTTCTTGTTCAGGACTTCGGCGCCGACGTGCTCCTCCCAATCAAGCTTGTCAATGACTACAACAAGACGCCACGCGCCGCGATTCTTCCCATCGTCCTCGCCTTACAACTCGCACCCGAAAAGGCGAAGGAGATGACGAAGCTGCTCATCAGCCTTGGAGCCTCTCCGGCACAAGGAGACATTGAGCATGTCACCGCACTCAACTACTTTGCTGCTCATGGAATTGAACTATTAAGCGCCATGATAACCACAGACCAGCCTGCTGCGCATCGTGCAGTCAATCACGTCTCCATGTCTGGCTATCAGTATAATCCGTCCGCCAAGGGACCTCTGCATGCAGCCATAGAACATTGCGATGCGGTAAGCAATAATCTGCAAACATTCGGTAAGCATGGATCCTGGCTGACACATTCCATAGGCGAGCGTCGATGCGCTCTTGGAGCTTGGTGCAAAGGCTGAGGTCGATTACGCCACATATTTAACCTCATACAAGACCAAATGGGACGTGCAAGGGGATTCTGAGCTCAACAAACAACGATTCCAGCAAAGCTTCGAGCAACCAGTATTTGCCGCCATACGATCTGAAGTTCCTGCTATTATAGTGAAGCTTTTAGACGCAGGTGCAGACGTCAATAGTTTGAAACCTGCAGCCTGGAGAGCTACCATCAACCCCAACCAGTATAACAACAATGACATGCACAGCGTACTAGACGCTGTTCGCGACAAAATCCTAGGCATGCGGAAATTCGTCGAAACTGGCGAGGTACGTAACAGCGGCCACAGTTACATGGTCGGATTCGGTGCCAATCGAGGCAAACGCTTACCGCCAGTGCCTTTGCAAGATGACGTTGACTATTTGCATGGTTCTGAGGAAGGAACGTATGCTCATTGGTCAATTCGAAATCAGATCGAGGCCGCTAAAATCAACTACGCGAAGGAGCTGAAGGCGTACGAGGAATGGGTCAAGGCCGACAAAGAGCCGAAGGGCACACAAGAGAAGAAAGACGCGGTGCAGTCTTTGCTCAAGGAATTTGAGACACTCGAAGCTCAACTCATCGGACGCGGCGCGAAAACTTTCAAAGAGCTATATCCTGATGTCAAGGTGTTGGAGCAGCAGCCTTACGGAGGCTACAACTATGAGCCGGAGCCGCCCAAACCATGGAAGCCACTCCTCAGCTTCCAGGCGCCAGATCTCACCGACGAGCGTCGGGCAGGCTACATCAAGCTTTTCCAAGCCTGTTGGGATGCGGACTTGCCTACGATAAAAGGACTCACATTGGCCGTCTGGGACGGCTCCCAAAGCCCCCTTAAGGTAGCTGTGCAGGACACTCACAACTATTCGGCGTTTTCAATTGCCGTCCTTCGCAAGCACTTCGATGTCGCTCGGGCTGTACTCGAAATAGCGCATGCGCAGTATGCACCTGATGATAAAACTGCCGTAACTAAGCACAGTCTTCAGGAAGCAGTTGAAGATGATGACTCCTCTAGCGGCGATGATGACGATATTCAGATCTATTCCGAGATCGTGGACGACCGCTTCACCATTGAGAACATCGGGCAAATCCAACATCAAGTCAAGAGCACTGTCACGCCGCTCAAGCTCATGTCATGGGATTGTCCAGTGCACAGGTTCCTCGAAGACGATGATCCGTCCGCGCCGTCATATATGCCATCTTTAGGTATTTTTGGCATGAGTGCCAACAGGTGGCATGGACGTCGCCAAGTGCGCGCGCCCCGGAAAATTCTCAAGGATGCAGCAAACGGCCGAACATATCACGTACACAATCAGCCTACACAAGAACAAATACCCGAAATTGGCAAACCTGGCAACCTCTTCCAATTTGCAATCTACTTGGATGATGCCGAGCTGTTACGCTTCCTCCTCGCTATAGGCGAAGACTATACTGTTCGTATGGTGGGCACTGCCGATGCCGCCCCTTCTAAGTTCCTTCGATTCGAAGAAGCAGACTTCCTGTATGCGATACGACTGGGCAGAATACAGCTGCTTGAGGAGATTATCAGGCGAACCGGCGCTGGTATGCCACTGGATGATATGGTCAAGAAGAGCGGTATCGAGATTGTGGAAAAGCCAAAGTACTACCAAGGGCTTTCGGTGCATGGTAAGAAGCGTGCAGACTGGGCAAATGCGGGGCGAGAGACCCAAGTGGAGACGTCGGGCGCGAAGCATCCGCCTCTCCTACATGCGGCACGACTTGGAAGTCTAGAGAGCGTGGAGTGGTTCGAAAGCGAAGCGTCATTGCGTTGCTACTCTGAATTCGCAGACGGCCATCGGGACGACAAGCGAATCGAAAACCTTGCAAAGGCTAAAGGCGGGATTGAAACATCCATCGCAAAATGGCTGAACCTTCGATCCCAGATCTTGATACATTGTGTCATCCTTGGCAAGACCACAGAAGACTCACTGCATTTGCTTCGACATCTGTGCAAGACTCATCCGGAGGCTATTCATCACAAGTCCGCCACTGGCACGACTCCTCTTCAGCTGGCATTCACCCTGCACCGTATTGAGATGATCAAGATCTTGATCGAAGCCGGAGCAGATCAGACATGCCGGAACTTTGCGGGCAGCAACATCATCCACTCGATGCTGAGCAGCCACTTCCTCGACGCTAACAAGGATTTGAATCGCATTCGTGCCAGGCTTGCCTTAATAGACAAGCGCCTCCTCGCAAGCTTGTTCACCGAGCGAACCACAGAATTACCTGGCGCTGCGACCCCACTCGCGCGCTGGATGCACGATTGCACAAAAACGTATGCCTACAACAACACTGCTAACACAGATCGGGAGAAGTTTGTACAAGTCTTCCTCGAGTTCAGCAAAGGCGAGGATTTGGACATTGTCAATGGCGAGGGTGACACGCCGCTTCATGCAGCTGTCAGATATGGCGCTGACACCGTTCTCCGCGTCATGCTCGAAACCCGGCCCGAGTTACTGTACCGAGAGAACGCGACGGGTCGCACACCCTACGAGATGGCAGAGGACGCGTACCTCGCAAAGGAAGTCTTCAACGATCCGCCTTCATTGTTTGCGACCTCGGAGAACCACTATAACGGCGGCCGACGTCGTCTTGCGCGCATGGGCCGGCGTGATGTGTCCAGCGTCCTCGCTCGTCAGCCCAACACGTTTGTCGAAGAGCCCAAGGACACGCGTTCGGGTGTTGAGAAGGTGTGGGCTGTGTGTAAAGAGTTTGCCGCCAAGACGCAGGGCACGAAGAGGAAGCTGGTGAGTTTGGTCGAGGCGAATGAGGTTGCGAAGCGACTGGCGGTCAAGAAAGGAAGTCGTGATCAAACTGAAGAAGAGAGTGAAGAGAAAACGAAGGGCGAAGATGAGGATGTCAAGGGTGATGAGGTGTATGTATGGTTCCATATGGGTTTGAGTGCGGACCAGGAGTCCCGAGGTCATGCTTTGCAGGACTACCAGAGGCAGCTGCAGCTGCTCGGCTACTAGGGATTGAGAGCCTTTGAACTGTTTCCACGTGCTGATTAGCAAGGATGAAAGGAATACAAAGTGTGCAATTCAATCGTTTGGCCGCAAGGAAAGCACGCGAAATCAGATTCTTCCCTTCTACGCCTCAGTGAATGAAAGCCAAAAGTCCACTCCTCGCAATGCCAATTTTACGCGCGTAAATCACACACGTCCATCATCAACTCTTCACAATAACAGCAACAGCATCGTTCATCCCAAGCCCTGCACCCATGACTCTTCCCAGAGAAACACATCCAGACCTATCAATCACTTCCGCAACCTCTGCCTTCCAGTCCACGACACGACTCATAACCTCTCCCACAGCACAAGATCAACCTTCAACAAGTCCCGCGTAACCCCTCAAGAGCGCTTACACCGATTCCAGACCAAATCGCCGCTCTCCTGCCCCGAACGCTTTTGCTGTTTTGCTGGGTGCGTGGCTATTACTAACTACTGCGGCGTGTTCGCGGGTTGCTTGAGCACGGGAAGGGAAGGACGGGTACATTCGGGAAGAACACGGATGATTAGGAAAGATAGGAAGAACAAATACCAGACTGGCTTTGTAGGAAGGTTAGAAGAGCTCAAGCGGAATCCCAGCAGTGGGATCCGTTGGTTATGTGATTGTTCGAACTGTATGTTCCGGTCCAGGGCGAAGCGGGAGATCGGATTTGGACCACGGCCTGTCTGCGTCTGCGTCTACTTTGACGTGTGATGCCGACGGTGCATGTGTTGTGCTAGAGACGCGGGTTGCTGGAATGCACGGGCCGGTCGACAGTCATCGAGGATTTCAATGTATGGGTTGAGCAGGTGAGACGGGTGTTTAGATTACTGCAAGGCTAACTTGCGTAGCTTTTACTGTTCAACCCTCCTCCCGATCCATGTGATCTCTCCCTCTGCCTCGTCCTCCGCCCCTTCCACCGCCTCGCATACCACCGCCTCTGCCCCTACCACTTTTCCTTTGGTCGTGGATGTCCTTCATTTCGCGGATGGCCACCCTTTGCGCCTCGCCTACGCGCTCCGCATACACCATTGCCTCGTCCCTGTCGACCTTCTCTTCTTCGATTTGCGTCCCCAGCGCCTTCTCGATGCGCTGCCAGATCTCGACGTCGTATTGGGTTACGAAGCTGACTGCTTTGCCTGATTTGCCAGCTCGGGCTGTGCGGCCGACGCGATGGACGTATGTCTCCGAGTCGTGGGGCAGGTCGAAGTTGACTACCAGGTCAACGGATGGGATGTCGAGACCACGGGCCGCAACGTCAGTAGCAACGAGGATGTCGCGAGCTTTCGACTTGAATTTGTTGAGGGCGCCAAGACGGTTGGATTGCGAGAGCTGGCCGTGGAGAGGGAGCGCTTGGAAGCCGAGGGTGCGAAGCAAAACTGCGATGCGTTGTGTTTCGTTCACGGTGCGCGTGAAGATTATGGTTGCGTGGCCGATGTTATCGTTGAGGAGATGAATGAGGTAGAGGTCCTTTCGCTTGTGTGGGAGGAAGATGTAACGTTGGAGGAGTGCTTTGACAGTTTGATGCGAGCGGCTAGAGATGGAAACGCGCACGGGGTCCTTGAGAGCTGCGCGTTGCAGTGACTCGACCTTGGAGGACATGGTGGCGGAGAAAAGGTAGGTGTGGCGGCCGTCTCGTGGTAGGACCTTGAGAATCTTATCGAGTACAGGACCAAAGTCGAGATCAAGCAGGCGGTCGGCTTCATCGAGGACCATGTATTTGAGATACTTGAGCGAGAAGCCCTTGGTGTTCTCGAGATGATCGAGGAGTCGACCGGGTGTTGCCACCACAATATGCGGTCGCTTTGACAGCGCGATGGCCTGTGGTACCATATCCATGCCTCCGACCAATGTTGCGCACTTGACGTTGATGATACTGCCAAGCGCGTCCACCTGCTGAGCGATCTGATATGCCAATTCGCGTGTTGGTGCTAGGATCAGTCCAAACAATGCCTGTGGCTTGTCCAGCAGAGCCTGCAGTATAGGCAGCACGAAGGCTGCAGTCTTTCCAGACCCCGTCTCTGCGAGACCAATGACATCTCGCCCTGCAAGCGCGAGCGGTATCGCCTGTGTCTGAATTGGCGTGGGGCGCGTGAATCCGAGGTTGACACAAGCATCGCATAACTCCTCCCGTACGCCTAGGTCCGTGAATGTCTTTGTCGGCTCGTCCGCAGTATCGGTGGGGAGGACTTCCTCCTCTCTCACGTCCGCCTTTTGGCCTGGCTCCGATTCAGCCTCTGATTCGGATCCTGAGTGCGACCCAGCGTCTGTGTTCGCGTCGTTCGCGCCGTCCTTCACCTCAACGTCGTCGCCAAGACCGTCAGACTCGTCCGCATCGTCGCTTGACTCAGAGTCTGCTGGGGGTGGTGGCTTCTTCTCGATTGGCTCCGAAGTGTGCGTGGCCTTGGATTTCTTCGCTACAGCAGCTGGTGCAGGTTTCGTACTCGATTTATGGGGCAAAGACTTCGGAGTTCTGTACGGCGTGCTTCCCGGTCCTGCATTTGACGACGTGACGTCACCGTTGAGCTTCCTCTTCTTGAAGGCCGACATGTTGCTGTGAATTGCGCAAGATGTTGTGGTATCGATGGAAGAGCCGCAAGGATGGGAAAATATTTAGTGGCGGCGATAAGCAGATAAGCCCGAGCCAGCCAAGATTTCGAGTCGCGAAAAAGTCCCAGACGGTTCACACCTCAGCAACACCACAGCAACGAATCACGATTGAAACGTCAAAATGGCTCGTGGAAGCAGCCAAAGGAAGAAGCAGTCGGCGGTCGACAAGGAGAGGGCCAAGAAGCCGCAAAATGGACAGCCGAAGAGCATGGTCATTCGCATTGGCGCGCAAGAGGTTGGAAGCAGTGTCAGCCAGCTGGTGCAGGATGTGCGACACGTTATGGAGCCAGACACGGCTGTGCGATTGAAGGTAACCACCAAGTATTGCCTATACAAGCGACATTTCTGACATCTTTCGCAGGAACGACGAGCCAACAAGCTGCGCGACTACACCACCATGTGCGGCCCTCTCGGCGTCACCCATCTCCTCCTCTTCTCGCGCTCAGAATCCGGCAATACGAATCTCCGTCTTGCACGCACCCCACGCGGTCCCACACTACACTTCCGCGTCGAGAATTACTCGCTATGCAAAGATATTTTCAAGTCGATGCGACACCCACGAGCCGGCGCAAACGACTTCCTCGTCGCGCCGCTGCTCGTCATGAACAACTTCCTCACATCGGACGCAGAGAGGGAACGATTAGGCGACAAGGCGCCGCCAAAGCATCTCGAGAAGCTCGTGACGGACATGTTCCAAGGCCTTTTCCCCCCCATCCAGCCACACACCACGCCTCTACACACGATCAAGCGCGTTCTGCTGCTGAACCGCGAACCCCCATCAGAAGAGAACGGCACATGCACCATCTCACTCCGCCACTACGCCATCACCACCAAAATCACCGGCGTGCCAAAAGCCATCCGCCGCCTGTACGCCGCCGAGAAATTACTCGGCAGCAAGGAGAAGAAGAAGCGCGCACTCCCCGATCTCGGAAAGCTGGAGGATGTCGCAGACTACATGCTCGACCCGTCCGCCGCGGGCTACACCAGCGCCTCTGAAACCGAGCCGGACACGGAAGGCGAAAACGAAGTCGAAGTGGCTGCGCCCGTGCGGCAAAAAGTGCTCTCGCGGCGCGAAAAAGAGCGCTTGCGAGCTGGCGAGACGCCGTCGCACGCTCGCGCACGCAGCACGGGGGCTCCGCGCGTCGAGAAGCGCGCTGTCAAGCTCGTCGAGCTGGGGCCGCGGATGAAGCTGCGCCTGACGAAAGTCGAGGAGGATGTTTGCTCCGGCAAGATCATGTGGCATGAGTACATCACCAAGAGCAAGGCCGAGGAACAGGAGCTGGAGAAGAAGTGGGCGGTGAGGCAGAAGGAGAAGGAGGAGCGGAGGAGGGTGCAGAGGGAGAATGTGGAGAAGAAGCGCGCGGAGAGGAAGGCGAGTGGTGGGAAGGAGGGGGAGGAGGGGGAGGAGGAAGAGATGGATGAAGAGGATTTGGACGAGTATGATATGGATGATGATGTGTGGCATGATGAGGATGGGGAGGGGGATGAGGACGAGCGGATGGAAGATGCAGAGTAGCGGGATGTGTTTGAGGTGTGTTCAGATAGTGATACCCGGTTCAAGCTTCTACTTGCATGGTCATCCCTTCCCACCTCAATCGATATGGGATGTGATGAAATTCTCCCAACAGCTCTGGGCGATGCTCGTCGCAGTACATGCGAACGATCCCAAAGTGCCTGTGCACGTCGTTATTACCTTGTCCAAAGTCCGCTCTTCGTCATCGTTCACCCCTTGACCTTCGGCCTCTGAATCACGACCTTATCGCCTTCCACCAACTCCCACCCCACGCCATCCTTAACCAGGTCCGTCCACGCCCTCTCCGTACAGCGTTCAATGAACCGCTTATCCGCCCTCAAATACCCCCTCCCCAGACACTTCAGCGCATGCACGCGGACCCTGCCATCCGCCCACTCCATGACACTGCGCTGATACCCATCCACGCTCTTCCGCATGCGCCAAAACACAACCCAATCATCCGCCACCAGCGCGCGCATCACCGCCTCGACGCGCCGATCCGCATACCGGTAGCGCACCTTCGTTTCGCGGGCGCCCGCGTAGTCGGACTGGCGACACACCTGGTCGAGAAGATACAGGCCGACAAAGTCCTTGAGATCGTGCGGCGGAAGCGGGTTGCGCGGATGCAGCACATGTAACAGCGTGTGCAGGGCCGGTCGATAGGATTCCCAATCGTGGCAGAGAATCGCGACATGGATGTTGAAGTAGTACGCACGGCGCGCAAACACATCCGTCCGGCCGCTCGCCGTGATGGCCTCGCGCAGCTTGCGCAGCGCCGTAAGCACCGTCTCCAGCTCGTGGATGCTCGTCGTGGCTGCGTTGCGCGTGGGCAGCCGGTCGCCTTCGTCGGCTGCGGGGCGTGTAGACGCGGGAGCGTGTTTGGAGGCGCCGAGGCCGAGGGACAGCGAGGAGAAGGAGGACGAGAGGTCGTTTGTGGCGATCTTGGGGGTGCTGACCGAGGCGAAGAGGGCGTCGAGTTGGGCGCGGTTGAGGGCGCAGAGTTTCATGTAGCGCTCGATTATGCGGTTGAGGTAGACTTCTTGTGTCTTGAAGTCGTTGAGCCTGGGTGTGTTAGTTGGCGGCTTGGGCGGTGGCATGGTGCTATGTACCGTGTCTCGCCTTTGGAGGGCAGGCCATAGGACTCCAGGGCATCTTCGCGGACGGGCTTGAGGCGGTTCCATGCGCCTGATGCGCCTCGACGGCTGCTGGGTCGGATGGGCTCTGAGGAGCGCATTGTGGGGTGTTTGGAGTGAATGTGAGGTTGTTGCTTTGGTGTCACATCAGGTCAGATCGAGGGCATGTTTTGGTGCCATGGTCAACAGGGGAAACGGCGTCGCATAGCATCGTAGTGGTGAGAGCAGTCGCGAGTGACGTCTGAGGAAGGTGGGATGTGTCGCCTCGGCGACAACTTCGTGTCACACCTCCGTGCGTGACCACTTGAAGTCTCATACCCTTACTTCAATCCACAACCACCACGCCTTTTCACGTGTCTACGAAGAACTTTCACCTCTTATTATGTCGAAGACCATGTGCAGGCTGCCGAGGCGGTCGTAGATTTGTTGATGAACCCCTCGCAAGCAGCCCCGCTTACGGCCTAGTCCCGTGAATATCGTGACATGTGCTCCCCATCTTGGTGAACATACCTATGACTTCCCTCTGCACTCACTTCGAAGCACAGCATTTTCACACTTCTTCCTTGGGCATTTGACGCATTTTGGTCATTTTCGTTTCACCATGGACACAGCAAAGAAAGCGGTCTCTGACGCCATTGAAGCTACCAAAGAGGTGGAACGAACGGTCGAAGACAAGCTCACCATCCTCTGGCACGAAATCAACACTTGGCAGCAAGACAACCACTACATACTTTCCGGCTACCGTCCACAGTCCAACTCTTACCGCAAGTCGTTCAAAAGTCTTGGATACCTGCACAACGAATCCGTCAACATCTATACACATCTGCTCGGCGCCATTGCCATCCTCATCTCCTCGATCGTCTTGTATCAAGTCCTCGGATGTCGGTGGGACACTGCAACTCGCGAAGACGTATGGGTCTTTAGCTGCTTCTTCCTCGGTGCTACCGCTTGCTTGAGCATGAGCGCAACGTTCCACACGATATCCAACCATTCGCACGAAGTAGCGAGGTTTGGGAATCAGCTCGATTATGCAGGGATAGTATTTCTGATCTGGGGGAGCTTCATCCCCGTGTTGTATTACGGGTTTCAGAGCGAGCCGGACTTGATGAAGAGGTACTGGGCGATGGTATGGAACTTGCTTTTCATAGGACCATGCAATGTGACTAACGGCTGGGTAGATCACGACTTTGGCGGCTTGTACGTCCATAGTCTCCACACACTCCAGCTTCCGAACACCAGCGCTTCGCCCATTTCGGGCACTCATGTTCGTTTTGATGGGCTTGTCGGCCGTCATTCCTATGTTCCATGGCATCCGCGTGTATGGTCTTGAGCATATGCGTTATGCTGCCAGCCTAGATTGGGTCGTTTCCCAGGGTGCACTGTACATCCTCGGTGCAGCTATTTATGCCGCCAGAGTACCGGAGAAGTGGAGTCCTGGAAGGTTCGATATTTGGGGCTCGAGTCACCAGATTTTCCATGTTTTGGTGGTCATGGCGGCAGCAACGCACCTCGTCGGGCTTATGAAGGCTTTCGACCACGAACACAGTAACAGAAGTGCCCAGGTGCTTGGAAGCTTCTTGAAAAGAGAGTAGAATTGTTGAATCAGAACTCAATCACCGACTACATTGAACCTAGCGCGAGCAACCCATGTCTCTACAACCAGCCTCCGGTGGTCGACACAATCCCTAACATTTCGCGTAGCCTTAATTCCGTATGAACACCACTTGCTACTCAACAGGGCAACTATGAGTCCCTCGAACCGGTCTCGCCGGGTGGGAAGAAGGTCCAAGCTGTCGCCAGCGCGTCCGATCGATTGACTATTGCTGGTGGCACGGCTGCGGCATTTGGAAGGACGGATCAGGATCGAGATGTGCTCTATGTTCGTACTTAGTGATCTTGATGCCCCTGTCAACGGAACTCAATAGAACAATCACGGGGCTAGGGAAGGTTGTAACTGTTGATACTACTGGGTATTCATGCTCATTGTTCACTCTTTATTGCAATACTATTGGCTTGTATGCAAATAGGGGTAGATGAGGTCTGCTTAGGTCGGACGGAGCTGAGCGCATGCTGGTGGCGATGGAGACACATTCCTCCAACAATAGACAAGGCAGGAGCTACCACAATCATGATCGGATACACTTGAGGTAATCCGCTCTAAAGCCATTGTAAAGTTCTCGTTGAATGCAACATTGATCTGGCTGTTAATGTCTCAATGATCACCGCGCACGAGCAGCCGTTCACGCCGTGTTCTCGATTTAGCCCCGTAAGCGAGCCGCACAGATCAGTATGACGCGGTGACCCGATCGCGGCTTCCCCATGTTTTGCAGGGCAGTCGCCGTGCAACCAATCAGCGTCGCAAGGCGCATGTTTCGCAGCTTCCGATCCAGAGCTCACCTCCCAGCATACAGGTTCCTGAATTCCTGACGTCCGCTCTTCAGCCATCCATCGCACACATCTCATTCCTACGCGCGCATCATCACTAAGCTTCAAGACATCGTTCCCACGCTTTTGCGCATCAATTGAACCCTACTCCCGCACTTTGCGACGCGACAGCGGCTTGTGAAGCATCACGTCATCTCGACTCTACTGCAATTGAACCACCAAGTCGCGCATCATGACTGAATCAGAGATCCAGCAGGGAGACAAGGGTGAGTGTCATCGTTCTGGTTACATACTGCCCAGCACTGCATCAGAAAGGACCCAGGAAAGCTCCGATTGTGGTGCTGACGCGCGGCCGGCGCATGCGGGCGCGTTGATGCGCGCATGGTCACCATTGATCGGGCGCCATCATATCAACATTTGCTGACTTGACTGCGCTTCTAGTCTCATGGAACTGGGGCAGCGGCCAGCCTAGCGGCAAGGTTGCCGAGGTCAAGGAGCAAGGCGAGATCGCCATTGAGTCGAACCGCGGCAATACCATCAAGAAGAATGCCTCGCCTGACAATCCGGCTGTACATATCGAGCGATCTGGCAACGACGTCGTCAAGCGCGCCAGCGAGCTTCAAATCGACGAGAAAGCCGAGGGCGCCAATGGCCAGGCCAATGGCGAGTCGAAGAAGGAGGATGACAACCCAGCTGAGGACAAGAAAACCGATAAGCCAGCCGAGTCAGAGAAGAAGGACGAGGAAATGAAGGATGCGCCTTCGAAGGACGATAAGAAAGAAGATGCTCAGCAAAATGGTGACTCAAAGGCAGAGTCGTCCAAAGAGGAGCAGAAAGCGGACGCAACAAGTGAGGAGAAGTCTGACGACAAATCCGAGGAGGTTGCCGAGCCAGCAAATGACGATACGGAGAAGACCGGGGACAAGCGCAAAGCCGAGGAGTCTACAGCTGAGGAAACCAATGGCGCTGACGCCGAGGACGACGCACCCGAAGCAAAGAAGGCCAAGACTGATAATGCTAACGGCGAAGGTGAGACTAAGAAGAAGGGTGGACGCCCCAAGGCCGGGGGAAAAAAGGAGAAGAAGGAGCCTGCGAAGAAGAAAGCGCCCAAGAAGGCCGCTACCGCCGACGGCCAGCCCAGGCGAAGCGGACGCAACAAGTCGTAGATGCCACATACTGATCTCGCGGTGCAGACTACGACCCTTTCTTCGACACCACTAGGGAGTGGACCGACGTGATTATCAAGAAGTGATGAGATGACGGCGGGCTGGGAATCTGGATGGTACACACGGGATACGACTGATAACGGGTATGGGCTGTGGACGCTTCAGTCGCTGGCGTAACATGGGTCGGGTCGCATTTGCTGTGCTTTTGTGTTTCTGTCGTGGTTTCTCGTTGTTGTACAGTACCGTTCCTTATGTCGTCTTTCTCTATGTCAAGGTTGTGGGAAAAGCACGCGCCTGGAGACGTAGCATAATGATACTGGTTCTTACCACGGTGGTGATCAAGTCCAGGGAGTTTTGTTCGTCGCTCCTGCCGATTTTGACGTCCAAGCTCAGCGTGGCTTGTGCACGCCGTCTTTCTATCTTTGGGACAATTATCCTTCCCTATCGCTTCCTTCGCTGCTGATAGTCCGCGCTCACATGTATTTCGCTGCATTATAGACGCCGGCTCATCAAGTGTTGTAAGGGCGATGCGCTCGAGCTTACAACATATTGCCCCGCTCCTGGACCTCGCTCACCACATGGCTTCGTCTGTCCTTGCCCCAACCTCACCAAATATGAACCCCGTTGTAACATCAACAGCAAAGACAACGGACATGCTCCATCTTCTACAACGATCGAAAGGACAGTCGCGAATTACATCTGCACCCAACTCGCTTACCATCG
>TARA_R110002003_G_scaffold589_14_pt1 | contig 13819 bp, 8 predicted proteins | sample TARA_R110002003 | Tara Oceans TARA_R110002003 (sample SAMEA4396441) | marine metagenome | biome: Westerlies Biome; feature: [SRF] surface water layer (ENVO:00010504); material: water (ENVO:00002006), including particulate matter (ENVO:01000060) such as... | depth 5 m | reverse complement strand
TCATACCGAATAGCGACTGGGGAGTGCGAAAGCGGAGAAGCGCGCTTAGTCGCCCATTAACCTCGTCTCTGATGGCGGTATCTGTACGATGCTTTCCAACTGCTCCTGGAACTTGCTTGATGCTCGACTAACAGCGATATCCGATTTGGTAGGCGGTGGTCGATCAGCGTTGCTGAGGAACCAAGGAATAACTTCTCTGGCGTTGCCGACCTCCATGGTCGTACTTCGGTCACTCGGAACAATTGAGTCCGAACTGAGTGTCGCAGTTGTCTTGTCTACTCCTATATCGCCGGTGCTCGTGGACCCTGTAGCGTGCCGAACAGCTGCTCCGGCGGCAAGCGGCCTACGTTGCCAAGCCGGTCGGGATACGATTGTGGGGCAGGTGAGTAGCCTTTGGCCTTCTTGCGGTACCATTCGAGGACGATACCGGCCACGACGAGCAAGAACGTGAGAACGAGAGCGATTGCAAGACCGATGAGCACGATGGCCCATAGTGCGAGGTGCTTGTCTGTACATGTTAGCGGAACAGCATCTCCGTGCCGAGATCGATGAACTTACTGGACTGCATGAAGAACGAGTTGGGATGCTCCACAAAGATCGACGACAAACTACCATCCGTCGTCTGGCCATCTGCGCCCTTTGTAGCAAGGAGGAAGGGAATGAGGTTTGTGCCGTTGTAGAGAGCACCAGATACGGTGCCGAATCTGGCAATGTTGATCGTGCCCATGAGCAGAAGATCCTGGCCTTGATCAATCAGATTCGATCTTCCATGATTCTCTGATAAACTGAGGACTTGGATGCCGCGAATATCAGTGCCTTGACCAAAAAGATTGTTGTTGGCTGGCATCCACTTTTGGCCATCAAAGCGCTGGAGATACGCCGCACCGTCACTGCCGGTGCCAGCGGCCCAAAGCTCGTTGCCATTGCCCGTAGCAATAGTAAGTGCACGGACCGGACCTGGAAGATCACTTGCTCCAGGTACAGCCGTAAACTGGCTGTTGAACGAATCGAATGACAGGATTGTGGTAACGTTGTTTCCCGATGTTAGATTGCCCGCAATGTAGAGCTTGTTATCCGCAACCCAAGTCAGCGAAGACACTTCGCCAGACAAGCCATTGCCTGGGCTCGTCCATTGGCTGCGATCAGTGTTCCAAACGCAGACCGCTGCGCAGCTCAAAGCGCCGGCAGATTGAAATCGGCCACCAACGTAGATGTCCTTGGACTTTGGCCTTGGCGCGATTGAGTTTACTGTGATGTTCTGTCCCTGGAGCGGAGGCGGCTGAGTGGACGCGAAGTTATTGGACCCGAGATCGTAAGTGACAAGACCAGCGACTCGGTTCTTGTTGAGTTGTCCTGTGACCATGCCACCAGCGAAAAGAACATTGTCTGAAACAGCAAGAGCCGTAAATGTCGAGTTCCCATCTAGTTGCTCGCCAAACCCTGTGATTCTATCTCCGTTGGCTCCATCAATAATGATGACGTTGGTGATATTCTGGCCATCGGCTCCGGTGGTAGCAAAGTGGCCGGCAAGAATGGTCTTATTATTACCATTCTCTTGGTAGAATGTGCCAGTACGAACTCCCGTGGTGTTCATGTCCTGCCCCTGCAAGATTGCTCTTTTTCGTAGTGAGGTAGCTCGCTCATGCTGGGCTTGTAAGTCAACGGGAAAGGCTCCGAGGGACAAGTCGCCATCACTGCTTTGCAGCTCAGCAGTCCCACTAGCAAGGAGTGACCCAGAAGAGACCGATCCTCCGAACCAGCGATCGCCTCCAGTCACGTCGGCAAATGTCATCAGGCGACCCGACATGGCGAGCGAGTAAAAGTCTAGGTTGTGTAGCCAATTGCCGCGAGACGGAACCCAGACAGCAAAATCTTGCACATTTGTCGCTGAGTTGTTGCCGAACGCATTGACACGATTGAAGAAGCCACTGACAGCCAATACCTGCTCCGGACGGTTGGCGCTGATGTTGAGCGAAAATGGGACGAGGTAAAGGACGACGCCATTGACACCCGCACCAAGCGGTCGCCATTGATTGTTGACCAAAGCGGCGACGCCGTTCAGACCTTGCGCGCTGTTCTCTGCCGTGTTTGTGAAATTGCCACCAACGTAGAGCGTGCTATCGTTGTGATACATAGTCATGACCTGGCTGTTCAGGCCGCGTCCAGGAAGCGCAGAAGGATTAGTGGCGTCCCGGCGCACGGAGAAGATGTTGTTGCGCCCGTCTTTGTTTGAGAAGTTACCAGCAACATACAGATTCTGGCTGTCAGTAGCTACACTTGTAACCAAGGCGTTCTCCCTTGGCTCTAGGCTAGCGCCAGCGGCATTGATGACGGAGGAAGATAGATCTTGCGATTCGAGACTCTGCCCTGGCTTGTATTCGAAAAGGCCATTGATGTTTCCAGAAGTGGCATTAAGGAGTGTAAATCGGACGCGCTGGGCAACGAAGGAGACTGTCGGACCTTGACCAGATGCGGGTTGAAGCACGACGCTTGGGCGGAACCCACTGGTTGCATCGACGTAGCCTCTGTACACCTCGTCGTATTTGTCAAAATTGTTTGTTTGCCAAAGTTCTGCATGCTCATTGGCGCCTTGGGCCATAATCGCTGTGACATTGACACGACCACGAGTGCCACAGGTTCCGTCGCCTTGACATCCGGGCGTGTAAATCGTGACAGAGTAGTTGCCCGATTGCTTGAGATCAGGACGGAAAGTTACAGCCGCGGATGCGGGGTCGATAGGACTACCCTGAAGTGTCGTAGTGAGGTACTGGGAATAGCTGTTGTGCGATGGCGTAGTCTGCCAGTTTCCAGTGGCGCTAGATTCAGATTTGGCACCGGTAGGACCACATTTTGCAGGCTCATTGTAGTCGTTGATGGCATACGAATAGATTGCTGTAAAGGTCAGCGTGACACCTGCAAACGTATGGGATGTTAACTAACCATCTTGAAACAGCTGGATGCCGTTCAAACCCGCTCCAGAGCCATACCAGTCTGAGACATCGATCTTGAAGGAGTTCATACCAACGACATTAATGAAGGTAAATTCCTGTGCAGTGGTGTTGCGTTCTGGAAGGGGACATCTTGCATCACAATAGGACACTCGGCCGTTCGAGGGGTCGACGTAAGACATGTTCATAATGCCGCCATCTGGGAGCGCGGTGAACCGCCAGGTCTTGGTGCCGCGGTTCTGATAGTCCGTGTTGTACATCTTCAACCGGGTTGGCTCGAAGCCAAAGCCAAAATCAGCTTTCCAGAAGCCAGGCGCATTGTCGGAGAGGAGCCAAGTCTGGTCTGCGCCTTGTGTTGTGAAGTCGCTCTTGCAAGCAATGACCTTGGGGTCAGTGAAGCCGGGCAGCCCTGAGTTTGTCTGGGCGGAGATGTTTGCGCTGCTGATGGGGATGATCTGAGTGGCATTGTCGGCAGCCACTGTCGCATTACCGCTGCCAATGCCGTTGAATTCTCCTCCAAATATTATGTTGCCGTTGGATGCCTGTGCTATGGAATGGACGGCCCCGTTGAAGCCGGCGAAGGATAACTCTTGCCAGCCATCCTTCCAAACGATGGCGTTGGTCGAGTTCAAGCCTTTGAACAGCCCTCCGACATAGACTTGGCCAGCGCCTTTATCGCAAAAGAGGGTGTTGACGGATCCATCCAGGCCTGACAGTGCTTGCACTTGGCCGGTTGTTGTATTAAGTAGGGCAATGCCGCCGGGCGTGGGCATGCTTCCGACGCCGGTGTCTTTGCCGGCAACTTCAATGCGCTCGGTGCCATTGATGTTCAGACTACACATGGCCTTGATGTCGGCGTCGGTGGTGTTGATTGATGCGAAGACGCCATTGGGATATCGCGAGAGCAAGGTGCCGTTGCGGCTCGGCGTCTCCTGCGTCTGTCCCTCATATTCGTATAGCGATATCGCGTCAAAGTCTCCAGCGAAGGCTATCCGGCCCAGATCTCTGAGATTCAGGTTGGGCGACGGTACCTGCTTGAATGTGAATGCAGACGTAAGAGGCGCTGACGCGAGGAGCAGCGAGAGGGCGAATCTGCCGGCGCCCGTGGCCAGGAGGGAAGCGAAGGACTCCCTCATCGTGGCGGCGGGCGGTGGGGTGGGAAGAATAGTGCAGTGTATGGGGGTGGAGCGGCGGGCGACGTTCGTTATGAGGTGGTGGCCACAGTCATGGCCAGGATCGGCGGTTTCCTGACGGGAAGCGAGCGCGCGAAAGAGCGACGGGGGCGACTTCCACACCCAGTGCGACGGTCAATTGAGAGTCGTGGAAGGCGCGCGCGAGGTGGTTGTGTCTGCGCTGTGAGTCGGGCAGTCACGCGGGAAGTGAGTCGCTCTTGCAGTCGGGTCGAGAGCAGCCGGGCGCAGAGTGATGCAGATGATGCAGTTGCTTGGCACTGGAGTCTGGGTGCGACGTGAATTAGGTGCGCGTTGTATAGTTTGCTCTGTCGCTTGCTCGCGGGTTCTGAAACGAATGACTGGGGGTGAGGGTGCGCTGTGCAAGAAACCGTGGGAACAGCCTCGCAATGCCGCTGCGAGGGTGTTGTCAGTCAGAGTGCCCTCGCGTCAAAGGGGAAGATGCCGGGCAGCGCGGGAGCACGCTTGTGCCGTCGTCGGTGATGAAGAGCTGGGGTGGAGTCGGCAGGGCAACTGGTGATTGGCGAGGAATGCCGCACTAGCACTAGGGCGAATGGGCGCACGGCCGACGGTGAAGAACGATTCGACGCTCACTCTCACACCACACCGCGGGCAATTCGACGAGCCAGGACAATCGCAGTTCTCGAACGCGTTTGCGCGGAAAGTGTCGTCGTTCGCTACGTGCTGGCAGATGGTGCATGGCAAATTGGAACTGGCTGGAGCGGCTGGCGATCGCAGGATCCCCCTTTAACCCAGACACTCATCCGTTCAAAGGGTCTAGCGTGCGTCCCATCAATTCGTCCTCACGTTGCGCACCCAGCACCCGTCATCGTGGCTGGAGTGACACATGGACAATTGGGTACCGAGTCCTTGCGGGCGCCGTGTAACAATGCTTCTTTCACGCTTTTGTCATCGCGACCTCACTCCTCACAGTCATGAGACAGGGTGCTCCTCGCACTGCGAAGTACTCCCACCGCGCACTGACGCACACGCGTGGTGTCGTCGTGGCGATGCTCGATCCATATAGACCCGGCTCCCACGATGATGCTGGGCATTGGATCACGCACGGAAACCTAACAGCGTACACAGAGACACGACCACCAGCGCCTCATTTCTTCTGCCATGACACTCGAGACCGCGGCCGTTTGGTCTCGGTGCCTCAGGCAAGTGGGACTGGAACAGCCACCACCCGGAGATGACGAAAGCCGTGAAGTTCGTCACTGCACTTGCAACCTTGGGCAGCTCACCTTCACTGAAGACTGCGTCGTGAGAGATGGATTCTCTACTTTCCAACAAGATTGTTTCCAGCAGGTTCAGAGACATGGCGATGGTAACGTCGCCTTCAGTATTTCGTCATGATGCAAGGGCCTCCCCACCCGTCACCATGCTTCCGACCCTTGCACTGGCTGCCATGCGTGCCGACGGCTTGTTTCACAACTCATCCTGGTCACTTCTGATACAACCTGCATGCTTGATGTGAGCCCTATATTCAGGCTTGCATGTGTCAACCAGTCATCAAATGCTGCATGCACAATGTCATCCAATGGAGAGAGTAAGAAGTGAAGATTATAGATTATCTACTACACGTTCAGTAAAGTCATTATCTATGTCTATGTGGTATGACGAACGCCGCGCTAATGCTGGAAGGATGCAATACCTGCGACACTATCGTTGGTGCGGAGTGTTGGATGTGAAGCTCTCAATGTTCCTCCTTCTCTACATCCTTGACCTTGTCCTTGTCCTTGAAGCCCATCTCGGTGTCCATTGCCGTGTTCATGTCGTACTCGTGAATGAACAGAGTTGCGATGAGCGAGACTGCGCTCAAGACAGTCATAACGATCCAGATGTACTTGAGCGCATCTGTGTAGCTCTCCCTCAACTGCTCCTTCATGTCGCCGGCCGGCATCGACTTGATAATTTGCACGAGTCCAGCGGCGTCCTTGGAGTACTCGCTTGCCAAGTCGGCAAGCAGGGGAAAGGTGAGCATTTTCTTCTTCATCTGATTTTGGAAGATGACACCGCCAATCGCTACACCAATGGTCTGACCAAAGGCACGGAAGAAGGAGAACATGTTGGCAGCGTAGGCTTGATCTTTGACTGCGGCTGAAGCTTGCACAGCGAGGGCCATCGCTGGGAAGAGGATACCGGTGCCAACACCGCCGACAAGGTTGAGAAACACCCAAGCCACGGTCGAGGTGTCGGGCTTCAGCATGATGAGCAGGCCCATGCCAAGGGTTGCCAGAAACCAGCCAGCCCAGTTGGCCCAGCGGTACTTGCCAGTTACTGCAATCGTGATACCGGTCGCAACACTGCCGGGAGCAACAGTAAAGGTCCAAGGGAACATCGAGACACCCGCCAAGATAGGCCCCATACCCTTTACGGCTTCGAAGTATAGCGGCATATAGTATAAGATCGCCCAGAGAATGATGCCATGGATCGTAGTCGTTACGAACAGGATTGCGGCCGATTTATTCTTGAACACGGAGGTGCGGATGAGTGGATGCGGTGCGAAGTATTCAATGTGAATCACAAAGGCAATCATGCCAAAGGCACAGAGAATCAACGGAACAAGTGTTCGCCATGAGTCCCATGGGTATTGCACGCCTCCCCAAGTGATCGGGATCAGAAATCCGGTGGTCGAGGCCAGGAAGAGGACCATGCCGATCCAGTCCACCTCTTTGAGCTTGGTGAGGAAGTCGCCATGCCTCTGGTGGAGCTGCAGGAAAATGGTGATCAGGATGGCACCAAGACCAAGGAATGGCAAATTTATCCAGAAGACCCAGCGCCAGGTGACGTTCTGCGAGAAGCCTCCCCCGAGCAATGGTCCTGCTACAGTTCCGATAGACCACATGGCGCCGAAAAAACTGAACCACTTGCCACGCTCACGAAGAGGGACAGTGTCAACAACCACCAATTCAGTCAAGCTGATGATGCCTCCACCTCCGACACCTTGAATTGATCGACCGACTAAGACGACGGTGAAGTTCGTTGCCACGGCGGGTATGATGGAGCCAGCAAGGAAGAACGCCAGACTGATATAGATCAGTGCTTTGCGCCCAAAAATGTGAGAAAATGATCCAAGGACCGGCTGGAATACGGTCGATGTCAGGAGAAACGATGTTCCTGCCCAGAAGGCTTCGATCGCGGAGCCACCCAGTGCTCTGGCCATGATCTACGACGTGTCAGCAATTGAAGCACCGTCATGTCTCGGGGAATCGTACGGGAAGCGCGACGGATATGGACGTTGCATCAAGAGCAGCCATGAGTGTGATGATGCAGAGACTGCCAAAAGCAGCCAGGAAGCGCCATCCTGGTTGGAACTTCTCAGGTGTCGAAGCCTGCGACTTTTCTGATGTCGAGTCGTTGGGTGGCTCTGCCTGAGGGACTTCAAGCTTTAGATCGTCCCCAAGGGACTGTGATGATGGGGTTGCCATGTCTGATTCGGGGAACAGAGATCAAGATGCGTTCGAAGCGGCGAAGCAGCGAAGCGTGATTAAAAGGAGGATGGTCGATGAATTAGTACGAAGATGTGCCCTTTCTTGCGAGCTTCTGTTTCCTGCTCCATTGCCATGAAGTAACACTCCAGATATATAGGTACCCCGAAAAGGTGCTTCGTATCAGAAAATGGACGCAAGCCACATCGCTGAACCGGCATAACGTTGGGCACAGCACGCCCGCTTCATGGCTTGATTACAAAGGTCGGAGGAACGTTGCGCATCAGGCCAGTAAACATGTCGGACATCTTGCTGCAGCCCTATCGATAGCCGCTAGCCACATTTATATGTTAGGAAGCGTTTCGCGAATGGAGTGCCTGTTTTGGTATGGTGAGGCCTCCAGGCAACTACGAAACACGGATTTCTACGTGCGAAAGCCGTAAGGTAGCCAATCGCGTGTGCATACTATCGGGAAAGTGCGATCATGTCGCGATACGCGGACGAAACGGCGTTATGCCAACTACGCGTGGAAATCCTGCTGGATGCGGCTGCACGGCCAGTCGGAGCATGTGTTGAGAGGCGGGCAGACTTTACGCCGATCACGCCAAGCCATTCCATCGGGGTCGGACGTGGGCTGTCAGATCTCTCCGATGAAGCCTGAACAAGCCCTTCTGAGCATAACGTCACGGTATGTTAGTGTGGCACTGTTGCAGCATTACTTCTATGAGTAATCTCTTGCGGGACCGGAGCCCAGAGATGCTGAATTGCTGAAACGCCCAGTAGCCGTCGATGCGCGACTCGGCGTGCCTTCCGCGACTTCACCTTGGGCCACCGAAAGCGGTCAGTTCCATATCCTCGACGTTTTCGTACACCCTTCATCTCGCGACAAGGAGCGCAGCTCTGTTCATGCGCGTTCCACACAAAAGAACCATTCAAGTGTCTCATATCCAACATGGGAAGAAAGACGCCAACTGAGCGGAGGTCGGGATATGGAAGAGCAGCAGCGCTTATTCCTTCAACCTAGTGCATTCGGTCGTCGTTGTGCCAGATGGTAACTTCAATGAATATTGTACGTTATACCATGCTATTGCATACGTAACTATGCTATGCAACTTTTGACAGCTATGTTACTCCTACAAGTCCCCTGTTTTCGTCGGATTTTCGGAGCAACCTCAACAGGGCCGTCTTTGTTCTCCTCACAAGGGAACTTCATGCGTACCCGCTTTCATTGGTACCCACGTGCGATGACGTGCCTTCTATTCCTTTGTTTGGAAGGCTTCGAGAACGGCTTCCTGCGAAGTTGATCTTCCCTTGCTTCGCTGCTTCTGACATCCAAGGAATGAGCACTAGACGAGAGCAAACGTCCCCCATTAAGCAGCATATCCTATGGACATCCTCTTTGAGAGGCATGGAGCGACCTGTACGTTCCTTCAAATCGTTTATACGAACTGCGCCGCCAAATCCAGGAACTCAAGACAACGACAAGCCACTGCCACCGACACCAACGTCGCCCATACATGTAGCGTCTCTGCAACGAACGCCACCTAATCGAGCTGCGAGCATCACTTCTTGGAAACCGCCCGCTGAATGGGACGATCCCAGCACATCTAACCCGGAGCTTCAAGCATCACCTCTGTTCACCACGCGTAAATACGACCCGCTTCTACCTGAGCCGTCGCCTGGCGTCTTTGACATGCTTGAGCCAGTGCCCTGGCCCTTCAAAGTAATCCCCGCGCAACATCCTCGTCTGGAGCCTATCGACGAGCGAGCCAACGATACACCATCGCCTCCATTCCGTCATCCTTCTCGAGTATCCCCTTTACAGACACCCTCTGCCGAGAGTGATCCTGGGGTCTTCATGTTTTCGAACCCTAATACTCCATTTGCTTCGCCCGCGATCGACACCCCACAGTCTTGCTCAGTCCCGTCACTTGAAACCAATATTCACGCTGCAGCACCATCACCACAGTCGGAGTTTGCAATGCGAATATCAAATTTGTCGACGAAGCAGAAAGCCTTCGCATCGTTAGGCATTGAATCTCCTGGAGACCGAACTCCAGCACGTGAACATTGGTCTGGCCATTCTAGTCGATCGCAGTCCCGGGACGACGAGCACTCTGGCTTATCGGTGCGAGGCAAGAAACTCCTGCCACTCAGCCGAGGAAGCCCGATGCTCGATGATCGTCCAGAAGATGCTGAGATGAACGAAAAGTTGCAACAGCTCAGTGTCTCTCAGGACTATCACAATGTCCTAGCCGATCAGTATCATGAAGCGTGTGTTCACGGCTCACAGCATCCGCTACTAAAAGACGACAATAAGGAAGTCGCAAGTGCTAAACATGGTCCGGTGTCCAACAACCACGAATTAGTTCCTCGACCATTGTCCTGGAGGAAAGACTATGAAGGCTCATCGCATAGTAGCACCAACTCCAAAAAGCTTGTAGTCGAGACGCCTGTTTTAGGACGAAGAGAGGGATATCGAAAGATGCCGTCCTGGGTACCGTTACATCAGTTGACTCACAAACACATACACAAACGACCCAGCCTCCATGGTAATGAAAGTCCTCGGTCTGCGAGCGAACCGTTAGTGCCAACACGCAGGAAGGCTTCTATTTCGGAGGCCAATCGGTCGCCTAAGAAGGAGCTTCACCTAATTGATCTTATACCCAATGTCAGAGGCTTCAAATTGAACGCGAAGCGTGCCAGAGCTACAAGCAACAGGACAGCGCGGTCAGGATCCCCATCGATTCCTTTCCAGGCAACACCACCTTCAATGTCTCCAGCCCTCGAACAGCCTACGCCGTTATTCCGTCTTCCCGGTGGTCTTGCCCTTGTGCGACAGACGCCGACTCCGACGCAGCAGCCACAGCCCGCGACCTTTTTGGATACCTCACCGACCCTCGGATACCCGCAACCAGAGTTCTATGACGAGTTTCCTGGCTTCGACATGTGTACCCGCGAGAACAGGCGATCTTCGCGGTCCAGTCAAGACTCGCACTCTCCGGTTCGTCCTTCGATCGCAGTCAACAAGAGGCTCCGTACATCCTTCGGTTCGCTCAGTTCGCCTCAGTCGCGCTCAAGCACACCTTCTCCTGCGACTTCGCCACTAGCACAGGAAATAGCGCGGCCACGAACACCACCCCTACCACCAAAGTCATCCCGCACTCCAAACTCACCTCCCACGTCGTCGCCATTATCACACGACTCCGAACCATGGAAAAGCCACAAGCGTACGGACAGCGCTATCGAAGAGGACGGTGTGCATAAGCGCGGGATCCATGTTGGTATTTTCGATAAGGCAAGAGATGCGCGTGATGCGTGGAAGAGACATCAGAGAGACGTCAAGCACGAGAAGCTGAAGTCGAGCATTCGAGTTTTAGGACCAACTGATCCGTCTGTTACATCGGGTTATGTTAAGCGCGAGGGGAGGTCATCGGGAGAGGATGATATAGATGGGCGCATGCCGGGATATATGGTTACTGGACCCTTGTGATGGCGTTTAGATAGATGTGTCTGATACCCATAATAATGCGTAAACGTCTATGTTTGAAGCACACCAACTACTCTCTATGCGCTCGTATGCTGAGTTGCGCTTTCCCAATGTGTCTTATATCCGAGTTATGTCCGATAGCGCAACTTAACTTACCTCAAAGCAAGTGCATCTCGTTCCCCGTCAGACCACATCTATACCATGCCAACCCTCACAATCCCTGCTTCAGTCACGAAGCGAAAGCAAGCTTGCAGAAGTTGTAGACAGCGCAAGAAGAAATGCGACGTAGGCCTCCAGTATAACATCATTCGCCAAACATACCGCTGATCGATGACAGGCCGCTCATCCGGCTTGTTTTCTTTGCAGAAAATGGGGAATAGTTTGCGATTATACGACGGTAACCCCTCGAAATGACGGAAGTACTGCTCAAGCTTCAGCTCCAGAAGCTCTCTCAACCACGCAACCGGATAAGCCACTAGTGCTGGGCCTCAACCTCCTCGAGAGGCTGCCTGGCTTGAATTTCGATCTCTCGATGCCAGATCAAGTAGATTATCCGTCACCAGATTCTTTACCATACCCAAATGCTGCCGGAGATCAACAAGACATGATGGCGGACTTCCAACTTCCGCCCCACACCCTACTGGTGGAATTGGTGAGGCTCTTCTTCGACCGTCTTTACCATATGTTCCCCTGCTTTCACCGTAATAGCTTTGAAGCGCAATTGGACGATGGTGTGGTGCAGAAAGAATCGCCTTTGATCCTTTATGCTATATGCTGTGTAGCGGCGCGATATCACCCAGATGTGTCTGTTAAGAGACGTGAGAAAGACTGGTACGCACAAGCAAAGTTCAACTACGACATGACGCAACGAGATCCATACCCTGGTCTCCGCACCATACAAGCGGCCTTGGTGCTCATTCTCTATGCCTATACCGCTGGCGACTTTTCCGCTGGCTGGCTGTTCCTTGGCAAGGCCTGGAGACAGGCAGTCGCGCTGGGTATGAATCGTATGGATGCGAGCAATCCTGCAGCTTTAGGCATGAAGCCCATCCACTCTACTACAGGCACTAGAACGCACTATGGTATTGATGGGTTAGAAGGTTCGACAGCTGCCGAGAAAGAGGAGTACCGGCGCACGCTCTGGCTGATGTTCATCATGGATAGGAACATGGCGTGGCCGACCGCGTGGCCTGTTACCATACCTGAGCCGCACTTCAAAGTCGATATACCCAGCTCTGACACGATGTTCCAGACGATGGAACCTGCGCTCGAACACGGTCCCTGTGAGAGCGTACCTTTCACCCGACACCTCGAGAGTCTTATCAAAAGTTCGTCCGGAGCAAAAGATCCATGTAATGTCTTCCACTACGTCTGCATCACTCATGTACTGCTTGGTCGAGTCTCGGAGCTTGTTCATTCGCTACATCACACTCCAGACTCACTCGAGTACACCAAGGAATGTGCTGAGCTGGACTCTTACATCGTCAAGTTTCAGCTAAGCCTACCACGTCAAGCAGCTTCCATCCTTGAAGCTTCACCCGCGGATCGTGTGCATGTCGTTTGGCTTCAAGTCACGCTGAACACATGCGCCATGCTCTTGCATTACCGCTGCTTGAACGGGGTCACGGACGTCGGCACTCCAGGTCCTTTCATACTTGCCATGACAGCAGCACGGAACATCGCTCAGATCATCAGAGACACCTCGCGGATATCATCGGAACTAATCCTGTCAGCCCATATTGGGTCTTCATTGTATGTTGCAGCCTGTATCCTCGTCATCGAGTGGCGTATGACCGGCGACGACGCTCTGAGAGAGGAGATCCAGCTCTTCGAGTTGGTATTTGATCGTATGAACGAGGTCTTCATTTTCCTCGGTATGAAGTTCAAGTTTGCGCTTGAGCATGATTTGAGAAAGAGTAAAGAGGAACTGCAGCAGCTACGAGATTGTGGCCTTCGCGGGCTTTTGGCTGATTGCACGAAGTGGACGCACGTGAAAGAGGAGGTACAGCGGCGAGGTATATTGATTGATATTACATGACGACCCTGAAGAGATCAACTGTACAGGTCATATGGACCTTCGTGATTATATAGTGCTTTTTAGGACGCGCTTATCCTAACGACTTCGTCTCGCCTGGACTCGGTGTCACAAGTAGCCTGCCTCCATCACACGTCACAAACGACCCGCTCGCAAACCGGTCCCGCATCAAGTACCCATACGCCTCAGCAATGTCCTCAGGTTGCCCGAACGAGTTGGTCAGGCTGTTATCCCTCGCCATCTTCTTCGCAGCCTCGTCGCCAATTTTATCCAACATCCCCTGCAGCAGCTCCGTCTGAATCGCACCGGGAATGACCAAATTGACACGAAAAGGCTGCATGTCATTTGCCAGCCCCTTGACCAAGCCATCCACAGCTCCCATCCATGCTGCAGGATATGTCCAGCCCGGGAATGGTCGATACGTGTTGGTTCCACCAGTCAAAGTAAAGGACGAGTCCGCAGTAAGCGACACGTATTTCCCAGTGGACAGAACCTTAGCGATGAGCGCGGGAGCAACGAATCGGACCGTGAAGCCCGCAAGTGCGCTTTCGACTGTAACCTCTTTGACCTGGGGAAGGCCAACGGGATCGCCTGCCGTGAAGACGACATGGTCGATCTTGGTCTTGCCGCCTTCGGTTGCCTTTTCGAAGAGGGCGGTGATATTGGCTTCCATGTTCTCCTTGTCTCGCAAATCACAGGCAAAGCCGGCGATGTTCGAGACT
>TARA_R110002003_G_scaffold126_45_pt1 | contig 13824 bp, 18 predicted proteins | sample TARA_R110002003 | Tara Oceans TARA_R110002003 (sample SAMEA4396441) | marine metagenome | biome: Westerlies Biome; feature: [SRF] surface water layer (ENVO:00010504); material: water (ENVO:00002006), including particulate matter (ENVO:01000060) such as... | depth 5 m | reverse complement strand
TTCTAGGATCTCATCTGGAACACATTAGAAAACAATTGGAAGAGTTCCAAGCTTTAGAGTGGGCATGACGTGAGGAGACGATGATCTGTTTCTTGTTGAAAGCCACGCGGCTTAGTGCACGTCGGCTGGAAAGGCCAAATCACATTGAGAACAAGTATATCCAGTGTACACACATCTTATCTTGTTTATGAGCGTGTGGCATTCAGAGCCAACGGGTAGGGCTTAACGGTGGACTAGACCTTGTTAAACCAAGCGCGCCATGCCCGCGGGAGATCGACAGGGCACTTCGAGCTCCATCCATTTCTCTCCTCCACCCCACCACCACCACAGCAGCAATGCGCCTCCACGGTCTCCAATGACCCGTCAATGATGCCACCTAACCGCGCCCGCCCCCGTTCACGCCCTCTCACCCCCGCCACCATCGCCGGCGTCTTCTCGTTCGTCCTACCCAGCTGCACGATGATCCGTCTTTACACCGGCACGCATTCCATCCTACCCATCGCATGGACATGCATCGCTAGTTGCGTCACGTTTCTGTTCTATGGATACGATAAGATGCAGGCGCGGAACTTGGAATGGCGGGTTAGGGAGGCGACGTTGCATACGCTTGCGCTGGTGGGTGGTTGGCCTGGGGCGTTGATTGGAATGCATTATTTCCAGCATAAGACGCGGAAGAAGGGCTTTCAAGTTGTGTTCTGGGGGATTGTGCTTGCGTGGGAAGGGTTGTGGTGGGTGGTTTGGACGGGTGGAATACGTGTTGGGTGAGAGGCGTGTGCAAGACGTGGTAACCAGCTCAAGAAGACTCTATCTGAGACTAGTGGACGAGCTCGGGAAATCGGAGAGTCCGACTCGGATTATATCCTACAGGAGGCTAGAAGTGGAACAAAATCCCAAGGTCGCCAACGAAACCTAACAAGCACCCGGATGATTGCATGAACGCCAAAAACCACGACTGTGTGTATCGTCACGCCGCCATTACTGTGTTTTCTCGACCTTCTTTTGGACTTTGTCCTTCGACTTGTTGCCCATGGTCGACACTCGCTCGAGGGTGTTCTTCGAATATTCGTGCACCGAATCCCAATCCACGCTGTCGACTGCACTCTTCGAGTAGTTCACCGCCGCATCCTATGACTGGGTCGCTACTCGAACTAAAGAGACAGGACCATTAGCGCCCAGTCAACGGAGACGTCAATCGATCCGCAGTTTCACCAGCTTGCTCTCCAAGAGGGTTTTTGGTGACGCCTCCGACCGCGTTGCCGAGGCTCTGCTTGAGCTGTTTGACGTCTTCTTGGTCAGAGGCAGGTATCTTGTTGATCTGGTCTGGAAGGTGTCAGTATGATACAGCTAGGCACGACGCTGAGCGTACCCTTGGCCATATAGGACATCTTGTTCTCGCCCATGGTCTTGAGAGCCTTTCGCTCGAGCGCGCGCTTGGTCTCTGGGTCGATGCCGAAGAAGTAGAAGTAGGCGCCGGCCAAGGCAAGGATGCCGGCAAACACCGTGAAGATCTGGGTAATAGTCATGGCGATGATCGACGGAGGGTCAGATGATGGTTCGCGCTAGTGTGTGAAAGGTAAGAAGAGCGCAGAGGTACAATGTGTAAGGTATGGCAACGTGAGACTTGTGAATGAGGAGGTCGCAAATAGAGGATGAGTTGGTGTACTCAAGCGTCAATCAGGTTTTGTAGTTGTTCGAGCAATCACTACGAAGCATGACGTAGCTGTCAAGCATCCAGCCTTGTCCCCCTGCACGCATTCCTCGCATGCGGATGGTTCTTCCTTGCCTTGGCGACCTACCCGTCGTACTGTAGCTTCTATCTTGAACGGCGCAGGGTCTCGGCTTCTCAATTTCGATGTGCATAGCATGCAATTTCAAAGTGGAGAATAAGCGGCTTCAGCTACGCCGCGTGGCACTTCCGCGTTCAGTTTCGAGGTGGCAGGAGCTACCTAGGGTCCAGACAGACTCCAACGAACCTCAAGGAGGCTCGCAGGCCTGCCAGTTCAGCGCGCCTAACCAGTCGAGGTTAAAGGAGCGTCCGCTTTTTATATCGGGCCTGACAAACACGGCTACCAGGCGTTGCGCTTAACCTAAAGGCCAATGGCGTGCACAGCCGCACGGCGAGGCTGACTTTGTTGTGGGGGCAGGCGCAAGCTGGACGGGTACGAACACCACTGCTCCAAGACTTCGGGGGCGCTTTTAACATTGCTGACACCTCTAAGCTTCTTATTGACTTTTGCGACTTCGTTTTCTCTGACCTATTTCTCTTCCTACCACACGCAATTGCTACCTTCAACGGAAGACCTACCCCTCACCCACCCCACCATCCAGCTGTACGCGCCTGATAGGCATCTCCGCCCGACTTTCTCAGCCTCACAACAACACAGCAGCCCGAGCGCTGTAGCACATTTGCCCACTATGAGTTGTACTCATTTTCCTACGTTTGACCATGTCGACTGCCATACTAATGCGCTGGCGCAGTGACAAATATGCTCAACAAGCTGCACGGTCAGCCCGACAGCTATGATCGCAAGTTTGTACCACCCGTACCCCGCGCATACAATGCACATGCTGAGACTGCAATTCCAGGTCGCGATACCGCTTCGGAAAGACACTGGGTGCTGGCACTTATGGTATCGTACGAGAGGCCGACTGCCCCGAGGGCAAGGTCGCCGTCAAGATCATCTTGAAGAAGAATGTCCGCGGGAACGAGCAGATGGTCTATGACGAGCTGGAGATGCTGCAGCGCATGCAGCACCCGCACATTGTCAAGTTCCATGACTGGTTTGAGTCGAGGGTAAGTGGACCATGGGTGAAAGTCGCCGAACCAGGGCCTAACAGCTACCAGGACAAATACTACATTGTGACACAATTAGCGGTCGGTGGAGAGCTGTTTGACCGCATCTGCGAGAAGGGCAAGTTCACTGAGAAGGACGCTGCCGAGACGATTCGACAGGTGCTCGATGCGGTCGACTACCTCCACCAGAACAATGTCGTCCACAGAGGTGAGGCTACTTTCGCACAGCACTTCTCGCTATACTCACATACGCGCAGATCTCAAGCCCGAGAATCTTCTCTACCTCACGCGCGACCCGCACTCCTCGCTCGTACTCGCCGACTTTGGCATTGCCAAGATGCTCGACTCCAAGAGCGAGGTTCTGACCACAATGGCTGGCTCATTCGGATACGCCGCCCCGGAGGTCATGCTGAAGAAGGGTCACGGAAAGCCCGTCGACATGTGGTCCATGGGTGTCATCACCTACACGCTTCTCTGCGGCTACTCTCCATTCCGGTCAGAGAATCTGGCAGACCTGATTGAGGAGTGCAAGAATGGCCGTGTCATCTTCCACGAGCGCTACTGGAAGGAGGTCAGCAAGGAAGCCAAGGAATTTATCACGCTTTTACTGCAGCCGGACCCCAACAAGCGACCATCCAGCGAGGTATGAACATGGCGACCCTTCGTGTAGCCAACGCTAACAGATCTAGGATGCCCTCAAGCACGTGTGGCTCAGCGGCAAGACGGCCAGTGACCACAACTTGCTGCCCGAAATCCGCGCATACGTCGCGAAAGCCCGTCTCAAGCGCGGTATTGAGCTCGTCAAGCTTGCGAACCGCATCGAAGCGCTCAAGATGCAGGAGGACGAGGAGGAAGACGCACCCGGGCAGGCTGACATGCCCGCCAACGCCCGTGAGGCTGCCGGAGAGGCGATAGCAGCGCACTCGACTGACAAAGGTCTAACAACAAAAGAGAACACTACAACTAGCACTGGCAAGGGACCTGGCCGTCTAAGCAGAATCGCAAAGGGTGCCATCTTCCGGGAAGTGGTGCTGGCAAAGGTGCGAGAGATGAAGGAGGCGGAGGCCCGCGCTGAGTTTGAAAAGAAGGCGACTGAGGGAGGAGCAAAGAAAGCTTAACGATGAGGCGTATTTCCTATCATGCTCGGCCAGTTTCACAGTTTCACACACATAATTGGGTTTGCTGCGGTACTTAGCGGTGGTCCTAGGGGCGCGTTTACATACTCCGGAAGGCAGCAACCGGAAACGATTTTTTACCTAGAAGCCAACAATGACATGTCTGCCTTTCAATAGCAGCCGTTTGGCTTTTGCAGTCGGTTTCAGCACAAACAAGAGTGACTGCAGCACTTGACATGGTGGAGTTCGCCAAGCCCAACCTTTCAGGCCCGTGCGCAGCGCATTCATTCTGGGGTGGATGTGAACCGTGGACGCGCCTGAGCAGCTACGCGCACCTCACTGCACCCGCACACGACCGTTTACCTGCATCAGCGAACTTGGGTACTGACTTGGATAGACTACGCGACCGCGAAAATCGTCGAAATGGAAAGCGCCGCCAAGCGCAAAGCCGCCAGCGCTGCGGTGGGCGACAGCGACGGCCGCCCGGCGAAGCGACAGAAAGTGCCGGTATGTGCAGTCCCCGTGGTGTAGTGTGCATCGTCGGTGGTGGTTCAGAGAGACGCGAGCCGCGATGGTTGCCATGCGGGAAGGCTCCTGGATGGGCGCGCGACGACCGGGTTCGACCAGCAGCCCTTCTCACCTCCGCCGGCCCCGCAGCAACACCAGCGCCGCCGACGATGCACGCAGTAACAGAGAAAACAATGTGTAGAGCCAGTGGACGAGCCTGCTGACAATGGACCGCGTGCGTGCAGGCCACCCCCAACGCGAATGCAGAAACCGCACAATCGACGACGACCAAAGGACTGCAGTTCCTAGAGAGCCTGAAGCAGGCAAAGGACAAGACGTACGTGCCCTGCCGTTGGCACTAGCCTCGACCAGAGCAGCACTCGTGCTTTCCTCGCACTCGCTTTGCAATAGCATCACTGACAGCATGCAGCGGACGCCCGATAGCAGTCCACTTCCTCACCCTCCCTAGCAAGGTACGCTTCCCACGAAATCCTGCACCGACCACCACGCTAACAGTTGCACAGAGCGAGCTGCCAGAGTACTATGAGCACATCAAGCTCCCGATTGCAATTGAAACCATCGAGGTACGACCACACATTCCCTCCTCCCTGTGCTATTCCCGCGCGACATGCCACGCTCGGCCCTCTGCACCAACGAGCTTCCCCACAACCCTGCGACCCGGGCTGTGGGTCGTCTGTAGCGGCGATGCTCACTCAAAGTTGTACGAGCTTCCGCTGATAATGTGCGTAGGACAAACTTGAACGCGGCGAATACACGAACCTCGCACAGGTAGAGAGCGACTGCAAGCGGCTGGTGAACAACGCGAAAGCCTACAATGACAAGAGGTCGATCATCTACGAGGATGCCGAGCGCCTGCGAAAGACTGCGTCGAACTGGATGACAAAACACAATCCCGCGTACAGGGACGGCACCTACGTTGCCGTGGCTACACCAATTCCAGGCGAAGACAACTCTCTCCCAGGAAAGCCAATTCCCCGCATCGCATCGACTCCGAGAACTGTACACTCGCCGGCAACCCCAGATACCTTCGCTGAACGCCCTCGAAGAGCCGCCGCTGCGCAACCGAACACGCCAGCACCATCGAAGCTCAGGCAGTCCGCGTCTGCTGCTCGTGAGGTAGAGGACAACCCAGACTTTGACGGGAAGACGTTTCAACAAGCGCAAGAGCAGATCGTCAAGGAGCTCATCGACTATGTCGAGCCCGAGTAAGTGCTTGAGCATCTAGAGTACGTGCCGTCCACTGACATAAAACCAGGAGCCAACTCCCAATCTTTGCACCCTTCGTCAACCTACCGTCTCGAAGTCTAAAGGACTACTACCAGCTCATCAAAGAACCAATGTCCCTGACGGCAGTCAAGAAGAAGATCCAAGGAGTAGTTGGACGCGAACAGCCCACTGGACATACTCTTTACAAGAGCTGGGATGCGCTCGAGAGTGCCATGACGCTCATTTGGCTGAATGCGCGCGACTACAACGAGGATGGTAGCGACATCTACAACGTCTCCATGGAGCTCGAGGTGCGTGCACAAACTCGTATCGGCTTGCCACATGCTAACAGTACCAGGACTTCTTCCACAAGCGTCTTGCAGAAGCCAAGGCCAAGGTCGACGAACCTCCTCAGCCGAAACTCAAACTTAACATGTCTGCCGCAGCCCCGGCTCCCAAGCAGCAGTTGAAGTTGAAGCTCAGACAAAGCCCTGGATCAGATCCCAACACTCCTGCCGCACGCAGCTCCGCAACGCCCAGCGTCATAGTCGACAATGAAGCGCTGTTGCGGCAACAACGACATGTGCAGAACAGCATGCACACCTCACGGACGCCACGCCCATCATCACAAGGGAAGGCAGGAACACCAGCATCCTCAAATCCGTTCAGTGGGCCAAAGGGAGCTGCTGCCGCCATCCCACCCCTTCCTGCCGCCCAGACGAGAACTGCGGGATCTCCACCAGCTATCAATGGCGTGAAGCAGGATGTGCAGTCTCCAGCATTGAGCGCAATACGACCTGCAAGCACTGCTTCGGATGGCCAGCAACTCAGCGTACCCGCCCAAACACCTCATGCTGTCATGGCTCCGCCTCGACCAACCAGTGGCAGTCCGTATCCAAGTGGCCCCATCGGTCAGCAAACAGCTCAGACCAACGGTTACCACCCACCACCAAGCTACCCCATTCCTCCATCGGCTCTGCGTCTCGACACTTTCCGCAAGGAGCCACTCAAGAGTGAGTTGCTTGCACAAACATTAGAGGAGCTGGCTTACTAATCTCTGTATAGGTATCAATGAAGCTCTGATGCCTAAGATTACACTGAACACGCATCCAGCACTTAACTTACCCAAGCCATGGGCTGTCGAGGTCTTCGCCAACAAGCAGAAGACCGAGCACAGCGCTACTATCATTGTCAATCCTGCTCATTCCTACCTCCAGATCACGCCCAAGGTTCCGATAGCTCTGACGAACCGCCTGTATCGTCTTTTTGTATCGGTCAACGGCAACAAGACCTTCGAGGTGAACCGCATCCCTGTCACCGCCGGCATCAACGGCAGCAGCCCTGGTCCTGGATACGAGGGCGGCAAGAAGAAAGGTGAACCGGTATTCGAGGCGAAGCTGGTTGGCGGTGTCAACCGCATCGAGGTCGAGATCGTAGCCGAGAAGGACCGCAAAGGCACATCGGAAACGAACAACGGCAAGGAACAGATCGAAGTCGAGAAGTGCATAATCTTCTTGCACATGATGCGACAGGCGTCGTACTAGGAAGCCTACGAGGACGAAGCACATGCGCAGTATTTGAAGTATATGAGGTTGAGTAGTGCACAGTCTTCTACACGAGGTTATTAGGGTCTTTGGGTTTTAGCCTCAGGTGCCACGTCGCCGTATAGGATAGGGAAAGGCGTTTTATACTGCACACACACGGCATCTATATTGCGAGCAGCGCATTAGCGATGGATATGGGCATGAAATGGCTGTTCGGACCGGACTTGCAAGCGGAGTTTGTGCGACGTAGATCCTCGGCGATCATGTATCGTTGCAATAGCACGAGGCTTCGACTTTTGAAAGTTACCGAAATGGTGTGAACCTACGTGCAACGACATGTTGCTTACTAGCAAGATGAATTTGATTCAAAATTTCGCAGCACCTTTGACCCAATACATCGACGTGGTTGGGGGAGGGGAGTAGATGGTTCTTGCTGCTTTACATGGTGGAGATTGGGAGGGAAAGCATCTAGAGACCGCTGATGATGTGCGTGTGTCGCGGATCGAGCATGTCAGGATCAAGTCCAGTGTGTGAAAGACCGAACTCGATATGAGCCGAACCGAACTGAAAGGATAAACTCGAAAGCACCAGTCCTACTTCGCGCGCGTCAGAACAAACAGAACTCTCCAAGTACGTGTACCTACTTAAGAACCTCGAGGTCCATGCACAGCAGAAGCACCTGCAAGCTCTAACTCCCCATCCGGGTATATTCCCATCGCGGCACTCGCTTCGCACCACCTGTCGTAAAATTAATCTCCTCTCCCGCGGCCGCACTCCCGCAGTTTCTAGGGAAATTGCTGGAATACGGTACCCGGGCCCGGTTCCTCGGTGTCGCACATCGTTTCTGCACAGTCGATCTGGCGGCGTCGTTATCCTTGTCCGTGTACTGCTAGCCTGGCCACCCTTGCTCCTGGGCTTGAGCGCATCGGGGTGCATTCGCGGCTTGTTTCGACGACCTGGCAAGGCTTGGGGATTTTGAAGAGGCTGGACCGATGGATGGACCGGTTCGTTATGCTCGGATGGCGAGGGGAGTGTTTGATGGGTGAAATACAAGCAAGCGTGAGTTCCTGTGTTCTTCACAGACACATCGTATTCCAAGAGAATATGCCTTGCTCTATGAGGCAAGTCGCTGGCAGATGGTGTCCCGTAGGTTCTGGATGCGGGAACAGATGATTCGAAAATGGTCCTGTGAAACTCCGTCGATGGTTTCCTGGTTTCAAAGACGAGTTTCATGATAGCGACGGAGATGACCACTGATTGTGTGAGTGACGAATGAGATGTGACGCGAAAAGACAATTAATGAAACGACATGCATGCCAACTCTACATTCCTCTCCTGTATCATCTCCTACTTGCTCGACGCTCCCAATATGCCATAAACGAGTATATCACATCTGGGTGACTCATATCAGGGCAAAAAGATCGGTCGTAGGAAGCGTCCCGTCTTCATTACGCTTGCTGACGGGGCGTCCGCCTTAGCTCTGCTTCTTGAACACTTTACCCGATTGCCCTGCTTTGTGAGAACTTTCGCTGTTGTCCGGTGGCAAGACCATGTCCTCGCATTGCTACCGTGTCAACCAGCTGGCTTCTTGATGTGTGCGAGGGAACAGCAGTCTAGCTGAGGGTCACACGCTCGTCGGCTTGTCCTCCGCGCCTGCATGATCGCACTAGGATGGTGTATTTTTGAACCTCATACTGGATGCCTCATGACCTTTCCAGAATATGGCCCTTTGCGAGACTGCCGCATGACGACTCCACACGGGAATTGGGCACGTGGTTTGACGAGCTGAAATTATCATCACGTTGACGTGCTTTTGGTTGTGGGGAGGCAGCTGCGGTGGGTTGGCGATGTACAGGGGACAGGGCCTGTTAAGACTTATGGAAAGAAGTCTGGATTAATGCTGAGGCTGACGCGCTAGATGTGCACTCAACTAGCCCCTGGGGAAGGTCAGATTGCTCCGAGATGTGCGAGACGGGCCGATGATTCACTGACCGGCCGACTGTAAGATCTTCCGGAACACGGATCTACCGGGGAAGGCTGTAATTCTCTATCTGTTGACGTAAAAGCTACGCATGCTGCAACTTTCTGATATTCAACGAAGTGAGCATACTGTACCAAACTTTACAAAGGCCTGAATGGTATTCGCGAGCCGCACTGAAAACGAAGAAGGCAGTGTTGCCGTCTAGCTCCTACGTTCACTTGTCCACTTCGAATGTTTGATCTTACCAAGGCCTCTCCACTAGTATAGTGCGAGTCGGCGATGGCCAACGCATGCTTGGCATTAACAGGTCGATCGTGCTACAACTGTGAAGGTCTCGCATTCGAAATACAGTGGTCATGAGCCAAGGATCGTGTTGGAAAGCCTATGGTGCGGCTGACGCTCCAGGCCTGTCCGCCATTTTGACGGATCAACCGAGAGCCAAGATAGTGGCGCATGTGGTGCATATGTAAGGCCATGTGACCAATCGTCGAATTTGAGCCCGGTCGACACATTTACCTGTTGCAGTTAGTGTCAACTAGGGCATCCTCAATTTAGCACACGCTCTGCTTTGGGCCTCTGCTAGATACGCAGAATCCTTCGTTTTGTCACCACAAGGTATGCTAGCTACGGTAGAGCTCCGCGGCTGCCGGACGATGGCCTTGCTGATATGGATGACGGCTTGAAGACGCCTGCAGCATTGCACACCGCAATCCAGAATCAAGGGACTGTTTGGGGCTTCTATGCTCGGCAGTAATGTCGTACATATCATGGAACATCATCAACTCGGGCAGGGGAACATGACTTAGACCGTGCCTACACGGAGGACTCATGGCTGGCTCGATGATCTTGCGCTACATGATGATACTTATTCATGTGCGACTCGTCGCATGCTGCCGCTGTCAAACTTCCAGCATATAGCTTTATTCTTCATTGAAGTAGCATCAGATCGGAAGTTCCTTAGAGTCTGGAGGTATTGTCCTTTACGATGTGGATGTTCCCACATGTACAAACTCGCGAGTGACCTCTCCGTAAGGTTGAGCCTCGAGTCTTTGGTCGTATTGCGTTCGAACGTCATCCTGGTTTAAAATCTGTGGGTTCGATCTACGCTTCCCACGTCGCGTGCGAGCCTTCAGCAGCGGGCGAACAGTGTCGATCGTGTCATAGGTCAACAGCAGCAGAGTCATGTCATTGGGCAGTTTCGCCTTGGTGAAGCTGGAGACTACCAGTACGCTGGCCTCGTATTTCTCAGTCTTGGTCGATGCCAAGCATGGCTTTCCGCTGAGCGGCCTTGGCAACATGCAAGCCATATATTGGATTGACCAGGCTGGTCTCGCGCTGTCGATGCTGCTTTTGTCACTTGAGTCCAAAACTTATGTCTTCAGCGTGTTGAAGCGGATGCGCCCGCAAGCAAGCAGCATTGCGCTCGACAAACGTTGCTGGAACCAGGTCGTCAAACATAATGCGGGAGAAAAAGACACTGTTCCATAGCTTTGAATGGCGAGAATTTGGACAAGTATAGAGATAGTCCATCTGTGATGTTGAGGACAATGGCGACTGGTGCCGGTAAGTTGGTAATCCTCGGCTAAGGCTACGCACCTGGTTTTTGGGAGCTGTTCGCCTACAGGGCACTGGTACGAGGTGCAAGCGCGGGCTGCCCCGTATCACATCGCTGCAAGCTTATCAAATCCGGAGAGGAAGAGGACGAGATCCTACCTCCCAAGCTCTGCGTGGCCAAAATATTCACGTCAGTGGAAGGGTGACTGCCACGCAAAGCAGCGGAACGTCAGAACGTTTCTGGTGTTGAACACGCGAACTGTGTGTCAAATTAGCCATGACTCCTAGCAACCATAAAGACAAAAGCGTCGGCATACTCCCCACCCGAGGACATGGAAGACTTTGCAAGGCGGCTGAGGCTGTCGGCGAGCTGATCAGTTGTCGTGGCTGGTCACATGGGATCTGGGGCTAACGTTAAAAGCGCGGCAGCTAGCCAGATACGGTGTAGCGCCGATCTGGGAATCCAGACTTCGCTTCTTCGTCGAACGTCTAGTCCTCTGTCAGCTACCTTGCATTGCTTGACCGTCCACAATCGGATGATCCCTGTAGCCGTTGTCCAATCTAAATGCAACACTTACTATTCCTGGCCATGGGCAAACCTCCGAGCAAGCCACCAACTGCTTAACCTCAACTGGTCTTCCACGATTCCGGTGAGGTTAATCCCCGGCCCGCGTCTCTCGCAATGACATGTGCAAGCGCATGAAGGCAGCGTATGTCTTCCATGGGCTGATCCCGCCGCCTACCACGTGCTTGGCGGACAAGGCCCAAGACCGAGCTGTCCAAGTAGCCCTGTCCAGTCCTAAACTTCCGCCGCTACCTTTCCATTTCTGAACAGGCTTCGCTTTGGATTGCTTTATCGGTATACGTCTCACAACCATCTTCCCACATCTCGCTCATTGTGTCTCATATTTCCAGTGCTCAATTAAGGAAGCCAGCCAGCACAAAGCATGTCCAAAAGAAGACGGTCTGATAAACCTACAGAGAACATCAAAGCCGAACAGGAAACCTTCAACCAAAGGCCAATTCGCCGAACATATCACCCAGATTTTCTGCTAAGCCCCAGCAATTACAGATTCCGATTCACTTGAAAGAATGACCTAGACGTCTTACTGGGCTAAGGTGCATGCACGGTCCAACTATAGAGTTGACGCTGGCTACTATCAAGCCTTTCAAGCCATGTTATAGCGGTCTTGGTCACACATGGTAAAGCGATGCCGCGACGTACTAGGCCTAAGCGACTGTGACTACCACGCCTTGCCCATTGTCATCGAGCTATGGGCGCCTCGGACGCCGACCTGAGAAGCGTGTGGGTGTTGACCATACGCAGAACAGGTTGGTGCAATGACTTCGACTGCTCGAGATCTACGCCATGGGGTATTCTCAACGACCTGGTGCTGATGTGTAGATGCGGCGCATAGATATAAAGCCATCACCTGGTGTCAGACCATGTTAGCATTGGCCAAACTCTCTCATATTTGCTCAATACTTCTTGGGTCACATCTAATTCTGCCTTCATCTTTTGTCCGAAGCATGATGAGATGCCTGTCTGTCGGCTTGGTAGCCATACTAGCATCGCAGGCGTATGCTGGCGATGACGAGTGGCTCAGCCCCGAATATAAAGAGATATTCCAGAATCCACTACCCTTTCCCCCGGACAAGAAGGTCACATACACCTACAAGAACTCAACAACTGGCAACGAGATCGATTTCTATGAGGTCGATGTGAAGCCCTTCGAGCAACAAGTGTACAAGGGAAAGAAGCCAGCAAGACTTGTTGGCTACGATGGCATCTCGCCAGGACCTACCTTCCGCATGACCAAAGGCCGAGAAGCTGTCGTGCGATTCTTGAACCATGGTGACAAGGATCTTTCCGTTCACCTTCACGGATCATATAGTCGTGCCGCTTTTGACGGTTGGGCTGAGGATGTCACAAAGCCTGGGCAATACAAAGACTACTGTACGTATCCTTTATGCTTGTAACTTTACAGACGAGACTGACGGTTTCTAGATTATCCCAACTCCCAGAGTGCTCGAACATTATGGTATCACGATCACGCTATCCACCACACGGCCGAGAATGCCTACTTTGGTCAAGCTGGCTTCTACATCCTGACTGATCCAGCTGAAAACGGTCTGGGTCTACCAAAAGGAAAGTACGATCTTCCCCTGGCCTTGAGCGCAAAGCAGTACAACTCGGATGGTACGCTTTTCGACCCCAAAGACGAGAGGGTCTCCCTATGGGGCGATGTTATCCATGTGAATGGGCAGCCATGGCCATACCACAAGGTTGAGCCTCGCAAGTACCGTCTCCGTTGGCTCGACACTTCAATCAGTCGGACGTTCAAGCTCACCTTTGTCGATGACGCTGGCAAAACGATTCCGTTTCAAGTCGTTGGCGCCGATACAGGTCTCCTCACAAAGCCCGTGACAAGCAGTAACCTTGAAATCAGCATGGCAGAGCGTTGGGAGATTGTCTTTGACTTCTCTGCCTATGCTGGCAAGAACGTCACTGTCAAGAATGGCCGTGATGTTCAGCATGACGAGGACTACAACAGTACCGACAAGGTCATGCGCTTTGTCGTTGGCAGGGAAGTCACCGACTCCTCAAACAATGGCAACGTTCCTGGGGCCTTACGCACTGTGCCCTTCCCACCCAAAAAATCTGGAATTGACCGCAAATTTCTGTTCCACCGCAGCAACGGCGAGTGGCAAGTCAACGGCGTCACCTTCGCCGATGTCAAGAACCGCATCCTGGCCAAGCCCAAGCGCGGCGCAATCGAAGTCTGGGAACTCGAAAACAGCTCAGGTGGTTGGTCGCACCCCGTCCATATCCATCTTGTCGACTTCCAGATTCTCACTCGTACCGGTGGCAAGCGACCCGTTCTCAACTATGAGAAGGAAGCCCTCAAGGATGTCGTGTTGCTAGGCGAAGGCGAGACCGTCACTGTCATTGCACGCTATGCTCCCTACGACGGCGTATACATGTTCCACTGCCACAACCTCATCCACGAAGACCACGACATGATGGCAGCCTTCAACGTCACCGATCTTGGCGACTGGGGCTACACCGAGACAAGTCGCTTCCTCGACCCCATGGAGGAG
>TARA_R110002003_G_scaffold131_9_pt1 | contig 13829 bp, 12 predicted proteins | sample TARA_R110002003 | Tara Oceans TARA_R110002003 (sample SAMEA4396441) | marine metagenome | biome: Westerlies Biome; feature: [SRF] surface water layer (ENVO:00010504); material: water (ENVO:00002006), including particulate matter (ENVO:01000060) such as... | depth 5 m | reverse complement strand
AATAAAGTTACTAAAGTAGATATTAGTATTATTACTAATAAAGTTACTATAGTAGCTACTAGAATTATTTTAGATAAAGCTATAGTAAACCTAATTCTCTAAGAATAATATATTATTAATAATAAATTAATAAAAAAAGCTATTTAAAATACGTTACTAATAATTAGAAAAAAAGTAGTAAAGAGTTAGTAGAGAAAGTAAAGAGTAAAAAAGATAGAAGTCTTACGCGATATATTAATTATTATTTACTAAGCCTCTAGCTCTTAGCGTATACGTAACGAGCATAGACCTTGCATAGCGCAGACTCTGCTATTAGACTGTCAAACCCTAACAAGAAGACGTGACGAGAACATCTACATGGCAATGGCAGATAGAGTCGCCTGGGGAGGCTGAGATCGATCGATGGGTGGTAGGGATTGTGAGCTCTCTGCCTTGGGTTTGGGAGGGGTCCACTGTATTGTGGCTGAAATGGAGTGATGGCTGATCGTATCGGGTAGCGAGTTGGACAGCCTGAGGTTATGTGTCGATGAAGCTTGCGCTTGTGGGCCGGTACGATTCTCTTTTGTACGTAACATACAGTGGTAGGTGAGTAGTTCTTACATCAAGATGTACATTGGCGTTGTCGATGGGAGCATTTGGAGGCAATCATCCACTCCGGGCATACTGGTACCGGTAGCGTCGTTCTCGAATCTTCCTTCTCGGAGCTCTGCTCATTGCTTGCAATGCAAAACACATCTGCTCCTCAAGTTCTGTTCTCATCAGTGCATGTTCCGAAGTTGGTCTGTATATTGTTTCCGAATGTCGATGCCGAGTCGATCGCGAAAGGCTTCCAAGCGATGCCAAGATGCCGAGCGTTGGACACGAATCCGTTCGAAGGAATGTCTAGAACAACGTCAACATCCCGCTCAGCAAGGGTTTCCAACAGCCACGCGATTGACCATGTGGTGCAGAGTACCGTTTGGACCTGACATGAGAGCGATACGGCCAGCTTCGCACTTGTTGAGTGCATGCCTTTTGCCTTTTTTTCCACGGTAAGGAAGACGCTGAGACGCTCATTGCAGCGAAGATCAAGCCGTTAAAGCTCATGGAGTGAATCGTCCATCTCCCCAAACGTGCGCACGAGGTCCAGGCCTTGTGGTGACAGGCGTCAAGGATTTCCCCGCATTGTTGCCAACCCCGATGCGCGACGAAGTTAGTTCTCCGACTTCCGGAAGATGCCCATTGGACGAAGCAGCTAAGTGGGAGACCGACATTGTAAGTGGCTTTTCTTCACGAGCATCTTTGTGCACCATAGAGGGCGTGGCGCAGCAGGTCTAGCATTGGCACTTTCCAGTGCCATTGGTTCTCAGTCATTGATGTCAAGTCGTTCCCGTGGTCAGAGACTGAATTTGGTCACTTGTCCGTGTGCCAATGAACAACCCAAGCCATGCCAAAATGCCCACCCATACACCGTCAACCTCGACAAGAACATGATTCCGGCTTGACGCAAGAGCACAATGCTGCCGCATCTTGGGTACTAGGATCGAAGGTCTTGGGGGCTGAACAGCCTGCCTCGGGTTCCTTGCTATGCTCGATATATAATAAGCCAGTCGTCACGGACCCGATAACCTGGTCACATCACCATTTGCGAGTCTTAGTAGGTCAAACTTACTACTAGCTAATCTAGAACTACGGCGAACATGAGCAGCGACTACGAACACAAGCCCGAAACGGTCCACAAGGAGCGAAATGGCCTCCCTGCTAGAGACAGCAGCGGCACTGACGTTGAAGCGTTCGCTCAAATCGAGGAGAAGAAGTTGATGCGTAAGGTCGATTGGCGTCTTCTTCCCATCCTCGGAGCCTTGTACTCGATCTCGCTCATTGATCGCACGAATGTAAGTCTCCCAGTCGTTCTGCCTTTGCCATTATCTAAGACCCTCAACCAGATCTCAAATGCCCGAGTCGCAGGGATGGAGCGCGATCTTGCGCTCTATATCGGCGATAGGTACACCATCGCCCTCGTCTTGTTCTTCCCGACATATGCGCTGCTCGAGCTTCCTTCCAACATCGTTCTGAGGAAGGTTGGCAGTGCCAATTGGCTTGCTTTCATCGCCTTCTCATGGGGTGCCGTTATGATTGGACAAGGTTTCGTGGAAAGCTGGGTCTCGCTTGCCATCTGTCGTGTGCTGCTCGGTACATTTGAGGCTGGATTTTTCCCAGGTTGTGTGTATCTGATCACGTGCTGGTATGTGAGGTTCGAGACGCAGAAACGGTACGATAATGCCTTTCTCCGCCATGAGCTGCTGCTGACTTTTACGTTAGATTGGGTGGCTTTTACCTCATTTCCGTCGGTATCGGAGGTCTTGCCAGCATTCTCGCGTACGGTTTGATGCAAATGGTATGTCTCTCCTACGTGCTCCGTCTTAGAAGATCTTAATAACCCAAATATACAGGAAGGCGTCGGTGGCCTCCGTGGATGGCGTTGGATCTTCATCATAGAAGGGATTTTGACCTGCATTGTCGCCGTCGCGGCGTGGTTCATCATCCTTGACTTTCCCGACAAAGCATCGAACAAAGGCTTCCTGACGCCCGACGAAGCGGCCTTCGTAATGCAACGCATTGAAGACGACCGCGGCGATTCTGTTGCCGATCCGCTCACTGCGAGAAAGGTGCTACACCACCTGTCGGACTTCAAACTCTGGGCTTTCGCTACCATGTTCATGTCAACTACCATGCCAGCTTACGCCTTCGCCTACTTCCTGCCGGTAATTCTAGTAGGCATGGGATACACGGCGGGAGCAGCGAACGCACTCTCAGCCCCTCCAGCTCTGGCGGCCATGTTCACCGCATTCGGATTTGCTTGGTTGGGCGACAAATACCGCATCCGCGGACCTGTCATCGCCGTACAATCCTTGATGGCTCTTGTCGGCCTTATGATTGTTGCATACACCACCAACAATGGCGCACGCTACTTCGGCACCTTCCTAGGTGTGTGTGGATGTCAAGGCAACGTCCCAGCGATCCTGACATACCAGAGCAACAACATCCGCGGTCAGAGCAAGAGAAGTGTTGCCAGTGCGCTGCAAATTGGCTTCGGTGCTATTGGCGGCATCCTTGCGTCGACTACATTCCGCCAAACTGAAGCGCCGAGGTATATCACGGGTCTTTGGGTTACGGCTGGTTTGCAGTTCTGGATCCTGCTAGTGCTGTGCTGCATGACGTTCTACTTTGTCAAGACGAATAAGCGGACCGAGAGGCAGAGGGCGAACGGGGAGACGGTCACACCAGTGGAAGGACAGGTTGGGTTCAAGTACACGATTTAAAAACCAACAAGTGTAGGGCAGCGTAGGACGGATCGATCTGCTGAGATTTGACTTTTTTGTTAACAACTTGTTAATCGCGATGGTAGTGTTATGTGAGCGAGAATACGACAGACGGGAAGGGTGGAATTCAACCGGTGCATCAAAGTGCAGGCTCGAGGGTAGCAAAAGCGAATCTACAAAGTGTAACAGCCAAAGTCCATGGTGTCATCTTTAGGATCAGATACAGCGTGCTCTAATTTTCAATACTCGACCACACTTGAACTGAATCACGATGGACAAACTGCGGCACGGTCAACGCAGCGAAGGAGACCACGGCTCACTCACATTACAGGAGCCGAGTTCATAAAAGCCGACCAATCATCTGATGAGCTGCTATACTGTGCGCTTTTGCGAACTCTCTCAATACGCATCTACGTTCAAGGCAGTCTTCCCAACAGAAACTAAAGTCCTGCCTCATGCACCTACCCACCGATTCGACCTCCAATATCGAGTCCCGCCACATCGAATCCTCGCAGCGACTTGCTTTTGCGCTTCTGTGTTGCGGGTGTTAGCGCGTGGGCGGCACCAAGGTGGTGCGTGATGTTGACTGGCAGGTTTAAGTTTGGAAGAACGACATGCCTCAAACTTGTGCTAGAAATATACCTGTAGGGGGAAAATATACTTTACGCATAATATCAGGGCGAATGGGAAGTAGATACGTCGGGTTATGCATGAAGCTACTATTCGCTTTGAGATCTGGGAGCACAGGTCACCAACCATGCACATCTGGTTCAATTCGCCATCACGCCCGCAACTCCCCTGAGAAAATGGATCTGAAGTTCTCGCATAGCGTCCCGCGATCAAAATGTCGTCGTCGAGCTTCTCCAGCCTACACAGCAAACGCAGTGAGACGAGACCTGGGCGCAAGCAGAGACGTGTTGCTGCTTTGGAATTCGTGATACAGTCCTCTCGGCTAGCGGATTAGCGCTCAAGATTAATTGTAGTGGCGAGCTCATCCAGGAAGAACTGATATTGGAAACAACAGAAGAAGAATTTTCAAGGATGCACCCAACTTTCACCGTCGATATCAAAGGTCACGGTTAGGTAGCCAAACTTTGCTCAGGCCACAAGCCAAACGTAGTGATTACATGGGTGTCGCAAACTTGAGTAATCTCTTACATACTTACGAAAGCGTAATACCCCGCAGTATAGGCACATTTGTATGTACCAACGCAAAATTGGTGGATGTGCGAGAACTGGACATTGGTTGAAGATCGCGAAGAACGACGTTGGTATTAGAAGTTAGATATATGTAGCTCAGGGTCATCGCGGCGTTAGCTTCCCTTGCTAGCGCCTTCGACATGTGTAGGTACCTGTAGCTGATTTACTTTTTATGCTTGAAATTGCAGAGCCTCCTCTCCACATTCCACGTCCTCCAAAGCAATTCAACCCCGGCATTTCCAATCCTCCTACCGCTAAATCCGCGATTCCACACCCTCGTGCCTCCAATCTCGGCACCGTATAGTAAGCCTCCAATACCCAGCAAATAAGCACAAGCGACAGTTCCGCCCCACCAGCCAAGCGAAGCTTGATCCTCGACCTTCCCCTCCGATCCTAGCGCACTCACGCAAACAGCCACCGATGACCATCACCGAACATGTACAAGCAAGTAACAAGCTTGTCCCTGCCCTATGTCGCCGTCAGCGCTAGCCGCGCAGGGTGCCGCGCTCACGCCTTAATGGCGACTCGATGAGGCAGGTGGCATGTGTGACACGAACCGGTACAAGCCTTTATAACCACACTCCGCCTCGCAAACAGTACCCCGATCGCAATTCGCGGCCACACCGTCTCCCCTCCTCCGCGAAGCTCGCGCGCCATCTACCCAAAAAAAAACAGCGACGTTGCACCAACCATGTTCCCACCGCTCCTCCCCGTGCTGTTCGCCCTGCTGCACATCGCAAGCGCGCTCCCCACCACCACCGCCGGCTCCAAAGCCACACACCGGCTCCAAAAACGCCTCGAAACCGGCCCTATCGTCGCGCTGAGCATCTGCATCCCGGGGGCCGCGCTCGTCCTCGGCCTCGGCATCGGCATCCTGTGGCTGTACCCCAAGCAGCTGCGCAAACTGCGGGCCCAGAACCCAGGCCGCGAAGTCGGGTTTGCGGACCTGATGAATGGACGCGTGTCGACGCAGGCGCCGCCCGTGTACAAGGAGCATGAGGGCAGCGAGCATGAGCTGGACACGTATAGTGCGCCCGGGCAGGAGCCGGCGAGACCGGTGCCTGTGGCGCAGGCGGGGCCGCCGCCAGATGCGAGGCATGCCGCGCTTGCTGTGTAGGGTGGGGGAAGGGGGGATTAGGGATTGAGAGAGGAGGGGTGAAGAGTTCCGTGGTTAGGGTTTGCGATGTGTGCGTGAAAGGAAGGTATGAAGACATGGGCATGATGAAAGCATGCCTTGCTCATCACTTGTTTTGAGAAAATGCATAGACCGGGAATTGCATGGGAGGAGTTCGTTCGTTTTGCTTGCTCGCGGTCAGCCAGCAAGATACTTGAAAGTCCTTCCATCTGATCTGTAATGGACATATTATACCTGCCACGATTCGCCGATTTCTTTCCATGGGTTCATTGTCAAGATACGCGCACTCGGATGCTGAGGCCGATGCTTGAGGAAATGAAATACTTCCGAGCCGAGGTGAGAAGATTGAGGTGTCTTGTGGAGGACTCCCATCAGTGACAACAGTGCGGCAGGTACGAACAATATGTGCGACCGGACTATGCAACAGGCGCTGTTTGTTCTCAGCCTATCTGGAACGCACACAGTCTGCTGACTCGGTTGGATGGAAGCGTGACAAGGTGGCGTATAGATGTTTCGAACCATGATATGATTCAAGGCCCTAACGCACCATACTTTCGTACACCTCGTCTCCTTGTCCTTCAGCTGTGATCATATCCAGCTACTCTCCCATGCCCATTCCCATTCCCATTCTGCTCCATCCCACGCTCTCCCGGTTTCCCAAACACTCTTGTCCACAAGACAAAATTCTCATAAGTCCTACTTACATACCTTGGCTTGCCCCACTCATTCTCCCCCTTCATCTTTGCTTGATTTGCCACAACCACGGGTATTTCGTTTCCATTCACTTCCACAAGCTGCTCCTGCGTATACGAATAGACATCTGCTTCGGTACCGGGAATGCGTCGATCTGCCGTTGCTGTCAAGATACCGATGACCGTCTTGATGCCAAGAAGCTGTTGGATGTTGTCACCGAGGCGCGGGAGGATGTTGTTGAGGAGGGAAGTGAAGAATCTCGACACGCGTTGGATGCTGCCGAGGATGATGCCGCCTGGGGCGTAATTCAAAACGTCGCCGTAGATTTCACCGCTTCCGGTCGATTTAGGAGAAGGGTTGGCGATGCGTGCGTCGAGCACTTTGATTCGCTCGCCGACGTCTGGTATGACTGCTCCTTCGCTGACTTCTTGTATGCCCTGGAGTAGCCATCGAAGTACGCAGTCTGACAAAACTTCGTTCGGGAATATCGTTCGCGAAAGTAGATCAGGGAGAAAACCTAGCACCCCTTCGAGCCGGTTCATCGGACTCTGCCTTACGAATCGGAATGTCATACGTCCGAGATCGTAGTGCGTGCCCGGAAACCACTTCTGGCGTACTATGGCTTTCTCTTTGCCCTTCTCTTCGCCAGGATATATGAGGCATGGTTGGAAGATCCATAGCCGGTCGTGAAGCGATGGAGCGTGGAATACGTGCTGAACAACAGAAGAAACCTTCTGGTCGAAGAACTCAAACGGTGCCCAATCGAAGCCTACGCCGGCGTTCAAACGTGGGATGCCGAGTGCGCCGACTGTATCTATAAGGCCCATGAAGCGGATCGGCCGTTCGGAAGGCCATACGCGATCTACATTTGCTTTCCATCGATTGCACTCGTCGCTATGGGGTTTATCCTGGGGTAACGTTGAGCGATATGTGCGGAACACATCGTAGCATAGCCTGTGGACTTCGTCTTCGGTATACTCGGCTCGCCGCTTGATGATACCGCAGTTGTTGATCATGCCAGCTACACAGCGCACCGTGAAAGCGCCACGCGAGAAGCCAAAGAGCCATATCTCGTGCTTGTCCGTAAAGTTTTCGACGATGAACTTGTAGACGCTGATACATTCATCCCCGATAGCACTGGCAGTCGCGCCATCGTAGATATATTCGAGGAATGTCCGGTTGAGGCCTACACCTTCCTGGTATCCGGCAACAATGTCTTTTGCTGGAAGATGAGGGTGAGGTATTATTTTGTGGACAGTGGATTCTGTTGCGGAGGCGTCGTTGTAGTGCACCGTGCCGACCATGTCGGCCAGTTGGCGGATGTTGCTTTCTGGCGCGCCCGCGACTTTAGTTTCCCGGCCGACCCAAGTGCCATCGCAGAAGACGACGAGGCGCTTTTTTGGGCATGATGATGCTGTCGAGCTCATGCTGACGACTGTCTGGCGTCTTTTAGGAGAGAGGGCAGAAGTGGCGGCGCAAGTCGAGGTGTGTAGGCATGAGCGAACGCAAGTAACAAAGTGTTTGCCCGCACCTCTTAGGCAGACATGACTACTTCCCCAGCCGTTCTTGCTTTTTGCATGGTTTTGCGAGCTGAACCACTGGTCGCGCTTTCCTCGTGTTGATGACTGGGCTGAGCGCGTGCCAAACGCCTTTGTGTCACGTTCGCTACCAGTTAAGTGAAGTTCCAAGACACCACCCCAATAAGCTTCACAGCTGACATCGGCGAGCCAGCAGTTAGACAAAGCGACATTCACAGCTGAAAAGGACGGCTTCTGCTCCCGTGACGTCATTCTCGTCTTTTGATTCAGGGCGACGTTGCTAGCGCGAACGATTGTATAGGCGCCAAGCGCTCTAGATTGCGCGTATCCGAGATGGCGGACAGAGTTGCGACTGTAGTTCCGCAAATGGTACCCAATGCCACCGAGCTCATTGCCCCAATACCTCGTCCAAGGCGCTCCACATCCCCCTTTGCGCCTCTCTCCTCCTCTCTTCCTTCCCAACCACCACCTCTTCCCTCTCCACGACCTTTTCTCTAGGAACTTCTCGCCCGAAACCCTCCAACACTTCCCTCACCCTCTCCTTCATTTTCCTCACGCCCTCAATCTCACGCTTTTTCCTCTCCACCTGCCTCTCCATCTCCAGTATCAACGTCTCCCTTGCCTGATGCGGCCTGTACTCATTGATCAAGGCATGCATATTCGTCACCATGGTCAAAATATCCTTCAACTTCTGATCCTTGTGTTCGGATGTCGGATTGATAGCCACGATGCCCAGAAGCTCGATGTATGCGATGAGAATGCTGCGCAGGAAGCGGAAAAGGTAGCGTTGGCGGTCGATGGTCGCCGACGCCGAGGACAAAGCGGACGTTGAAGGGTACAATTGTTCATATTTCCAGCCCGTGAGGGTGTAGTCGGCGGCCAAGGTGCGGCTAATCCACTGCATCGTCTTTTCGAACGAGTCGCTGCCTTGCGCGCTTGTGACGGTGCCGAAGACTCTGAATTCTTGGTCGTCGGCTGGCGGCTCGGGAGGAATGAGATAGCGCAATTCGGTCGGTAGGCGGAGGATTTGTTCGGCGGAGAGCTTTACAGCACTGTCATCTTCTGTGAGGGTGTCGAGGGCGGCCTCGTCTTCGATTTTTCTTAGGCGCTCTTTGTTTTCGGTGGTGAAGTGCAGGTAGAATGGTGGGGGTGGGGGAAAGAAGGGAAGCTTCAGCTCCTCGTCCTCTTCCTGCTGCTGCTGCAGCTGTTGATCGGCCATTGCTGTGACTTAATTACGAAAGAACCAGCTCGACCGTTGGGCCGTCAGTTGTGCGGTCCGAACGCGTCAGTTGTGAGGTCAATTGCAGGTCGCGTCGCTGGACCCTGGTTACGACGTCTTAAGCTAGTGTCCGAAGCACGCGCCACTCACTGCTACTTCCTCTAACCTGCGGCACTTTTACCTCTCAAACCTAAGTATCCGTCGAGGGTAGCCGTGGGGTTAGCAATACGAAAACCCGGGGAGGGTAAATATGACGGCCAATCGTCTTATCGTAATAGATTTTACCATGCTTAACTCCGCAAGGCCGAGCTTCACCCGAAGAGATTACTCCACAAGCACGGTGATGACAAATGGGGAACATGGGGACTGTGGAGTTCGTACTTGTGCTAGATCGTGTTGGTACATATTGCATCATCGTAGAGTGCTATAAGTCTGCATCAAGTTTATAGTGTCGAGTGTCAAAACAAGGGCAGTACAGCAAGCTTCTCAATTGCAACTCATCTTGCTACACACTCTACCAAAATGTCGACACAGAAAGCCGTTGTTCACGTCTCCAAGGATGTGTCAGAATTGAAGACTGATGTACCTCTTCCCAAACTTCCCGCCGACAACTGGGTACTAGTCAAGACCAAAGCGGTTGCGCTGAACCCCACAGACTGGAAGAGTATCGCGAACCGTGCCTCGCCAGGGTCAATCGCTGGCTGCGATTATGCCGGCGTCGTTGAAGGAGTCGGCAAGAGCGTGCAAGGTCTGAAAGTCGGCGATAAAGTTGCCGGTTTCGTTCGAGGCGGTAGGTGCCAATCGTCTTCACTCGTGGCTAGATGTTGACTCGTCCAGGTGACCCAGCCGACCATTCCAACGGCGCCTTCGCCGAGCATATCAAGGCCAAAGCTGGCATCCATCTCAAGCTGGGTGACAACATCTCCTTTGAGGATGCGGCAACCCTTGGCGTCGGCATCACGACAGTCGCTCAAGGACTCTACCAGGAGCTCGGCCTACCCTTCCCTCCCAACAAGGTGCAAGAGCCAACTCCGATCCTGATCTACGGTGCGTCCACCGCAACCGGAACCCTCGCTGTGCAGTATGCGAAGCTCTCCGGTTGCGAAGTCATTGCAACCGCATCGCCGCACAATTTTGATCTCGTCCGCAAGTTGGGCGCCGACCAGGTCTTTGACTACAAGGACCCCGAGGTTGGTGCAAAGATCCGGAAGGCTACTAACGACAAACTCAAGCTTGTTTTCGACTGCATTGGCGAAGGTGGCTCGTTTGACATTGCTGCGACAGCGATCAGCTCTAGCGGAGGCCATCTATCTTCCCTGTTACCCGTGAAAGACTTCCCTCGTAAGGACCTGAAGACGAACTTCACATTTGCGTACACGGCGCTGGGAGAGAAGTACAACGACAGCGTGCAGGCGAGTCAGTCGGATTATGAGTTTGGCGTGAAGTTCTGGAAGGTGTCCGAGGACTTGATCAACTCTGGGAAGATCAAGACGCATCCCGTCGAGGTCCGGAAGGGCCTGGCTGGTGTGCCGCAGGGCTTACAGGACTTGAAGGACGGTAAAGTTTCTGGTGTGAAGCTGGTGTACACAGTCGAGTGAGCTGGATCCCTGCGCATGGTGACGCTAGCTCGGTGCGAAGAAGGAGACTCGTAATCAGCGCTGGATCCCCGGGAAGTGGCGCCGACTAGCTTTTTTTTGTTCAGGCAGTAGGACAGCCATCGCGCCGAAGGAGATGGACTGATTCGGCACAGTGTGAAGATTTCTGTTGCAAATGCCACAACAATTGCAGTATGACTTGCTGAGAACTTTTGCAATTTCCTCTCTACGCTTACAGCTGGTGAGCTCATTGGAGTGACTCCCAGCCATATGAGGATTTCTATCCATCTCCAGCCGCGCAGCCAAGTATCAATGAACCTTGTCCATAAGATATCAAATTGCTCGATTAACAATCTACCCGTCAAGTTCATCTGCATTAGTAGACGTGACCTGTTGCTGAAAGTTAGATTCTTGCACTGCGAGCGTGCTGTGTGAAATATCTACCTGCTACCCACAAACCTACAGGAGCAAAGGATTGCATTAGCGTCTGTTGTGCGTGAAATTCGAGGCCTTAAGGACGTACCTCGATCTCTATCACCCAAGATCTGTTTGCGAAAGATCTCTTCTTGCATCTAGAACACCAAAGCCATCAGCAAAACGAGATCCAGAGACTCTCTTCTCACCATCATGGACAGCAACATTTGTTACGCGAAAGGGCCAGAGGGCTTATGGTTAGGGAGCGATGCATACCTTCTCAAAATTGGTACCTTTAGCACTGCCCAAATCTCTTGCGCTGAAATGTTCCCCCGGACGACCATTTTCCCAAGAAACCCCACCTAAATATTTCATAGATGGCCTCGTTATACCGAAATAGAGTCGATAGTCTCCGATCATGCTACGGTTATAGATATCACACGCTTTTTGCGCATCGATTGCGGTTTCGAAGTCTACTTGCGCCATCCACCCGGATAAATGCGAAACTCGCGCGTTGACGTGTTGAGCAGCTCTGACTGCGTAAATGTTGAACGAGAAGAGCATCTTGTGTAATGCTTCTACATTGTAGAAGCCTTGCTTCTTTTGGCTTGGTAGATTCTCGATCGTAACGCGACGGCCTTCCCTCATAGGTGCAAAGATCTGATAGTAGTAAGCGCAGTAGATTCGCGGCAAGATACCTGAAAAGCAATGTAGTCGCGATAGTAGACTTTCAGGGTACCAGCTCAGAGAGAAAGGGGCGAACATACTACAAAAAAGTTAGTCAGCATATATGAGAGATCCGGGTCCATATAATAGAACTACCATCTCTTGGGCGGGTGAGGGCCATAGCTCGTGGCAGCCAGAGATTCGGGTCCTTGCCAGCCATCCATCCATCATACCAATTATACCCAGGGAGTCTCTTCGGGTACATGAATGGCAGTAGGCGAAGCCTACGATCGAAAAGTGGCGCATCCTGCAGCGTATCCATAACTTGAGCAGCTGAGTCTTTGCTCACACATACTGCATTGATAGCACCAGCATGGCCCCCATGGATAGCATTGTAGCGCATTACAAATCGCGGTCTGCACCGTATTGATTAGCTCAATTATGTCTTACGATGACCTGCAAGGACACTTGGTCCATGGCTGTCATGTGAACCTACAACGTGAGCCCCACTTCTTCGAACAATTGTCTGAAATCATCTTCAATTGCGAATCGAGGTGCGTCGCAAATTATAATAGTTCTTGGAGCCTCTTCTTTCGAGATCAAGTCGCGCAGAGCTTCAGGCCAGTTCCTCCAAGGAGAAGGACCTCTGCGGCTGTGGTCCGACGTCGCCCCATGGTAAGAGCAAGCTCGAAGTTCAGAGATACCACCCCTTGGCAACGATGGCAGTGACAGCGGCCGCCGGTTATAACTGGAATCTCGTAGACTCGGCAGGTTACAAAGATGTGCCTGTTTGACGGGAATACGGATACGGGCGAACATGGCAATCGCTCATGGTGTTGGGAGTTCATGCGAAGCTTGGGAGTTCATGCGAAGCGCCAAAGGCTAGTTCTGTTTCAGGCGATGACGATGTGCACGGGCCACATGAACTTGGCTCGAGCTCGAGCTCACCAACGTAATGCTCCAGGGCTGCTGTTGGACATACTATTCCAATCGTAGGCTTTAGTTGCATACTACTACCATCTGCTTCGTCACATTATACGGAGCGAGTTTCGCGCAGATACGTGCCGCGGACAATGGCTGTAGATGGGGTAGATGTCGCCATTGACCAATGGTCTTGCTTCCTGCTCGCACATGCGCACTATCCATCAACCACCTTCCGAGATCGACAGGCACTGCTGGGCACACTTACAATATAGCAAACAGGATTGGTCTGTGACTGTGTCGATGTTTTGTAGCGCTCACAACATGCAGACTTGCCTGTCAGCCATGATGTCGAGGTTACAGCCTGGTAGACGGCACATGTAGGACGGTATCCAGGCTGGCAGCATATAAAGACAGCTGTTCTGGCATGTGTAGCCCAGTTCCTTACAGCCTCGAGTACTTCGTGCACATCCCAATTCGCAATGAAGCCAATCGTGCTCACAGTCGCCAGTTTGGTGCTGCCTGCTGCAGCGTCGTTCGAAGGCAACCTCAATTACCACTCTCCCTCTCGAAGACACCTTGGCCTCGGTATCGATGTGCCGAAAGTTGCGAAGCGAAGTCTCGTCAAGCGGGCGACTCCTTGGGATCCCGCGCAGCTAAACTTCACGCATGGCGTCGCGTCTGGCGACCCGTATCCAGAATCAGTCATTCTATGGACGCGCATCGCGCCCTCTATGGAGCATGACAGATCCAATGTTACCGTTTCAGGATATGTCCCATTCTACAGCCACGAGACGGAAAGGTATATCAAGGCATCGCCGAACCCCATCTGCATTGAGTATCGTGTTGGAACAGATAGAAACCTCTCTGCCGTTGTAGACAAGGGTACTGCGTATACGACGTCTGACATTGATTTCACGGTCAAGGTAACTAACTTCGCCAAGATGGCTTTCGAATGCATAAAGTTGACCTGAGACAGGTTGAAGCGAAGAATTTGACTCCGTTCAAGACTTACTACTATCAATTCAATGTGTGCGGGTCCAACAACAAGAGTCCACTCGGACGGACCAAGACCAGTCCCGCAGAAAATGATGCAGTGTCCAAAGTTGGGCTTGCCGTCTTCTCGTGCAGCAACTACCCCAGTGG
>TARA_R110002003_G_scaffold595_14_pt1 | contig 13861 bp, 13 predicted proteins | sample TARA_R110002003 | Tara Oceans TARA_R110002003 (sample SAMEA4396441) | marine metagenome | biome: Westerlies Biome; feature: [SRF] surface water layer (ENVO:00010504); material: water (ENVO:00002006), including particulate matter (ENVO:01000060) such as... | depth 5 m | reverse complement strand
TCATGAAGTCTGAGGACGATGGGTTTCAAGCTTTTCGATGGTATGCTCCAATCCTGCAGCTTTAACGCGTCTTCTCGTGTCAATATCCACAAAGTCTCCGCTGCCATCATGCGAATCTACGCTTCGTTAATCATTTTGTGTCAGCACATCGTGGAGCACGTGCCTTGGGGAATGGATGCAGAAGCATGTTCGTCACCTTCGTCAATGTGTCTAGTCGAGTGTTCGGAATATCCCCCAAACCGCGATAGACTTCCAAAGCAAGATATAGCTTCTGCATTTGCGTTGACTTAAAATGTGCTTTCTGTGTGAGCGATAGAAGTGATCGAAAGCTGTGAAGATTAGCGTCTGCCTACTCGTGTGGATCGCATCCTCGGGGATTGGCATACTTGAAAGGGCTTGAGATGAGACGTTGCAAGATTCGCATATCGAAGAGGAAGGCGACGGTCTCTAGCAAAGGAATTAAGACTCTGTCATTGTCTATGTTAGCTTTGAGAATGACCAAGACACACGTCGCAAAGTCCACTAGCGATAAACCTTGCCCCATGTCATCGCAGATTGGTAAATTGTCGGTGAATTGGACGAGAGCGTCCCTCGCGTTTTGCGCAACTGACTCCGAGGCCATGCCAGCCGAGTTGACAAACCCGAGACATATAGCATACTGTATGCTAGAGTCGTCCGTAGTCCTAAGCATTTGCAGGGCACGATGGAAGTAAGACGTTGAGGAGACATCCTCGTTTGCAGCAATAACATGTGCCAGCGTAATGGGAGCCCGCAGGGCCATGACACGCGCTGCAACAGCGCGAATCTTGTCGAGCTTTTCCAAGGAGAGCCGGAGAACATCAGCGTGTAAGGACTGATTCACTTCGCTTTTGTCAGCTTGCAGAGTGCCAGCACGCCATCCCGACGCAACAGTCTCCAAGGCTTCGGTGCGAACAAGGGATCCGACGTCGCCTCGCTCAGTGATTGTATAGTCGTTTAGAGCTATGTGCAACGCATTCGCGACCTGGCTTTCTACAGGCAGTGGTAGCCGACACGAGCTCCGCACGAGCACATTCAAGGCGCGTAATGCCACAGTGCGAGCCTCGATCGCGACAGCTGAGGTACATCTAAAAGCGAGTATCTGCACGATTCTCGTCTGAATCTCCGTTGCATTCTTGTCAACGTGGCCATCAGAGGTTTGAGTGGTGACTGTTGAGTATGCAGATCCAAGAGCCACAGCATGACCCGAGCATCGCAGCCCATTGTAAGATGCTTCATTCTCAAGACTGGATAGCCAAGCTTTTACGAGGCTCTCCATCATGCCACCACAGCTGAAGGAGAGCATCGATAACACTGCTGGCACTGTGACTATGATAGCGGCCAAGACCAAATCTTCATGGCGAACTAGGCACAAATTCAGTATGCGAGCAATCTCTGTCTCTGGAATATTATTTGGCCAATGGTTTGCTGGTAAATGGTTCGTGATTCGTGCCATTGCTGCAATGAAATAGAGCATAGACGACGCGGTTAGCTCGGGCCGTAAAGCTGGGGATGTAAAAGCTTTGTCGTCGAGCATCAATTCGGCACCTAGTAATTGCCATAGATGAAGAAGAGCTGTTTGCGGGGCCAGAACGTCTCCTTCATTACGCAAACTGCCAATGTCGTCTAATGCGTCACTCACTGCATCTACAAGAGCGGCAAGAGCGGAGACCAGTCCCTGGCGCTCTTCGACCTGACGGGGTCGGAGGTCCTTCAATTGATCGCAGACCAGATCCGATATCCATCGTACGGTATCTGCAGACTGGGATTTCGATAGCAGTCCCACGGCCTTTGCAGCAAAGAGACGGGCGTCTGTGTCCAGTGAACCGGTTCCTCGCCACCCAAGTAGACCTTCCAGCAAAGCCTTCCAGTACAGCGGATGGAGCTCCCCGGCTCGCAGGGATACATCGCACAGGGCTCTTTGACGAAGGCCGACAGCGTGAAAGTCAACAACTTGGACCAACGGTATGCCTTGTTCGATGGTATTTGGATGACGACCAATCAGCTCCTGGAGAGCAGCAGACGAGCCTCTTCTAATATTGCCAGCTGGATCAAGACAAGCAGCAGCGACCAGTTCAATGGCCAGTGCTTGTGGAACAGAGACTCCTTTTCTGTGTTCACAGGCTCGGATCGCCGCCGTCTCTACCTTGAGGAGATCACTTGTAGCATAACGGCGGGACAACGCCCAGACACCAAAGCAGGCAGCATCGCGCACGTTCGTACCAATGGATCCGCCCGTGGGCGAGCGTTGCTCGAAACTCAAAGAGAGTAGGAGAGCATTGAGAACATCAGGCAGGCTGCTTGTAGATATGGCTTTTCGATACAGCAGGTGGGCCAATGTCAGGGTAAGACCATGCCATCGAAGCGGACTGACAGCACTGAGATTGCGCTTGGATCCCTGCCAATACACACTGTCGTTGAGGGTTCCAAGGATTGCCTCGACTACCTCCTCCGCCATCTCCTCATCCAGCTTCATGGCGATGATACTGAGCGCTTTGCTTGCTCCATATCGGACAGGCGTGTCGCCATCGCCCATTGTTTCCAGGAGGAATTCGATGACCTCCTCGAGGACAGATGTGGCATCGATGTCTACGAGACTTGAGGCAGGCTGCAAACTATGTACCACGATGTTGCGCAAGATTTTGACGATGATCTTCCTCGCCACTGCCGAGGACTTGACGAAGGAGAGATTGCTTTGGTCAAGGATGCTTCGACATACCTGGTAAATCGTAGACAGATTGGAACCAATCTCCGTGTTAGTAGTAGTAGCCACGAGGCCTGACAGGAAGGAAAGAACGCCAAGGCATGTGTGTATGTCCGCTTGGCCCTCAGTAGCTCTGTGGAAGAACGAGACAGACCACCGGACAAGCGCGTCGAGCAGGCCGAGCTTCTGCATGTCCGGGCGTGCACAAAGTTTGACCAGAAGGTCTGCAGCCGCGCCCCGCTCTTTCGAAGCCGACGAAAAACACTTGAAACACACAGTCAGGACCCGCAGTGTAATGCCAGGAACGTGTGGGGCGAGCTCGAGCCCCAGAAGTGCTGACGTATGCTGCGAGGGTTGCAGACCAGAGATGGATTCCAATGGGAACGGTGCAAGCATGAGATGTGAAAGCCACAACAGCAGTATGTAGCGCTCAACCCAGGGCACGACGAGCTGCTGTTGGGAAGTGTCATGTTGCGATCTTGGCAGATTTCGACCAGTCTCGAGCTCGTCAAGGATGGGCAGCAGATAGCGCGGCTCGTTGTTGAAAAAGGTCTTGATGACCTTCTCACCCCTGACTTTGCAGAGAACATTGACAATGCAGCAAATGGCATGCGACAAAGGAACGGAGCCTTTCTTTGGCTTATCTAGGGGTGTGGCGCCGAGAGTTCGCAAATAGCCTGCAACAAGAGGCGGCAAGAAAGTCTTCAGGTGGGTGTCCAGAATCTGGGGGTCTTCCTGGAACGGCTCGATCTGGTCGTAGTCAGCTCATGACATGGCTGTTGGGGGAGTGCGGCGTACCAGGGAGCACGCCTTCCACATGAGCTTGACGGGGATTGAATCATGGTTGCGTTTCTTGAGCAGCCGGGGGAGCAGTGCCTCGAAGTCGGCGATGAGCGAGGCGGACGCGCGCTGCAGCTTGACATCGTCGTCTTCGCCGGCACTCATTTCATTGGGGTACGGGTACGTTGTGTGCGTGGGAGTGAGGAAAGGTGGTGGTTGCCGTTGCGTAGTGCGGCGAGTCATGCAGTCGACCCGAGGCGCGCACCTGACTTCGCGATGTCGGCGGCACGCGTCGCCTTGCAGGTGGCCAGGTTGCGGGCGTCCACCTCACCTTGCCAGCAAACACGCGTCGACGTCGCCATGGTCGAGGAGCAATGCAGAGACTACCTCGCCGCGCGCGTGCTCACCGAGAACAAGCCGGTACGCCGTCCAGGGCTCGCCGCTGGGGGCACCGCAGGCTAACCGCAGCCAGGTCACGTACAGGCTTTTGTCGCGCGCTCTCGGGGTGCCCGTCAACTCTGCCAAGTGCATGCTTTTTGACTTCCACCAGCAGCAGAACGCGAAGAAGCCGAACTCGGTCCACGCGACGTACCTTGTCACCGGCAGGAAGCGCATTCCACCCCACCCCAATGGCGCCCATAGCAAGGACGGCGAAGACGTGGCCATGCGCAGCTCGCCGTTTATGAGCTCGATGCCAGAGCCGGACGAGTCTGCAGAAGAGCCCATTGGGAGGACCGCGGTTGTGCTCGTCCGCGAGGAGGAGCTCCAGAGTGCGTGTGCTCGCACTTGCGGAACCACAGCGCTGACGAGTCCGCAGAAACCCGTGCCGATTTCGTCAACGAGTCGTCCATCCACATATACAGCCTGGAACCCGGCCCGGTCGCGGTATGCACGACTCGCGTGGAACGAGGGTGTGCTGCTAACGAAGCCAGAACTTGAGCGTACTGGCCGTTTGCAACCATGAGATAGCTACAAATGTCGCAGACGAAGACCCGCTGCAGCGATGGAGAACATATGGGTCGATTCAGAATCCCTACATCAAGGTCTGTCCCTCCTGCGTCACACACCTGTAGTGATCCCAGCCTGACATGCCATCCCAGAAAAGGACTGCCAAGTTCGCTCCCCCGCCCACAGTCTCAACCTCGAAGCCCGCTGGAAGAGCCGTGACCACGGCTGCCGCGCAGCTTGGCCTCGGAAGTCGATCACAGCCAAAGGAAACATCCGCTGTCGCACGCAGAGGCAGCGCGTCGGAGGACAATGCATCCGGCCGGTCCACCCCTCAGTCGTCAGCCGGTGCTACTGCGTTGCAGAGATCAGACTCGAAGTCTGGCACGAAGAAGAGTCAAACGGCGGGCGATCTTTTCAAATCGTTTGCAAAGACGAAGCCTAAGGCAAAGCAAGCTGATCAGTCACAAGATGCCACCCCAACGCCCGCTGAAGATGGCAAGTAAACCTGCTCTGGCTGAATTGCCCATGTTGACATTGGTAGAACCTATGCGAGGCATGTCCGAAGACGAAGGCGACGTCGACGATGAGCCTGAAGTCTTCATGGATGAGGAAAAGAATGAGGCGGCCCGGAAGGCTCGTGAGGATCGGCAAGTGAAGCTGCGCAAAATGATGGAAGACGGTGAGCTGGATTCGCGCTGTGCTCGGGGCATCATTGACGTTTTCTTAGATGAGGATATGCCTGATGCGCCCGCCGAAGCCGAATCACAGCCTACAGCCACGTCAACCGACACCGTGGAGAGTGAGGATCTAGCCCAAGCGGAGCCTTCTGTCACAGTTGAAAACGGTCGGAGACGTGGTAGGCGGCGAGTGATGAAGAAGAAGAAGGTCAAGGATGAGGACGGTTACCTGGGTAGGCAGACCTTACGGACAGTCTTCGTGCGAAACTAACCGTGGCCAGTTACCAAAGAGGAAGCCGTGTGGGAGTCGTTTTCTGAAGAGGAGCCAGACCCCAAGAAACTCAAAGCGGCGCCTACGAAGCCACCAAGCAGCGCCAAAGTGAAGCCTGCTGGCAAAAAGGGACAGGGGAGCATTGCCAGCTTCTTCAAGAAAGCTTGAGCATTCGAAGGCATGTAGTGTTCTTCAACATGGATAGTTTTGTAGCGATTTAGACGTTCCGTCGGACATTTCTGACCCTACTATGGCGGGATGCTCTGGTAGGACGCAAGGCACAAACATGGATTTCCGAGAGCTATGTGCAGTCTGCAAACACCGTGCTATGGACCGCATCACTCGCACAAGCGTTTCACAGTATCGTGCACATGATGTAGGCAAGTCCACAAACATGGCCTGCAGCGCCTCACAGCAGTTTATCACTGCATTCAGATGGCGAGGGTAGTCCGAAATCATGCCAGTAATTGCTCGGCGAATAGCCGAGACCTAGGGACTACCAATCGACGGCGTGGTCGAGGCTGTCTTGAGAAGATCAAGTGACGTTGTCAACGCCGCCGACCTGTGTCACTCCAGAATGTTGCCCTCGGATGGTATGTTACACACAGATCTTGATAGTACGGCGCCGCCGTGCTACTATGTAGTATGGTGGCTTGTGCTAGACGTGGCACTCACATAATTGGTGCAGAGAACTTCCAACAACGATTGAACAAGCGTCCGTTTCTCGCTTGGCTTTCGGCAGTGCGGGATGTGGCGGAGAATAGCTACTGGCGATAAGCGAGAGGTCGATCAGCACGACCACCATCTTGCGGCGACCTCAGCTGTAGGGCTTTGATCTTGTCAGGTACTCGTCCGACGTTTATTGCTCGAACGGGGTCGAGAAGATAAGCTTCAAGCACAAGAGTAGGGCAACTGGCCTCTTGCGTGCACACTTGCGAAGCTATCGCTCGAATGCATGACGACATCATTGATCTCACACCATCAAGCTCCGAATCGCTACTTACAACATCCTTCCCATAAGCATTACTGACTTCAGAGTACCCTCAAATCAGCGACCATAGCTTCACGTATAGCAGCCCGCCGACTCTCGCGTTTTGTACGCACCATGTCGACCACCGCCCCCTCGGTTTCGGCGCTGCCTCCAGCGCCATGGAAACAGCTCTTCGATGAGCACATTTCCAAGATGAAATCCCCCGAGTTTGTACTCGGCACTCTCGATTCAGCGCCCAAAGGCTCTTCCACGCCTTACGTGCCTCGGGTCCGATATTGCATCTTCCGTGGCTTTTGGGCCGAGCTGCCGGAGAACAAGCACAACGACGCGGAGCGCAACCCCAAGGTATTTGCGAGCGACTGCCCAACTTTCACAACCGATGTGCGCATGGAGAAGGTCGCCCAGATATTTGCGACGAGCGCGGGTCATGCCGAGAGCAAGCATCAGACACAAGGTAGTGGTGGAGGAGGGCCCGTGGAAGCTGTATATTGGATCTCAGAGACTGGCACACAGTGGAGAATCAAGGGACGCGCATTCGTCATTGCGGATGATATTGAGGGAGACGAAGAGAGCAGTGGTGTGCGGACAGTCAAGAGCGAGGTGGGCAAGAGGATGCGAGTGCTAGAGGCGGGCAAGGAGGGGGTTTGGAGCTGGAAGAAGGAGCTCACAGGATTCTTCGGCAACCAATCGCCTGGTATCAAAGGTGCGATACGCTGACCATCCGCGATAATTCTGGCTAATCCCCCCAGGCTCGTTCAAGAATCCGCCGCCAGGGACGTCTACCAAGGAGCCCTACGACGAGAAGAACCTCGAGCTCGGGTCAAAGACACAAGATCTCCATGATCCGGTTGCACGCTCGAATTTTCGCCTGGTTGTCATTGTGCCAGATTCAGTGGAGCAGACTGATCTCAGCGACCCAGAAAAGGCAAGAAGGTTTAGGTACACATTCGACGACAGCATGCGAGCGAACGCAGGCTGGAAGACAGAAGAGTTGTGGCCGTAGATAACACAGGTACACGATCTTGGTTCAAGAGCATGACACCACTGCTCCGTTCATTCAAGATCTCATCCATGCTTTGTTCCTTCTCGCGCCGGCATTTCTGCGCTACAGGAATTATGAGTTCAAGTGTCTGACATGCTCGTATCGTTCTGATGAGACCTGCCGATCACGTTGTGTACACTATGTGGTGTAACCCGTTTTCGCAGCACCTTGCATTTTCCTACATTATTCTCGCGTCCTATGCATGCAACACCCCGACACAATTTCCCATATTGTGGCTCAGGTCGGCGACGTCTTTTTACGCGCATACTTCTTCCCTGTGAGCGCATCCCCGCCGACATGGCGAGCTTTATTGCTGTGTGCTGTAAGAGAAGGACTGGCTTCTCGTGTTCACCGCTCGTTCTCTAGCCCAGGCGCTTACATCGGACCGTCCCCGTAGCTCAAGTGTTGACGGACGGGTTGAAGCGACGACACAATCTGCGCGATTGGAGGAAACAAGTCAGATTTGCTTGACGTGGGAACGCCTCAACCGCACCCGCACGTCAGTTAGAAATCCCTTGGTGCGCTCACTGTTCTTGCGATGGCTTATGCGGTAGACAGGGGCGCGGAAGAAACCATGGCTAATAGTGTCGCAGGGACAAGGATGTTAGACGTTCGGTCGGCTGTGGCGCGATTGTCCGTATGTGATGCAGCTGGGCAACGAACATGGACTTGAACTCTTGTGTGAGGCCGTCAGCTGTGCGAGGGCGAACAATGGGCTCGCATAGAGTGCTCGCACCAGCCAGCGTCATGGCCGCGATTGGGCCTGGGACTTGTGAAGGATGCGATGGACGCAAGGGCTGACTCGGACGGGCCTCCGCTCGCCTGTGCTGATTGCTTTGAAGATTGATGGTAGGGATGCAATGCGAAAGGGCTATACTTAGACCATACTTCATATAGTCGAAGCCTAACGACGGCGGTGTCCGTCTCTGCTAGCATGAACTGAGAGCGCCGGATCATGTGCTCCGCCCAGTCTTGGTAGCATTCGCGATGGTCACTGGATTGCACCGCGACTTCGCATAGGACAGGCACTCGCAGCATCACACACTGCATCGACCAGCTGCGGTTGCGGCGTACACTATCGCGTAGCGAACGCCATGAGGCATTGATTGGAGGGCAGCCGCGAGATGACAATTCAATCTGCTACTGTGCCGCTTCGGGCGTCGACGTGGAGACGTTGCTCTCAGCATTGCACGCTGCACGCATGACGGAGAGGGCCCTGACTTGGCCAGACTGACTGACCGACTTCCTCTCTGAGCAAATGAGCGACGCTTTGCAGCTGCAGTCACGTTCCGTAGTCGCGCATGTCTGCACCCGCTGCATTGACTTGTCCGTGGCCGTCTTGTGGGCGAGCATGCGCATGTGCTGGCGATCTCTCTTGCAACGCTTCATCGTGTGTACTGTGGTAGTGTGCACCGCCAGCCATGTGCAAGCCGGCCAAACAGGCGCCACAACGTCGGGGCAGCAACCAGGTCGCCAGCGCCGTGCAACGCCAGAGATTGAGGTGAGGCATTTGCACATTGCACAGGCTGGCCATGCCAAGGGGGCACAGAAGGGCCGTCTCATCAACCCCAGCAAACGAACCTCCTGCCCGGTGCCCCATTCTTCTGTGAGGCTATACCCTGCAGCTGCCGCGCTCGCTGTCGCTGCTGTCTCCCTCCTACTCGTGCAATGCGCCGTGAGTCTGTACGACAGTAATCCCGCACGCATGTCGGCATCCACACGAAGCGCGGCCTGTTGATCGCAGCTCGTATCAGTCGCAACCCTGTCTTGCCCGCCGTTGCTCCCCAGTCCATGCGCTGACGGCGGATCCCTATGGTCGCCCCAGCATCCGCTTCACATCGCTCCGCTGCCTCGACCACATTTCCGCCCGACATTCTACGGGAATCGTTTCCTTCATACTTCCCGCTTACTGCTCGCTGGTCGACGCCCTTCGTTTCCGTCTGCCCTTCGACCTGCCATAACCTGCCATAAGCCACGCCCGCTCGCCGGCCCTTCCCGCTGCACTCTGCAGCCCAGCGGGAGACATGTCAGACACCGAGAAGTCGTTCACGTTCCTGCAGGAGAGCATTCCGCAATGGCTGCAAGATATTGCAAGAGTGGAGGAGAAGGTCACGGCCATGCAGGACGAGATCGCAAAGGTGCCCATGTCCGTGTCGCCCTTCGCCAAACGACCCACCGAGTCAATCGAGTCGATACGGCCGGAGAGGATGCGCGCCATAGCAGAGGAGCCTGCACCGTCACAGGGAGCACAGACAGACCCTTTCGTCAATCGCAAGCGCAAGACCCGCTCGGTCATGTCGGGTCGCGCCTCGGGGCCGTCGCGGTACCGCCCGCGAACCATGGTCGTTGTCAGCTACGATGGAGACATGCAGAAGTCGTTTGAGCTTTTGGTGCGCGCAATAGGCACTGGACGCAACCTGCTGCGGAAGGCCAAGATGGAGGCTAGGATGAACGAGCTGGCTGCCCTTGCGGGCTCGAGCGACGACGAAGACGCAGACGAAGACGAAGCGGTCCATGGTGACGACGACGCCGTCATAGCGAAGGTTACCTACCGCCCGCGCATGTCGTCGATGCGAATGCGGACGGCAGCACAGAGGGGCGGCCACCGAGGCATCGTCGGCGAGTCGAGTGCATCCGTCGCCTGGTTCGACGCCACAGACAAGATGTTGGAGCACGCTCAGGGCTTGTGTGAAAAGGCTGCCCATCTCACTCTACGCGATGGCGACTGTCGGAAGGAGCTGGGAGGCATCCGCACAAGCGTTGAGCATGTGCTTGAGACTGCCAAAACAGAGGCCTCCAAATGCCAAGCCCTAACGTCACAAGAGCCGCAAGACACGCAGTCGCAGGACACCTCAGACACATTTGTGTCGTCTGTAGAGCCTTCGTACAAGAGACACTTCCCGCACATGGCAGCGCCGCCGCTTGAACCGCTCCCTGCGCCAAAGGATGCCACATTGTCCACCGCGGCTAAGACACTGGCTCCGCTCAAAACAATGGAGATCGAAGTTGACGATGATGAAGACGACGACGGGCCCGAATTTGTGATGCCTCCTGTGCGGCTCACATCGCGATTTGGTGCCCGGACATAGCTTTCTCTGTTTCCGTGCTGTCATTGCTGCCTTCGTTTGAGCGAAATCATTTCCTTTGTCGGCTTGTTGTATCAATGCATCTAGGAAGGAAGCGAGTCATTTCTTGCGGCGCCCTGTCTAATTCGTGGTATCGTGCGCCTCGCCTTGAGCGTTTCTCTACTTGACTATCTCCACGAATAATCGCGCGTTTTTTAGTACGGATTGGGCTACCATCACGGAGCGATGCACTTACTTGGGTCTCATGTTGTCCACTGAACGAACACTGTATCTATCCAAACTCAAAAATCTGTTGAGCTTCACTTGCACTACGATTCTAGCTTTGCTCTCATGTGGCTTGCCGTACTGTCTTGGTAGACGTAATATGTCGCACACCGCTGAGGGGCGACTCCATTTCAGGTTCGCAACTGTTGCTCACTTGCTCCTTCCTCCCGCACACAGAAACCCAACACGTGAGTGCGTGCTATGGGAAGGCACGTCGCAGCGCGTCACCTCACTGCTCGAAATGCCCCAACACCCCGGACAACCTGGCTTCATGCACTCATGAACAGAGTACCTCGACCCCTAACCCTGATCGTGACGCATCACGCGGACGACTAACCAACGACACAATGTCTGACAGTCCGGATATTGACGAGTCCAAGGCTCCCGCAAAGGTCGCAGGGTATGATCAGTCCTTGTCGGGCCCCTCTTTGGCGGCTTCGGGAGACGAGGAGGGACAGTTCACCGTCTCTACTGCTTGGGGCGACAAGAGCAAGCAAGCGGTCATGGTAAGCTCCATCACGTCGAAGCCAACTAGTATTAGCGTCCTGACAACCTCCAGGACATCGTCGCGAGCCACCGTCAGGCTACCAGCCTCTCCTGTTTTGATGACACCACGACCCGAACGACGCCGGAGCATCCGATGACAAATGAAGAGCTTAGGCTTCTGCCCAAGCCTGGCGACATGCTTTTCACGCAATCGGGACATGAGATCAGGGTGGTGCAAGATCACGCAGGCAGAGTTCTGTTCCACTTGTCAGCAACCGAGAAGATGCTGGCTGCAAGGGTACTACACCAGACACTTGTACGATTTAGTTCCTAACTTCTTTAGTCACCTAAGCAAAAGTCCTCTGAGTCCTCGATCCCAGACTCGGATTGCGCTCAGAGGAAGCGAGACCGCGGTGTTACCCTCCTTACTGCTGTCGATCCCAAGAACATCATCGAACTGACAGACAATGATGATGAGAAACCAGGCTTCGATGTGCGATCCGCAACTTCAGTTCCCACCCCAAAATATTCGTTCCGCAACCACAAGGCGAACAAAAGCAAGCTTGCATACGATGTCAAATACCACCCTATGGACGACGACATACGACCAACGCAGGCCGCAAAGCGTCGCTTGGCTCACGGAGAAGCTGATGTCTTGTCGGACGATGCAAGTGAGGATTTCTCTGTGAAAGCCGATTCAGATACCGACGAGGACAATGAAGCACCTGGTCATGAAGTAGAGGGAGAAGAGCATGTTGACCAGAGCAGGAGACCGTCAAGGAAGGCCAAGAAGCGCTTACGACGCCAGTACCGCCCACTTGAACCCACTCGAAGATCATCAAGGAAAATATCAGAAGCGAAAATATCATACGATATGAGGATACATCCTCAGGACGATGAGCTTGAGATGCTGACTATCGATACTGATCACGAAGACAATGATGATGGTACGAAGACTTGTGGTTTACCGAGAGAGAGGAACTCTGGCTGCACCGGTGTTGAGGATGTAGTCGAAACCGATACCAACACCACAAGCTCTGATTTCGAGTGCACAACAGGCAGTATGAACGACCGTGTTACTGAAGAGGAGCAAAAGTCCACAGAAGCTCAGGGTACGTAGTGTAACATACCCTCGTGTTCGCCCCTCGTCGAACGATGCTGTCATTCTTACTGACCATACAAACAGCCATCGTGACGGAGACGTCCCCCTTGTCCACACGCGTCGCGACTCCTCCACTGCATGGCACGCGTCGAAAAGAGGGACTAGACGTGTGGCTGCTAGAACCTGGCGATCGATATTTCCCTCACGATCGAGATTCCTGGATTCCCTCAGCAAATTCTCCGTTCCAGATCTATACTGAGTGTCTCGAAGATCAGCTCGCAACAGAAGCGAAGGCAGCTTCGCCGTTCAATTTCGAACACGACGACAAGGAAAACGATACCACCAACTCTGCGGTCGAGGAGACCACTATCATGGGTGCCATGTCCATTCTGCCTTCAACGCAATACAGGCGGACAAGTGAGGATAGGCATGCTTCGCGCGAACGACTGATGGTCGATGGAGCACTTTACGACTTTGAACACAGCCTCTCGCCCTATGGTCTGGGTGGCAATGACGGAACCCACGAGCAGTCGGAACGCAGTCCCAGTAACGAATCTGTGTCTGACATTCTGACTATCGTTGACTCGAGCAAGCAGCTGTCTCGTGGCTCAAGTGTGGAGAGCCAAGCGAACGATATCGATTCCGTGCTAGATCTAGAAGTTTCAGATCTAAACTTGTCAAACAGCACTGCTGACGATGAGTTGAGACTCGGCCTGAAGCCATGCAAGTAGCGTGGGTGGTTCAGCCCAGTTGCTCTAAGCTGCTTCACGCACGAGTCCACAACTGCATGCCTCTTACCTTCGCATCGCCGGGCTTCGAAGCATGTATGCTATGGGCAAGCGCTACCACGCTTGATTTCCTCGCTGGTAGGAATCTTCTCTAGTTGACTTCGGTATATACAAGGAAATTGACTTCAGCGTGTGACGAGCAGACAACTCAGTGCATATGTGTCTTGAGAGGCAGCACGCAGCTAGAGTTTGCCATAAATCCAAGCTCTCATCTAGCAAAAGTTACTCATCCATTGTCGGACTATTCCACCATCGAGACCTAGTTTGGATAGCGAGTCGGTGGATGTAGAAATTTCCCTGCATCAGCCCAAAGCGTGTATCACATGTGTCATACGATCGATGATATAAGGCTGTACATGACCTGCTGCATGGAGGCCCACCCGAACCTCCATGTCGACAGGCAAGTGATGGATGGGGCGAAATATTCTACACGATACTTGTAGCGATCTCATTTTCCACCGAAAGCCAGTACAGTAAGCAGAATGAATCACTGGACGAGACTATCAAGCGAGTGTGGTGTCCCCTACTACCTACGTTAGAAAGTCGCACCACCAAGATCGCGAAACTCCAACTGACGGTCGTACAACATGCGTGCATCACCTTCCGCACAGAAATGAGCTTGAAGCTTTGGGTGATTCGAGCGCCTCATGCTGCCAATCTAGATTTGCGGCAATTGAGCCGCCGGTGCAATTTGATGTTGCGTC
>TARA_R110002003_G_scaffold126_38_pt1 | contig 13875 bp, 13 predicted proteins | sample TARA_R110002003 | Tara Oceans TARA_R110002003 (sample SAMEA4396441) | marine metagenome | biome: Westerlies Biome; feature: [SRF] surface water layer (ENVO:00010504); material: water (ENVO:00002006), including particulate matter (ENVO:01000060) such as... | depth 5 m | reverse complement strand
GCGGTCAGAGATCCTCTCTAAAGGAGACATTAGCGGTTCTTGAATCCGGAAAGCAAGTCCTATCCGAACATGTTGGTAAGAAGATCTCTCCAAGTAACGCAGCATGCCATTTAACAGCGTCGCAGCAAAAGCACCTGGCCCGCAATTGAAGAAGTCGTCCCGGATTTCCTCAAGAGAAGTGTTGGATTCTAGACCTAGTACACCAAGCTCTCAACTAAGCGCACACTCTCGTGAGCGACCTGAGAGAAGAAGACAAGGCACCAAGGTATACCTAACTGCTAAGCTCAACAACCTTGTCGTCACCCCTCCACCCTCTGGTTCGAACACGCGTGAGTCATCTCGTCGTCGCGTGGACTCGGCGACCACAACACCACCGAAACCTGACATGCAGAGGCCACGCAATCCTCTCCAAGCTCTCATACAAAGCCAGCCAGGTTACGAATCAGACGAGGAGCTCTAGGGCAGGAGTGATGCTCAGGTCTTCTCTCCGTGTTTGCTGCTGTGTAAAATAGATTTCTAGGTGTAGGGTATACTTTCCGTAGGCGGCGCATGAATTCAACCGCGTTCATTCCCACCTTCCCAAATCGTCGTGCTTCCATACGCTTACCGGATGCCCCGTCGTATCTCTTCCCCACAGACGGTGCTCGAAGTCTAGGTCGCAATGCCTTTCTCCAGGCAATCTGCCCGCATCCCCGCTATCAAGGTCAATCTTGAACCGTGAGAAGGTGCGGTCCCATCTCGGTGCAACCCACGCGTACCATCATTGAGCCCAAATGCGTATCGCGCCCACGCGACCAACTCACCATGCTGCTGTCGACTAAGAAAATCCCCGATAACAATTGATAAGCCTGAACCTTAGTCCGAACTACCAAGCATGATGGATGACTGACGGCACATCAAAGTCTCAACACTCATTTCACATGCGCAGATCTCGCACACCGACATCTCAAACCCAGCCAGCGTCTAAGCGAGCCGGTAACTCAATCGGGCGCTCAATTCCAGCAGGATGCGCAAAAAGCAAAGTTCCCCGGCTTTGGATCATGTGTGACGTTGGCGTAAGCCACAGCCGTTGTTTGGGATCAGGGGTGTTGGAATTGCTTTTTTGTTCGTTTAGTAGGCATGCAGAATGCATGAACGTGTCAGGATGATGTATGCACTTTTTGTGTGATGTTCCTGGTGTGATCTGATGATCGTGCGTGGTGTTGAGGGGAAGACGGAACGCTTGCATGTTGCCGATGGCACGTTCCGCAGCAGGACACGAGGTTGTGGACTGCGGAGCTCGTTTTGAAATGATGAAGGACGTAACTATAGAAACGATGATTGACGCGAGAATTGCAATCAGCTGGTGACTGCAATTGGTGCTCGCTCGTGCGCGGGTAGTGTAACCGCCCCTATCAATCGACTTCAAGTGCAGGCGGTACCAATTGGCGTTGACGCTCACGCGACACGGCGGAACTCGCTCAGCTCCAGTGTACAGGTGTATGTCGCACGAGCAAGTAGAGGATACTTTGTACTTAGCTGCATTCGGCAAGCAAAAAGCAAGTCCTGCATACATCTGCAGGAGCCAGCGCCACCTTACTCACGACACGAGATGTCCCATGCAGTCGCATGCTACCCAGCAACCATCAATGACAACCACAACTTCAAGGTATCATCACCCTCTGCTTTCTACATCCTCCCTGCAAGCGACACCGGAGATCTGCGGAGAAAGCAACCCAGCGATCTGAGACCAGGCCTTCATAAGGTTTCGGCCTGAGCGCCTCAGTGCCAGGAACGAGACCCCGAGACGTCAGGATGGGAAAGTGGGTGGGATCGCGGAAAGCGATACTGGTTGTGTGCTACCCCACGATTTGTAAAGAGAACTGGGGTTGTTGGTCAAGAGCAGTCTTAAGCGAGACCTTCAGAGCGGGCTCGGCGAGCATGCCGGAATGACTTCATTGGTGGAAGAACTACGCCTGTGCTGATGCTTGCGTTAATGGGGAGTATACAATACTGCGCTGCATAATATGCTGGCTGTATGCGTCGCGATAATTGCTCGGGTAGGATGGTGTGTCTTGGAACTTAGAATTAAATCCCTCACCACTTGGATCTTGAGCAAGCGTTCTCAACCTTGGAAGGCTATCCTGCCCGACCTGCCGACCATTTCTACCCACGAGACGCAACAATCTACGGAAGGCAATGTTTGGCGAGCCGGCATAGTTTCAGCGTAAGCTATATCAGAAGGGGATACAAACGATTGCGACGCTTCTGGGCGTATCTCAATACACAGTACTGCGGGAGCATTAGCGTTCTGCTGCGCCTTCTCTCTCGCAGTCAAGCAAGGGTTGAGGTGGCCAGGGACCGGGACCGGGACCGTCTCGGTAGAACTGATTGCGATACTGTCCTGTATCGAGATGAAGCTCTGAGTGTTGCCCGTGGGATCTCTGATGAGATGTACTCCTTTCATTTCGCGTGATCACTCTCGCTAACAGGAGGCGCATATTCAGACAGGATTGTAGTCTGAAGCATCGAACCTGACTGTGTCAAAGCATGCCCCGCGATGAACGCCAGACACGAGCAATCGTTAATTCAGACGTCAGCAGCAAGCACGATCCAAGTCCAGATTGCGTAGCGGAAGAGAACGGAACGCAAGTCGCATCCACACTCACGATCATCATCGTCTTGGTGATCTTCTTGCAGACCTAACATGCGCTGGCTGAAACCGAGAACTTCAATATGGTATGTCCGCGGGCCGAAGCTCATTCCCGAGGTTGGGATGACAATCTAGGCGCACATTGACGGCTGAACGAGGAGCTGGATGCGGGGTAGGCTTTTGATGGTATAGGTCACGGTTCTGGTAATGTTGTCCGCGGTCGAGGATGCGCATGGATGCTGTGACTTGGGCTGATGATGGGACAGTGCCGCCTGTACGACATCGCGAGGCGTGACAGCCACCGAAATCTGGGCGCGGAGCAAGGTTTCTTCGAGACCCTCCTATCACATCACAACTATACTCGGGCCAAACTCTTGGATAGGCCTTCCTTGGCTTGGTTTTTGGAAAGTGAACTAGGTCCCTCCACGATGAGTTGACTGTGCACTACCAAGGGCGATCGTGCGTACATGCTGTGGGCCTTGCATGTGAAGCGGTAGCTGGCATCCGAGTTTTGTGAGGGTAATCGTCTCGGTATCACTGCGGTCCACCGCCTGGAGGTACCGGTACATCTGAAAACAGTTTCAAGCCCGGCCTCCAATTCGTGGAACCCCTCATGTTCAAGGGCGTGGGATGCGAGCGGGACCTCATCGTGATCGCGATACGACACACCGATCATTCGTTGTACGAGTATGTTGAGGAGGCAAGCCGTTGAATGCCGGAAGATAGTCGGGGTGAGGTTGAGTTGGAAGCGTCCAGATATACTTGGCACCCCACGCTAGATGCTCTTTCCGGAAAGCATGCGTGCGACCAGGCAGGAACGTCCCACGCGATCGTCCTGGCTGCATTGGTTGAGCCTCAAGACGGTGGTGCAGGGTCGGCTTTTGTGGCACAGTGAGGGGCGGGAAAGGCCTCGACAACAACTACCGTCGTTCAACATGCGTTTCGCATTCGTGGACCTGGATCAGGAGCGCTAGATGCTTACCCCCACGAAGTACAACATCGGCAGATCATCATGAAGACTTTGCCCCATGTTTATCCGTTGTCCTTGATTTCGATCGGAGGCGATAGCGGAGATCAGCGGTGGAGGTTGGCGGCGGTCTTGTCCGATGTCCAGAGGGCGGAGAGAACTGCGCATATCTTCACCAATTGATGAGACCTTGGTCATGCCAGGTTGGACACTTGGGCTTACATCGGTGTACCATCCTGAACAGACTGCCTCTGGTTGTAGTGGTGCGATCATGCCGAACATCTGCGAGCAACACGGAAGCGATCATATGCCACCGTGATCATCTGGCCGACTGTGGTCGTACAGCATCGGTCCGAAGGCCAGTGATGGTCTGCCCCGTAGAATGCTTGCAAGTAGCCTGCAGATATGTAACCCCTCTTTTTCAGAGTTTGCTCTGACCAGACGAGCAGAATTACATCCGGTCTATTTCCGTGTCTTAATTGTCAGGCACGATGCAGTAACAGGATCCACCCGTGACACACTTCATCCCGCGGGCAGGAAATATTTCAGGCTCCGCTCTCTTCATCCTTGAGACTGCTGAGGTCGACCCACATTGATCCCTACGATGTAGAGGAAGTGTATGACGGCCAATAAGGTGTGCGTGGGCCTCATACTCGTCTAGGCATATTACGCACCCTAGTCGATACATCAAGGGCATCGTCCTGAGAACCGTCACATGGCGGACAGCCTGGCGGCCATCCCCAGACCCTTGCCTCTGCAACATGAGCGGATGGCTTGAACTCACTGTTGCCTTGGGCAGCATCTGTGGCTGGTGTCGCTGATATTGTGTGCATATCCAGGCTCCAATGCATGAAAATAGCCATGCTAGACGGTAAGTAGATCGCAAGAAAGACTGGGCCATGGGGCGTCATGCATGTCAGAGGCAGCGGCAGGTCGAGGCATGCGGTCAAGTGGTCCAACGTGGTAAGAAAGCGGGGGAACGCCTCCCTGGGATCGTCAAACTGTGGGGTAATAGCGTCGTGTGCTGGCATGCATGTTCGGTTCAGGTTCGGCTCTCGCTTGCGCGAGGCTGTGTACAGGAAGGGGGTCGAGCATCGATGCGCTACACATGTTCTGCTTCGAAGGTGCAGATGTAACTGTGTGGGCCATTACGCGATCCCCGTAGTGTTGTTGCACCCACAAGGTAAATTTCTGCTCTCCTCGTGCATATTGCAACAGGGTCCTGGTTTGTTGTTCCCTGTGAGATAGTGCAAAGCTCCCTTCCGCGGCCCGAGCATGATTATCGTTTCTTCGTTGAGTCCTGTTCGACATGAGAGTTGCCACTGTCCGCGCCATTGGCGTGGGGGAAGCGAACAGATCCACCGTGGTTCAGGTACCACGAGGAAGCATTTCCTCTCTGGTGTCTGAACCTGAGTCCTGGTAAGAAAAAGCAAAGATAATCCGCTTTGTCGGGCCCTCGGTTTGCCGTAACTGCCGGGCATTTCGGCACATTGCCCACAGTGCAGATGCATATTTACAATGACCTGCTGCTTTGGTGTTGGGCTCCATTGCTGCACGCCTCGGCTTTCCCATGAAAGTCATGCGGACAACGTACCAAAGTATGCTCTATGTACCTGGGCTATCGGCAGCGATAGCGAAGCAGGACTTGAACGGGTTAGCCACTTCGAGGAAGGGGTATTTTTGTCCTTGGGATGAGGATGCTGAAGCAGTGTTGTTAGAAGAGTCTCGACACGAAATTGAGCTATGACCAAGATGCGCCACCACAGACTAAAGAAACGTGGGGGTTAAATACCACAACCGATTGGCGTCGTCATACTTGGTCCGTTGTGTAATGATGAGGCCACCCGTTCAAAACCTCCTTGTTGTGGTAAGATCTAGGTGTCGGACTTGCAGCGACCGAGCATCGATGACTGTAGGAGCGCTGATGCGCATGGTCTTGTGACAGCTTTCCTACCTGCAACTCGACGTCTGCCACGTCTTGCATCACTGCTGAAGACTCTGATTTCTGTTACCTTTGCATTGCTCCACTGCACGTCTTCAGTGGTCGCCGAGACTCGACGGCGGCGCCGACTGGGACCACGACGAGCGATGGAAAAGCCGGGGTCGTTGGAGGAAATCAGATGATGTGAAGAGGCGCGCGCCGGGCCCCTCCATTCACGTCGTCTGGCACACTACCCCCCACCCCCACACTAACACCCCCGAACGGTATCCATCAACGCTCTTACGACTCCGCCAACCCTTCGCATGGTGCCAGCTGTGGCGATGATCGACCTATCAGCGTTCAGCTCGCGCTTCCAAAGATCGTCACAAGGCTTTGCCCCCTTGTTGTTCACCTCCGGCCAAGATCCGATACTCACAGCCTCTCAACCCCTGCCAGCGCCTCTGCAACGTGAGCAAAAAAGCAAACACGGCTTGAATCAGTAATGTGCGGCTCGTTTATTGGCCGCATGGAGGCCAGCTCGCCAAGCGCAAACAGTTGTGCCTGACATCGGCTGCAGACGCAGACAGCGCCTCTCACAGGCGACGGGAGTCACCGCCCCTTTCGTCGTCACCAAGATGCCTGCCCATCCCTCACGGATGCATTTGCGCGCACACCTTGCTTTGCCTGCCTGCCCTAGTACCTCCTGACGAAAGCCGTCAGCTGGACCCCCACACTCTCAATAGCGTCGTAGACGGTGGCAGCGCTTTTCCGGCGTTTGAGATATTTAAGTACCAGTACACTCCTGGGTTGGTGACCAAACATCCACCATTGACGTATTCGTTCCGTTCGTCGTTTGGCGTTCCGCTTTATTCTTTGTCAAAAGTCTCCGCATCCGTCTGCAAGTCTTCATTAGTATAAAAGTCAATTAGACTGCCCCTCAAAAGTCCTCTTCCTATCATGTCACCACATCACGACGCACCCTCTCCGGCAAACAGCTTTACCCAAAGCCCTGGTTTCCACCAAGCTGTCCAATCAATTTACACAATGGACCACTACAACGACTTTGAGACCAGCTCTGTCGAATCGGGCGATGTTGGCCTTCGCCGATCCTTGGTTCCTGGCATCTACGTTCCCACTGTTGCTTTCTTCGACCCAACTACCGACAACGTGGATGTGGAGACCATTGCCGCTCATGCCGTCCGTCTAGCCAAGGCTGGTGTTGCTGGTATCACAACCCAGGGATCCAATGGCGAGGCTGTCCATCTGTCGCACAAGGAACGTAACCTCATCACAAGCACCACCCGAAAGGCGCTAGATGATGCTGGCTTCGGCTACATGCCAGTGATCGTTGGATGCGGAGCTCAGTCAACCCGAGAGTCCATCGAACTATGCGAAGAAGCTGCCTCCGCTGGCGGAGACTATGCTCTAGTTCTACCACCCGGCTACTATCAAGGTCTGTTCTCCAAAGAGACAATCAAGGACTTCTTCCGCGATGTTGCTACTGCTTCGCCTATCCCGATATTGATTTACAACTATCCTGGAGCTGTCTCTGGACTGGATCTCAACTCTGATACTATTATTGAGTTGTCTCAACACCCCAACATCGTGGGCTGCAAGCTTACCTGCGGCAACACTGGCAAGCTCAACCGCATTGCCTCAGCCACTCGCGCCGCCACAGTCGCTGATCCAGGATCAGGCTTCATGTGCATGGGCGGATCCGTCGATTTCACCCTCCAGACGCTTGTTGGAGGTGGCTCTGGCGTCATCGGCGGCATGGCCAACATCGCACCGAAAGCGTGCGTGAAGCTCGTTGAGCTCTTCGAGGCAGGCAAAATTGCGGAAGCCCGCAAACTGCAAGCTGTTGTTGCTCGCGGCGACTGGGCTGCCATTCAAGGAGGCATCATCGGAACCAAGGCCGGTCTGATGGCGCATTTCGGTTATGGAGGCTATGCTCGCAAGCCACTGCCCCGCCCTTCCAAGGACGATGCTCGCAAATGGCGCGATGCGTTTGATGAGGTCGTCAAGGTGGAGAACTCACTGTGAAGTGAGAACTCCTCATGCCTTCTGGTCACTCACTCGCTTCGCAATCAGCCCTACGTCTCTCAGCGCATTCTCATTTGACTCGCTCGTCCCTTCAGCAGCATTTTATTGGCGTTTCGCGCTTATGCATACGTTCAGCGGTGTTATCCTGATTTGGGATGTTCGAAATTGATGACAAGGTCTGTGTTCATGGGCGTTATCTGTCACGCGCATTTGGGAAAAGCAAACCTGTTGTCAGGTCGTCACATCCGCAATTTCCCCTTCCTGTTTCCTTGATCCTTGGGTTGAAGTTTTCGAGCTCGCGAGTATTGTAAATACCTCCAAGCATTGCATAAAAAGGGGTGGGTGGTAATCTGCTGTAGCCTTTAGCTCATCAATCGCACACTGTTTGGTTAAGCTCGAGCCGATCACATCATGAAGTTGCAGTTGTGAGGTTAACCGCCCCGCACGGAAAATCATCAATTGCAATGCCAGAGACAAGAGATGAAATTCTCTGGTGGAGGTGGGGGTTGTGTGGTATTGCTTGTGCTGAAGCCTCTAAACTCCACGGTGATGAGGTTCCACGGGTTCCCAGAGCGCTCCGTCACTTATTCGTGTCTCGTGGTGATTCGTTTGTGAGTTTTGGAAGAGCCTCAAAGTTACAGCAATGCGGGCTAACAATGCTCGTGCCTAAGCAAATCCCATCTGCAGCCTGCCTAGAGTGGCAGCGTACTTGTGTGGGCGCATAGTCATTGGTCTCTTTGCGACACTAATGCATCCTCCCGCCCCTTGGGCTTGCGCTTCGTGATTGATGTCGGTACTGGGATATGACTGGGAACCTTACCTTACCGGGCAGGTTCTGTCGATCGTTTGGCTGTGATCGCCTGAAGTGACGTGGTTTGGCGAACCGAAGCCAATGATTCTCTTTCCAATGATTTCGCGACTGCATTGCGATATTTCCTTGCTTCATAAAAGATTCGCTTGCGAGCTTGTAGACACTGGTCAGCACAATGACTGACCGGTCAGAATCCTCAGCTTAATCCAATTCCGGCGTGTGAAGTCAGTACACTTCTCTTTCACCGCTCATGCTCAAGGTTTGAGGTCAGCCAGCTGACGCCTGGATTGAAGCCCACTGAGGGCTGCCACGTTGTCGGGCATTGCTTGCGAGATGAGCCAATCGGAATGTATGGTAAGAACGATATGTGCGCCGAGTCGGACGTTTTGCTTTTTCTGTCTCACCGGCATTGTCCTATCTCGTGGGGCACGTCGGAGAGCGCACTCGGCCTGCTCAGTCACCAGCCTATGAGCCGACTTGGCCGACTGGTAGCGGTAGTTTCGTCGCGGAGGACAGTCATGCTGAGAAGATCTGCGCGCAGTTGATGACGCCTATGGCAGGCGATTTTAGACCGATCCGCTGAGATCGTTTCGGTGAAAGGATTCTTACACATGTCATATCTCTGCATGAAGGGAAATCCAAGGAGCCGTCCACGTACTGTTCTCCAAGCTAACAATGGGAGCCGCAAAGTTCGGTGTCGCGAGAGGATGCGGTTGATCGGTTGAGCAGGTTTGAGGCTCGATGCAGGAGCGTTGCACAGACGCGATTCACCATGCCTAATTAAGACTAAGTCATTTTTGAGCATGATTCTGGACTGCACAGCACAGTACGTGGAGGACTGCATTTCATGCCACATCAAATCACCTTTAAGTCAGCATTGGTACATTACAGGACCTAATCCGTATTTCTAGTACTATTGGTATTGATCTATTTCTAGCCCTAAGTTTTGGGTCTAGTACCTTCCCGTGCCCTTCGACTTTCCGCCAAACCCAGGGCCTCGTCCTGCACCACGGCCGCTCGCAAGCTTGACCGTGAACGCGCCACGCTCAATCGTGTTGACAAGGATGTATCCTGACGGGAAGAGGAAATGCGACCACGTGCCAACAAACTGCACAATACCACCGACAGAATCGTCTTCTGGGTAAATGTCAAAGAAACCCTCAACGGTCACCTTGCTACCGGTAGGATCTTTGCTGACCGAACGGATATCGTGGACCCATATACCGGCACCGTAATTGCTTTGGTAGGCAAGGCCATCGACAATGTACAAGTTGTGGTCAATGCCTTTGGAGTCGGTGGCGTAGAAGTTGCCAGTCCACTTAGGGTTGCGGAGATCCGTCAGGTCGATAATGTGTGTGACTGGGCGACCCGAAGCAGCCGGGCCGTTGCCTTCCTGCTCGTCGAGCTCATCGTTGAGAAGGACATACTGATGCCAGTTCCTCTCGGTCCACCAGCCTTGGTGACAGTAAGTGGCCCCGGGATAAGAGAGGCGTGAGAGGACCTCGGAAGCGGGATTGCCATCCTTCTTGGTAGAGTCGTAGACAGTGATGGTATCCTCATTGTAGCCAATGCAGATGTTCCTGCCACGGTAACGACGGTCGGGGCCGTTGTAGGTGACGCACTGAGCGTCGTGGACGTATCCATCTTGGCTTGCACAGCCTGGAGAGGTTGGCTTGCTAGGGTCCGCAAGATCAATATACTGGAGACCGGCAGCGCATGTCTGGTTGCGAGGCTGGGCGCCTACAGCGAGAATGTACTCGTTGTCCCAGTCGACAACAACATTATGTGTGCGGCCAATGGGAAGTTGATCCCACAGTCCAACGAGGTCCTTCTTTGGGTCAAATGTGACCGGGCTCTTATGATCAACACTCAATAGCTTTTTCATGTCGAAGACTAAGAAATATTAGAGGGATTCGGGAGGTAGGACAATGGTACTGACTTACTCTGCACGTTGTGCCCCACGGCCTCGCTACCAATGATAACAAAGTCGTTCAGGACTCGGATCTCACGCCATCTTGAGCCTTCGCTCTGAGCCGACAACCGACCCAAGTACTGCATCTTGCCATCCTTGAGGACCTCAACAAAGGCAGCGCCGCTGAATTGGCCTACGATGCCGAATTCGCGGCCATTGCGCGCAGTCCAGCCCCAACTTGACGAGCCACGACCTTCAGGACCGCCCATGTCGGCATGGTTGATGAAGTCGTACAAGTCCATCTATCTCATGTTAGCTCAATCTTTTTTTGGCCGTGTGGGAAACCAACGTTGTTGCATCGGAAGGTCTGGTTTGCATTGCCTGCCTCCACGATAGCGAGACCATCCTTGCACTTGACGCGATCGTTCTTGTTGCCCTTGTCCTTCCAGGAAGCCCATTGCTTTGGATCCTGCTTGCCCTCTGCTGCATCATGGGCCCATTGGTCGTTCTTCAACTTCATCAGCTTCTGATGAACCGCACCTGACGCATAGTCTGAAGAAGAGTAGAAGGCTGCGTTGACCGCAATGGGCAGCACCAGGGTAGCCAGGGAGAACCTCATATTGGCAACCAAATCAGCCGGAGTTGATCTTAGTCAAAATGAGCATATTGCCCGCATTACTTGGACTTATATAACTACCCGCATGTCGCTCAAGACTGTTACCATTCATTTTTTCGGCTACCACTCCTCGATATAGCGAGGTGCTGTCTACCGTCTTGGTACTTAACAACCCGTCCTGGGCAGAAGAGTTATGACTTGGCGTTCATGCTAAATGAGGCAGCTCGAATGAATCGGACTGCCACCGTTTCAGGAAGGTGAACTGTGCCGGCGGCGACGCGCAGTGCACTCGCCACACCAAAGTGCAGTGCCGGGCTTTGCGCCGCAGCGCGCTGTCGTATCTCGTCGGCATAAGAACATATTGCTGCTTGGCTGATTGCACCACGGGATGACGGCAACTTGGCAGAGATAGAATCATCGGATGTGAGGCGCTGCTAGGAAGGTCGCCTTGCCACAAGAACAATGCTCGATGCGCGAAATATGGGCTGCGTTAAAACTACGAAGCATCCTGCTCATATGTGATGAGGATCATGATGGACAGGATGGGTTCACGAGAACAGGCAAAAGGAGACACGAGGTCTGACCTTTCCGAATTGTGATTAGCTCTCCCGCTAGCGCCACAAGGTTGGAGCATCAACCACTCCGACTCCGAATCCTTTCCAGCGCACCCACAATCTGAACTCCCATGAGCATCACTTCGTTATGCTACATCTTCTAGCAGCTAGGACTCAATCTGATGCTCGGACGACTCGTACGCCGTAAGAGACACGCGCAGCAGTTCGAACCAGGTGACGGGCTCAGCCGCCACTGTACTTGCGAGCCGGAAGGATCGACTGCCACCATTCGTTGCGCCACCAGGTGTTTTGAGCGTGAGTTGCGAGTCTTCCACAAAAGTTGGGTCCGATGAGGGCACCTCAAAGCTGCGAACGCGGGCTCAATACGTCTCAAATTTTGAATCGTGATTCTCGACGTTCGTCCTAATCCTTGTCGGAATCCTGTGCCGCTTCATCTTCGACACTATCGTCATTCTCACCAGAACTACTAGTTTCTGCTTCGCTAATCGGTGGTGCCTTCCGCAGTGCTTTCTAGGTTCTTGTTATTAGCAACAGACGTATTAGATAATAAGGTTTAGAGTTAAAGAAGTTAATTACGTAAGTAACTACTTAAGAGCAGAGACAGCCTCTTATATACCAAGGAGGTTAGAGAGCATATGATACACCTATTAACTCCGGTATCAAGAGAAACGTCGTCCTCCTTTCCAAGTCTCGCAGCTCCGCCACGGTCCAGTTATCTCTATAGCCGTCAAACTTGAGACCGCTAGCGCCAGAAACCCGCGTCTGTATTCCAGCCCTGGAGAGAGTCTCGAGAGGGCCAGAGAGATTGAGTCGACCAAGACCAACAAGACACGGTTGAGCAATGATGACGAGTTGCTTCATGGCCTTGGTAAACTTGCCATGATTGAGCGAAGCGATTGCGGGGCCCTGCAGGTCACGGAATTCATCTTCGGCATTGACTTGAAGAATCAATGCGCGCATTCCTCCGGGCAGCTTCCTCGCAATGTCGACTTCTCCCGCTGCTAGATCGATGAGCATGTCGAGATGGAGTCCGACAAACTCAAGGTTGGTGAAGTCTGTCAGACTTTTCAGAATCCTTCCTTTATGTCTGGGCACGGGTGCGTCTTGCAGTATAAGCCCCGAAAGAGACTGTCGATGCCGATACAACGCATTGATCAACTCGGACCAGCGGAAATCCGTACAATGTAACATCGTGTCCTTTTGCGACGCTCTTGAATCGGTGCGGTCTTTCTCGGCTGAGGCCAAGGTAAAGTCGAGTATCTGAAGCGCTTTGACGGAATCGAGAATTTGACTGAGCACGGTGCTGTGGAAGAAACAGAATTTCAGCCTTAGCACCTTGACTGCTGAACTGGATTCGGGAATCGTTCAAGCCTTCATCGGAGCGGGCTCAACGAAACCTCTCAGTTCTATGGTCTTGATCGCGGGAAGCCCAAATATGGATGAGACGTCTTCAATCCCGAGCCCTCCTTCAGCGAAAATGGCGATCGTGCTCAGATATTGGAAAGGCTGGGATGACTCGATGGTTTGACCGCGTACCGCGTCATCGAATACCGGTATCCAGCCATGGTTTCTCGCGATGTAGCGACGATCCTCACCCACATCCAAATGGTCGAAGATGTTCAAAGTCGTGAGGTTGACAGCCGAGCGCAGAACGCGCGTGAACAGCCTCCTCATTCCTCCACGTCGACCCCAAGTGGGATTGTTTTTGTTGTCCTTCCCTGTGCTGAGAGTCTTGATGTAGCGGCCGAGGCTTGGGTTGTGGATGCCAACCGCCTTCATCATGTTATACTCCCGGCCAGGCGGACGAGAATCATCGATACGCTCGTACAGACGCGCGGCTGCAATATCGTGGTATCGTTTGCTTACCAAGCACAGTTGGGCCAATGGATCATCTGGAAGGTTACAGAAGATGTTCGCGATCAGCTCGTCCGGAAGACCATCCAGGCGGGCGTTGGGATTCTTCGGCATGGCGAAGACTCCAGGGTTGGGTCGGGATCCAGCGGTCAATATTTTGCGATTGCCTGTGTAAGCCACTGCCGTTGTCCGAGGATTCGCATTACCAGCTGGTTATAGCAGCGGCTGATAGAAAGATACAATCGAGCCGTTGATCGAGCTGACGTTGGAGAGAGAGTGAGCGCAAGTCGTCTTGAACAATGAGATTAACTTTTGAGAAGTTGATCGAGTGAGTGACTCCTTGAGGGCGGAGAGCTAAATATACCTATACCGACGGGGCTGGAGGTCACATGACATATTCACGGCTTCCAACAGCGCCAGCACATCAGTGTAACATGAAGTGGAGAACCCCACCGCCAACGCTACACGTGACAAGACATATGAACCACAACAGCTTTGCAACAACGCGCAGAATATGTTTTGCAGTAATGCGATACTGTTAATT
>TARA_R110002003_G_scaffold73_7_pt1 | contig 13878 bp, 14 predicted proteins | sample TARA_R110002003 | Tara Oceans TARA_R110002003 (sample SAMEA4396441) | marine metagenome | biome: Westerlies Biome; feature: [SRF] surface water layer (ENVO:00010504); material: water (ENVO:00002006), including particulate matter (ENVO:01000060) such as... | depth 5 m | reverse complement strand
TTTGAGTAGGATGTCACGTTATCTTTGAGCATTGGCTCGGGGGAGTGTGCCTGAATTAGTTTATGTGGGAGTCCGAGTAAGTATTCGAAATAAAGTTAAATAGGCTGCGAGTTCTCGAGACCTTGCGCTTGAACTGAAGTATCATCAAACGATCGTTTGCGCAGGGCCACAGTCTTGGCATCAACACAGTGACCTCTGCTACTCTCACTTCTCCGCCATAACGTCAACCTTGACATGCAACACCACTGATCACCTTCGGACGCAACTCCACCATGCAGCAACCCACCCTCCCGGCTCAAAGGGCGCCCCAGTCCGCACCGCCAAAACCACGCATCCCAACCATCCTCGTACAAGACTATACCCAAACACCTCCCATAACAACCCACTATCTCCACCTCAACAACGCCCTCTCCTTCCAGCCCATCTACACCTCTACAAAATCCCTCCTCACCTACCCACCCTGCATCCACAACCCACCCACCACCTGGCCCTGTCCCGCCTGCGAATCCGCCTTCCTGTCCACCTACTGGACGACCGCCGCCCACCTCCTCGACTACCTCGCCGACTTCGCGCACCTCGACACCGCACTGATGCAGAGCCTGTGGTTCTACCTCCTCGACATCTGGCAGGAAACCCGCGCGTGGCTGCCCTACGAAGAGATACTTGTCAGCGAACGTGTGAGCCCGGGCGCAATGCAGGTGTACGGCAAAGCGCGCTGGTTTCTGGAGGAATGGAAGGGCGTGAGGGAGTTGATGGACATGGTCATCCATGGGGTGAAGGGCGGCGCTGTGGGCGCGGGCGTCAGGGAGAATATTCTGCACAATCCGACGGGCGACAAGTCGACGCCTGCCGGGTCGTATAATACGGGGCCGTGGGTGAGTGGGCTGAGTGGGTGGAGGCAGTGGTTGGGAGAGGGGAGTGTGGGTGTTGTGGAGCCGGTGGTGGTAAAGACTGACGAGGATGGGGAAGAAGAGATGGATGGGGTCGGGGAGGGGATGGAAACGGCGAGACATGTCCCCATGCCGGCTATTGCGATTGTGAAAGCGCATACCGAGCGTGCACGTCGCATTGCTGCGCAGGTCAATCCCGACGCGGAGTTTCTGAACGCTTTCGATCAGCACTCTTTACTCTTCCCAAACACCGTCGGCCAGACCCATACGTATACTTCCATCACAGGCCGGACGACGACGTATCAGCTCAGCAACGGCGCGCCGCCCGTGCTGCGATACTACGGCTATGGTGATCCCAATATGTTGTGTTCGCGGCAGGATTTCAACTTGCTCGATGAGTGTGTTGCGGTGTGTCGGGGGATCGAGGCGTATGAGCCTGTTTCGGGGCCGGATGTGGACGAGGAGGAGAGTGACGAGGAGGATCCGTTTGATGTCTGGACAGTGTGGGAGGGAAGGGACGATAAAGGTGGCGAGGGAGGGAAGAAGATGGTGGAGGGATGGGGAGAGATGTTTGACGAGTGGGCTGACGGTGAGCAGGACTGAGCTTAGGACGAAGATGGAGGCACGAGAAGGAGGAAAGATAATGACGGCAAACAGCGAGGTGGCAGCAAGGCACGAAGTCCGATCTGAGGAGCACGACAAGAACAGAATCAATGCCATGTTTATGATGATGATAATATTTCCAAGATTCCTCGCTAGCACGAGATACTCAAATTGAACATTAAATCATACAGTCGAAACTACATCGTGGATATCGTATGTACATCTTCTCACATTACACTACACAGATTATTCACCTCGCTTATGGGGAGTACTCGCGGGTCTTCCTGTGGGAGTCGGTGTCTATAAAGCTACCGCGGCTGCGGTTAGACTTGGTCGAGCGGGATCGTCGCACACCAGAGGAGCTGTCACCACCAAGACGTCCGCCAAGGCAGAAGGAGATGGTGGCGATAAAGAAGCAGGCCATAGCTGCCCATGCGAAACCCATCAGGTAACGACCGATGTTCGCTTCGTAGCCGGCAGAGCGGAAGGCGTCACGGCCCTTTACAACCCAGACACTGCAAGTTGTTAGCTCCTATGACGCAGAAGATGAATCGTAGGACTTACGTCATGAGAGTCGCGGCAAGGGTCTGGAAGAAGAGCGCAATGGAGGTGGTCATGGAGGAGATGTAGCCCCCAAGACGGCTGACGAGCGCAAGGAGACCGGTGAGGAGAGCAATGGCACCAAAGAAGAGCGCAATCAGGTAGAAAGCGAACATGAATCGGGAAAGCAGAAAGTACTGGTTGGTGCCGATGAACTGCTCGGGCACGCCATCCTCAGTTCCAAAGTTCCTCGGAGGGTCGAATGGCAGAGCTGGGACAATAGCGCCGCAGTTGGCATTGTGTCCAGAGCTGGGGTCCGCACCGCAGACGGCGAAGAAAGTCCAGCGAGATGGGTTGCGTGCGTTGGCGATGCCATTGGTGGATGCCTGCAGGAAGTAGAATCGGTCAAGCGGTGCGCTGTTGACTGCACCAGTCAAGATGGTGAAGAATTGCAGCAAAACACCTCCAGCGACGAGGATGAGCGATAGAATTGCAAGGATTGGTCCTGCGCATCGCATTAGCACCCTTCACATATAAGGCATAAATCCCTGCATTATGAAATACGTACGAGTAGGGCCCATGTTGAAGTTTGTAGAGCGCGGCCGTCAGCAGTGTCTGGGGAGGATAATTAAGATTACAGGGGCGTCGAATGCGACGGATTAAGTGACGAGAAAGCCCAGAGCGGAAGCGTGCGGACAGCCTTTGAGGTCGAACCAGGCATCTTGTTTATGAAGAGATGGCCAAGGTTTGGTGACGTAGGGGCCGGGTAGCTACGAGGCGGCGCGGCGCTAGCTCATGACCTCAGAAGGAAGCGTGATGTGCGCTTTGCATCATTTCACGGCCCAAAGGGTGCAGCGCGTTGCCCAAAGGGAAGCAAGCGAGAGACTAATGTGCCGGCTCAGCGACATGTCTGCTTTGAAGCCTGATGTTTGCAGCGAACGGCCTCGATCGCGGTGCAGGCATGGAGAGCGTGATCCTCGGCAGGGTAGCACGCACCCCTGCACTCGCCCTTCCTGGTCACAGCTCGGCTGCTGCCGAGCGATCTGCTTGCCGGCTGCGAGCAACGCGCATCCTCATCATCGCAGCCACGTCAACACTCCTCGGAGACGTCCCTAAGCTTGCCTGCCTTGAATTTGTGTACCCATCATGTCTGCTGCCGTCTGGCCGCCCATCGGGGATGCACAGCTCGCCGAAGAACAGGCAGCGTCGCAGGCCCGCGAGCTCGAGTGGTTGCTGGTGCAGCTGCGCGAGACGCTGCAGTCGCTGAAGGCTGGCCTTGAAGAGTGCGCTGCGCTGCTTGCACCGTCTGAAAATGGGTCCACGCTTGTGCTGTCGTCGGTGCGCTCAGAGAGCCTCAAGGGCCTGATCACGAGAATTGGGACTCGCATCACCAAAGGCGTACGTGCAACTACTCGCTGCTGTCGCGCCGTACTGAAGTGTTGCTTTAGAACATCAAGCTTCGCCTGGCAAGCCTGCCCCCGCCGCGCGGATCTCATTCCTATGATCTGGCCTTCTCGTCCGCACCGCAAGCGCCTACACTCGTCGTGCCCCAGCTCACCTCGGTGCGGACGGCCATCAACAGCTGCTTGGACGTCATCGACGTTGCAATTTGGGGCGGCGATGCCACCAAGGCCGACTTTATAGCTGGACAGCTGCAGCTACTGCACGACCACATACAAGAAGCACGGCAGGCACTGAAGGGCTACTCTGATGTGCAGCCGCCATGGTGGGAGCATCCAGTGGACGAAAAGGTGAATGTCGGCTCATCACAAGCGCAAACCACTGCTGACCATGACCAAGACATTCGATCCTCCGCTGCCACCCACCGTATCTTTTCACCTCTTCGTCTTTGACGCTGCCCTCGTTCTCGAAATCCGCACCCTCGAGCCGCAGCATGCTGAGCAAAAGTCGCTCACTGGCTTCAGCATCCGCGACAGCCTGGCCGTAGCGCTCGGCGGTACTCGAACACCAGTCCACGATGAGCACGACCGAACATTCAAGTACAAAGGACAGGACGTCCGCGTCAAGGAGAAAATCCGCGTAGAAAGCCAGGACCCAGCACTGATTTCCGCATCGGCAAAGCTCAACGCACTCGAGCACAGCATTATGCTGAATCGCAAGGCACTCAACATAGTAATGGACCGCGACGAGCAGTTGGACTAACTCCGGACGATGACTTTACAGCGAGCAATCATACAATCGCCCATTGGCGGGGACGCGACTGGCGACTGGCTTTTCTCCGCGGCATTTCCGCCTGGGGTTAGCGGCTGATCGCGCCATCAGTCGGTTGGTCGGTATCGGAACAAGAAAAGTAGTCGTGCATTATCAACGCCTCCGCCGATGAGCTTCGCGACTGATAACAAATACACTAATATTGTTGGTGCCCCAAGCTTGGAAAGCAAGTTCGCTATCGCTCATCCACAAATTGGACATCAAACTTCACCATGATGCCTGCACTGCTGACCGCAGTCGACGCAACATCCCACATTCACTTGATCGTTGGATCGAACCCTCTTGCTGGCGCACGATGCTCACGAGCAATTGAAGTCGGGGCGAAACCGATCCTCATCGCGCCGGAAGATTCAACATTACACTATGGTCTGGTGAAGCGCATCGAGGCAGGGGAAGTCAAATGGATACAGAGGACCTTCCAAGACGAGGACCTGACTACACTGGGTCGTCCAGAAGTAGATGGCGTGGTCGATGCAGTGTATGTCACCGCAGGCGGTAAACACACGTCAGGTGCGTGCAACAGACTTTACTAAGGAGTCGTCCTCTGACCAGCCACAGCTACACACATCTCGAATCTATGCCGAAGACTACGGGTACCCGTTAATGTCGCAGATGCACCAAATCTTTGTTCCTTCACACTCCTCTCCACGCACTCCGACGGACCTCTACAAATTGGCGTAACAGCTTCAGGAAAGGGCTGCAAGCTTTCTTCGAGGATACGGCGAGAGATTGCGGCATCGCTACCACCGAAACTAGGAGATGCTGTCGAGCGGCTTGGCTCATTGCGGAGACGCATATGGGAGGAAGACCATGCTGCTGAGCTCTCGCAGGATTTAGAGGCAGAAGAGGAGGACAGTGGCCAGAGCGCCACCTTCAACAAGCTCATCTTGGAGGAAAGCAAAGAAGCTTCGAGGGGAAGGCGCATGCGCTGGCTCTCTCAGATCTGCGAGTACTGGCCACTGCGTCGTCTCGCGGCTATCACAGACGGCGACATCGATACACTATTCCAAGAGTTCGCCAGAAGCAGTCCCTCAAAAGTCGGACCGAACTCGAATACCCCAGACAGACGAGCTGGGCGTATCATCCTCGCTGGCTCTGGCCCTGGCAATCCAGACCTCCTCACACGCGCCGCACACAAAGCCATCCTCTCCGCCGATCTCATCCTCGCCGACAAGCTCGTTCCAGCACCCATCCTCGATCTCGTTCCACGCCGCGCAACTGTCCACATCGCGCGCAAATTCCCCGGCAACGCAGACAAGGCACAAGAAGAGCTTCTGGAGCTTGGTCTCGAAGGTCTGAAGGCGGGCAAAGTGGTTGTCAGGATAAAGCAGGGCGACCCGTACATCTACGGAAGGGGCGGCGAGGAGTATGACTTCTTCCGCGCACATGGCTTCATACCCAGTGTACTTCCTGGCATCACAAGCGCACTCTCAGCACCGCTGTTTGCTGCTATACCGGCAACACATCGAGGAATTGCAGATCAAGTGTTGATCTGCACTGGCACAGGACGAAAGGGCGCACCGCTCGATCCACCAGATTTCGTCGCCTCACGAACACTCGTGTTACTCATGTCTTTGCACCGTCTATCTGCGCTCGTTGACGATCTCACGAAGAAGGGATATCCAAAGGAACTGCCATGTGCAGTGCTCGAACGCGCGAGTTGTCCTGATCAACGCGTCATTCGGACAAGTCTAGAGCATGTGTGCGCGGCTGTCGAGGAAGAAGGAAGCAGGCCACCGGGTTTACTGGTCGTAGGAAACGCATGCAAAGTGCTGATGAAGTATGAGCAAAGATGGATTGTAGAAGAGGGATTCCATGGCTTGGATAACCTTGGTGGAGAAGGGGAATTGGAGCTGAGTAAGCTGAGTGAAGCTGTAGCTGCGTAATCAAATTAACAATTTGATGCTGTTCAAACTTGAATTTCATTTCAAACTGCAATGTGAAGTGTTTGTGGATGATATGTATATTCGATCGACGTCGTGCGTTCGTCTTCATTCGTAATTACATCGCTCATCTCCCATGGCTGCCTATTATGCACATATCGCGTGCGATGCCATCTCGTCGTCTATATACCTATTACTTGTACAATATTGCGTACCTCTGCGTTTTGCGTCGATGATCATCTAATACGCCGTGTCCATGCCATTCGCGTAACCGTAACCGTAACCATAACCGTAATCCATGATCCGTAAATGCCATAACCCATAAAAAGAACATGCTCAAACGCTTCGAAACGCGATGCTACAAAAGAGTCAGAAATCGTTTTCAGACAGCCTCATTCCAGCTCTTCCGCTTATTCTTCCTCTGCTCCTCCCATATCACCAGCTCCCGTCCACTCCGCTCGCCCCTGCGCACACGATCAATGCCCAGGTGCTCGAGCCCATCGCGGCCCACGTGGATGCCGAAGCCGTACCGGATCGTCCACGGATCGGTCACGCTGTCTCGCATCTCGCGCCGCTCCTTGCGGCTTCGCTTCTTCTCGGCCAGCGCGGGATCGGTGGGCGAATCGCCGCGCATGTTGTCGCGTGAAGGGCGGACGAGGTTGACGAGGGAGCGGCTCCATGTGCGCTCCATGTACGTGGTGCCCATGAGGCGAGCGACGAGTTCGGGCTTTGTTTGCGGGCGGGCGAAGGCGCGGTCGGTGAGGATGGGGGACTGGTACACCCAGCTGATGATCTCGGCGAGGCTGTTGCTGCGGTGTGGAAGCGCGGCGCGGCGGCGGCCGGGGATGAGAGCGAGCAGGCTGATGGTGTAGAGCGCGAGGAAGAAGCACAGGGCGTAGTAGCCGGGCAAGTCTGCGGAGACGCGCACAACGGACTCGTTGTCGTAGTACTGGGTCCAGAAGCACCCGCCTGCGAGAACCGGGAGGGAGATAGATGTCAGGCTGACGAGGGACAGGATGGCGGTTTGGAAGTGCTTGTTTTCCATGGCCGAGAGCGTGACAGAGAGCGGGAGGCGGCATGCATAGTCGACAAGAAGGGAGGTTTCGGTCGTGGCGCCGCCGGGCGAGGACAACGAGATGTAGGGTTGCAGGACGCGAAGCGAGTAGTCGAGGGAGAGGAGGGCGAGGAAGAGGAAATGGCCGATCAACGCGGGGATGAAGGAGTAGAGGAAGTTGGAGGCTGAAAAGCCGCCGGTGTTGGTGCGCGCAAAGACTTGGGGCAGGAAGCCAAAGCGTACGGCAGAGTTGACAAAGCTGACGACCAGGAAGGCGACAAGGAGAACGACTGCGATGACGATCCAGGCAATGACTGAGGTATCACGGAGGTACCACGGGAGGTATCGTAGTCGTACGCCTGGGCTGCGAATATCCATGCGGATCGAGAAGTCGTTTTGCTCGCCATGTGTCGTGTCTGGGTACTCCCGCTCAGGTCCCTTCTCTCGGATGCGGCCCTGCTCGACTGAGAATCTCCTGATTTCTCCACCCTCCTCGCCGATGCCGTAGAAGACGTCGCTTGGTCGCTTGGTCGTAGTCCAGTACCCGATGCGATCGGCACGGTTCGCCACAAGGTGCCAGTCACCCTTCTCAAACGTCTCGGAGCCGTTGTAATCCGCCATGATGTTCGAGCGCTCGAGCATCGCAATGATGTCGGCCAGTGATCGTGGATCCCATTTCAGCCCAGTCGCATTCCGGATGAGGAATAACATAAGTACCACCAATGCAATAATTAGTAGAATGTACAACACAACGACTGTCCAGATGACGCCCTGTACGGCGACCCATCTCCAGACGCTGCGGTCTAAGTCGTAACGCACGTTGAAAGCAGACGCAAGAAGGGGTATCGTCCATGAAAACAACCAGAAAGTGATGTAACAGAATCCAACGCGGCGGTGGCCGGCTCGGAAATGCTGAACATTGGGCATAAGGAATTGCATAGGGTACAATCGAAGGAATACTGCTTCGGACCGTCGGTGGAAGGAGTCGGAAGCCATTGAGACAAATGGCATGATGCGTTGTAGAGCGGTCTGAATCTGAATGAGCCAGAGAAAGATGACCATTCCGAGGAGAGTTGGCAGATACTCGAAGACAAAGTAGCGGTTGTCGCCGAATGTGCCGTAATCCCACAGACCGATGCCACCGCTTCGGTTCGAGTACACTGCAGAGAAGATGAGTCCCACGAGCATAAGCATGCAAAGGAAGATAAAGAGGCCTAGCCAGACGGGTCGAAGGACAGCGGGGAGAAAGTGGAGTGGTGCATGAGGTTGCGAGCTTGCCACGAATACGTCTCTCTGTGCTTGGGGCGAAGGAGGCTGCTCTGGATACGAAGCCTGTGTAGGATACTGAGGCTGCTGTTGCCCTGGTACTCCCATTGGCATTGGTACGGGCATTCGCCGATCCGTTGTTGTTCGATTCGATGGCTGTCTCTCGGGCTTCGGCGGCAGGTAATGCGACATGCGTTGTTGGGTTGCCTGCTCCTGTGCCATGTACCCCAAGCCATCGTCTGACACAATCCTCTCGACTGGGTAATCCTCTTCCTCTTCGATGGGTCGCTCAACCTGTGGGTACACCCGTGAACCTCTGACCTCCTCATCTCGAGTAAGCTGGTCGATAGCGAACCGGATGTAAGGTGTTGTGTCCTGGCCTGGCGTGGTCGCATTTGAGTCTGCATCCATCTCGGCGCGCAGCTGAGAGTTGCGAGTCTCTTGTGTGCCTGGCCGCTCTTCGGCGATGGTGGAGACGGTGGGTGACTGTGGTGGTTGGTGGAGGTGGGCTTGCTGAGGGTGCTGTCTCGGAATGCCCACGCCTCGTAAAGATGTTATCGGTGTGTCGGTGTCTTGGAGCAAATGCTCATGACTTTGCGCTGGTGTTCGGTGATGTGATGGCGGTGTTTGGAAGAGAGGTTTCGAGGACTTGTCGTCGCTCTCGCTGGAGGAGTTGTCGGCGAGGCTGTAGTAACCTTCAGACGCTGCGATGGACGCTGCAACGCTTTGTTGAGAGCCCTGATGAGATAGTTGAGGGCGAGACACTGGTCGTGTTCGTTAGCAATTGCGAGACTTGGGTAGCTGAGCAGACGCACCGTTAGTATGCTTCAGTTGGTATTCTGGCTCCACACTCATGTCTTCTTTGGAACGCTAGGAAGTGGAGTCGTGCAGAATAATGGCATATTGTAAGGTTACCAAGAGCTGGCCGCAGGTTAGGTTTTCTACATGGGATGGCTGGTGCATGAGGAGGCTGGCGAGGTGGTTGGGCAGGGGTCGATCCATCACAACTAGCATCACATTGGTGCAACAGATATACAAGCATATGATTCAGGCAGACGGGAACAAATCATGATATTCTCGAACGTCTACTGGGCGTGGGGCGTGGGTATGCCAGTTGTCGTTGCATGCTGTTCAGGTGGTGACGATGCAAGACGTTAGCGCGGGCACGGGCCTCAACTCCCAGAAGATGCTACTACCACGTGCCACCCACGTGCCATCCGTTTCAGACCATCACTTCCTCGACTTTCACACAGAGCTTGACTCTCAATCTTCACAGCTAAGATCTCTCGCGTGTACACTGACATTTCCTTTTCGCGCATTGACACGGCAAGACCTGGGCCCATCCAGCCCGAGGGCAGCAGGGGACGTCAACCACTAGTTGGCTATCAAAGCTCACTATCAAGCGTGCCTTGAGGTCACAGTATCCCAAAAGAATGATCTCCCATATACATCGTGTGGCTGTGCATGGCCATTGAAGCGGTCCAGGCAACCAGGCCATCAGGCTGACCTCATTGCATTCACGTGATGTCCGGTGCGTCTACCTCAGCCGCAGATTTGGAAACAATGCAAAACTGAACACGCAAGCTCTGTCCCTCGATACAGATTATTCCCTTCCAATGTGTGAGTTGCGTGAAACAGTACTAGATGCCTAAGAGGTTTTCTTGCCGGTTTTGTGTGGGCATACGTCGCGTGCCGGTCGAGCTACATTGCATGACCTTAGCTCTAACGCAGCGTGAGTGCCACACATGTCGGTTGATATGGGATGCAGTTACTGCTATACTGGGCGAACACTGGGAGCAAAAGTTCGACAGGCTCTCCATACCAGTTCTAGCCAACGATGACTTTGGTCCCCTGCGACTGCAGATCTCTGACCCTCACATGTACGGTCAAGCCTGGAGTTCGCCCGATATCCAGATGCAGATATACAAAAGATTAGGTACGTTCAGGCCATACAAATGGTATTCGCATGCTGATAGCATAGAGGCTCCGCAACTCCTTGGCCATACATAGGCGCCGCGATAGATGTGAGTTCTCACGCTTTGTCAGACAGTGCCAAGCATCTGGCAAACAAATGGTTACAAGGCTGTGTTTCAGGCAACGCTGGTCATGAAATTTGTAAGAAGAGTTTGGTTCCTCACACCGCTTTTCCGCTTCGAGTCATCGATGTCGGCACTGCACAGTCACCCTACCTTAAGCTTTATTTGCCCAAGAAGGAGGAAACAGGGCGTTACGTCGCACTTTCACATTGCTGGGGAGGCCAGACTCCGACCATTACTACGAACGAGAACCTCAAGAAACACTTAGTGGGCATTCCCACTCCGCTTCCACAGACCTTCGAGGATGCGGTACTGGTGACCAGGGCTCTCGGCATACAGCATCTCTGGATTGATAGCCTCTGCATTCTCCAAGATTCTTCTGAAGACTGGGCCATTCACGTTCCGCAGATGGCTACCATATACGGAAACTCATATATTACCCTAGCGGCGGACGCGGCTAAAGATAGCACAACAGGCTTTCTGAATGGCGCCCATCGGGGTCGCTATGCTGCTAAAGCTATTCCGTTCTCCTGTGGTGGCCATGAGGGCACAGTGTGGATCCGAGAACGAGGGGCACTCTGCCATCAGCTGCCTTACCATGACTGGACTTCGCCGAAGGATTCATTGAGGCCTCTAGAGACAGTAGCTGGTGAAGCTATTCGAGCACGTTGTGAAGTCGCCCGACGGCCACAGAGTGCACTATCGACCCGAGCGTGGGTAAGGCAAGCTCATTGATAACTATCATAGATTACTAGCTGACGTTGGTTATGTCCATTGTAGGCCTTCCAGGAGCGTGTACTATCTCCGCGAACCTTGCATTTCGGACGGTCCGAAATTGGGTGGGAATGCAGATCCAAGATCACCTGCGAGTGCAGCGCTACCTGCAAGCGCTATCGAAGAACAACAAGTCAGATAAAACTGGCTTTGTCGAAAGTGCCCTGGACTAAAGTCGTCGAGGAATACACAGACCTAAAGTTGACAATAGAGACCGACCGGCTTGCAGCATTGGCAGGTCTGACAGCCGCCCGTCAAATTGCAACTGGGCATTCGTACTTGTATGGCATGTCGTTGAGCGACCTGCCAACCCAACTTTTATGGCAGAGTGATCATCCAGGTCGACGCCTCAACATTGCGCCTACTTGGTCATGGGCATCCACCACGGCTTGGGCGAAGTATAATGTGCAAGACTCGAGCAGTAAAGTCCACGCCTGGCAGAAGTACTCCCTGGACAAGTGGGAACGCGACGCACATACGATATGGTCAGACGGGTGGCATTTACTCAATCTGAGAGACCTCCTCTCCAGCCAGACTTCTGGTCTGGAGACTATGGAGACCGAGTTGCAGATCAATGCGCGTCTACTTCGAGTCACAGTTCAAGAGGAGAAATTGCAAGGTTGTACACGTCATCTTCTCACTACAGTCGACGACCCCTTCTGGACAATGGATACCTTGACGATACATTGGGATGTAACCGACGAAGTCTACCACTCCAACTCAACTACCCAGGTGTCACCTCAGTACAGGTTGTTTATTGCTACGAAGCCACTAGTACCCCTACGCGGCTTACTGCTGGAGGACATCTCTTGCTTCGACTCAAGTTTGGAAGCACCGTGTGCAACGCCCGCGATACCACGTCTGCCAACATATAGGCGGGTGGCAAGTGTCTCTGCTGGACCCTCCTGGCGTTATATCGAACAGCTCGAAGATCAATACCACTTCGTAGACAAACGTATTCAAACTGAACCCTGGAATTGGAGCGCATGGGCCGCCCGAAGTTCCCGACAGACTTTCGCGATTGCCTAATGTTGGTGTGTACATGGCGCGTAACACTCGGCAGCATGGACTTGATTCAGCGGATACTTCAAAGGTACACATTTTTGGTGTAGCATTGTAATTTTCTATACGTCTTTGCTGTTCTGCCGGTTAAACCTCCGCCCCGTCTCGTACAGCTCCAGGATGGACCATGCAGAGTCTGCTAGGTGCATTCTCTCGAAGCACGCGTGGCTGTCTTGTCTTCCTCCATTACAACCTTTCCACCCTGCATTCATTGATCCTGCACTAGACGCCGGTGGATGGCGCGTCCCCTATTGGGCAAGTCGCCGGAATGATGCGATACGCGCTCTTCTTAAACCCATTGAAGTTGTGCACACATGCCTCGAGGACGATACCTTTGGAAAACACCAGATCGGCTAGAGCTTGCAGACCAGTCAGAGTCCCTTCAGATGCGTTCGCAGGCAGCTGCTGTGGTGTTCCCCCTACCAGCGTTTCCAGCAGGAGAGTGCGCAGTGGGAAGTTCTTCAGTGTGTCAACGATGAACTGCGACCCACTGGGAATCAAGGCATTAGCATCCGGATCCTCGAAGTACTTGTTCAGGCGAGAGTTGGACATCATGATCAGCTCCAAGTTTCGTAGTCGTGGCGGTAGTATGGTGAACGGATCAATGGGCTGTGTGTCTTGGGCTCCATCAGCGAAGATGAGTCGGTCGATGCTGAGAGCCAACGTGTGGAGCTTTCGGAGGTTCTTCAGATTTCCAATGGGAGCAAGCCATTCCGAAGTGGCCATCACGTCCATGATCTTGAGTACCTCCAGCTTGGGTGCGATCAATTCGAGAGTCTCGATCAAGCGGTGAGGAGTAAACCCGAAGCCCCCGATATCGCGCATATTGTCCAACAGGAGCTCGCGTAGGTTCTCGCATCGACTCTCGGTAAGAAAATTTGACAACTCCACGGCCTGGATTTTTGACCATTCGAGTTCGAGGACTTCAAGCTGTGAGGAAGATGACCCGTTGTATATCAGATTCCCGATTCGGCAGCAAAGGAGCCGCAATAGCCGTACAGAAGGGGGAACCAACATGTCGATAGCACTCATGCTTGGCCCCCCAGTGATGCATAGTTTCGAAAGTCGACTGGGCGAAGACAAAGGCCGATTGATATAAAGATCGCGCCGCGTCAATGCGAGCACATTTGGGGTGATGAAAAATGGGTCAAGTTCGTTGGGCTGGATGTCGACGACCTCAGCGTTCACCGCAAGTGCCAGGACCAGCGCCAGAGCGCCGTCGACGGAATCAGAGAAGTAAGATATGCGTCTAGAACATAAGTACTCAAAGTGCTCAGAACTGGTCTTGGTAAACAAAGCTGTAATATCGTGTAGCAGCTTTTGTACGCCTTCTGCGTAACTTGCAAGTCTTGCCTCACACGTCGTTCGATCAGCAGTCGCAGCCTCGCCCTCGTTGCCGTGCCTCTGTACGTCTGGCAACTCGAATGTCTCGACCGTCCGGATGTGTTCTGTAAGTTCCCGCCGATCCAGCAAGGTCATAAGAAGTCGCTTGATCTGTATGTCCCCCGTGTTTGGGAAGCTCAGTTGGCAGTATAGAA
>TARA_R110002003_G_scaffold70_26_pt1 | contig 13913 bp, 16 predicted proteins | sample TARA_R110002003 | Tara Oceans TARA_R110002003 (sample SAMEA4396441) | marine metagenome | biome: Westerlies Biome; feature: [SRF] surface water layer (ENVO:00010504); material: water (ENVO:00002006), including particulate matter (ENVO:01000060) such as... | depth 5 m | reverse complement strand
CATGGATCGTCATCATCGTCTATCTCTTTCGCCACGGGCGGCCGAAAGGCTGATGGCATGGAGAGCATGCAAATCAGCTTTTCTCGTACACTTGGCCAAGGAAGTAAGTCAAGCAAAGGATGGTGCGGTATAGTAAGCTGCGCGGGAACTGGATGCATGTTTGCTGGAAGAGATGATAGTGCGGGGATGCATGGCGATAAAATATGCAGATAGCACGGGTCCCAGAGGTGTGCTGCAACATTCAAGGCCATAGCGACGGTGCCGAAGGCGCGAATGGCATCGAGGATCGGAACACTGAGAACTGCGCCGTCGCGGGGAAGGGGAAGTTGAAGTGAAGGTGGAGATGGTGTTGTCGACGGGATTGGGCTGGGCAGGTGGGTGAACTCCATCAAGCTCAGATCGAACGGGTCGAGATCGAAGTCCACTGAGGGTATATAGGCTGCTGGAGAGCCTTGTCCCAGCTCCTCGGGCGTTTGATCATCTCGTTCATGTGATTTTGCACCAAGATCAACGTCCCCGGCGTCTAGTTGTGGTTCGTCAAAGCGAAAGTCTTGATCATCCTGCAGTGAGCTGTCTCGGCTGAGCTGAGCTTCGAGAGTTGCTATTCTTTCTCTACGCCTCTGACCTATCATATCGCATGAGCACTCCAGATTCAAGGTAGGTTGTGGACGCAGAGAGCTTACGGTATCTTCTCTGCGCCAACACATTGAGCACTCTTTTGCGGTCGGGGTCGCCTTGGCCAGGCACGCTTTCTGGCGTCTTGGTCTTGCTCGGTCTTGCTGCAGGCATGTCGTAATGTTTCTACCTTTACGTTAGGCTGTGGAGATCAGATTTTACACATCAGTGGTAAAGCTGTGATGATATATCGTTCGGCGGAGAACATAACGTTATGCTCATAAGATCGCTAGACCAAAGCGGGGTTAGGCGAAGGTGCAACAATCTCTCCGACAGCTGAGCGACGCAACGAAGCGAAGTACGAGCTGTGCCGAGACAAAGAAATGCCAATCAGAGATGGGTCATCGCAGCTTAGCTCGACATCGGTATGTTCAGGTTTCAACCACTGTTCGGATACCTTTTGCATCTAGACCGATACAGACAGCCTTCGGCAGCGCTGTAAAACTAGGCGCGCGTTCGGAGCTAGATACATCATCGAGAACTACTACACATGACGACGTAAGATCTGATGGACAAGTGTTCGTATTCGATCACTTTGAGGCGGCTCTCTTGAAGGCAAGTTATGCTCTTAGCAACAGCCTTATCATAACTGCAGCATGTCGTGAAGTACGCTTCAGTAAAGCATATATAACAGATACCATCCATAGCATCTTCGATACCACTCACCTGCTCATAACCTGTTGTAGTCCAGAGGTTCCAACGCACCCGTTCGATCTGACCTTCCTGCCATCACATCCCAATGCCGCAGTCGGGACAGCAAAACTCCACCGATCCTCTTCTCGGGGGTCCTGCGAAGCTCAAGGACGTCGGTGCCTTCCAACCGCTGTCTTCCACAACTCAGGCTGTCATCAAAGTCCTTACTGTAGTGCGCTTCGCCACGGGAGCGGCTTGCATTGTTGCGCCTCGCTTCACGTGCGCAATGTTCAAACTCAACGTCCCAGCTGAGCAAGCCCTCCTTGTGCGCATGGTTGGTGCACGAGACGCATCGTTTGGCGAGCTCTTAATTACTGCCGAGGACAAGGAGAGAGGAGATGGAGGTAGACGGTAAGTCGACCAGGACTAGCCCAAAGTATGAGGCTGATAGACTGCAGAGAGATCAGAAGAGCCATATGGGCAGGTATTGCTGCCGATGTAGTGGATCTGGGCGCTATAGTGTTTGGTGTGGCGATGGGTCAGGTTGGCAGAACAACAGGAGTTCTATTGGGTGCAGCTGCTGTTGGGGCGATTGGTCTTGGTACAGTAGGGCTGCGAAGTCTGTAGTGATTATCAGTACACGCGAGAGTGGAGGTGTCGTGACTGCATATGGAGAGACTGTATAGCCTCAGTCAGATCGTCAGTAGCAACTAGCAATAGGGAAAATTGCTGAGGATAGCCGGGCCTCTTGATTAGGACGCTGGTGTTGCATGCGCTCTACTTAGATCGGAGCTGATCGTTCACGTGCTCAGCCAATACAGCCATAAGATCTCTGCGATGTTCCGGATGCGTACAGCTTATGATGGGTCGGTGAAACTTGAGGGCCAGCTGAATGGGTTTGAGATGGTCTCGTGATAGCGTGCTGTTGGTGAGACGCGTCCACGCGTGCTCAAGTGGGTCTCCAGTGGGCTGCCACGGCAACTTCCGCCAAGACAGACAAGGGTCGATGCCTATTGCGGGAACACAAACACGACGATAAGATCACTTTTTGGCAACGACACGGCGATTCGTAAGTGAGCCCCTACATAGCAGCAAGCAACGCCCTCCTGACCGGCCCAAGTTCATGAGCACCAGTCCTCGAAAACACCGCGCACCCTTCCGCCCAGTCGATACTCTGTCCGCACCGCAGAAGCCGACCTTCACGGCAGAAACTGTGAAGGACAACCCTCGAGAAGAGAGCGAGAACGGTAGCTCTTTCTTGCAGCAACACTCTCCCTCGTATCTAGGCAACTCAAGCAGCCTCTTCGACGAGGAGAGCTTCGGTCTCAGCCCACAGTACGTCAGCGAGAATAGGTCGATTGAGCACGGCCTGACACGACTCCACAGACACACTCGACCACCACCGACGTCGAAAGGGCACGCAGCCCACCGATCAAAGCTCACATCTCGCGCCATGGTGCGAGAACGAGAGCCTTCTGCACCACAGCCGCCTCGTAATGGTGTGCCCGCACCTGCACCTGCACCCGCACCCGCACCCCCAACGAAACCCTTACAAGAGCTCAAGACTTCGACACCGCAGTTCGGACAGCCCAGCCCGCTTCGAAACCCGCTGAAGCAAAGCAGGGTCAGCGACGAATATGCGCACCTGTTCAACAAGCCGAAACCGGGTCAGCGGCGTCCAGAGCATTTCCAATCGGCGCCCAGGATCCCACCGCCAGGTCCAGCCTCGCACACTACGCAGCAACGCGGCCCATCACAAAACAACCCCTTGGATGCGCTGAACCGGCCTTTCAAGGTCCCAGCGGCTCAAGCAGGTCCACGCTATAGCTCGGCCTCGTCCGCCAGCTCTGATTTCATGGAAATTCCTGCCTCCCATTTCCTACCGCGGCCATCGCAAGGCGCTCCTGTGCTCGCACCACGGCCATCCAACCCTCCAGCGCAGACGTCATATCCTCCACCACGGCCTATGTTCTCTTCGATAGGTCAGGCCAATGGCTTGCACGCAGTCAACATTGGGGCGCACAATCCCCTCCAGGCGGCCAGAAAGACGGTAATCCTTGACGATGAGGATGACTTCGACCCGAATGCGGCTATACGTGCAGAAACCGACCGGTTCGGCGCGCCAGACATGTATGCGTACGTCGACTCGGGACAAGCCAGTGAGAATATCAAAGCCTTGCTCGAAGGCGCTTTCGACGAAGACGGCGAGAAGATTCCCAGGACGCGTCTTCGTAAGAAGAAGAAGCAGCAGGAGGATGACGCTGGACAGTCGCTGGCCGACCGGCTACAGGCTCTCGAGGTTAAGGACAAGGAAGCCGCAGCCGAGCCCCAAGAAGACGAGGAAGAAGAGGATGATGGTACTGTGGATGGCCTCAAGGTCAAGCTTCTGCCTCATCAGGTTGATGGTGTTGCCTGGATGATCGAAAAGGAGACGGGGATGCACAACAAGCGCGCTAAGCTGCCCAAGGGTGGCATTCTCGCTGATGACATGGGCCTGGGCAAGACTGTCCAGTCTATGGCCTTGATTCTCTCCAACCCACGACCGGAGAAGGGTGTCGAGCCAGAGAACAAGAAGAACCGAATCTCAGACTCTACGGGCAAGGGCACGCTCGTCGTGGCGCCGTTAGCGCTCATCAAGCAGTGGGAAGCCGAAATCAACACTAAGGTCATGAAGTCGCATGCACTCAAGGTCCTAGTCCACCACGGTCCAAATCGGACGAAGTCAGCCGACAAGCTCAAACAGTACGACGTTGTCATCACGACCTATCAAGTTCTTGCTTCGGAACACGCGAGCTGTGGAGAGGGTCCTGATGGCCTTAAGAAGGGATGTTTTGCTTTGAACTGGTATCGGACGATGCTAGACGAGGCACATACCATCAAGAATCGCAACGCCAAGATGACCAAGGCATGTTACGAAATTCGCTCGCATTATCGCTGGTGCTTGACTGGCACCCCGATGCAGAACAACTTGGATGAGCTGCAGAGCTTGATCAAGTTCCTGCGCATCCAGCCATACTGCGAGATGTCGAGTTGGAAAGACGCTATCTCAGGTCCGATGAAGAACGGCCGCGGTAACCTCGCGATGAAACGACTCCAGATCTTCTTGAAGGCGTTCATGAAACGACGGACCAAGGATGTCCTGAAGAAGGACGGCGCGCTAAACTTCGGCGGCAAGTCCAAAGATGGCCAGGAAAAGCCTGCATTTCAGATTGTCGAGCGGAATGTCGAGACTGTTGTAGGAGAGTTTACGGCAAAGGAGCGTGCTTTCTACGACCGCCTATCTGACCGCGCGCAGTCTCGTCTCGATGAGATGATGGGTGGTGCGAAGCAGGATTACATTGGAGCCTTGGTGTTGCTGTTGCGGTTACGGCAAGCCTGCAACCACCCTAACCTGACAAAGACCAATGTGAAAGACGACAAGGATGCCTTGACCACCGGAGCGAAGCCTCGCACCCCTACCGGCCTCCAGACGCCACGCAAAGCGGCCAAGGACGACGCCGATGACCTCGCTGATCTCCTTGGTGGTCTTAGTGTCCATACCAAGCGGTGCGACATTTGCCAGACTACATTGACACGTGACAATGCCGACGCCGACTCTGTGCGCTGTGTCGAATGCGAGACTGACCTCCACGCTTCCGCAAAGAAGTCGAAGAAACATAAGAAGAAGCATCGAAAGCACAAAGACAAGAGCGCGAAGGTCAAGAAGCAGATCTTGGACTCAGAGGATGAGGAAGCCGATGAGAAGCCGAAAGCCTCCAAAGCATCTCGTCATCGACGAGTCATTGTCGATAGCGACGATGAGGACGAGGCTGGGGAGTGGCTTGTCCCTGAAGACCAGCAGCAAGCGGAAATTCGAGGTAAAGCCGGCGGTACAGATGACGAAAATGCAGAGGGCGGAGGTGACACGCTTGCATCTGTTGATTCAGAAGCATCGAGTAACGAGGACGAGAGCAAGAGTAACCTGGGCTCTTTTATCGTACATGATACCGACAGCGAAGACGATGCGCCCGTTGCTCGCAAGAAGTTGTCGACGAAAGCACCTCGCGTGATCAGTCTGGACTCTGATAATGAGGATGACTCAAATACATCTGAGACCGACTCGGACTCTGAAGCCGACTCTGAAGCCTCTGACACGGATGCCTCAGAAGATCCTCAGTACAATGCCTCCGACCTCACACCCTCAACAAAGATCCGGCAACTTCTCAAGGATCTGGAGAAGGAAACACCTGATCACAAAGTAATCGTTTTCTCGCAGTTCACATCCATGCTCGACCTCATCGAACCTTTTCTCAAGCGACAAGGCTACAACTTCACACGCTACGATGGCAGCATGCGCAACGACCTCCGCGAGGCGAGTCTACACAGGCTCCGTACTGACAAGCGCACGCGCGTGTTGCTGTGCAGTCTCAAGTGCGGTAGCTTAGGTCTGAACCTAACAGCCGCAAGCCGTGTAGTCATCATGGAGCCCTTCTGGAATCCTGTAAGTCGCTCACCATTTGTGTCCGCCTAGTCACTAACAGCCCCACAGTTCGTCGAAGAGCAAGCCATCGATCGAGTCCACCGCCTCAACCAAACCATTGATGTAACCGTCTACCGCCTCAGCATCCACAACTCCGTTGAAGAGCGCATCCTCGAGCTGCAAGAAGCGAAACGCAAGCTTGCCAACGCCGCAATTGAAGGCGGCAAGGCGATTGGCAAGTTGAGCATGAAGGATATTCTTGCGCTGTTCAAGCGCGAGGCCGAGTATGAGCCTGGTAGCGTGGATGATGTGGATGATCAGGGCTTGTATAGGCAGACGAGAGTCTTGGAGAATGGGGCAGAGCGCGGTGCTGATACGACTGCGCCGAGGCCGCCGAGGAAGGCGGGGAGTTTGGGCTTTAGGAAGGATGATAGCGTTTACGGACGGCGTTAAAGTGAGGGAGATTGGTTGTTCGCGTGCTGCATTGGGTACTGGCGTTCTGAATAACGGCATCTGGACACCGCGACGCGCGGAAAGCATATGTAGAGCCGGTTAGGGCAGTTTATGCTCCCGTTGTAATACCAGAGTTACTACCTGACTTGGATGATGAATCTCGTATATTGCCGCTCGAGCCTTACAGAAACCATCGCGATCATTGCTGTGGCATGTCTATGTCTTGTTTGTGACAGAACTTATGCCCATTTATCGAGGTGCGGCCGTAGGACGCCTGTCAAGCAAGTCCAAGTTTCATGGACGCCTTCCAGGTTCAACTATTGTACGAAAGTCAATGAGCACAACTGACGTCGCTTTTGTTCCATGAATGCACGGTACGGCACCTGCCTTGCCCCCGAGAGTCTGGGTACACAGTTGAGTTCCCACAGTACCGTTCTGCTCGGGCGCGTAGGCTTCGTCAGACGAGGTAGCGACGGTACCGTTCACTGAAGCTGGGCCAGGGCAGTGGAAAGATATTGGTCTTCAGGTAGCATCCTCAGTTCCGCCGTGAAGCTAAGCCTGGCGAATGTCGTCGGTTTTTGTAGACATTTCTCTGCATAGCTATAGGGTAATGCGCGGGGGCTGGATAGATTCCCAGATATACTACTTGTTCATATTGAAATCTACAATGATCCTAAACCTCTTCATTTCCACGCCAAAAGTCAATTAGCACATCAGAGTCTCTTGTGCCAAAAGTCCTGAGGCGATTCACTCCTCTTCAGTCTCGTTTGCCAGCCTTTGGGGAAGTTGCCCATGGTCCCTGCGACTGGCTGGAAAGGACTTGGTGCTTCTTCCTCTTCTTCTTTGTTCATTTCCTCCTCACTTTCGCTTTCGGTCTCATTATCGTCCGCTATGCTCTCGTTGGAGTGCGCTGCCTCGTCCCGATCATTCACGTCTTCCACAACTAGCGCCTCCATAGATCTCAGACCTGCTGCGCTCTGGGATGATGATTTCGACGACATCTCCATCCGTTGATCGTCATTGCGTGGGCGCTTGCTCTTGTGAGAATTAAGATCCGAAGATTCATCGCGGTGCAAGAGTTCTCCAAGTGGGACTCTTCGACCTTCTACCAGCACGTCCGTGTGCTCTATAATCAATTCGGGCATGCCGGTTGAAAAGCTCGCTTCTGAAGCAGCATCAATCTCGTACAAGGCGTGGACCGGAAAGGGCGGGTCTTGCTGAACAGTGCCATCGCGATTCCTTGCTTCGTACCTCTTTCGCGTCTGTCGAACACTGCCATCGACATACGTAGCTTCGACAAATCCAGATGGTTGGAGCCACTTCACCGTCCCTAAGAGGACATTGTCTGGCGCTTCAGTAAGGATGCGGAGCCCTGTGCAAGCAACACAACACTCGGAATCGGGAGTCTGATATGCTATTTCCGCCTCAAGTGGTGAGGGCTCTCTTGGAGGGAGGGATGAAGAGGGTTCAGAAGCAAACGAGGTTGCCCCCGTCGAAACAGACGGCTGCGTTGAATCGTTTCGATTTGATCTCTGCCCTGCCGTGGTACGGGAACGGGGGTTGCGCCGCCTCTCTCCGGGTTGCTCCGAAGGTAGGACCTGTTCGACATAGTGCTCTACCGATTTTGCGAACTGCAGTAGCTGTCTAGTATCTGGCACGACGTCCCTTCGGCGAACCTTCTCGTGCTGCTCTGTCATCTCAATCTTGGCTTCGTCTAGGCGCTTCTCGATGGCGTGCCTTTGCTGGCGACGGTTACGTCTGGTTAAACTTAGCAAATACCACTCATCGTACACGACAATACGACTGACTTCTTCTGCACTAGCATGCGTATCTGTTCCTCCAAATCGACACCCAGTTGGTCCTCGATTGTTCGTTGGCTGCCCTTAGCAATTGCTGCTTTCAACAATCTCATCTGCTCGTCAAGTTTTTCGATGACGCGAATATTCGAAAATCCTCTCATACTCTCGCGCGCAACGCTTAGCGACGAGCGAAGGAACTTGACCTCATCCTCGCTGAAATACCATCGCACACGAGCGATCAGCGTATCTAGCTTCGAGTTCAATGAGTCTCCAGTTAGTGCTTGCACTCGAGCCAACAGCTTTTTGAACCCGTGTACCGCTTCCTCAGCCCACGCCATGAGTCGTTTTGCAGGGCCTGAGGAACGAGCCTTATATTTGGGATCAGAGGTGCACACGTCGTGGAAGTCCTCATACAAATCGGCAAAGATCTCCATTTCTTTGACCAGTTTATCCAGATCGTGCGGTGCGTAGCGTATTGCTTTGAACGTCTTCCGAAGCGAGCGACTCAGTCGCAACAGCTCTGGGCCCAGCATGATGCCTGCCGCTACAACGCCAAAGATTTCTGCCATTGTCCCTTGAAACAGAGGAGGATGGAGGATGAGGATTGAGAGGAAATGAAGGTGAGAAAGAAGATCTAAATGGAATGGCGGGCCAGGCGAGATAAAGAAGCTGCGAGTACCGTCTTATGCAAATTTTGACCGGTGAACTGGTGGCTCTGGCTCGCCTGCATTGCACTGCCCAACCAGCGGTTTTTGACACTCACCATGCTGCAAGCTGCCTGCAGTCAAGAGCGGGGTTTACAAGCACCTCGCCTCTCTGCAGGCAGAATGCGGTACCCTCCACACGTAGTTTCTCGATCATTTTAAGCTCTGCCAGCAGGTAATAGCGGTGTTATGAAGCATGCTCAGTTCCTGTCGATGTGTTATCGGCTGTTCGGGACTATAGTAGAGGTTTATTGGGGTTGCAATGCGGCATGCATGTCAATGACTTAGCCTCCATGATGGATTGGCAATTGTGGGTGGGTCATCGTAATAGAGACGCGGAAATCGTGATGGAGCAGAAGCGAAAGCGTCGAAGTTCGAAGTGAAGCTACGAGGATCTAGTCGCTTGGCACCATGTGTTGCTCGGAAGGCACGATGACCATGGCACCATAAAGATGAAGACCGGCATATTAAGAGCATGCTTGCATTGCTGGCATCATAGGGTTATCTTTGAGACCCTCTGCACTACTGCACTACCGAACAGCTAGTTCGGCCAGATATCACATAGGAAAAGGGTATCATCCGTTCTCATACTTTCCCGAACGCCAATGACGACCCAGAGTGCCGGTAGACTAACATAGCCAGCCCTCATCAACAGAGCACATCCCGGAGCCTCTGATCCATCATGAATCCATACTGTCATCGCCTAATGTGTCCCATGGAAATCAACTTAAGCGTTGCGAAGCCGAAGTTGAAGAAAGCCAGCATACCACCGCTTGAATCACTTTAACACCCGACTGACACCCATCCTCAGCTCCACCCTCTCATCCGGATGTTTTTTCCTCATGCCCGGAATCGGCTTATCCGCGAAAATCGCCTGCAGTTTCTTATTTTGCACAATCTTCTTGATCGGGTCCTTGCCGCGGTACGTGTTAACGGGGCGCTTGGGCGTGGTTGGCTCGTCGCCTGGGACGTGGTTGGCGGGTTGATTCATAGGCTCGTTGAACATGCGGATTGTACGAGAGTGGGGACGTGCAGTGAGTACGGGGCCAGACGGAGGTAGAAGCTCCTCTTGGTCGGATGGTGGGCAGAGGGGAACGGAAGCGGCGGGAGCTTGGGTTGGCTGGGAGCCGCAGAAGAGGGCGGAGGCTTGGCTGAAGTTGGTGGGATTGCTGACTCTAGTGTCATTGAAGAAGTCAAAGTCGTCGATGTCGTTCATCTCGGGCTCGTCGTTGTCGAGCGTAGCACCGGTGTCGTCCCTCTGCAGTCGCTGGTCATGACTAGCATCTCCACCTCCACCGTCATGGCTGTCGTTGGCATGAGTAATACGATCTTGGAGTCTACCACGTTGAGGAAGAGGCCTTGAAGATGCTCCATGGCCACTCCCGCGTCCATCGCGACGGTCACCGTCCACGTAAGTCATGCGACTTGCCAGGCTGGGACCAGAGGGCGCATTAGCAGGAGGTCGAGGGCGGCCATTGCGCGGACGCTTGCAATGCGTCTCCCTCGCGCGAACACCATCTCGAGCGGAAGAAGAGCTGCCATTGATGCCAGCGTTGGTGTTTGCGTGGCGATATGGGCGACCACGGCGCGGAGCAGAGCGATTGCCGTTGCGTTGTGAGGAGCGATTGTTCGTCGGTGCCATCTTGATCTCGATCAACCGGGACTTGCTCAAACCCCGCTGTACAATGGGATGTAGTGCTTGTGAATAGGCAACACAGGCAGTCACAGTTGTTGTTATCGTCGTTGCCTGGGCGGTGTGTTGAGGGGCACGCGACATCATGTTTATCAACATGCAAACGCGCACGGGAATATCTCGGAGTCGGTGACAGCGATATGAGTCACCGGGCAGCGTGGTGTGTTGGAAGTGAAAGTGAAAGTGAAATGGAGGAGGAGTTGCACTCTCTTGAGTTTGATGTGACCATTTCCCTGGTAGCAGACAAACCAAAGACCGTGCATAGACCATTTGCTAGGAGGAGCGGGCGCGGGATTGTGGAGCGCATGCAAACAATTCGATCTAAATAGCCGAAGCTGATGACCTTTGCGCAGGCGGTCTAGATTTTCAGGGTATTCACGAGACATGGGGTACATTGCAATGGGCAAGCGTGGAAGATGGCAGAGGAGAGCGGTCGGGCGACCAGAGAAATTAAACAAGAAAAGCGTGAGACTGATATAGATAGAGTGTGTATAGAGGAGGGGAGTCATTACCACATACCATACCATGAGCACCAAGCACTCGTTCCAAGTGATACGCTATACTCAAGAAGTTCATAACAAAACTCAGACCCAGATCCAAATCATAAATAGCCCAATGCCGTGGGGAATATCGTGGCGTGTTCGATATGCACGACTCCGTACGCCAAACTTCCTGTTATGTGCAGCTAGTCTTTCGGTCGACGATGCAAGGAATTTGAGACAGCTCTTGCAAAAATGCTGCTCAAATATCCTCCATATTGCCCGCTGCCTCGTCCTCATCGCCAGATTCGTAGCTGCCGACAGAACTCATTTCGTCGTCATCGTCGTTGTCCTTATCTGAGTCCTCGGCAGTGTCCCTGTTGGCATACTTTTGAACGTATTCTGTTTGTAGTTTTAGTGAGCAGCCCTCAGTGTGCCAAGCCTTGCCGAGAGATACACACCTTTAACCTTGGCGTCATAGCTCTTCGGTTCTCTCATAAGCAACGCCGCAGCTTCACCGTTCAGAGGATCTGTTGGGTTCGGATATCGGAGTAGTTGTGGGAGGAAGACTTCGAAGATGTTGATCATGTCGTACATGGGTGACCACGTCTGGTTGATGACGTCGAGACATACGGACCCAGAGCTACAATTTCGTCAGCAATGGCTTTACAGACTTATTCGTCGAGGGTGGGACGAAGTTGTGCTCACAGTTCATCGATATTGGGGTGGAATATCCTGTTGACGAAGCCAATGCTCGGACTCTTGTATGGATATTGGTCGGGTAGCTCGACGTGGATCTTCCAAAGGCCGCCTTGGAATGGGGCTATCTGGTGTCAGCACAGATCGTCATCGTGTGGAGTCTACACATACTCTCTTCCGGGCCCTTAAACCTGACGTAGAACTCCTGCCTGCGTAGTGTCAGTTGTGCCGCGTCCGGACCGAGATCGGATGATAGGAACGAACACTAGCATGCGATTAGCTGAAAGTCTCCACGTCTCAACGTCGTCACATACTATTGTCGTTGACCAGTGTGACCTCGTAGTCACTCATAAGCCTGTTGTCCATCAGTCTCTGGTCACCAAGGCCGCCGCGGGGGTGATTGGCGTGTGCGGATGGCGAGGCCACGGTGTGGAACGTACATTCTACGAGCACGTTAGTACTATATTGAAGTCATAAAACTGTGAGACATACTTCATGACCTGTTTGCAGCAAAAGAAGGCCATGTTAGCTCTTGCGCTTATCTCATCTGGAACTCCTCATATCGTGATCACCTACATCCGTCTCAATGCGCCTCTTTGGAGAACTCATGGTGGCGACAATGTCTTCGCAGCCGTCCTATAGTGCCCCGGTAATCCTTTGACGGTCCAGCCGCAGTTATGTGGGTGTCGGTCAGGTTGCGCCTGCGTCAGGTTGCGAGTTCGTGAGGTTGGTCGCGTCAGTCGCGGGGCTATCGATTGGCAGGCGAGGGGCTGGTTTGTTGGCAAGGCGGAGTCGCTTCGTTGGCAGTATTTGCTCGTTTGGGGCGTAGACAGGTGTCGTATCGTGGCTCAGGGTATATGGAGATGTGCTGTGGAATCTAGAAATGGTGTCATAGACCAAGGTGCAGGGAGCACTGGGTTCCTGAGGTAGTCACGGTCACGAGCTCCGGGAAGTCACGCGGTGGTCCGGCAAGTCATGCCCGCTGGCCGAGAAATGATGCGCCACCGTTAGCATGACTGAATGTCATACATTTGAGAGAAATCTACGAAGCCCAGGAATAGCTCCTATGCCTACTGTACGACTGCAACGATGAGGACTACCAAACGTCGGCCTCAAAGACCGTCCATTGTGCCCGACCTTGTGGCCTGGAGATCTCTAAAATCCTCACCAAGTCCTCGCAGAGACTGGAAAGCACCGCGCACACCATCATAGCGATTCTGATCATCTTGACAGCATAGGCCTTTTGTTCACAATGTCTATACGAATAGAGAGACCATGTGCACCCTGTTGTGATCTGTGAACCTCCAAATCACTACCAATGGCATCGAAGCAATGCCGCTCTCCTCCGAGCCTCGGCCTAACTTAACTTTATGGCATGGGGCATGCCGATCACCCGCACAACATGTTCGGTCACGACCTCCTTCTCGCCAGTCGCAGGGTATTTCTCAGTCTTCTAGACGCATGCAGCTTCTTCGTCGCATTGCGGGGTGCGTTGACGTAGCCGAACAATCGGGGTGCAGCCCTGACAAAGGGGAGACGGTCCGGCGCTGACTGGAACGTCTAAGCTCGGGTCACCCTCGGTTCTTCCACACCAAGGTTCGCAGTACAAGCTCTACAGCGCAACTTTCTGTACAGCTTCATAAAAGCGAATCGATCCCGCCCTAGTCATGGCTGCAGATTCTGACTTCGTATTATCTCCTTGGGTCCCCGCAAAACTCACCTCTTCCCACCGCCACCCATAATCCGCGTTTTCAGCACTTCAACGATGTCGCGTGCCGTTGTAAAGACTCCGCGGATGTGCTCAAGTAAATTTTGGACCACGCCGCGCCTCTCCTCGTCGTCGCCGTCAGTATCGCAGAACATTCGTCCTGTCGCCCAAGTCAGATGGAGTTCCCACTCACCCCTGGGTTCTGCGCCAGCATTGGCTCGCAAGCCAGTCACCATCAACACTCTCCAAAGTCTTTACCGCAAGAACGAGCCAATCACCATGATCACTGCACATGACTTCCCAAGCGCACACGTCGCTGACCATGCCGGTATGGACATCATACTCGTTGGGGATAGTCTGGCCATGGTTGCCCTGGGTATGGAGGACACAAGCGAGGTGTTGATGGAGGAGATGTTGTTGCACTGCAAGTCGGTGGCTCGAGCAACGAAGGCCGCATTCACGGTACGTAATCCGTCATCTGTTGCTTATGGTCAGCATGTTGACATGGTCTAGGTGGGAGACTTGCCTATGGGAAGCTACGAGATCTCATCGGAGCAAGCGTTGGCGTCAGCTATCCGCATGATCAAGACGGGCCGTGTCAAATCTGTCAA
>TARA_R110002003_G_scaffold284_8_pt1 | contig 13924 bp, 10 predicted proteins | sample TARA_R110002003 | Tara Oceans TARA_R110002003 (sample SAMEA4396441) | marine metagenome | biome: Westerlies Biome; feature: [SRF] surface water layer (ENVO:00010504); material: water (ENVO:00002006), including particulate matter (ENVO:01000060) such as... | depth 5 m | reverse complement strand
TTTTTTTGTTCATTTGTTCTTGTCTCGTACTCGCGGTGTTGGAGCGGCAGAATTCGACGTCCTCACGACGGATATTTGAGAATTTGCGTTTGCAGCGTCTTTGAATTGATGTTGGAGTCTGCAATTACTCAGGAGATCACCCCAGTTATACCCGACCCGGTCAGTCATAGGATTTAGTCGAAAATATCCCATTATCTAAATCACGCGTAGCGCAGTCCTTCCAAGGATAGCTCCTTCGCGCATGTGCTGAGACACGTCGAGTCCTGCATGACCAAGCTGGGTAAGCCAGTGAGTTGTCCTAATGAGAGTGCAGAGCTGAAATACTGCTGCCCAAGTGCTGTAAGACGAACTTGCGCAATGCTGGAACGACACTGCCTATATAGTGATATGCTGTTGGTCGGTTGTCGGTGGAAGGTCGCCGCGAAGTCATCTCGCCGGATCCGGCCATCAAACCCGCCAACAACACCGCCGCATCAGCTTCGTCGTGCTGCCGTCAGTCGCGATGGCGAAGTACTCGGACTCTGTTGACCGGAGCTGGCGGAGGGTCCGTACACTACGGTGCCAAGGATGCCTCCGCGTCTGCGATCTGTCATTCTCATCTCTTCGGTCTTGTTGTGCCCCGGACGAGCAGTGGCAGGCTGATTCACGCTCGCACGAAGGTGGCAGTGTGAAGTCGATGCAATTCCCTCATCTTGGCGCACTGGAAGCTGGTCTTGGCTCCGAGATGTTCGCGCGGTACGTCCACCAACGGCGGGGCAGCGGGGAGATTGCGGTTGCAGGTCGCCCGCTCTCGACCAGCTCGGCGCCGGACTAGGGAGCGGACAGCTCACGTGGGCGGTGATGACGTCGTAGTGGTCACACACACACTCACCACATGCGAGGACTCGAGCGGCGACTGGCACGCCCAGACAAGCTTGCAGCGCAGAGTCAAGAAATGAAGCAAAAGCTTTGCGCGCCGTCTGACTGCGATGAAATTATCAGTGGTCCCAGAGTTGGATGTGCAGGGGAAGTGGGGACGCTCCGCCGGCCATCTCTTGGTTTCGGGGCTGTGTCGTCAAACAGCTCCAAGCTTGCCAGCCACCTCACCTGCCGTCATCTCGCCGCATACGACGCTCTGCACTGCCTCTTTCCCCCTCATCCATCAACCGCGCTATCTCCTATTCCGCCATCAAACTCAGACTGAAGAGGGAGAATCGATCCTCAGTTTTTCGCCATTCGCTGCCCGGTCCGCCGTTCTGCCCTGCCCAGCCAATTGCGCGCGCTTGACTTTTTGGCGACGTCCCCGTCCCAAACCGCCGGAGCTTGATTTGCGACAGCACCAAGCACCCACGTCGCGAACCATATAACTTACTGCCAGCCACTCCCGCTGCCATTGTCTGACTCTCTCCATCGCACAGTATGAGTGAGTACCGCCTTTTGATTCATCCGCATTACTCCCGTTGTGGTCACACGTTGGCCGGAATCGGCAGTCGCCCGCTCTAGTCAACCGTGTCTTGGTATCTACCAAAGTACCCTTGCCTCACCACCAAGCTTCAGAGCTTGATGCTGCGTCTTCCTCCTCCACCACCAAAGCCGCGCATCACTGCACCCATCGCCAGCGCCCTCCGCGGGACTACACTGCGGCCACCAGCCATCGCTAACACGTTGCGCGCCGCATAGAAAACATCAAGAGAGAATTCCACAAGATTGGACGCCACAACAGCGGCCACCTCCAGACGCAGCAGAACATGCCCGCTCCCGCCAACGGCTCGCTCAACGAGTCGACCCCGCTCATCGGCCGCACCCAGACGCACGAGAACGAGTCGCGCTGGAAGACGCTTCCCAAGCATGTCGTGCACCTCACCTGGGCCACGCTTGCGAGCAACTACGTCAACGTCCTGCTGGTCTTTGTGCCCGTAGGAATCCTCGCCGGCATCTTGGGATGGAACCCGACCGCCGTCTTCATCCTCAACTTCATCGCCATCATCCCGCTCGCCGCCCTGCTCAGCTTTGCGACTGAGGAGCTGTCGGCGAAACTGGGCCAGACGCTCGGAGGGTTGATGAATGCGACGTTTGGAAATGCCGTCGAGCTCATTGTGAGTTGCGCCGCCACTGCGCGCCATAGCGCTTGCTGACGATTCAAGGTCTCCATCGTTGCGCTGAAGCAGGGCGAAATAAGAATCGTCCAGTCCAGCATGTTGGGCAGCATCCTCTCCAACATCCTGCTTGTGAGTCGCATCGCCCGAACCACTCACACCACCTTCTGACTCTTCCTTCCAGGTCCTCGGCTGCTGTTTCCTTGCCGGCGGCATCCGCGAGCAGGAGCGCAGCTTCAACGAGACGGTCGCATCCACCATGTCCTCGCTCATGGCCGTCGCATCCGCCTCGCTCATCATCCCCGCCACCCTCTACGCAGTCATGAACAACGGCAAGGCGCACGACCCCGAGACGGACAAGAACATCCTCGTCCTCTCCCACGGCACCTCCATCATCCTGCTCATTCTCTACGTCATGTACCTGTACTTCCAGCTGTACTCGCACCACAACCTGTTTGCCGACGTTGAGAACCAGGGAGGTGACTCGGAGGAAGAAGATGGCCAGATACTGTCGCCCGTTGCCGCCGGCGTTGCGCTCGTCGTTGTGACCGTCATGGTTGCCATTTGCGCCGAGTTCCTGGTCGACAGCATTGACTCGATCGTCCAAAGCGCGCACATCAGCAAGACGTTTGTCGGTCTAGTCTTGATTCCCATCGTCGGAAACGCCGCCGAACACGTCACGGCGGTCATTGTCGCATACAAGGGCAAGATGGACCTCGCTATCAACGTGGCCATTGGCAGCTCCATGCAAATCGCCCTCTTCGTCACGCCCTTCCTCGTCCTCCTCGGCTGGGCAATGGGCCAGCCGATGACGCTGCACTTCCAGGGCTTCGAGACCATCGTCTTCTTCATCTCCGTCCTCATCGTCAACTACCTCATCCAGGACGGAAAGAGCAACTACCTCGAGGGCGCCATGTGCATTGGCATCTACACCATCATCGCTCTGGCCTTCTACATCTACCCCGATGACGCGACCGGCGACATTGGCCCCAAGGTCATCGAGAGCTTCTTCAAGTTCCGCGGCTAGATCCCCCCCAGGGACTTGAAAAGCGCCAGAATTCAGTCTCAGTTAATATAATTCAAGCGCGCCCGCTGCGCGGCGCATTCTCCACCCGTTTCCTTTCCCTATGTACATGATTCTGGAGATGATGTGCCGTTCCAGTCGATCTCCTCCCTGACGACGGCGGAGTCGAGGACCTGGAGAGCTACATCCACTTTCCTACCACTTGTCTTGTTTTTTCACTGTTCCATTGTACGAGTATCAGGGTCGGCAACTTTCCTAAGATTTACAGTACACTTCTTTTCCTAGACTCTGCGACTGCGACGTTGACTGAGTGTGACGTCCTGAGCGGCGGTTGTGGGTTGGAGAGAAGCATGTACGGCGACGGAATAAGGAAAGTCGGGAGGAGGAGCGGCTTGTGGGATGGGGCTGTTTGGATAGGACAGCCTGGGCTGGGTAGGGCGGTGTATATGTAGGATCAGATCAAATGAGACTTGAATTGGACTGCATTGTCGAAGCCGTGCTGCCAGTGCCACTAAGACCGCGCAGGAATGACCTCGACTTGTCTTGAACTAAAGTCTAGACTTAACCGGACTGAACAGAGCGGAGGGAGTGATGGGCTAACATTCCAACAACACATATATGCCTCACTTACCCTCCTGTACTGATCGGATCAGTCAAAAGTCAAATACAAGTACATGTGCCATCGCATCGCATCGGATTGCATCGCATCGATATTCGACGAGTATGCGCGTGGAATGTGACTGTACCGCGCTTGCTGAACTCGGGGCCGTGGCGTGGCTGAGGGGGCTGGGCTGGGCTGGGTTTGTGAGGTAGTGGAGGGATGGAGGGATGGACTGATAGGGGGAGGAGGGGGAGGGTGTGTAGGATGGGATTCGAGGGGGAAGGGGGAAGGGATAGGGAAGCTGGAAGGGTGGGGACTTAACCTTGGGTTAAGGTAGATATAAAATCGTCACACGAATCCGTACAACGTAGCCTCGTGGTCTTTTTCGCATGCGTCCGTGTATTGCATGCACGTCGATACGTAGAAATGTATCAACGCTGAATTTCGTGCATGAGGTCGTCGCACCATACGAGCCACGCATTGTGCACGCGAACATATAGACTATTTGGACACAGTCAACGAGAGATGCGCAGTTCTCTGTTAACGCAAGATTCGGAAAGACGCACCGAAAAACGACATTAAAAAGACGGTCCAAAACACTGAAAATCGCTATAACGCGGTTCAATTTCATGCAATGCAACGTGCCACTCACTCAACGCTCACGACTCCGACTCAGCCCTCACCTCACCTCCTCGTACCACCAACACCACCCATCTGATCCCGAGCCGCAGCGCACATAATCACGCAGCAAGTTTCCGCGACTCGAGCTTTCGCGGCGCCTTCTTTGGCGCGGACGATGGGGCACTGCTGGTCTTCGTGGCCAGTTTCTTCGGCTTCCGCTTCTCCGGCTCTGCACTGCCGCCTGCTGCGGGTTTGTTCTCCTTGTTCTCGCCAGACGATGTGCGCTTGGGTTGACTACTTGCGGGGGACGTGCTGACTCCTTGGGGTTTTGAAGCGGGTTGTGGTTTTGAGGTTGGTGAGGGCTTTGGAGGTTGCTTTGGGGGCGCGGGTTTGGGTTTGGAAGTCGCTGACTTCGGCTTTGCTGATGCGGACTGTGTAGACTTCGGTGCTGAGGACTTAGTAGGCTTCCCAGTAGCAGCCTTTTCGGTCGATGGAGGCTTCTGTTGCTGAGACTCCTCAAACTTGGGCGCTGCCTTTGGGGTTGGTGCTTCTTTGGGTTTTGGTGGCTCTCGGGGCTGCTGTGGCTCCCGCTTCGACGACGCTCTGGTAGCAGGGCGGGGTCGTTGACTTGGAGCCTGTGATGTCTGCTGGTTCGAACTCTGGCTCCTCGCTTGCTTTGGTACTTGCTGCGGCCCCTGTGCTTTGCCTCCTCCCCACAGTGAAGCTCCCAAACCGCCAAGGCCCATAGCGGCTCCTGTAGGCATCGACGGCATTGACGGCATATTGGGCATGTTAGGCATCGAGGGCATGGAAGGCCTCCAGGCTGTCATGTCCTTGGCTGACTGTGACCAAGACTCGGGAGCATCATCTGGTGCATCCTTGCTCATTTGCTCCAGCTCCTCTTCTGTCGGCGCTTGCGTGTCCTTGGTCTGCATGACCATCTGCTCCAGGGCCTTCTTCTGTGCTGGCGATGACTTCCAGTTTGGAAACTCTCCAACAATCTGTCGAACACCATGGCTGGCCATTTCTCCGAGGTCCCAGAAAGGCCCATTCATCGCGCCATAGACTGATCCAATTCCACCTCCGAGCAGTCCCGTCACTGTGGAAACAACGCCACCAACCAACGCGCCGGTAATCTTGCCCAGCGTCACCCCCGGTTGCACGCCTAATCCAGCACCCGCGGCAAGTCCCTGGAAAGCGCCTGAGCGCGTGTACTTTGCGGCCTTGCCAAAAGACTCCGCCTCGATCTCCTTGTTAATGGCTTTCGCGAGAATCTCTTCGCGCGCACTTGGATCGCCAGCAGCGTTGGCGGCTTGTCTCAACTGCCACGCCTTCTGTGCCGCTTGAAGTGCCATTTGGGCAGAAACGCCAGAGTTCTGCTTGATCTCATGCTCTGGAATCGGCGGAGGCTTCTCGGAGTTGTTGTCTGCCATTTTTGTCCGGGAGATATTCGCGGTCCTAGCCTTGGGCTTGGTTGTCTGAGCTTGCTGGGCTGTCATTTTGGTTTAGGCGTTTTGGTTGTTGATGTTGTTACTTGCAAGGATGGTTGGTAAGAGTGAGCAAAGAGGAGTGCATACGTCATTCCAAGGAAGCCGTGGCGCAGGCGCGTGTCGCGTACAATACCTGCTTATATGTTGCAGATTTTGGCCCGATGCAATCACATCGAGAGTTTGAAGCTGGGGAACCCATGTGCGATCTTACGGGATCGATGCATCTGAGCGAATCCCTGCGGTGGCGGGTGATGTTCGATGAAACGCGGAACGGCAGGCGACCGTGCGCACGCTCCTTCAAGCCTCACCTCTCAGGAGACTCAGCTGCTGCCTCCCGAACCTTGAAGGATATGCACCCACTGCCTTGAGGGCATCCTGATCTTACCGACGACGACGTCTGTCAATCCCCGGCTCTCGCCCTTGGCGCAAGGGGCGTTAGGAGAGAAACATGAAATGAAAGAAGAGCTAGGCTGACGAGGCTAAGATAGCCAACTGCAATCATGTGATTCGGCTTTGTACATCGGCCTTACGGAACATCATTCCTCCAACCATGGCCAATGAGGTGTAGACTGGCATCATAGGCAATGATTCGAGCTATGGGCTTCCTGAAACATCGCCTTGTCGAGCGACTTTGCGCCTCTTCCGTCCGCTTGGACTGACGATCCTCGGCAGGGAGTCGCAAGGCTGCGGGTCCTGCTCCAGCTCACATCAGACGAAGGCCCCGGGAGCTGTTCGATTTGCCATCACGGGTATTCAGGTGACACAGACTAGCGTCGTACGTTTCAGCGTGAGCGGACTGCAGGCCGATGGCAGCGGAGAAGAAGCAGCACTGCTGGGCGGGGCGGAGCAGAGCACGTGTGCCAATCGTTCCACCAGCTGCACTATCGTGGCACTGGTTTCTCTGTGTCTACTATTCTGAGTCCGGACGTCTATGCTAAGTTGTACCAGTCACTTGATACTGCGCAGCACGTTGGACGGGACTAACGGCCACCATGTCTCAACTATGAGTATCAACTCGGAGCTGGGAACAAGATATAAGAGTTTAACAAGACCCTCTAACAGGATACCATCGCCATTCTCCAATTCAGAGCAACTGCATCTGGCCTTCGATCGCAATGCGACTCTCCACAATCACCACCCTCGCCGCCCTTGGGCTCTCGGCATCTGCCCTTCCTATCGATGAAAAGCGCCAAACCGAGAAGTTTGACAAGTGCACCAATTTTGGCGACGAGTGGTGCAACGACGGCGAGATCCTGACTTGCAAGCAAGTACCCTTAACCAACCAAGGGTGGGTCAAGAGCACGCACAAGACATGCTCAGCCAAGCGCCAAACCGAGAAGTTTGACAAGTGCTTCAACTACGGCGAGGAGTGGTGCAGTGACGGCGAAGTCTTAACCTGCAAAAAAGTCCCATTTGTAGACCAAGGCCGCGTGAAGAGCACGCACAAGCCCTGCGCTGCAAAGCGCGACGTCGGAGACTGGTGCGACAAGAATGGTCAGTCAATACCTAGACATTATGAGCATACGAACGATCACTAACGAGCCACAGGCGTCACATGGTGCCAGGACTACCAGATCCAGACCTGCTCCAACTACCGTATCACCCCCACCGGATCCGGCTGCGGCACCAAACGCTCCGTCGAAGTCGAAGTCGAAGAGCGTGGCTGGAAACCAGACATCAACGTCCCCACCCCTCCAGTCATCCCCAAGCCCGTTATCCCAGTCCCGCCAAAGCCATTCGGCAAGCGTGACGTCGGCGATCCATGCGGCTTCGTCGGCTTCACGTGGTGCCAGGACTACCAGATCCTGACCTGCACCGACGAACACCGCATCGAACCCACCGGCGGGCGCTGCAACACGAAGCGCGACGCCGATCCCCAGATCACCAAGCCCATCATCCCACCGGTCATCATCCCGCCCATGCCACCAGTCATCCCCAAGCCCGTGATCCCAGTCCCGCCGAAGCCATTTGGCCAGCGCGACGTCGAGGTCGAGGCGCGCGGCTGGAGGCCCGACATCAATGTCCCGACAAAGCCGCAGATCCCTAAGCCTGAAGTCCCGGATGTGCCCAAGCCGCAAGTCACGAAGCCGGTGAAGCGCGATGTTGGCGACAGGTGCGATAAGCTGGCGCTGGGGAAGACATGGTGCCAGGACTTTGAGGTGTTGGAGTGTGAGCATGTGGAGGGGCAGAGGTGGGGTGTCATTGCGAGCACGGGGGTTGCGTGCAGCACTTAAACGGTAAGACACAACGAAGCCGGTGGGTGACGAGTCCGCTGGGTGAACGAAGGTGGGCAGTAGAAGCTGGGGGCGAAAGGTAGGTATGCGTGGACGGTAAGACATGGGGCTTTATCTTTGTTTGGTAGACTGTACATATCGGCTCTTCTCTTACATGTATCAACCCCTTCAATCTTCTAGACATCGCCCTCCTACTTTCCACTTCGAACACCCAACTACTCGCACAGACCAGTGTGCTCTCGATATTAAAACCCCATTCTCCCAGCCAGCACCGTTCTTTCTTCTATCACTCTTCCCAGACGGATACTGGAACTTCCCTTCCAAAAAGCCCATGTCCTCTGTCCTTTCCTTTTCCCAAAACGCAGAGGACACAATCTTATGTGCGAGTTTGCCATTCTTTTCGAAAACCTACTTCCACGCCTACCACGCTTTTCAAAACACCTTGCGTGCTCTCCATGTCCGTTGACTGCTATCAGAAACGAGCCCCGACTCCTTTGATGGTTCTGACGCACGCATGCTCGTCACGCTATTAAATTCCCAAGAGAGCGCTCACAAAATCCAAAACCAACGAACATGGTGACCGAGAACCTGAGGTTTATTCAAGCACGAAAAACTCTACGACTGCAGCGTCATGAGTTTGCGGAAGATGAGCGTCGCTGGAATCATGTGGAGATGCATGTTTCGCGTCCTGATGGCTGTTCCACAGAAACCAATTTGCTATTTTCTGGGGATCAAAACCGCGATGTCGAGATTCGATGCTCGGCCTCGTCGAACCTTTTCAAAGTCGACTGAGACTGACGAATGTTCTGCGCGGCGTCTCGCCTTCCAGATATTGTACTGCATATCGATGGAGTTGAATTCTGGAGGATCGAGGGGGATCCTAACGACGATAAAACGAAGGCCTCCTCGATTTATGTGCGGCGGATCTTCGTGGGAAGGATTACATGACTTGGCCCGTACTGGTCGAAGATGTTGTACGATGATCCTGGCATCTTGGGTGGATATAAGACTTGCGCTGTGACTGGAATTATCTTTCACACCTTTGCTTTCTTCTACAAGTCAAAACGGAATGCAAGCCAAGCATGGACCAAAGCGGTACACCAGGCCACTAATGTGCTCCTGTCGCGCACGGTCGTCCGTGAGGGCATCATTCTGGGATCTCGAAGTCGATGTGCGGAATTCGCATTGTTTTGGTCCCCCTCGTCGGGTCTATTGAGACCGTGAGGTCGTGGCTAGCGGAAATGGTTTTGGTGGGAGGGTAGGAGTGGTTATATATCGAAGAACGACAACATAGGAGCGATGTCTTTTGGTCTGGCGGGGCGAGAAAAGTCATGAGCCGTTTATTATTACCCGCCTTCTCTTAGCGTCCTCAAAGGGAAAAAGGATTTGTTTACGCAAGTGCCGCAGCAGGTATCTTGTTCAACATCCGAGCATTCAACAAGCCCAAAATATACCTACCTGGCTCATGTCCCGACGTTGCGCCAACTAGCTTACGATGCGCTATAAATAGAGGCATCAAAGTCGCGGCACGAGTTCATTCTTCTTCAACTACACATTCAGGCCCGATGAATCAAAAACCAGAAATGACTTCATAATGCTTGTTTCCGAGACTACGCAACACACAAAATGCTTCCAAAAGTAAGCAGGTAAATGCTGATGACTGGCGACGTGTCGCTCGAGACATAAGAATTGGCCTCTTACAAGCTTCGATACTAAAATCCTTCTAATCTCAGTCCATGAAATCCCAAGGCGTGGAAACTTTGATGTCCAAATAAGACATCGCACTGCGCACAAAAAGACTTCAAGAACATCATCGATGTCTTGACTGGAGTTGTCATGTCGTCAAAGTGACCAATTCTCAGAGTGGTGGCCGACAAAAGCTCGTCCCGTGGACGTGTATGATTTCGCAGCTCCAAAGATCGCGCATCATACTCGAGATATTGAAATCCAGGGTCTTTTACACGAGTATATAGATCCGCACGGCTGCGATGCTCAGTGCAGCGTAAACCCCTTTCATGGTGAGACAGGTCAGAAACCATCAGGCAAGGGATATATGTTTCTAAAGGAATAATTACAATGCCTACTGATGCCACTGGCGTTTTAGGTGTAGGTGTAGGTGTATTGCGCTTGTGATCTTGTAGCGCGCGATTGCGCAACTCAGATTTCCGAAAACCTGTGTAGTGAAGATATGTGCCTTTGCGCCATGCCAGACGCACAAATGGAGAGGCGGAACACTTTATCCATATGTCTGTATGCGATATCTCGGAGGCAAATCGATTTCAGACGAGTGGCATCGTGTTCACTCAGGTTTCGGCCAGTATCTACGAGTGGTAGTCTATTGTGGGTCTCGGGAAACCTGGCCTCCCGAAATCGATTGCAAATTTCAACACCTTTGTCCCATTGCGAGCATTCTTAGGTACCTCTTCGGGTTAGTCTTTATCTCCGCTTTCGAAATTCGAAGGTATTTAACGCGTGGATGCGAAGACGGTGAACAACAATACATGTTCCCCCAACAATAATCCAAAGGACTTATGAAGGTTTTCGGCGCAACGCTTTCGATGGTCCAGGTCGAAAGCAGGTCCCAGAGATTACGCGGTGTAGAAGCGCGGATTAATTACCCATCTGATGATAATGTGCGTCTGTTGCGCAATACCAAGATGACGGAAACATGTTTCGGGCAAAAACTGCAATACTTACGTGCTCTTTACATCGCAATCCATACCTCGAGGGCCCGTCAAGGGCGGCTCATAGTTTCATGCACTGGCGGAGCTCAGCGCAGCTGAAGTTCCACACGGTGGATACATAGCATAGAGAAGTGGTTTTCTGTAATGTCAAAGCGCAAGTGAGGAGTTTGGAACTTCGATTGGATGAAAGCTACGTATGTAGGGTCACGTGAAGTGGATGGAGAAGCACGTGACGTCATCCAACGCACCACTGAACTTCTTTTCCTCACGTGTCCCTGACGTTCCTCTACCAGACCTCCACCTCCATCATGGTCATCTGCACCTTCATGACTGCCCTCCCTTCCTCAGTGAGTTACGCATTCATGGCCGAAGTGACCGTTCAATTTCCTTGGCTCGTGGACGCCCTATTGCAGTTTCACCGAGTGGCATTAAGCAACACAATGCAAGAAAGAGGAGAGACCGATGGTGTCATGAGCAACATCGTTACTTTCTGCTACGCTGGCAGGTATGATATTACTGAAAGGGCCCTACCACGATACGCTTCCTCATGATTGTACGCCTCCCTCGGTCTGATCTACTGCTTAACTCGCTTCTCGTCAAAGCCACCAATATCCTTGACTTCCCGTTTGCGCTTTGGCGAGCCGAAACGGGACTGCGGTGCATGCTTGCCCGTATCGTAGTCATCATCAATTAGGACTGTGCCATCCTCGAGATACTTCTTCAACTCTTGTTCCGTGATCTCCGGGACATAGACCGTACCGCCTGGCCGCCCCTCGAGCAGCTTGCGCATTGTGTCACGCATAGGTTTGATCCCTGATTTAACGTAAGCCAGCTTGCCCCTGATGGAGACTTCATCGCGAGCCTCGCGTGCCGGAAGGTCCTCGCCATTGGAATCTTGCAAAATCTTGCCCTCGAAAAAGTTGTTGAATGCATCCACGACATATGCCGGGCCAGGGATCCGGATGAGGTGGCCGGCCTCGATTACCCCTTTGACTTTTAAGTGGAACAGCATTAACCAGGAAGTCTCTGCTGGCAGCCAGAAGTTCATAGGCTTATTGAGGTTGAAACCTCGACTTCGGAAGACCTGAGAACGCCATCTAGAGATCATTTGGACATGTGCCTTTTCGTTCCAGTCAAGGAAGTAAGGTGAGATCTGTTGAAATGTGTGAGTTTCGATCTCGCCGGTCTCCTTCTGGCGAAGACGGATCGTGAGCTTCTCCGGGGCAGGTTGGCCGACGCGGAGCAGTTCAGTGTCGCCATCCACTAATTCCCACTTTCCCTTTCGATCGCCGGACAAGTCTTGGGTATGGTTCTCAGAATGGACGTCCAGAGATGCGTCGGCTATCTTCTTAAGCAGACTGGGAGGCGACTTGGAACGCCGGCGGGCTGGGTCAGACATGAGTCCAGACATATTCGGCACTGTGAGTGCTGCATCTCCGAATTGACCTCCTGTGGCGACATCCGCCCGGCTCAGGACGCCTATGTCAAGCATTGCGGCATCTTCGTCAATGATCACCGCCTCAGGCTTTTCGATTGTCTTCTTGGTCGGCTTTTCCGGCGTCTTAGGGGGAGTTGTGCTGACACCAGCCTCGGCAAGCGGCTCTGATAGTACCGCATCCTCGATGTCGCCTTGAACCTCGAATTGAGTAAACACTATTGAGGCATTGAGCTTGGCCTGTCGCTCTTCCACACTCTCAACGTGTTCCATGTAGCTATCAAGGTCGAAGTACTTCGGATCAACCAGTGGCGTCTCATCGCTTCGCGAAAGGTCTTCGAGGACCATGTCCAGCTCGGCCTTGGTCATCAATGGTTGCCTCACAGCGTTTGCCTTGGCAAGCTTTCCTGGGAGGTCGTTGTAGCCGGTGATATCTTCAGCGTCGTCATCCAAGCTTGAAGCCACTGAGTAATCCTGGTCCGCGGGAAACTCTTCGCTTGCTTTTTTCCATGCGTCGTTGTCGATGGGTAGCCACCCGGACGTGGAAACCAAACCGGTCGTGAACTTGGAAACTTTGAAACCCAAGAGAGGTGACCGAGGGTCTATAGGAAGAGCGCCTCCATCGCGAAAGCCCTGTCGCACGGCGGCTGGTACCATCATCTTCTCCAATTCCGTCAGATCTTCCTCCTCGAATTTCCATCTATTATGAAGGAAGCCTTGCGCTGGCGTCATTCCCGCGACCTGTAGCGGGGCATGTTCGGGGACGGTTAACGAAGGGTCCACTGAATTTGAGCCGATCAAGCGATCAAGTGTTACATCGATATCCTGGACCGTAGTCCCAAAAACGTCGGGCAACAGTGCTGTCTCCTCCTTATTTAGTAGATTTCGTATGTCCATGGGATTGTCGCCAACCATCTCCACATCGACGTCCTCGGCTGCTGTACATGGCGAAGAATGGTCCAGTGTTAAGGAGTGATGGTCAGCTTTGGGGATCGACCGCCACGTCGGCAATGCTTCGAGGTGCTCTTCCGCAGGGGGTCGATTGCGAGCCAGTGTCTGTTGCACGTGCTGCTGTTCGTTCCGATGAAGCAATGGCGCAATGTCGGTGACGACTGAAAACGCGCTGTCAGAAGATGGCGGGAACAAGGGCCAAGTGAGCATTTTGGTTGAGGTTGATGCTAAGGTGATGAGTAGAGCGCAGGACAGAAGCGCATGTATGTGGATAGTAGTATTGCATGTTGAAGGGCTCGCTAGAGAGGCGGGCGCAGCAGACGTCACTGTACGCCATCACTGTACGCTATCACTCGCGAAATCATCGAGCACTTTGACTCGAGCGCCATAAATCAGGCCCCAAGATTTCAGCAAGTGGAAACTCTTCGCCGTCGTTCAACGCCATGTACCACCCACTTCAAGACGGACGTCTCGAATCGAGGGTTTTCTACACATTATATTACTTAATCCAATGATCCAACCGAATACAGGAGCTGGCAACCGCGGCCACTTTTGGCCGGAGGTACGACAATTGAGGCACAAACCATAGTAACGGAAAACCCCGAGTCAAGCCTTTAGCAAACGCGCTGAAAACTCTGTATAACCCGCTAAATCAACATTAACCACTGTCATTCACTGTTTATATACGATGCAAGTGAGCGATGGGTGTGACGCGCAGCCCCAGCGGTGATTTGCGGGCTGGTCCTTGTCGAGGTGAAAGTACACCCGAAGCTCTCCCATAATATGTCCACCGCCCATGACAGTATTCT
>TARA_R110002003_G_scaffold121_26_pt1 | contig 13928 bp, 11 predicted proteins | sample TARA_R110002003 | Tara Oceans TARA_R110002003 (sample SAMEA4396441) | marine metagenome | biome: Westerlies Biome; feature: [SRF] surface water layer (ENVO:00010504); material: water (ENVO:00002006), including particulate matter (ENVO:01000060) such as... | depth 5 m | reverse complement strand
ATACCTCGAGAGACAAGAAAATGTTCCACCGAAGTCAGACAGTCCTTAAAGATGATTCCGAGCAAGACTCCGAGCCAACAACCTCGCACACAGCAGATAATAGAAAGAGGCCGCAAGCGACGCACGGTGACTCCAGTGTCAACAACATGAAGGCACGTGCACCACCGAAGACAACCATCTTCGAGTCGGCTGGGGACCTCATTAATCCGCCTGTTCCTCCGCAATCATGGATTGTAGATCCAGCTTCGCGAGCGCGCACCATCTTTCACGACCGCATCTACCACCCTGAGGATATTCCACCACCTCCGGCGAAGAAGAGGGCTGGAGGACGTTCCATGTCCGGCGATAGTACTGCATCACAAGGTTCTGCTGCAAGTGCCGACGAGGGTCAGATGCGTGTAGAGGAGAAGATTGCTCGTGCGTACCATAAGGACCTCTCCTGGCGTAAAGTCCTTGTTCGCCTCGAGCCCGATGCGCATAACAACATGATTGTTCGTCGCATGTTTGCCAATGCATATGGATGGCCGGTCGTCAAGCACCTCTGCGATACGCATTTCGCAGACACATACTCGGCTCAGACTCGAGATGAAGATGAGCCTGCCATCGATCGCGCTCAGGGTGTTGAAGTGCCTGTCAAGGAGGATGGTGAGCATGTCAAGGGACAGGAGAGCTCACAGCCACCCATTCCGCGCACTCAAAGTGAGCTAAGGGAGGCGCCCGATGAACTAGCTCCACTCAAGACCCTCAACAAGAGCCCGAAGAGGGTCAATACAATGGATAGCACCCGAAGCATTGGTCCAGGCGATTGGGACGCCTACCTCGAGGGGACCAGCGACGAAGACGACGAGAATGACGACCGTGGTGCGATACAGAAATTTCTACAGCTCAACAATCCGAAGAGTCCCAGAAGCCCGACGTTACCCACCAAGCCCACGACACCGCCGGGACACGGTACCAGCGAAGCGGACATCAATGACTTCCTGTCTTACCAGCCAGCTCCCGTCCCCATCGAAGTACACCGCGGCTTGGGACCAAGTCCAAGCCGAATATCTCCCACATCTCCAAGATCTACTAAATCTTCTCACGAGCCAGATTCTCTTCAGTCGTTGGGTGGTCCATCCAAATTCCTAGGCGAAGAAAGACAAGTCGCGAGCCCTTCCACAGAGTCGACATCTGTCAACTTGAGTGAGGTGGGACTAGGACTGCGTAGGTCTTTAGACAAGACCGCACCGAACTCCCCAGAGGCAACCAAGGCTAGAAGAGGTAGTGGGCTGAGCGAGCAGGTTGCGAGACTGAGTCTGGAGAGGTCGAGGGACAAGATTGATAAGACGGGCTCTTAGGGGGTCGCTGGCTCTCTGAAGTGGAAATGGAGGACGCACGGAATGAGATATCGGCGTTGAACATGATGCTCGTGTGAACAGCTAGTGAAGCTCGTTCGCAACCCCATCACTAGCAGTTGCGGCACCTGAGTGCACTGGGCGGATCGCGGTAAGACCCTACCTGTGTTACGTGACGTCGACTTCGGTTTGATCATGGCACACAGCTCGGTTGCAACACGGACAGAGGCATGGTCGCACGTTGGCAGTATACCCCAAATCGCACTTTGCACGCATTTCATAAGACTCATATACCCGTCCAATTTCTGCATACCTTCTCTCCACCCTCATCACCTTCGTCTGTCGCTCGCCCTTGCACTTTCATCCTGCTCTATAGTTGAGATACCCTTCCATAGAATGCCAGCACCCACCATACCCTCATGATATCGATGCCCTCCTTGTCTTCACCTGCTCGTCTTCACCTCGTCGCCTGGCAACGTCATGTTGATGTCGCGCCTTCCCCTTTCACCGCCGGTTGTCAGGGCGTTTGCTGGTGACTCGATAACAACAAATCCGCCTGTTGGCAATCGGTCGCGCACTGCACACTCCACTCAACCGCAGCCGCACCAGTAGCGCATCCCCAAAACTGCATCGTGCACCAATCGCCACACGCGCCGTCCCAAAAGTCTTTCGATCACAGCCCAGATTTCTCCGTTTGACATCATGGTTGGCGACAATCCTGTCTCGAGGCGCCCCGCGCAAACGGAAGCCGGCCAGCGTCGTCGATTGACTCGTCGCTCCGGTGTACCTCGCTCGAATACTACGCCTCTCTTCACTACCGCGTTGGCTGCAGCTTCCGAGAGCAGTGAAGGTCTTGGTTCCGAAGAAGGCGCGACTGGAAGGCATGCGGAGGAAGGCGCAATCGCCCTCGAGACGTCGCAGTCCATGATGAACTTCTGTAAGTAGCGCAAGGACCGCGAGAGGCATCGTGTACTGACCGTTACAGATCCGCCAAGTGGTATCCCAGCTGACCTACGCCCTACCGCTCCAGGCGGGCTGTCGGGTCTCGGCAACGAATCACCTACCCCATCTGCAGGCAGTGAGCCAAGCACCAAAGCTGATGGCAAGAAGAAGCACGGTCGCAAGATTAAGGACTTCGTTCTCGGCTCTAACAAGCAGCTCCCTCCGCCGCTCCAGCCAACGCCTCTCCCGCCCTCGACCCCGACCAAGGCAGCAAAGCTTCTCGGTGTCGCCCCCGATGCTGGAGTCCTAGCAGAGACTCGTTCATTCCAGCACGATGGTTCTGCCTATGGTGCCAGCGACGGCCCTTCCCTGGTCAAATACGGCTGGCCCCAGCAGTACTCGGCGCCCGATCTCATGCGCTCAGCCTCGAGCACCGCGGTTGCAGGCGGCTTCCGCGACAGCAAGTTCCGCGAGGAAGACATCGATGTCGATATGACCAAGCCCAAGGACTCCAAGAGCTTCTGGAACAGCAGCAAGAGAGCCACTAAGAAAATGTCTGGCTTTTTCTCTCCCTTCATCACCAGCCCGCAGAAACCCTCGCCGGCGCCCGAAACTGATACCCCCAGACCGCACCTCGCGCCGCCGCATTCAAGGTTCCTGTACACTGACTTTGTTGATAGCATCGGACATGGCCTGGACGACTCGCATTACCTAGAGCCTCCGAGAGCCCCACCAGCGCCTGTGATGCCCGATCGTCCCGTCCCAGCAGCCAACTCTCGTCGTCCCATCCAGCGTAGAGGGCGCCAGCCCAAGGGCATGGATGAGATGCCGCCTATCACCGAGGCAGTGCACGATTACACGGGTGGAGAGGGTGAGGAGGAGGAGGAGGATGATGAGGAAAGCGAGGATGATGATGATTTGCCTTCACTTCGCTCGAGCATCGACCTTTCAGAAGAGCCAACGGTCCATGTCGCTACCGCCATGACCATCACCAGGGTCACTCCTGGTATGGTCAAGCTGGTCAACATCCCTCCCCGGAGGGAGTAAGTGGGGAGGATGTTGGCCGGCGGTGGCGGTAGCATGGGTGGATCGTTGGGAGTGCCTGGTGGAGACGTTGGCGCCATGTAGTTCAATGAAAGATGTAATATACCCCGGAAACATTCGCCATGCTGTGAAAGAATGATAATGTGATGGCAAAAATGGGCTTACATGCTCCGCATGTGCCTTTTTAGGTGGGGAAAATATATACACATGAACACCCTCGCACGCTATCAACCCTCCAAAACTACGCCCACAACACACCCTGGACATCCCCAGTCCCGTTCTACTCAATCCACAACCGACGACGCAGCATCGTAATCCCCTAGCACGCCTTGATAGCAGACGCAGTGTAGATGCAATTCTTGCTCGGCCCCTTGCTCACCGACTTCGGCTCATTCCCCGGCGTCGTGCCCTCGAACTCCTCGCAGATAGTCTTGACGCTTGAAGCACAAGTCGCCTCAATCGTCGCCGTGCCACCAAAGTTCGGGTTGATGCCGGCCAGCACCTTGCCGGAGTAGGCTTTGACGTTCTTGATGACGACGGAGCGGGACACCGAATTTTTGCAGTTGCCGCACGCGCGGTACAGCTTGCCGAAGTCGCTGACGGTGAAGCCTGTGTAGCGTCAGCACGGGGGCAGGAGATGTAGTGAGAGGGGATGGGCTTACCGTCGATGGTAACAGTGCCCTTGCCATTGTGCTGGACGACTTTGTCTGAAGCTGATTGGGCGCCGCCGCCTTTGACGAGCGCGTTGCCGTCGCCTTTGATGGAGAGGGCGTCTTCGCAGACATCGACCCACCAGACATTCCTAGGCAATCGTTAACTCAATCCAAGTCCATACCCTGGACCTGCTCGATCCGGTGACGACGTACTCAATGGTGCAAGCGCCCTCGCAGTGCACACCCTCGATCTGGTCTTTGCCGATAATCGCGTTCTTCAGCGTCCCGCCTGCCTTGACGATGAAGACGGCGTCGGCATCACCGCCCTCGGCCTGCCCCGTGCAGGAAACGCCGCGGCCGTACGTCTTCATGCCGCCGTCGAAGGTGCCGGAGACGGTTTGGGGCTTGCTGAGCTTGACGGTGCCCTTGGAGGCGGGGATGGGGAACGTGGCGCGCTTGTTGAGGTTGAAGGCCGCGGGCTGGATGGCGGCGGGGCTGGCGGCCACGGTGGCCACGAGGGCGGTGATGGTGGCTGCGATGGAGAATCTCATTTTCGAGGTGGTGGGTTTGGTTGGATTGTAGGTTGGTTGGAAGTTGAAAAGTGGAGGTTCTTGGAAAGTATGTTCAAAGAATGGAAGATGTAGATAGATACAGAGAGGGAATGAATGGGATGCTGTCGAAGCAAACGAAGGACTGAAATGGAATGAATGGGATGAGATGAGTTTACCGTCGTGGCGTTGAGCAGTGTTTTTATACTCCCCCACTCCCCTCGGTCTCGCTCTCTCTTTCCAACGACTCTGAATCTGATAAACAAGGTCTCGTCATAGATCCAGGGTTCCGCCGCCTCTGGTCGCTCCCAAACAGCACGCCACACCGGCGCCATACCACTCTGCCTCGCCAAGATAGTGCTTGAAACCCACCTCATCCCCACATCTGGCAACGAGAGCCTTGGCTATATCTTGGCACTGTGGTTTCGTAGGATCCGCTTCATCTCGCAGGCCACGGGCGCCGGTCTGGCCGCTCTCCCCGAACAATCTCTCGTGGGTCAGATCGTGTCAGGGCCGGCGTACAGACCGCGTAGAGATTTGCTAGGGGTGCTTATGGCAGGCGTGTTTCAGAAAGCCATGCGTCTGGTGATGTTCCTCCAATAGCGCGAGACGTCAACTAAGATTCAAACAAGCTAACCGAGTCCCGTCCCGCTGGCCCTGGGCTGCATGAGTGGTGCAGTGCTGCTGTGCGATCCGTGAATCGGGGTTTTGGTATGCACGACGTCGGTGTTTGTTCGTGTGCCCCACATATTGTTCCAAACTAAATTATTCCGATGGTGATATTATGCTTAATCACTTGACGTCGCGGTTACAGGTCCATCGGTCCCCTGAGCTTCACTGATGGGATAAACTCCTCGTCTGGTTCCTGCATGATGCACGATGAGATCAAAGTGCTGTGCCCATGCAAGCGAAGCAAATCATCTTGTTTCGTGCATCTGCAGAAGTTCTCAAAGGGTCGTGTATTTGGCTTATCTTCGGTTTTGATTAGTCCGTCGGTCGACGTCGTAGTAGCGGTTGTGGCGTTCCTAGTAAAACGCTCCTACCATTTCGTTTCGGTGCCAGAGACGAATTTGGAGTCGCGTGGCCGCCACGAGATTCTGCTTAGGAGGGATTGATCCGATCTTGGGCGTCTGAAGGGCGGAAGTCGGGATTGCGAGGATTGATGTTGAAAGGTTTGATAAGCTTGCTGCCGATCGAGTGTAGGTATTTAACACACGTGGGCATCGGAGCCGCTTCCCAAATCTAGATTAGAGCCCATGCCCATGGAACAACAACCACGGAACGAGACGGCTGCTCACCTCGTTCGGCATTTAACGTCAGTACCACATATTGTGGAATCAAGGTGGCTACGTGGGAAAGTGCGCACTTGCACTTCGAGCTGATGCATGCTACATACAACCCCGGTGGAACTGTCCAGTCTGGCTTTGGGAATCAAGTTGCCTGCATACGGAGAAAGGCTTGGATAAGATGCCTGTTAGCTTCCTAATAATGTGAAAGTGTTATGAAATATCGCTAGTAAAGCATGTCAGCCGCGAGTTGATGTGGTTCAAGACTGTGCTGCACCACTCGTCGCTTTGATCACTTCTTTCCCTTTCCCTTTGTCTTACTCCTTGTGCTCTTGCTTGGCGGTGGTGTTTCTGCCACTTCTTCCGTCTCCTCTGCAACGTCGGCGCCCGAACTCTCGTCCGCCACAGCCACGCCCCCATCATCTTCGGTCTCCCTATTGTCCGAGTCAATGCCACCATCTAGACTGCCACTAGGAGCTCTCTCCTTCGCCTTCCGCTCAGCTTCCCACCCTTTCACCAAGCCAGCAATATCCTCGCGAGGCTTTTCCTTGCCGTTCCAGGCCTGGCAGCCCCCACATCGCCATCGACCCACGTCTTCTAGGCTTCTAGCACCCGGTGGAGCTTGGCCGTTGACGAGGCGACATTCAGAGCAAATTAAGGCGAGTCGATTCTTTGGCTGAGTCTCGTCTTCGCCAAGCAGGGCATCGAGGATGCGATCATACCAATGGGTTTGGGTGAAAGTTGTTGCGGGAGCAGCAGAGAACTGTTTGGTCAAATCGGCGGGTCCGAAGGCATTGGGCGCGAATTCGGCGCTTGGCGCTTCGGGCGAGGGCGGTTGCTGAGGAGGTGATGGTCCCTGCGGAGAAGAAACATTCGAGGGGCCTCGCTGGGGAGTAATCGGCTGTGGCTGATGGCCCTGCGGTCGTTGTATATTCGCGGTCGGTGGAGGGGCAATGCCGGTACGTGGTCCTGGTGCTTGTGCCGGCTTCTGTGGGCCTTGCGACTTCTTCCTCCCTGGCGACGGTGCCTGTTCCTTCTGTTTTGGTGACGCGCCGTACTTCTCGAGCAACTGTTGCGTAGAGTTGTACTTTGTGGCTTCCTTCAATCTCTCGATGGTCGCGTCACGTTCCTTGTTGAGCTTCTTGAGGTACTTCTCGGTGTTTGAGATGCGGTAGTCAAAGTAGCTCGTGAGCGCGTAGCGGATGCCGTAAATACTGTGACCGCTGAGCGCCCGGACAGTAAATATATCATCGTGGCGAGACTTACACTACGGGTCCACCAGCTACAACAGTGCCCTCGACGACACCCCAATTCCTCCAGCCAGTGACCAGGGTGAGCAGCAACGCAGCTAGAATGTATGCAAAGCCCGCATAGAGCGTCCACATGACACGAGCTCGCCTCGAGAGCTGACGTTGGCGATCATTGACGGCGGCCGCCCTGTTAATCTTGCCAGTAAGGGTATTCAGCGTCCTTTCGAAGGAAGCCGCATCTTCGCTGGCCTGGTGCCTTATTAGTACTCATTAAATTGGGGGCGACATTTGGACTAACCTTCCATGGCCAAAGAGACACCATGTTGACTTGATCGTAGAGCCCAGAACGCGGTGCCCAAGCCTCAGGTTATTGTTGTGGCCAGCGATGCATGCTCGCGTGTAGGCAAGAGCTTCGGCGTTGCGACGTCAGCGGGACTGCCTGCAGCTAAGCGATCGGCGCAGGGATTAGGCTAGAGCGTCATCACGTGTCGGCAACTTTCTCGCCGTCGGACTCCCGCGTCACAACTACAGTCCCGCCAGCACATCTTGAACGTCGTCTTCGAGCCCAATGTCACGAGAGATGGCACTTGTAGCATATCGGAACCTTCTGCGGTCGGCGCGCATTGCCTTTCAGGGTAAGCACCTGTGGCACCTAGACTGGAAGTTGAAACTCATACCATACCCTCTGTAGGAGACATGAACACCCTCTTCGCCGCTCGCGCCGAGGTCCGGAGAAACTTCGAATCGAATCGCAACCTTACAGTCGGCAGCGAAGAATTTTCAAAACAAATCACACATGCCGAGGAAGTCGCAAAGTTCCTGAGAGAGAATGTTGTTCAAGGACAGGCGGCGGATGAGGGCAGCTACAGTGCGCATTGACTGTCGACATATTTCCACTTATGGTTGACTAACCTATGCTACAGAGCTACGGATACACGAGCATACCGAGCGAGGAGATAACGAGGATATCAAGAAGGCAAAAGGAAAGAGTACATTGGGAGGAGTCAAGTGCTGCTCATCCTGAACTTTTGTTCATCCCAGTACGAAATACGATACCCATGCATCCAAACGCCGATCCAATGCAAACATGACTCGAGATCAGTCTCCCCTCAAACTGGCATATGTTGTTTCATCGTCTGCTCCCGGAGGCGGCGCGATTGCCATGCTATCGAAGTCGTTCTGTGGAGCAGCCTCGATGGCAGCTTGCGCCGCAGCTGCTCGCCGAGGACCAGCGGCTTGCCGTCCTTCCTTCGCGTATTGCATCCTGACGTTCTGGTCCAAGCTGTCCAGTTGCTTCGGCTTGCCCCAGGTCACCCTCATTGGACAACCCTTGATCACGACCTTGCCCTTCAGTGTCTCTGCCGCAGTTTCGGCATCCTGCCTGTTGACATAGTTGACGTATGCGCAATGTGCTCTGTGCGAGCAGACAAGTGATCGCAGCTTGCCGTACTGTGCGAAGTGGGTGCGGAGCTCGTGCTCGGGGAGATCGTCTTCCACACCAGTGACGAACAGTGAAGCAACGTTTCGATCTGAGGGTGGCAACCAGTCTTGCGGATTTGGCTCTGCAGCGGGACCGCCCATGCGACCGCCTCTTGCCGGCCGTGCTCCACCTCGCCCACTAAAGGTGCCCTTCGTGTCTCTTGTCCTTATCGGTCCAGGTACGTGTCCTCCACCGCTGCTGTCACCAGAGCCTCCCGGAGCAGGAAGTGCCTTTTGTTCGCTGTCTTCTGAGCCTGCTTCGATCCTGCGCTGCTTTTTGTAGTATGGTTCACTCTGTGCCAACCGCTTCAGCAGATCGCGTGCCTTCTCATCCGTCTTCTCGTACGCCTCCATAGCCCCTCGACCTTCCTCGATTTCTTTCTCGTGTTCTTGCGCATAGTACTGGCGGTTGATGTCACTCTGCGGACCAGGCGCCACCATCTTCAACGCTGCGTCGCGGACCACAATGGGAAGACCGAACGATAAATCAAGCATGCAGCACTGGCAGCAATTCTTGAGGCGTGCGCATGTCAGGCAGACGTTGGTGCGCTTTTGTCGGGCGGTGCGGTCGGCTTTCCAGCGGAAGATGGTGAAGGGTCGAGTACAGATCTTGCATTCCTACAGTATGTTAGCATGTGTTCCATTGCGCTTCAGGCTTGGTAGACATCGGTGATCGCCGATACAAAGACAACATGACCAGGACTTTGCGCATCCTTGGCCATCTAGCCTACAACGTGCCACCCTCATCGTTGTCGCATCCGCCTAGGTGTGGGGAGTGACTTACCGCTCCGTAGTCCTCCTTCAGCATCTGCACGTACGGGTTGTCCGGCAGACACTTTTCGCAGACAGACGGGAAATCGGTTGTTTCCCATCCGCTCCGATTCAAATCCTGCTTAATCTGAGGCATAGCGGTAGCCGTATAGCGTGGTCCGAGGTTGAGGCGGTATTTCTGAAATCGCGATATCTACTCCCTAAAGTGTACAGCGTATCGGAGGCGTCTGAGTACGTTGTGGCGGGGGCGCAGTGACGGCGACAGCGTCGTCAACGGTTAATGTGAGATGACGCTAGAAATCTCCAGGGCCTCCAGAGCTTGGCAACATGTGCAGTCGTGGGCGGTGGCGGGCGCTAGGGAATCCGCGTACACACGGGACGGTGATTGGCTGGTACCTTTCAAAGGGGGCTCGTCTCTGGCCCAAATTTCCTACCGCTCTTTCCCATAAGTTCGCCGTCTGCCGTTGTTGAGGGCTTCCACTAATCAATTAATATCCTACGTCTCCCTATCGTTCTATAGACCTTTCAACACAGGCAATTCTTCCCAAGATTTCAACATGTCTCCAATTGCGCTCGAACAGGAAGACCATTCTCGCGATGCCGAGTTCAACAAGGCCATGCACGGCAAGTCAGCCACTACACGCGGTGGCATGGCTGCTATGCTGCAGAAGGACAAGGCTGCACAACAGGCGGCTGTAGACGAGTACTTCAAGCATTGGGACGGTAAATCGGCCGCCGAGGAGACGGAGCAGACACGAAAGGTATGCGATACGTGGCGCTTCGTCCTGTGCTACGGATACTAACACCCACCAGGAGCGACGAGACGAGTACGCAACCCTCACAAGACACTACTACAACCTCGCGACCGATCTGTACGAGTACGGCTGGGGCCAGAGCTTTCACTTCTGCCGCTATGCGTTCGGCGAGTCGTTTTACCAGGCGATTGCTCGCCATGAGCACTACCTAGCGCACAAGATGAACCTCCAAGACGACATGCGCGTACTGGACGTTGGGTGTGGTGTTGGTGGACCTGCACGAGAGATTGTCAAGTTTGCAGGCGTCAATGTTGTCGGACTGAACAACAACGACTACCAGATCCAGCGTGCCACACAATACGCGGAGAAGGAGGGTCTATCGCACAAGCTCAAGTTCACCAAGGGAGACTTCATGGTATGACGTGCAATCTCACCCACTGTGCCCCGACTAACTCGACTGCAGCAAATGTCGTTCCCTGACAACTCCTTCGACGCCGTCTACGCTATCGAGGCTACCGTTCACGCACCGTCCCTCGAGGGCATCTACAGCGAGATTTTCCGTGTTCTCAAGCCCGGCGGTGTTTTTGGTGTCTACGAATGGCTCATGACCGACAAGTACGACAACGACAACCCCCACCACCGTGAAATCCGTCTCGGTATCGAGATTGGCGACGGCATTTCGAACATGGAGAAGATCGAGGTCGCCCTCAAGGCCATGAAGACTGCTGGCTTCGTCATGGAGCACCACGAGGATTTGGCCGACCGTGACGACCCCTACCCATGGTACTGGCCGCTTTCTGGCCAGCTGAAGTATGTCAGCACCATCGGCGACATCCCAACCATCCTTCGCATGACCAAGCTTGGTCGTGGTATCATTCACAAGTTTGTCGGTGGACTCGAGATGATCGGTCTCGCGCCCAAGGGTACTCAGAAGACTGCCGACAGTCTGGCACTTGCTGCTGACTGCCTCGTTGCTGGTGGCCGCGAGAAGCTTTTCACACCAATGTACCTGATGGTCGGAAGGAAGCCAGCTGACGCATAGATGGCGCGGCTGCTTTAGTTCTCTTCTTCCGTGGACTGGTTCGCTTCTTTTGTCCTTATAGGGGGACTCTTCTTTCGCGGAGTAACATCTCCTGGTTTTGCATCGATGCCTGGTAGACGGCTCGCTATATGACTGTAATACGCGGTAGCATGGGAAGGTGGTGTAACGCGAACATAGAACAAGTACAACTAATACTGCATCTCAAGTATCACAGTGATGTTTTCTGCCGGCTGGACGTGGCTCGCATTCGAAGTAAAAGCTTCAGATGTGACAATCAAGGATAATAGCCAAAGAATCTGATCCAAGAGTACTGCAATCACCCCAGCATTATACGCAGCGTGAGCGCAACCCGATGGACTTTATCTTGGTAACCGCATTCATTGGTGGAGCTTTGCTCGAATTTGGGTTGAACGCGCTAAGAGCTCATCAGGACACGGACCCTGGAAAGGTGTTGAGCTTGCCCAAGCAGGTGGATCCCCGAGTTGTCCGAAGAAATTGTCGACAACCATCAACATTCCCAACAGCCTCACGGCCATCCGTCGCCAACTCACCTCTTCAACCCCACCCTCTCACACATTGCACCCGCTGCAATGGCCGCCTCAAGGCTCCTCCGACCAGCCTCGCGCCTGGCTTCGTCAGCGTCGCGGCCAACTTTCCGATCAGCTTTCCGGCCAGCTGCCATCGCACCCACGTTCGCGCGGAGAGGATATGCCTCAGGACAGAAGGAGATGACGGTGCGAGAGGCGCTGAACGAGGCCATGGCGGAGGAGATGGAGCAGAACGACAAGGTGTTTGTGCTGGGCGAGGAGGTTGCGCAGTACAACGGAGCGTACGTACCTCTCCATACAATGCCTCTGGGCTGCACGGCTATGCGATACGGAGGAGGCCATGTAATGTGCACGGAATATCGCGGGGTGTTTCCAGTGCAATTGGCGAGGACACGGTGCTAACGAAGCCCGCAGGTACAAAGTCACCAAGGGCCTCCTTGACCGCTTTGGCGAGAAGAGAGTAATCGACAGTCCTATCACCGAGTCTGGTTTCGCTGGTCTGACTGTCGGTGCTGCGCTCGCTGGTCTCCACCCCATTGTACGCTACTATGCCGTTTCAAGCAGCTCGATCGCGACTAACAGCCGCAGTGCGAGTTCATGACCTTCAACTTCGCCATGCAAGCCATCGACCAGATCATCAACTCGGCCGCGAAAACACACTACATGTCCGGCGGTATCCAGCCCTGCAACATCACATTCCGTGGCCCCAACGGCTTCGCCTCCGGTGTCGCTGCTCAGCACTCACAGGACTACACTGCGTGGTATGCTAGCATTCCCGGATTGAAGGTCGTTTCGCCATACAGCGCAGAGGACGCAAAGGGTCTGCTGAAGGCGGCGATCCGCGACCCCAACCCGGTCATCGTCTTGGAGAATGAGTGAGTGCACGCGCGGCCAAATGCGCGGGACAATCACTGATCAGAACAGGCTTCTGTACGGTCTGAGCTTCCCAATGAGCGAAGAAGCACAGAAGGACGACTTTGTCATTCCCGTATGCCCTTCTTCAAGGCCCTTCATACACAGTACAAACTAACAACACTCCAGTTTGGCAAAGCCAAAATCGAGCGCCCTGGCAAGGACCTCACCATTGTCACACTCTCCCGCTGCGTCGGCCAGTCCCTCGTCGCTGCCGAACAACTCAAATCCAAATACGGCATTGAGGCTGAGGTCATCAACCTGCGCTCCATCAAGCCGCTCGACGTCGAGTCCATCGTCAAATCGGTTAAGAAGACAGGCCACATGCTCTGCGTCGCCTCGGACTTCCCGTCCTTTGGCGTCGGCGCTGAAATCATGGCGCTGACGTGCGAATACGCATTCGATTACCTCGAGGCCCCCCCGGCTAGGATAACCGGTGCTGAGGTCCCGACGCCGTATGCGCAGAAGCTGGAGGAGATGGCCTTCCCCACGGAGAGCCTGATTGTCGACTATGCGGCCAAGTTGCTGAGGGTGGCATAAGCTCGCCCAAGCGAGCTGTGCGTGTCGCGTGGTGGCGCTGACGGAGAGGGTGTGCCCATCGACGCCCCGGCTGAGCGGCTGCAGCATGCCACGAGGTGCGGCTTGGAATTGGCCGAGGGCTAGATCACGAACGTGTGTGGCACAGATGGGCATTTGAATTGTAGCATCATCTGAAGCGGTGCAGATGGGATGGAAGCTTACCATCTTCGGTGGCATGTATGAGTACCTATTTGCTATTTTCTACTTTTTTCCGAGCTTTGACCCTGGCATTGTAACTTCATCTTCAGGTGCGTTCTTGTACCGCAGTGCCAACGCGAATGCGAACACACATCCCCTTGGCGTGAGTGAACGCATCCGACCGCGATCGTGCGACTAAGCTCTGCCTGGGAGGCTATGTCATGTTACGGCGGCTTTGCGTGGCCTTTGAGCAGGACGGGCGGTGTGAAGAGCGGACTTGCAGAGTGGCCTGACGCGTGGCGGCCGTGCTGCATTTACAGCGTGCTAGGTACTTTACTCCCGGCACTGATCTGCTGAAGCTAATCACACCGGCGCCCATGTGTGGGCTGATGAATCGAACGTCAACAGTGCTGTAGATGTATTGCCATCGCCGCGAGCGCTTCGTAACGATTGTGTTGGTTGGGATGTGAATGGGCTCGAGATATTAGTCCTGAATGCATATTGTGTTGATATGATGGTCACGCATAGTAACTCGGGTGTGTTGATTCAAAAGTCGACGCTCAAGTTGTGCAGTTGAGAAGCATGTGTGCTTGACAAGATCATCTCCATGGTGTCCTATGGGACGAGGACCAACGGAAGGTGGA
>TARA_R110002003_G_scaffold145_7_pt1 | contig 13945 bp, 20 predicted proteins | sample TARA_R110002003 | Tara Oceans TARA_R110002003 (sample SAMEA4396441) | marine metagenome | biome: Westerlies Biome; feature: [SRF] surface water layer (ENVO:00010504); material: water (ENVO:00002006), including particulate matter (ENVO:01000060) such as... | depth 5 m | reverse complement strand
GCAGGCTGGGCTATGCGAGCTTGCTGCTCTCAACACGACTGGCAAGCCCCTCAATCATCCGCCTACTCGAACTCGCCGAGTGCAATGCGGTCCTGACAACATCGAACCACTACGCCGTCCTGACGGAAGTACGGAGTGAAAAGGATGTGATCTTACTCGAGATGCTCAAACCGGAGGAGTACGTTGGAGTAGATGCACCTGTCCTTGTCAGGGACTATGATCCTGAGCAAGAGACAACAAAACAGGTTGTCATTATTCATTCCTCGGGTTCCACAGGCTTGCCCAAGCCCATATACCTCACCAATAGAAGCTGCATCGCCGCGTTCTCAGCGCATCTAGATAGGAGAGCGCTGATGACCCAGCCTCTCTATCACAGTTTCGGATTCTATGAGACCTTTCGCTCAATATACTCAGGAAAGCTTATGTACTACTTCAACTATTCCTTACCGCTAACCAAGCAGAACCTGACGGCTACTATTGATCATGTTAGGCCCGACTTACTCTTCTGTGTACCATACATATTGAAGCTTCTTGCGGAATCGAATGAAGGCATACGCAGTCTATCGAAGGTCGAGCTCGTTATGTATGGCGGCAGCGCGTGTCCCGATAATCTCGGGGATACGCTCGTGAAGAATGGTGTGAACATAGTTGCAAACTATGGTGCGTAAGTTTGCATCAATGCTACTCTGGTGAGGAGGCACTTACTGATGCCTCACAGCACGGAGACCGGCAGATTGATGACATCTGTCCGACCACGAGGAGACACGGCCTGGAACTACTTACGCATCCTTCCGAAGATAGCACAGTGGGTCCTTATGGACGAGATTGCTCCAGGATTACACGAGTGTATCGCACTTGACGGGCTGCGATCAAAGAGCACCTGTAATTCTGATAGCCCGCCCAACTCGTTTCGCACGAGAGATCTCTTTTCGCCCCACCCACTAAACCGAAACTGGTGGAAATTTGTTTCAAGGCTTGATGACCGACTCACGCTAGTCAACGGGGAAAAGGTCCTGCCAATACCCATTGAAGGCAGAATACGTCAGGAGAGCCTGGTCAAAGAAGCAGTAGTATTTGGCGATGGCAAGACTGTGCCAGGCATTTTGATCGTCAAAGCTGATCAGGCAGCTCAACTGAACGACGTGGAGTTCTTCCGAGAGATCTGGCCAGCCATTGAAGACGCCAACACACGAGCCGAAAGTTTCTCTCGCATCCCTCAAGAGCTAGTTGTGCTGTTCTCCGCGGACACCGTCTATCCCAGTACCGACAAGGGTACCATTATTCGTGCCCAAGCGTACGCACACTTCAAGAACGAAATTGAGGCCGCATATGTCAATTTCGAGAGTGACGCCCATGTTGGGGAAACCTTAACATTGACGCGTCCCGAGCTCGAGCTTTACCTGCTTAAAAGGTTTGAGGAGCACCTTGGTGCCAGTCTGCCCTCTACTGACACCGACTTCTTCGGTTTCGGCATCGATTCTCTGCAGTGTATGAAGATCTGGAGTCTGATGAAGAAAGAATTAGATCTGGGTGGAAGACAGTCCGAACTGGGTCAGAATATCTTGTATGAAACAGGAAACGTCGCTGCGCTAGCTCAACACTTGGACAGACTACGAAATGGCTACTACGAAGCCAACGACCAGGAACAGATCATGAACGATCTCATCGCTAAGTACGCTACATTCGCGGCCATTGACAGCAACTCATGGCTCCGCGAAGAGAATGTGGTACGTTCATCTTGTGTGATCGTCTTGGTCGGATGGAAACCACTTTCGGATTGACGCTAATATTTGACAGCTCTTGACAGGTGCAACTGGTGGCCTAGGCGCGCATATCGTCTCGCAACTAGTCCAAAATCCACGTGTTGCTACTGTATGGTGCCTTGTTCGAGCCTCGTCCGATCATGGGGCCTTGGAGAGGATTTTGAAGAGTATCTCTGCCCGCGGCATACAATTGTCATTCGATGAGATACACAAGGTCGTTGCTGTACCGTCGGACCTTGGTCAGCCAGATTTCGGCCTTGGAGCTACCAGACTTGCCGAACTGAGGTCCAGCGTTACCTTGGTCGTTCACAGCGCGTGGGCGGTTAATTTCAACGTGTCGGTCAAAAGCTTCGAAGATCATTACATCGCATCCGTTGCTAACTTCGTTGATATATGCCGATCGAAGACCCATAATACACCAGCCAGGTTCTTTTTCTGCTCGTCAGTTTCATCCGTAGGCAACACTCCTCGTCCGGATTCAGTGCCAGAAGGCCCAGTCAGAGATATCTCGCATGTTCAGGGAACAGGCTATGCGCGTTCCAAATATGTCGCTGAGCAGATTGTCCACAGGGCGGCGAAAGATGCAGGAGTCGATGCTCGAGTTCTGAGGATTGGACAGCTGGTCGGCGATAGCAAAATTGGGGAGTGGAACACCACTGAGGGAATTCCGCTCATGATACAGACGGCAATCACATTAGGTGCACTCCCGAAGTTAGATGAGGTAAGCCTTACATCTTGACGATACATGCTGCAAGCTTCATGTGCTCACAGTCTGCAGGAGATGTCCTGGATTCCTGTTGACTACGCCGCGCGCATCATCCTGGATGTCTGTGGCGTGTCCGAGAACACGCTGCCCGATCGTGTGCGTGATCCTAACCTTGTCTATCACATCCTTAATCCCACTCGTTTCCACTGGACTCGCGACCTGCTGCCGGCCCTGGCTTGTGCCGGCTTGGAATTCGTGACGTTGCCAACGGACCAGTGGATGGAGAGACTGCGAGAGTCCGAGAAGGATCCCGAGAGAAACCCGCCCATCAAGCTGCTAGATTGGTTTGAGAGCAAGTACGGCCACGGGGCTTCGACCAGAAAGAAAGGCGTACTAGAGTTTGAAACCACCGAAACAAGAAAGGACAGTCCGACATTAGGGATGATACCAGATGTTACAGACGAAACATATATTGCTAAAGTAATTGGTAGATTGAAGGAACGATGGGCGGCGCAATAAGAATACACCCGAGGCGTGTTTACAGCTTCTTGCTGCCACTCAATTCGTCCACAAGCACATAAGGCATATTAGAGCCTAATAGTATTCAGCGCCTTATATAGCTGTCGTTTGCGGACTATAATATTGCTGAGGCTAGACAGACTCTATGATAGCGACAAAGCTGCAGGTGCTGATTACGCGTGGGACACGGATTATTGCCGGGCCTGGTGTGAGTAGAGGTTTTCCAGCTTTGGGGCCAAGGCTTCGGTTCGGTAGGGTAGTACCTCTGTCGTTCCACTCGGCTATTCCTCACCCCTATACGTCAACCAGTTGGGAGTAACCATGAACAATGTTTCCTTGCGAATAGGCGGACATGATGCGGGTCGTCATCGTAGTTGCGCCCGTCCCGGTCGGTTCTCATCGATCCTATCCCAGCCAGGCGTGCTCCTCCCCGGGATCTTGTTTGGATATCACCATCGGATGCGCTGCCACGGACGCTGCACAGAGTAATCTATCTGGCATCGTACGAAGAAGCTCGTATTTTCCTAGTTTTAGGTCTAGGAACATAGTATCCTTAGACTACTACAACGCTACAACGACAGAACAGAAAACTAGAAAAAATCTATGTACTACTTCTAGATACCCTAAGAGCAACTAAGTAAATTTATATAAAATACTTTAAGCGCGTTGTTATGTTATGCAAAATTGCAATAAGAACCTACTTATTTAGGCCTTACAACTCAAAAGATACGAGGTTCTTCGTACTAGCCGTTGGCGATAGGATGATACTGAACAACCATGGTATTTTCGATTCTACTGCAGTCGGTTCGTTAATCCATCTCTAGTACATGTGGCGCAAGATATTGCTGCTTTCGTTCACAACAAGATGTATGAGTTCGGAACGGCCGCGAGAAACAGCTCGTGCTTTGTCGAAAGCTCGGAAGTGGGGGCAAATAACGTTATTTCCCCGCAACGGCTCCGGACTCCTAACATAGCCGAAATACCGGTAGCTTGTGGTGCAATTTCGCGCATCGGCAATGCAGATCGGGACCTTTTATTCTAAGAGCGGTCTTTGAGATAAGATAGTACTGCTCCCTTTCTAGGTACCTTCTCTCAAGTACCTCACTCACGTCGCATTTTGCCAAAAGATTTTGAGACGTCACTCAGGAGCCAGAACCCGAGGAGTATATCAAGGCAGTATATCTCAAGACAGCATTGTATCAGCACTCCAACAGCCTGCAGTATGGTCTCTCCGCACCCAAAGCCGCGTAAGCTTTGGGAGCACTCAGCCCCAAGGTCCACGGCGATGTGGAAGTTTTTGGAGAATGCCAACCAGAAGCGGGGGCTGAACATGCAGGTAAGCTCAGCTTGTTCGTACTAGTCATGGCACCCATCAACTCAGCATCCTTGCCTGGAGCTGCACAAATGATTGGGTTCCAATCTGTTTCATCCCAAGATCACCTAGTGTCGTGTCAGTCGGCTGCTGAGCTGACGTCTATCATGTACTGGTACCAACTTGTATTTGCGGGCCGGTGGTGATGGGAGTTTCTCCAGCATGAATCTAATGTTTTTGACGTTTTCAAGATGAGCGACAAACAATTATGATGATTGTCGCAAATTCTGAAGTCTATGGTATAGACTGTGCTTGAATTATGTGGAAGGGTAGCTTCACCCCAAACTTTCGGATATCTTCATATGGGCTAGACTATTGTGAACTCGGCTGATGAAAGTGTAGACTTTTCGCGATCTTTATGAATGGAGTGTTGGTGATAGTCGCACTGACTTCTGGGAAGACATGTGGGATGCGAGTGGATTGATTTACGAAGGAAGCTACAGTGAGGTATACGATATCTCGAAACATGCTCACGCCATCAAATAAAATGCAGGAGCACTGCTGACCATACAAGATTGTCGACACTTCGATACCAATGGATGCCATACCCCGATGGTTCCACGGCACGCATCTCAACTTCGCAGAAAATATTCTTTATTCGGCATCGCCCTTGGATCGCTCCATGCGAACAACTGAGAACAAAGAGGACTCAAAAACCGCACTTACCGAGATTCGTGAAGGCAACACCGAAATCCGACACTTGACATGGGGCGATTTGCGCAAACGTGTAGGCTTATTATCCAACGCGTTCCGCGCAAAAGGCCTGAAGAAGGGTGATCGTGTGGCTGTTGTCGCGAGTACTAGTTTTGATACCTTCGTATGCTTCATGGCCATCACGAGCATAGGAGGACTTTTTAGCTCCAGCAGCACGGACATGGGAACCAAGGGCATCCTTGAACGCCTCCTCCAGATCAAGCCTGTCTACGTCTTCGTGGACGATTGGACTGTGTATAACGGAAAAGCCATTGATATGCGGCCCAAGATCAAAGAAATCGTCGAAGGCATGAAGGATGTGTTCGAGTTCAAAGGGATTGTCACGCAACCCAGGTTTCCGGACAAGCCCGCGGGTTTGCAGGGCTTGAGCAGAAGTGTGAATCTCGACGACTTTCTCACGGCGGCCAATGGAAATGAGCATGTACGATTCGAGCGTGTTGCATTTCGAGATCCTTTCTTGGTCGTCTACTCAAGTGGCACTACCGGTGTGCCCAAGTGTATTGTGCACTCTGTCGGCGGCGTTCTGGGTGAGTGTCAGTGCACGACGAGTACGTAAAGGCATTAGCTGACGTTGTACGCCGTGTTTGGTAGTAAGCGTCACAAAAGAGGGATACCTGCATAAAGAGCTCGGACCGGAAAGTGTCGTTCTGCAGTATACTACGGTCAGTTTTGCTTCACGCCTAGATTCATATGCTGACTTGTGCAGACCGGATGGATTATGTACCTTGTGAGCGTGCAATGCTGCCTGTTCGGCTCGCGATCAATCCTCTACGACGGTTCACCTTTTCAACCCAATCCACAAACTTTGCTGTCAATCCTTCAAGAACAGAAGGTCACAGACTTTGGTACCTCTCCTCGGTACTTGCACGAGCTACAGAAGCGCAAAATTGCGCCTAGAAATCTTTATGATCTCTCAGCGCTTCGCTCTGTATGCACAACTGGCATGGTGCTGTCTGAATCACAATTTGAGTGGGTTTACGACGTTGGGTTTCCTCCCACCGTCCATCTCCGTAACATTTCCGGTGGGACCGACTTGGCAGGGTGCTTTGGCATTGAAAATCCTCTGGAGCCTGTCTATGTTGGCGGCTGCCAGGGCCCCTGCCTAGGGACCAAACTTGAGGTATATGACAGTCTAATCGAATCCGGGCCAGGGATCCCTGTACCTCACGGTGAGGCTGGGGAGCTTGTCGCCACGGCCAGTTTCCCCAATCAGCCGGTGTTCTTTTGGGGCGATGAGACTGGAGAGCGATATCAGAATGCATACTATATGCGTTTTCCACACGTGTGGACGCACGGGGACTTTATTCAAATCCTCCCCGCAACCGGGCAAATCATGTTCCTGGGTCGGGCTGACGGTGTATTGAACCCCAGTGGTGTGCGATTTGGAAGTTCTGACATCTACTCGGTGATAGAGACGCACTTCCCGGAGGTTGCGGACAGTATATGCGTTGGACAACGTCGACCACAAGACAATGACGAGAGTGTGATGTTGTTCTTAAAGATGCATGAGGGGTATTCCTTCACGCCAATGTTGGTCGAAAGAGTGAAGGCGAAGATTGGGGAGGAGAGGAGTCCACGGCACATTCCCCGCTACTTATTCCAGACGTGGGATATTCCGGTAGGTTGAATACTGCAAGCCACCTACATTGGTGGTTTAGTTACAGTAGAAGCGCGGCTAATGACTTGGAACAGACCACGGTGAACCTTAAAAAGGTCGAGTTGCCAGTTAAACAGATTGTGTCCGGTCGTGCCATCAAGCCTAGTGGTACTCTGGCAAACCCAGAGAGCTTAAAATTCTATGAGCAGTTTGCAAAGGTGGAGGAAGTGCTTGACAAGGAGAACCTGCCCGTTAGGAGTAGACTATAGTTAGTTGTGCCTCCACCTCTCCCAGCGGCAGAAATGCTGGCACCATTCGCTACTATGGAAGCCACCACGGTTCTCGCAGCAAGTGCAATCTAGACTGCTGTTGCGACCGAGTGTCAAGGTGCAGGATGTCGTGTGCAAGTTGCCAAGGTGAAGGTGAGGTGATTCGCCTAGTGTATGATTCACCCTGGACCAACGTTTACCACAGTAGGTTAGCATTGCCGTGAAGCACGCTAGCACCGAGCTTCTCCACCTCCAAAGCTGTCCCAAACAACAGCCTCGCGCGCTCGCCCACCCGCCCGCGCGCCCGCCCTCGAAACGCGCCAATTGCTGTCGCGCACCTGCCCATCAGCAACAGCGACACAATGCCGCCAAGAGCACAGACAAATGTCCTGCGCGGACGCGGTCGCCCCAAGCGCTCGGCCGCATCGCCAGCGCCAGCGCCTGTCGCAGACGCGCCCAAGAAACGAGGTCGCGCCGCCAAAGCAGAGGCCGCCCAAGACGCTGCCGCACCGCTGAAGAAGCGTGGTCGGCCAGCCAAAGCGCCTGTCGAAGAGCCCGTGAAGCGCACCCGCCGCTCACTCGCTGCGCCCGAGCCCGCCGTGGTAGAAGAACCCGCCCCAAAGAAGCGCACAGGAAGGCCGCCCAAGAGCCATGTTGCCCAGCTCCCTGCGCCTGCGCCTGCGCCTGCGCCTGCGCCTGCACCCAAGAAGCGCGCAGGTCGCCCGAGCCAGGCCGATGCCGCCGCTGCCACTGCCAAAGAGACGCCCGCGGCCCCAAAGCGTCGCGGCCGCCCAGCGAGAAACGCAGCTTCAACTGTCCTCGGTCGCGTCGGTGGGTCGCCTCGCGTCACCAAGTCTCGCGCCAGGTCCACGCCCAAAGTCAAGACAGCAACTGCCCCGCGTATCAACCCGCGCATGCGCTCCAAGCTTCGCACACGTCTCGCACCAGCGCAGAAGGCCATCGAAACCGTTCCCCTACAACCCGCAAAGCGGCGCGGCCGCCCAGCCAAGGCTGCTGCTCAAGCTACATCCCAGAAGAAGCCCACCAATCGCAAGGCTCCCACCGCTGCCGTCACCAAGCCTGTAGCTTCGCGCAAGAAGCGTGGCGTCACCATTCTCGACGTTCCCGACAAGTTTGCTGCGCAGGTCCGACAGTACCTGCAAGAACTCCAGGAAGCTGAATCCCTTCCTGCACTAGTTCAAAGCGGCGCGGCAGATGACATCGTAGCTGAAGCCGAGATCGGTGCCGATGCTGGTGGCGACGAAGAGTTGGCAGTGATTGTAGAGGAGAACATCTTGATCACGAGCGCCACGCACTCTGAGGACGAGGAGAATGCTCTGGTTGCCAGCGAGCAGACTCAGGATCAAGATCATGACGATGCTGATGCCGTTGACGATGCCGATGCCGATGTTGGCGTTCAAGAAGAGGAAATTCAGGACGAGGTTGTGCAAAACATTGTCATCCTCGAGGACGCAGACGTAGAGGAGCCAACCGAGGCCGGCCCCGGAATCGATATCGAGATGAGCATTCAGGAGGTCGTTCAGATCGAACAGAGCTCCAATGATGCGGGTGCCCTCGAGCAGGACTTGGACGAGTACGCCGAAACCCCTGAGGATGATGCTGCGTCTATCTTCGATAACGACACAGACACGTATATCCATGAGCCTGTGTCAAGGCCTTCTGCTGGAGCCATCTTCGGTTGAGCACCATATTCCCACGAGAAGTGGCGAACGCACTATCACGCAGCACAGGGCTTCAAACGCTTGTGCCAGTAGCTGTGGGTGTCAATTGCTGCCTCAGCGACTCTTGCCTGTACTACGAAGCTGCACCTCCACTTGATTCATATCGCGTTCGGCCATGGTTTTTCGCCCCGCTCTTGCATAATGGGCATCTTTTTCTCGGATCTAGCGTTACTGTGACAACACTGAAGCGGCAGGTAAGGCGTGGTTTCGCTGGAATAAATAGTCGTGCAATCTGGCACGGTGCACGAATGAGACGAAATGGCTGGGAGTCAAACACGAATCATATTGATATCGAAACCGTAGCGATGAAGTTCCATGATTCCCTTACTTATCCAACCCAGCCCACCATCACCACGTGAGAATAATTGTGACATTTCAAGTGCGTGTCCTGTTCGGTGCATGTTGCCCGTACCGCAAACTCTGGACCCTGCGACGGATTCCACGACACAACCTCAGGTTGCTAAGCACGCTTCGGACCCTGCAGTCCCCAGCTAGAGTAGCAGCAGTGCACTCTCTACATGATGCGATCGAGCGCCTACCATACGTTATGGTCGCTATCGCTAGGTACGGCAGTTGTGCGCTAAACACTCTTGTAAACACGCACGGTCCTGTCTTCCGGTTTGGAAGTGATATTAATATGCTCCAGATTGCCGAGGCAAGGCTAGTCGCCCGATTCGGCGACCATGCCTCCTCATTAGGCATTTTGATGTGCCCCGATCAGCGGAGAGAGCGCAGGCAGAGCCGCGGAGATTATCCTGGCTCGGCTAGGCCACAGCAGATATTTCACTGTTGAGCACGTGACGGATGATGTGCAGGGCGGCGGCGTGTGAGTGGTGGAGCAAGAGCACGCTTGAGAAGTGGGTGTCCTCGATGGCGAACGATGGGCAAATGGAAGAGCAGCATCATGGCAAGACCTGCATGTGCGACCGTGCACATGCCTGATGCGCGAAGGTGGGTCCTGGGAGAGAATACCGTAAATTTAGTCCCCTGTACTGGAGGGTCTGTCATTTGTCAATTGCACCGGAGAGCCGGGGGTGTTGCCGTGCCTGAGTTTTGCTCGCAGCTCGCGGACTTCGCATACGGCGCATGCAACGTGTAGACGTGGACTGAAGAACTCGTTCGCCGTTGGGATGCTGACGCAGGTGTACAGTCCGGTTCTAACTCAACAAGACAGAAAGCAGTCGATCGGTGGCTATATTTTTCCAGCACGACCCCAGCCCCGCGATGTGTGGGAGGAAGGTTTTGGACGAAAGCTCTGCGTTGACCAACGCAGAACGGGTAGTGCGGGATGGAGCAAAAGACGGTGACCACATGCCGGGCCTCTAGAGGGCCCCGATTCGGCTGTGGCGTCGTTCCTCTGGGGACGTCTCCACCGTGCCTAACTCGAGCAGAGCAGCCTCGCCGGCTGCCATTGGCCTGCCCCTGAGAAGCGGCAGGACAGCGGTCGAGACGGGCAAGGCGCGGGAGGGGTCAAGATGAAAGGAGGGCGATCGTGGGCCGCTGCGGACCTCTGGTGACATGGCCATGGCCGCGCTGCAAACTGTGGTGTGCAGGAGACAGCTGCGGCGGAAGACGCGAGCGCAGAGTGGCAGACTGCAGTGTGGGATTGTGGGTTGCTGGATGCGTTCCTGAAACACGAGGCCGGCCTATCACGATGCCCGCCCAACACCCTCGCGGCGCGAGCAGCTAGTGCAAGCTGCAGAACGGTGAATGGATTGCGCGCGACGGTGCCAGGGGCCAACGCTTTGGCACGCGCTCCCACCAACAACGCACGGCTCGCCCAGGACGGACTTGGATCAAGACTCGGAGGAGATTGCGCCTGGCGCATGCTGACTCTTGGAGAGCCCCAGCGTCGTGTTCGCTTGTCAACCTGACACAGCGGGCGCACGGCCAGCCGACTGTAGAGTGGCAGTCGTATATGAGCGTCTGCACCCTGGAGATTGACGCTGCTTCTCGCCCCTCCAGCCGTCTGCCGGCCATATTGCCCCTCTGCAGCCATCGCAGGCCCGCGCTGAGGCTGCTGCTGCGCTGCTCCGACAAGAAGAGTGCGAGCCCGCGTGTGACGAGTGTCAGTGTAGCACCACGCGCAGCCACGCCCTCGACGTTACCGTCACGTACTGCCATTGGCGCGTAGAGCTGCACGCCTTCGGTTTCATGCCGCAGCAGTTGCCGCCCCGTCGCTTCTTATAATACCACCCAGGCCGCCCGCGTCGTGCCTGGCGAGCATTGCTCTCCGCACCCCTTCGCCCGCAGACACCATGGTCGACGTTGCTGTGGCCTCGCAGCTCCAGCAGTGGACCTTCGAGAAGCACACCCTCGCATTGCGCCCTGAGCGGCCCGGCTCTGAAAGCGCGGCGTCGAGCCCCGACCTGTGCGACGAGCATCCCGCGACGCTACGGATAGACACGACGCCCACCGAAGAGCCGAGCCCAGCGCCCAGGAAGGAGAGCATCGCCCTCCAGGAGCGGTACATGTCGAGCGAAGAAGACCTCTCGCCCGCAGACGACGGCTCCGAGTCCGAGTACGACTACGACGACGTCGTCGTGCACGATGCCGCGAACGAGTGCAAGGCCCGCACCATGTCCATCTCGCGATGGGACAAGGGCCGCAGCTGCGACATGGCTGTCATGGTCTCGTACGCCTTTGCCGGCCGTCCCAAGGTTGTCGAGCTCGACTGCCGCTCGCCCACCACCGACGTCCCCACGGTGCAGCAGCGGTCCGCCTCGCTCGCGAATCTGCCCATCGCCGCCATCAGCCAGCTGCGCAAAGCAGACGCCGCCCAACGGCTGTCCATGGCGGCGACGCCCACCAGCCGTCTCTCGTCGACGCCCACCAGCCGCGCCACCCCTCCCTCAGCCGAAGCCGAGTCTCGTCGGCCGTCGACCAGCCACAGCCCCTTCACCAAGAACACCAGCACCCTCCATCTCACCGACTCCGCCTCGACCACCTCCTCGTTCCAAACAGCACCTTCCACGCGCAGCATCTCACCTGCCGTCGATGAGCTGCTCGCTCGGCCGCTAACAGCCGCTGTGGAGGCGCCCTCGGCCCGCTCGTCCGTCTACGTCTCTTCCCAGGCTCGCAATGGCCTTGCCAGAGTGCAAACTTCCCAGTCGTCGTTCCGGCAGTCGCAATGGGCACCGCCCACGCCTGCGTCAGCTGCCCCCCACGGCTTTCTCAGTTCGGACCCTTACGAAACCTCCAACACTCACTCGGCATCGCCCATCATCAAACCCGCCCCCCACAAGCGACTACGGTCTATTTCGATGAAGCTGGCCCTCGCAAAGATTGCTATCGGACCCTCAAAGAAGACGTACGACGCTCGCATCAACGGCAAGGTCCCGCCTACGCCATCAACCCCCTCGATGCCGCTCACGCCCCAGACGGCACCTCTGGAGGGAACCTCTAGCTTTACCAGCCCACATAAGCTCCGGCGGGCGTCGACTATTCTCCGTCCCAAATCCCGCCGTGGTGAGTCGACCAGAGGACCCTCCCCAGAGACGGCGCCACCCGTTCCTACCATCAACACGCACGTCATCTCCGAGAGCCGCTTGAGCAAGATGCAAGCACGTGGTGCCAACGAGCGCGAGCCGACGCTGGTTCTTCCACCGTGCCCCTCAGACACAGACGACGATCTAATGGGCAGCTTCAAGAGCAGGAAACTCAAGAAACGGAAATCGCTCATGTCGTTAATGGACTCGCTATAGACGAGCACGCATGAACTTTATGCTTACATGGGCTCCTAGAGACCACCACATCAGCGTCACCCTGTACATGTCACCCTCTTCCGCCACCCCTCAAGACAGTTTCTTCATTTCTGTTTGCTTGTAGCGATTTCGCATAATACCCGGCGTACTTTTTGGCGTCTAGATGGTCTGATTCGTGCTTCGAAGGTATTACAATGCCCTCTTGGTTCCGGCATTGCGAAGTGTTCGCCGCCCATCTTTCTGTCGCTATCTGTCTCGTTGGCTGCTATAGTAACGATTTTACGATATCCTAGCTTGAGCCTTCCATGGTACTGGCGCTTTGCGAGTACAATAGAAATTGACATTTACTCTCTCGTTTCACCTCCAAGAATTGCACACTTTGCCATGACGTTCTAAACTTGGTACAAACACAACAAGTCACTCTAAGTTTTTTAAGACGTTCTACTACTATTAGTACAGCGCTACTTACTTCGCTTGTAGATTTTCTTTAGGAAGGCTTCGAACACTTCCTTCTTTAAGCCGTCAGACTCATCTACCTGGTTGATTCTTGCTCGCAGATCCGCGACACGCTCCTCCTCCCACTGCTCGTAAAATTGCTGTAGTTGTAGTTCATGATACAGCTTCTTGACCTGTGCTTCCTTGTGCGAATCTTTCTGCCCGTAGTTGTCCTCGAGGAGCTTACGCTGGTCTGGAGTGACCTTCTTCAGAGCTTGGTTGATCAGCCATGAGCACTTGTTGTCCTGAATGTCTGTGCCGATTTTGCCGAGGACTGTGGGATCGGCGAAGGCATCTAGGTAGTCGTCTTGCGCCTGGAAGTACTCGCCCATGGGAATGAGGATGTCGTGCGCAGTCTGCAGGTTCTTGGGGCTAGCGGCACCGACATAGTGGAGTGCAAGAGCGACCGGGAGGTAGAAGGAGTAGTACGCGGTCTTGTAGATGACAATGAAGGTGAATTTGTCAAGGCTGAAGTTGTCGAGGTTCACGTCGTCCTCGGGTGCAGTCAGCAGGTCGCACAGCTGACCGCACTCGGTCTGGAAGGTGACTTCGTGGAAGAGCTCGACCATGTCGATGTAGCTTTTGTCTTGACGGAAATGCTTCTTAAGGAGCAGATAGATGGCTGCTTCCAGCATGAAGGCGTCGTTGATGGCGATCATGCCGACCTTGGGTGCCAAATACCAGCAAGGAGCGCCGCGACGCGTCTTGGACGAGTCCATGATGTCGTCCGAGACGAGGAAGAAGGCCTGCAGCAGCTCGATCATCCATCCGAGCAAAGCGGGGCGGAAGTAGTCTTCAGAGGACGGGTCCAGTGCCTGGTTCAGGAGAATCGACGCCGTGTCCACGACGGACATGCCTCGGTTGCATTTTCCGCCGACGGTGTTGTAGTCGAGAGACTGCACAGAGGCATGAGCATGAGCACGAGCACGTTGGGCCCTGCAAGCAAGCGCTGGCTGGGAAGTACCTTTGTGAACCAATCAAGCGACTGCTGGGGCAGCTGGTACTGTTTGCAGTGCGCCTGCAGGTCGGCCCTGATGCGCGGCCAGACGCTCTCGAATTCCTTC
>TARA_R110002003_G_scaffold502_11_pt1 | contig 13967 bp, 17 predicted proteins | sample TARA_R110002003 | Tara Oceans TARA_R110002003 (sample SAMEA4396441) | marine metagenome | biome: Westerlies Biome; feature: [SRF] surface water layer (ENVO:00010504); material: water (ENVO:00002006), including particulate matter (ENVO:01000060) such as... | depth 5 m | reverse complement strand
GACAAGGTGGGTTTGTACTCACCGAGGATCCCAACCCCGAAATTCCTGCTGGACGTGTTCTTTGGCAAACTTTGGGGACCAACTGGCTGAATCCGAATGATCGATGTGCGATAGGACCATGTTGAATGCTTCTCCAGCGGCAATTGTGTACGACATGACATGTCGATCTTCTCCAATCCTACAAAGCGAGTGTTAGTTAAATTCAACAATGACCATGAGCCAAGAGCACCATGAGTAGCCAGTCTCGGGCAGACTTGCCATATGTTGAGAGAAGGCTTCTCTAAGATCCAGGCGATGTCCGGATCGTCACGCATCTTTCTTGTATCCACAGTCGCTCGATACGCTGCGAAGCCATTGAACACGGGTTCGTGAACTACGCCCTTGCAAATTTCGTTACGGGCAATTGAGTTGATTCCTGCATTGGTGTGTTAGCCACAGTCTCGAAGTTGCGAGCCTAACAACATACCATCACAAGCGACTACCAAATCCCCTGAAACCACCGAGCCATCCAACAGTACAACAGAGCCTAGCGACTCTTGATATTGAACAACCCGGCAGCCAAGGTCAACTTTCACGCCTAATTGTAGTGCTCGCTGGAGCAGCGCATCGTGAAAATGAGCCCGATGCACCACGTAGTATGGCTCCTCGAAGTTGGTCTGGAACGACTTTCCAAGCGCGGTATGACCAATGATGCTGCCATTCTCCCATCGCCGGAAGTTTATTCCCTGAGGCTTAACTACCGACCCTTCCAGATGCTCCAAAACTCCCCATCGACGGAGCAATCGGCCTGAGTTTGGAGGGATCTGGATCCCAGCGCCAACCTAAGAATGAGCAATCAGTTACTGATTTGGCATCGCGAGTCGATACTTACCTCACCCAGCTTCGGGGCTTGTTCTAGTATTCGGACCGAGTGCCCTCTCCTGCTAAGGGCGACGGCGAGAGCAAGCCCGCCGAGACCGGCTCCGACAATAATGACGTTCAATTTCAGGCGAGCTGGTGTTGGCTGTGCGTCTTGATGAAAGGGTGTTTCAGTCTCAAGCGTTCGAAGGAACCGTAGTGACTGGGAAGGATATGTTGCCCAATCAGGTAGCGATTGGCCGGTCCTTGCAGAGCCCGTTGTCCTGGTCGGCTCATGACCATTCTTGGAAAGTGTGCCGCCATTTGGCAAAGCCTTGTAGCTCTCGGTACATTGGCTCGATCCACTGGGCATGATCATGGCGAGGTTAAATCGGTCGAAGTCGCGCGTGATACGTCTGTGAGAACTCGAAGTGATCGCCCAAATCGCCGACTACAAGGGCATTGGCATTTAACACAATGGATGATTTGAGCTTTTTAAGAAAGTATATGCATGCTGCAAATCCATTGTCATGCATTGAAAACATATCGGTGGGGCGTGCGCCATCGCTTGGCGCCTTCGGGGAGATAGGAAGCAGCACCAGTCGAGCGCCTGTGGGCAGCGGAAACGCACACGCGCAACACACTTTCGGATCCCGTGTCTTAGAAACAGGCTATATCACGTTACAACCCGACTTTGAAAGTGCAGCTCCGATGTAGACATGTGACTCGCATGGGCCAGCCTCAGTCTGTTTGCGCCATTGTTGACAAAATACATACTTATGTAGGTAACACATCTCAAATCGCATGTTCTTTTCCGTTGATGCGTGCTGAACTTTTGGGCCAGGGGCCTTAGTTGCATGCAAGGTTATGACTCCAATTGGAACAATGTCATTACTTGTAAATGTCCCTAAAGAATCTCGTAGACTTCTATTTTGACATGATTTGGAATCACTGGAGGGAGGAGATCTCCAACGAAACACGTGCTGTTCAGCCAGCTGTGCGGTCCAGGGGCTACCTCAAACCTCGGAAATGTCTTGGTGTACCACCCCTCAGCTCCTTCCGTCATCGACGCTTTCATAGGATCGTCTCCAAAAACTCCTTCCATCGTCTCCTGGCTTGCTCGGCCGTACCCTTCATTGTGCACAGAGATAAGCGTTCCGTCTTCGGCTTTGATGGTGTACTTGGCTAAGACATGTACCACGCCATCAGGGCGAGCGGCGTTCCAGTCTCCGCCCCCTGGTAAGATCTTTCCCTTGATTTTGGGTCCTTCAAAGTAGCCCCCGGTGATGGGAATAAATCTTCTTTCGCCGGCGGCGGTTTTGCCAAAGGTCTGTGGAGGCGCGAGATCGACGTGCAAGGTGAAAGCGTATTCGAGTTTTGGTGTCATGTTTTCGACAGATCCATGTCAGAGATGATAACTAATCTCAAAGAGAAGCGCGGAGAGCTGCAGGATGGCAAACAATGTTCAGATCAGTTGACTTCGAGCAAATCAGCAAAACGGAGTCAAGGCTTGCCAAATACGCTACGCAGCCGCCATACTATTAGACTGATCACTAGTGGTTTGCATACAAACGCGCTGCTAAAACGCTACACTTGTGGTTGCTTGGTTTTCGAGTCTGTGCCTAGACTCTGAGTTAGTTATCTCCCCGGACCCCAGCCTTTCGTCCCCGAAGCGAGCGCCAAACCGGGAAACTGGCACGGCTGATCCTTATCACTTATGCAGCTAGAATCGGGGTAAGCAGAGGCATAGTGCATCGTCTGGGTGAGTAAATCGCGGGGAACATTGACTCTCCAGATACGTTCCACGCACGCTTTATGCATGCTCCACGCATTTCAAGCCTTGGCAAGCTCGTGCCCTCCTTGTATAAATCAGAGGGTACTTTAGCGCAATAGCCTTCCCTTGCATGTTTAAGAATCTCTGTCTCAACCTGTTTTTATCTTGAGTTCACTTCCGGCAAAGCCCTTCAAGTATGTCTCCCAACGAAGTCAAAGGCGCAGACACACTACAGCCGATCAAAACAAGACAGCATGGACTGCCCCTTCTTCCCCCTCCAACTGATGATGAAAGGGATCCCTTGCGATGGCCTCGAAGCGTGAAGCTGGCGGCTCTTGGTGCTACTGCCTTTTACAACTTCACTGCAAACTTTGCGGGCGCTGGGTTCTCGGTCGCTACCCCTGTGCTCCAGCAGCAACTCCAGAAATCGCCTAGCAGTATAAACAATCTCATGACTGTGAGTATGACGGTGAAACACTAGTAAATCGGGATACTGATTCTCAACAACCAGCTCAACTTCCTGTTCCTCGGCATTGGCAACCTCGTATGGGTGCCTCTTGGTGTCAAGTATGGCAATCGTGCATCCCTACTGGCTTCCATGTTGATGCTCTTTGTTGTCCTTATCTGGACTGCGAAAGAACCTACATATGGGGGTCTATTGGCTGCGAGATCTCTTTCGGGTTTTGCTTCGGCAGCAGGAGAGGTACGAGAGCTCCGTCGTCGATACCCCACAGCGCTAACGCCTTCTAGAGTATTGTTCCAAGCATCGTTGCGGATATCTTTTTCTTCCATGAGCGCGCCGCCATGATGTCGGGGTGAGCTCGTCCGCGTACTGACCGTACATGCATAAATTGACTGTTTGGTTAGATACACACTCATGATCTCAAGCGCAACTGCCATCGGACCTCTATTGGCGTCTTTCATCATCGAATACAGCAGCGGTGGTTGGAGAGACTACATATGGGTTTGCGCCGCACTTGCAGGCGCTAATCTCGTCGCAATCTATCTTCTCTACCCCGAGTCGAACTTCAGCCGACCGGAAATTCATGTACACCATGTTCCTTTGGCCAGCACGTGGAGTGCTGAGCCTGAGGGCGGCAAAAGAGATATGATGCAGATAGAAGATGCATCACGACACCACGTTAGTGTTGTCAAAAAGCCATGGAGATCTATCTGGAAACCTTCGGCAATTATCACCATCAATCACGAAGTGAGCTTACTGGAAGTGTCGATACTGCCGATCAAACTGTTGTTGCGACCGAGTGTCTTACTTGCGGTCTATATCTATGGGACAAGCCTCGCTTCGCAGGTCATCCTCATGTAAGTGGACTCGTAGCTAGAGTCAAGACAGATCCGATAAAAGAACATACTAACTTGTACTGCAGATTTGCCTTTCCAAGTTTCCTCATGGCTCCACCGTACCTTTTCTCTGGTAGCGGTGTTGGCCTGATGCAAATCGCTGCCATAGTCGGTTTTATATTTGGCTGTTTCACGGGTGGATACCTCGCCGATATCATCACTGCGGCAATTATCCGCAAACAGAACGGCGACGTATTTCCGGAGCAGCGACTGTTAGCAATGATCCCATTATCTTTCATTGCACCGGCTGGGTGTATACTGGTCGCGTTCGCATGCTCAGAGAAGCTGCATTGGGTTGCTATTGCCTTTGGCTTTGGCATGGGTACGTCGCCATTCACTAGTGCTAATCGACTTTTCTAACGCTGGCGTAGTCTCCTTCGGAACCATCTACGCACCCAACATCGCTATCACTTATGTTGTTGAATGCTACCCAAAAGCAGCGGCTGAATGCTTGGTCTCTATCAACGTCTTCAAAAACCTCGTTGCATTCTTGTTTCTGTATACCGCAGTGGATTGGGTAGCTTCAAGTGGATGGCTGCAAGTATACATGATTATGTTCATGCTAGTTACGCTAGGAATGCTTGCAATTATACCATTCTACTTGTTTAGAAAAAGGTAAAGGGTAAAGGGAGAGGACAAGATGCAGATGGTGTAATAGCAAATCTTGGAGCATGATATATCCACGGAGCATAGCCTCAACACCTTGTGGTATGGAGTTTGAGATGTAAATAACTACGATATTCGAAGGCTCATGGCGGTTGTACCGGGTATGAAATTGCGCAAGATCAGACATCAAGCACGCAACTCGGTTCCGATAAGCACCCGCATTACGATGCGACATCATTTCTTTCCGTCGATGCAATGGCGTAGTTTCATACATGACCATACGCGCATATTTAGCCAAGCATTTGATACCGACCTGAGTGATGTCGAAATCGCAAGTGAAATCTGTTGCCATTATCGGTGCGGGTGCAGCAGGTACGTCGCACAATCCCGTCACCACCCACGCTAGCTGATCAATCGGAAGGTGCTGCAACTGCCGCAGCATTGGCTGCAGAGGACTGTTTCGATACTATACGGTTGTTCGAACGTCGAGAGAGCGCGGGAGGGACATGGTACTTTCACTACACCACCCCAAGAACAACTCGTGGCTTAATTGGAGAACAGGATATATGATGCAGATCCAGGACCACCAATACAGCTGAAACCCGGCAAGAATCCTCCCTCGACTGATCCGCCGCTGCGCACGCCGTCCCAATGCCCAAGTACGACTCCATCTATTTCACAGCAGCGGTATGACAAAACACCCATCTATGCCGATCTCACGTGAGTCCAATAGCCTCTCCCACTCTCTCATGCCCAACTTATATACCGAAGTACAAATGTCCCTGACATAATAATGTCCTTTTCCGACCAGCGCTTTGCTTACGGCCCCTTCGCACCACACTGGATCCCAAAACAATACATCGAGACGTACCTCTCCTTGCACAAACTCGACGCTTTCCTCGTTTTAAACACTACCGTCGAGGACCTCAGCCGCTCGAAAGCTCGTGATGGCTGGACCCTGACGTTGCGCCGGTACGATCCCATTCGAAAAGTGGATGAGTGGTGGGAGGAGCGGTTTGATGCTGTGGTGTTGGCGAATGGTCATTACAGTGTACCGTTTGTACGAGTTCCGCTTTCGTCTCTGAATGTGTAAAGATGCTGATGGACAGGTATTAGGTTCCGCATGTTAAAGGCTTGGAAGCATACATCTCCGCCTTTCCCACTCGCATCACGCATTCGAAATCTTATCGCAGCCCAAGAGCATACGCAAACCAGCGCGTCCTAGTAGTCGGAAATTCGGCATCTGGACACGACATCACCATGCAACTCGTGCGCTCCGGTACGCTCAAATGCCCGGTGTATCAATCTCGACGGTCGCGGTCGCGCTGGGACGACGAAAAGCCTCCGCCTGGCGTGGTTTGGAAACCCATGGTTCGGGAATATGTCGCTGCGACTGGTGCAATAGTGTTTGAAGATGAGAGTGTGCTCGAGGATATAGATGTGGTGATATACTGCACTGGGTATAAGCCTTCCTTCCCTTTTTGGAATGAGGAGAGGAATGGAGGGGCACTGTTTGATTATGAGGAAAATAGGTTACGAGGGTTTTATCAGCATACGTTTTCAAAGACTTTTCCGACGAGTCTCGCGATTGTGGGGATACCACGCGTTTTGACGTTTCGCTCGTTTGAGTATCAGGCTGTTGCGCTGGCGAGGCTGTTTGCGGGGAGGAATGCGAGACCGCTGCCGAGTGCCGAGGAGATGGAGTGGTGGGAGAAAAAAAGGGTTGAGTTGGTGAAGAGCGAAAATAGGACCTTTCACACTATCCTGTGGGACAATGGGGAAACAATGGAGTGGTTTAGATGGTTATATGAGTTCAGCGGGCTGCCGCTACTGGAAGGAAAGGGGAGAGTACCGCCAGTGTTGGACGAGCAGGCGAGGTGGGCGTATGATCACATCAAGAAGTATCCTGAGCCTAACAAGGACAGGAAGATTGTGGAAGGAGAGGAGTGGGTGATTGTTGACAGGCGGAAGAAGGACAGTGCGCACTTCATATAGATGAGACAGGACCTCGCAAGAACATTTCCGATTCGGCTACACCGGAATAACTTGTGCCTGGCATGTTGAATGCCTAAATTTGTGGCCTGTGACTGTTGAAGTCGAAGTTAGATGCTCATCGCCTCATCCCTGGTGTGCATCAGCATCGCTTAGTAATCGTCTCCACGAGAGATGACCTCTTTGCAATTAGGTCGAAGTAGCACTGTCTGTAAAAGTTCAGTATCCATTCGTAGCTACCATTGGATTGAACACTTACATGTTCGAATTGCGCGATGTAAGAGCCCGGAACATCGACCAAAGGCGCATACGACTCGACAATGCCAGCGTTGACAAGTGATCGCATCCCGAGGTGATAGTTTTTGACGCCAGGAAGCCGCTCAAGATACCTCCGGGCAAAGACAAGGGTACCAAAGTTCTCGTCGATAGTCTTCAGTAGCGACTTCGCAGATGCGTGATGAAGACCAGTGGAACTGACGTGCTCTTTTCGGCCGTGGCCATACACACCCACATCGTCTCTGAGGTGCGCTTTTCCCGTGCTTCCAAATGTCTCGATGGCGAAGATGTCGCCCTCTTCCATGCGCTGCGAAGTCTTAGTCTTGATAAAAGGGACTTGCTTCTCGCCGTGGATCTTGTAGCACAGAATATTGTGACCGGTGATATTTCGGACTGCTTTGACTGGAATAGTTTTGCCGTTGATTGTGACTTCGTAGCTCTCCATCACTTCCTGAATTTCGCCGCTAATTTGGTCGATGCGCGCGTCAATGCCGGCTTCCTGCGGTGATGTTAAGATGTGCGCCGGGCATACAGAAAATATCATGTTTCATACCTTGACGCCAGTATTAGTAGCAGCCCGGACAGCCTCGAGCAAAGAGTCGTAAACCGGGTTGGCAGCCACGGTAAATGCACTGTCGACAATCCTCCCATTGACATGCACTCCAAAATCTACCTTCAGCACATCATCATACTGAAGTATGACCTCCTTGGCACCTGCGTTGGGCGTCCAGTGAGCGCCGATATTGTTCAGGCAGAGTCCCGTTGGGAATGCCAAACCAGCCTTTAGTGCATCCCCCGTCTCGAGACCTTGATGCCCAGTGAGCGCTCGAACGCCGTCATCAATCTCATTGGCAAGCTCGGTCATGGAGATTCCAGGCTTAGAGATGCTCTGCGCGTACTGGCGGACCTGGCGATGGACTTCGGCGGCTTTGCGATAATCGCTAAGAAATTCATCGTCCATGTTGGACACGGCGGACATATGGCGGACCTCTTCGGCCGTGGTACGATGGAGATTATCATCCTTAATTACCCAGTCCACAATTTCACCTTCCGGATATGGCTTATCGCCAAAGACTTCGGAGAGCGCAACTCGCGGAGGGCTCGACTGCTGTGGGACTGCTGAAACCTTTTTATTCTTCTTCTTGTTTCGTTTGCGTTTCTTCTTGTCACCTTTTGACGTCAGCACAGAACACGTGATCATGCGGACTTAAGGCGTACCATTGCTGGGCTGTTCACCAGTGTTCAGGTCACCTCCCTTTTTATTATCTTCGTCGCCATCTTCATCGTCATCCTGGCCTTCGAGTGCACCGTCAACAAGTCCAGTAGCTGCGGCGGACTTCGGGGGATTCGCTGAAGCGACAATGATGCCAGATGGTGCACCTGTTCAAGGGGTCAATCGCGCGCACGACATTGCCTCGACTGCTCCACAAACCATTTGGACCACGTTGGTGATCATTCGGTGTTTTGGAGCCCATGGTTTCGTAATCATAAGCTTCTCCAAAGTGGGCGTCTTTTGAAATGCTCACTTAGGTCCCGACCAGAGAGAAAGAGAGTCGCTGTTGAACACACGTAGAAGAGAAATGGCTGACACAAGGAAGTGGTGTCGCAGAAATGTTTGATCTCGTTGGCAATGCCGAATTCCGTTGCAGATGCATGGAATTAACACCTTACTTCTTCGGGTCATAGCGCGTTCCGCCCCTTGTTGGCAGCGTGGTGGAGCGCCTGACGGTTTGCCACTTCCGAGATTTGGACTCAAGATTCCTCGCACAATACATAGTAAACTAAACAGCAATTTTGGCGTCGTATTCATCATTGATTGTGAGCAGGGCGCCGTATCTACTTCCGACTGCTTATAATTATGACGGCGCATCAACCCCTCGGTTCAGCGTAGGACAGAAATGCCTCATCATTCAACAATCTCTGCATGCAACTCTGCTCCAAGCATACGCACACTTCAATGCCTTCGTCTTCCGAAGCCATTTTCTGAGCAGCACGGCTCGGATACACGAACACGAAGCCATCGTACTGCGGACTTGGGCATCGCAATGCTTTTGGGCACCCAAACCCGAAATCGTGTTTCTCGTACGCCTTCATACCGGCCCAGCTGGAAGCACCGAAGTCCATACCCATGAACGCGTGATGATTAAACTCGAAGTAACGTTTGTCTTCCACGTTGGCAGTCCATTGCAACAGTCCATGGAGATAATCCGGCGTGAACTCTTTGATCGATGCTCGAACACTCATTGCGAGTTGCCCAAGATTTTCGGGCGCGATGACATCTCTGATGGGAAAAGGCTGGCAGCGCGCACCCCACGCGCCATTACCAAGGAAGCGCTCTGGCAAAGGCGGGTCCCAGTATTTCCTTGTATCCACAGCGTGAACGAGGATCACATCTGAGTTCAGATCTGGTTGCAACAAAGGCAGCCTTGCGATGGTCGCCCTGCTCCACAAAAGAGCCAGGAACGTGTCATACGTTGATATCCAGCCTTCCTTGACTTCCCTCGAGACTCGATCTTTCAGCGCCTCCGCTTTGCTCTTAGGAAAGTGGAACATCTGACAAGCGATGGGCGGCATCTTGAAGTCGGCCGGTGGTGGCGGTGGTGGGCCTTGACCGGCTCTGATCAGAGGATATGCGTTCTCTAGTTTTCTCGCCTCTTCTACCGTTGGTCGCTGAACATCAAGAACAGATCCCTTGAGCGTGAACGGCTCCTCCACGGAAATGAATGGGTCGCCACGTGCCGCAGCGGTGCTGTTTTGTGCCCAAGTCGTCAAGAAACCATCGCAACCAGTAACGTCGGAAAGCACATGGTGTACGGCTATTCCAAGTACGAAGCCTCCCTTAATGAAGTTGAGCTGAAACGTCGCCATTGGAATGCCTGCTTCGTCGTTGTTTCCTAAAGGTGAGAAGAGTTGCTTCCTAGTGGCAAACACAGGAATCAACTCGCTACCCACAAGTAAGTTTGCGGGAAACTAATCGTAGTCAGCTTGATTGCTCATTTCAGCAAATATAAGGAGTGGCATACATCCTTCTTTTCAAGCTCCGCATAGCTTGGAAACTCGTCTTCGCTCATGTGCTTTACATGCATGCTAACCATCGAGGCCCGCGTCTTCTTGACCCACATCTCGCCGTTCGGACTCCGGGCTAGACTCCCATCCTGTGGGACGAATATGAAATTCAGCCGGAGCTGTGACATCATTGGCGACCATCTTCGATGATTGAGTGTAGCTGTGCGACGACGGAGTTTCTCTGCCGTCTATGCAGGTCAACCGTGCCTTTGTACACGCTCACATCGACAGCTGAAAGATACCTTATTAAGCATGAATTAAAGATAGCTGCACGCCAAGGTAATCGCCTTGCATAGACCTCGATTTTAGGGCCGAGTCTCGCCTACGAGGCCGAACCAGCGACAGGCGTCAAGATAACACTTTGGTCTTGTTCAATCATTGAAGATTGCCGGCATTGGCTACATCTTGCTTACGTGAAGCAAGGCTGACTTCTAGCGAGCTTACGGGGCGTCGATGGCATGTGGTGTGTGGTGCCAAGCTGAGAGACCCTAGCAGCTGGCAGCGGTAAGCTCGAGAAACTTTACATCTATCACGAGGACCGAATACTGATGATTGTTCGTAGGGTCTCTTCGTATTCTGTCCAGAGGACGGGCCGTGGAAAGGATGATGAACACTATGTCTCAGTCATGCCGGTACGCGCACTCCAATCGAAAGATTGAGCGTAGAGCACGATGCAATATCCCAGTGGCAAAAGGCTTGCGCGCTGCATAGAAAGCTACCACAAGGACGTCCGCTGGTGGCTCATGAAGACAACACACCGGCCACAAGAAAGATCAACTCCGCCAAGAATCGCACGGAGTGGCATGCCATTGATCAATCCTGGGCCTTGACCGTGTTCAAATTCATTGACTTGTTGCTGCTGCCGCTGATAGAGACACGAATCGTTGAGCACGAGAGTTGAAGTGATAGAGATGAACTGCGCGATTGAGGCGGATGAGGGAAAGTAGGCACTTTCTCGAGCTAGAACGCTAGAACCCGTACCGCTCGACCCTTATATATATATCGTGATCCTCACTGCAGCTTCCAGCTCGCTCACCACAATTTCTCCATCAACCCCGATTCATATATTCAACCGCCAGACACACTCGCCCGATAAATGCTACAGAGAGAACGACTACTACCGCACCAATGCCTCGAAGCAGCACAATAAAGCGCCGGAACAACCGCAAGCACTTGTTCGCGAATGAACTCGGAGACATAATCCTTCAGCCGAAGGTCCGAACTGCTAGAGTGCCGATCGATTGGAAGAATGGCGATGACGGAGAAGATACTCCAGTGTTCGCCATCGAGTATGCATATACATCAAACGACCTCGCGCCGTATAAGGCATACCCTCGGCTGTTCCGCGAGAGGAAGTATATCAGACGACCTGTAAGTACCACAGAGTAACATACTTAGCGACTTAAAGTTGACATCAATAAAAGCTTGGACTACCATTTCCATTCCTTGACCTGCCGGCAGAATTGAGAGTGGAGGTCTACAGACATTGCCTGAAGTCACTCTACCCTATCGATTACAACGGGTGCACCTTGCGTATCGACGAGCGTGAGAGTCTTGCTGTTCGTGTTTTAAGAACATGTAAACGAATTCATGGCGAGAGTGCCCAGGTTTTCTACGGCGAAAATTGCTTCAGGTTATGGGAAGATGGCAATTTCCTCAGGATCGGCGGGTGCTTCAAGATCCATTTTGTCTGGCTCAAGGAATTGACTGTGAGTGTCCCGTTTTTCAGCGAACGCTTGCGGCTGGACGGTCATGCTTCGAAGCACAGCAGCACCGTTTCTCCCGAGGACAGAATCGTGCACATGGGGTCTTACCGTGTCGACTTTGAGGCCAATAGATTGACACTCTTTCAACTGGATGTCCTCGCGAACGCACCCTGCCTCCGGAAACTACATTTAGTCATTCCACCATCCTGGCGCGTGGACGAAACCTGGAGAATCGGGGACTTGGTTATGCATCCTGTCTGGGAAGATGATGATATCCCCCTTTATCTACACAGGGCCGATGTATGGGAAGACCTTTCCAAATTATTTCGGCACAGACCATCTCTCGAAGTCACCGTGACCAGGCTGTACTATGAAGGCCAGAAGTACATGCACCAACAAGAGTGCGAACGGTTCCTGAGAAAGCTGAGATACAGATTGGGCATCTGGGATCAACGCGAGGCCGAGGTGTTCGCATATGAACAATACGCTTACTGGACGATGCCAAAGACCAGGACTGAGCAACACCCTGACGAATGGTTGCGTGACCTGCGATTCCTGTTTGGTTCCGAAGACTAGGGAAGTACGGGAGGTCTGGCGGTGAAGGGTTCGCAATGTCTCTTCTACTTCAGGCAAAGCCAAAGCATCATTTTCAACTTCCATCTTTCTAACGGGTGCCCAAACCCTCTAGGTCGTGTCTCTTTCACAACATCGCGCAACTTAATAGTCCAAGGGTTCCGTATCTATTCTCGACTCAGACCTCAACACTACTCGAACGCATTCGTGCACTCATCATCGACAGTGCTTCGCAAGTCCAGATTGGCACAAAGTAACCACCACACGCAAAATCTCCCAGGTGAGGACGATGCGGGCGGTGTACTACCACAAAGCTCATAATCTCGCCCGCTAGAGACTTTTCTGTACCCTTTCTAGCATTGGAAGTTGCGTGTAAGCCTCAGACATGACCTAGTTACGGGGCTGATGAGGCCGGGCCCACATTACCCTGGCCCTCACGATCCCGCTGTTTCCTAATGACACCAAAATCCATAGCGTACCTTAGCTTGAAAATACAGTTATACAACTGAGCTTTACAATTGCAGTATCTCATGACTGCACCCGCCACTGTCCAATCCTTCCTCTTCTTAACACGTCCACACCTCCGGGCCCGGGATTGTATACGGCAACTCGTTATAAATACTGAACACCAGCCCCTTATCCTTACTCTCATACGCGCCTGGAAAACTCACTAATCCCTCCCCCGGAACCCTCGTCCCGTCCCCAGTGACTTGCAACTGGTGACACCCAGGATAAAATTGCGCCCCGCCTTCATTGTACGCGCTATGCAGCGCAATAATCTCGTGTCGCACTAGATAGTACCCTGGCTTGAGACACGCGGGGATAGTGTAGTTGACGCCGTTGTTAGGTGTGCTGATCAAGGGTGTGACGGCCCAGTCAGACTTAAGCCAGTCGGGGTTTGTGGCGTGGAGGCCATCGTGGGCGATTTTGAACCATACGGCGGAAGAGTTGGTTTGGTATGTGTCGCAACCTAGGGCATGTCAATGCATGAATGTCTTGTTTGCGATGACGGCCGCGTACCTGCATCGGGGCATCTAGCCATGTATGTCAGTATCGGACCTTGGTGGCTCTCTGGCCATGCCGTCCATCGCAAGTATACGGTCGAGCCTGCGGGCGCTGGGGCATGTAGGGCTGCGGACGTGGAGCCAATGACGCCCCCGGTTGTGTTGCCGCCGCATTCGAGGTCGATGAGGGAAACGGATTCGATGGGAAAGTTGCCTTGGATGGGGCGGGATATGCGGCGTGGCTGAGCATGTCAATCAACGAGTGCGCGGAATGGGAAATGGGGAAAGGAAAGCGTACGGCTGGGTTCATGTATGGGTCTTGATAAGGCTGTACAGGTCAGTTGGAGGTCATCTTGGTGGATTGGGTGTGCGTGCATGGTAGAACTATCTCAGATTAGCCACGGCAGAAGACCATGAAAGGATCGGTGCGGAAAGTACATCGTATTCCTTCCCACCAATCGTGGCATTCTGCACGAAACCATGGGCTGCAACTGACGCGGCGTAGGCGAGTAGTGATGTGAATTGTTTCATTCTGATGCCGTAACAACGAGATCTGGGTATAAACTTCACCGATGCTTCCTCGCCAATCTTATACCGTTCGCCAAGACCATATGAGCTTCGCGCTCCACGATTCCCGGGTCGCGTTGCCGAAGTAGATAAGCGAGATTAGGCGTATAGCCGGCGGAGAATAAAGAACGGTGAAATCACTATATAACAGAGACAAGGATGTCGGGAAGGTGTCATCGTAACAAACCATAGATAGCAGTGAAGCCG
>TARA_R110002003_G_scaffold193_3_pt1 | contig 13977 bp, 13 predicted proteins | sample TARA_R110002003 | Tara Oceans TARA_R110002003 (sample SAMEA4396441) | marine metagenome | biome: Westerlies Biome; feature: [SRF] surface water layer (ENVO:00010504); material: water (ENVO:00002006), including particulate matter (ENVO:01000060) such as... | depth 5 m | reverse complement strand
CGAAGGATGTATACAGGGGGCAGTGGTATTCGAGCTGTCATGTTGCGAATCTTGATCCCAAAAATGGAAAATTGAAGATCCGCCTAAGCGCACAGGGGTATGCTCACGACTCAACGTGGTCTCGCGGACAAGCTTGGGGCATATTGGGATACGCTCAAACGTACATGTGGACGAAGGATCGTCGTTTCCTCGAGGCGTCGTGCGGAATGGCGGAATACTTCTTGCACCGTCTGGAGACAGCACCAGCGTGCGTTACTCAAGGTCGATATGTGCCATTGTGGGACTTCGATGCGCCTATCGAGAATGAGCTTGATCCACTCCGAGACTCCTCGGCCGGCATCATTGCTGCCAATGGAATGCTCGTTCTATCGCAAGCATTAGCAAGCATAGATCAGAACAACTTGGCGTCGCGATTCCGGAAAGCCGCGATTCGGATTGTTGAAGACACCCTACTCTTTGCACTGGCACCAGAGAAAGCGGTACTTGTCACGGGCCAATACCAGCACATTCGAGCGGAGGAAGCCATTTCGAGTAGCCGCTTCGACGGTATACTGAAGTTTGGCACAGCGAATAACAACGCTAACGCAAGAAGACGATATGCGAACCACGGCTTGGTGTACGGTGATTACTATCTTACTGAGTTTGGAAACAAATTGTTACGCATGGGACTGTGTTAGATTCGGCGCCGATAGATTTCATCCCCAGGTCCCCAATTTTTGTTTGAAGAATGCCTAGTGGTCTGCGATGTACTTGATTCGTTGTGGCAGAGCTACCACCCGACAGCTGCAGAATCGAAAGCAGCGGCAAACATGCTACCGTCGTCAAATGCTATGACGCGATCCATGTCCATAAAGTTCTGGTCAAGCATATCCTGCGATAGTGTAGTGAAGTCGACCATGTTCGGCTGTGTTCCAAGCAAGTGTGACTCCTGCAAAGCTGGCGGAGTAGGAACTGGCCAATTCGTGTATACATCTGCCCTGCCACCGTCGTTGACCGGGCCAACAAAATGGCTCGTGTAGCTCATCAAGTCGATCCTATACGACTCGTCGGTGTTACAGTGCTCGTATAGACGCCGGAGACTGAGGGAGTATGACGCGAAAATATTCAACTCACACATGTGTTCGGCCGAGGCGGACCATCGCCGTGACATCTCTTGTAGGCTCTGAAGGAGAATCCAGAATTCGGGAGGCAATTGATTGCCTGCGGCGTAGCGCCAATGAGCGAGAAGCACTCTAGCCGCAATGTACACACAAAATGCGTACTGGCTGTTGATCGGTGAGCCTGGAGGAGACCTGACCAAGTACTTTTCTGTGATGATCGCTATTTCAACACCGGCTGAGTAGCACGCTTCTGCACTACAGATACTTGGAAGTCGGTTGCGGAAGATCCAATATAGTGGTGGGTAAGCGATGTGCTGATGCAACAGTATCATGGATGCATTATGTGTGACATGGGCAGTGGTAAGATTGGGATCCATCAATGGCACATGCCTAGTCAGATTAGGGTTTGCCTTCCATCTTTGTGGGAGCAGCATCTTCCAGTGAACCAATCGTAGATCAAGTTCTTTGAAACGAGTGAGCCACGAGTTGATGTCATTGTGGTCGTTGATGTTGATCTTTTGCTGGAGAAAATAGCTCATGACACGGCTCATCGATTCTGTCGCTTCGATGTTGTAGGCCAGCGCACCAACGGTGGACATGTCCGTTGCGGCACCTGGAAAGGGACCTGGCGCGGTTTCGGTCTGGTTGAGTGATTCGTCATCGTTTGCGTCCCTAGAAGGGGACGGGAAGCGTGAGACATAGCTGATCGGATTGCCGATGCGACCTCGTGATTTGTCCCAGATACCAAGGTAGGGAGTCCGAACGGGTTTTTGTTTTCGCCACAAGTGCCCGTCACATGGTAGCCTTCTGTATACATCATCTGATGTTAGGCTAGTATTCCATCCCATGGTCACTGAGCTGAATCTGTCTAGTAGGAATACATTCCAGAACACTCTCCGCCGCTCTTCAAGTTCCGTCCAGTCCTCGGTAAGTGGTAATGGTGTGTGCGGTTGGCACAAAGGGCGATAAGCTCCATCCTCGTGCTCTTGTGCAAGTTGGGCGTATTCCACGGTGCGGGTAAGAGACCCGATGATAGACCAGGCTTGAGCTGCATGGCCATTGCCGATATCATCGAAAGCCAGTATGATGAGAGATTGTAGGGATTCCACGGAAAGACAGTTCATGGCCATATACACAACCCACTTGCGTCTGCTAGCAACTGTGTGGGCAAGCTCCCAGGCTGAGGGCACGTACTTGGAAGCAGCAATGATCATGGAGTGAAGCACGATCAGCAACTGGTCTCTCTCGGTTTCATCAGCGAATCGGTCTAGAAACCTCGCCTGATGAATCATCGGGATCCATGGATGGATATTACAGAAGTAGGCGGTCACGATTTTGTCTAAAAGCTGTGGTGAGGGTAGGCTAGGATCATCGTCGAATTGCGGAGAATTTGGTAGATTGAGTCCATTGTCGTTGAGTCGCTTGCGTTTCCTGCTTGACTCGCTTGGAGATGCTGGGGACGTTACCTGGCTGCTTTGAGAGTTAACCAACCTCGGTAGCTCTTTTGCAAGCAGAGCAAGGATATCGTAGGCTGCCGAGTTATTGGTGCTATCGCTCCTGGCCGTGGCATTGACTTCTTGTCCGTTTTGGCCGTGGTGCAGTTGTGCTACAGCTTGATCGTCAAGTCGGGTTTCCAATTCATCAAGTCTCCTGTGGATGTTCTCCACGGCACCAGCTTTTAGGCCCGGCTTGACTCGCTTCGTCTCGTAAACGCACTCAAGCCCTTGGGTTTCATCAGCATCGGGAAGGCACTCTGGGGCATGACTTAGCTTACCGGTCTTTCTGCAGTGCAAGCAATTCGGGCGGTCTCTCGAGCAGCGCAGCTTCGATTTGCGACAACCATTGCAGGCTAGACCGTCGGCGTTGGCCGCTGAGTTCTTGGCGTCTCGATCGTTTGACTCGGCCTGCTGTTCTTCTGGCGTATCGCGTGGCATAGCAGCAACATCGATGGTTGTGCTTTGAGCGCGCGTTGCTAGGCCTTATGTAGTTGATTCATCCGCACACCGGCGGAGATGCCCCGAGAGGCCGAGCTCGCGAACAGCCAGGGTTCTCCGCATCTTCCCACGCCTGGCGTGTGCATCTGTGGGGATGGTGAGGGGATTCGTTGCAACAATAATGGCGACTAGTGGACATCGACGTGAAGTATTGATGTGTTCAAGGCTGAAAGGTTGGGTCTAGAAAAGGGCGAGCTGTGAGGGGACTGTGGAGAAGGAGCGAGAGATGCGAACGCCAAGCTCGCTCCTTGCGAAGCATGTACCCGCCGAGCCGCCATACTGACCACTTGAGACTGAAAAGGCATGATATCTTGCAACGAACACTGCGCGCAGGAGCTCGCGGTTCCTGAGGTGCCAACCTCAGTTATTTTCTTGCCGTGAGTTGACTTCATTGCAATAATACCCCTGGATTGATTCGCGTAGCCAAGTTGAACCACTCTTTAGATAGCAACCAGTATTGTGCACGGGTAATATAGACAGTTCAAGATCGTAGCTGTGGTATTGCGCGCTCCTCGATCAAGAAATTACGAGCTCCTTCATATCATAACAGTGCTGCAAAGGTATATACGCATCGCCAGTAAAACCAAACCTCCACATTCCCATCTTCGCATTAAACCATACGCCCACAATTCGCCAACTCCCCATAACTCGGCCCCGGTTCCCCCTTCATCAGCGTAAGCCACACGTGATTCGGATCACACCTCTCCCTCCCCATCGGAAACTCCTTCTCCGCCTTCACCCTCGCAGGCGTTTTCTTCTCGCCGTTCCAAATCCTCAGCTTCTCCAACAACATGTTGCCAAAGTAGTACGTCTTGGAGTCGCCGCCAGCCATACCACCAGACTGCTTGAGGAACCGTGTTAGAGCCTGGACGCTGGGACCGGTGCTTTCCATGCCCTGGTGTGTTTTGATGGCGTGGTGTCGATCTGCGACGGCGCAGATTTCCTTGGACATGGTGGTTTTGTTGAAGGTTTTGGTGGAGCCTGGGATTTTGGTCTTGGATTCGATGAGCTTGTTGAGTTTGCGGCGGATGGCAGCGGCCTATTAAGTCAGTTATCGATCGGCTTAGGAAGGGATGCCAGCTCACATTCTCGTAAATTGGTACTTCGCCTTTGATCTCTTCTAGTGGAATGTCAAGATAGCTTGCAGGAAGGTCGGATCTTTCATTGTCGTCGTTGGTGCTCTCTTTGGTCGCGCTTTTCGTGGTCGTCTTCGCCTTGGGTGGCTTTTGTTTACTATTAGGTGCCTGATTTTCTTTGTCGCCCTCTGCATTGAGGACATAAGAAATATCAGCTACTTTTGCTTGCTGGTTTGTCGATCCTATGCCTTGGTCGGGGTAGGGAGCGATGAGCTGCGTGTGGTTGGGTGCATGGCGGATAGGCGGCATGATTGCAGTCCAGCTACAAATTTGAATTCAAATGGTCAGGGTGTATCTTCTACAGAGTTGGCAGCATAAAACTGAAGAGAGTGGTTTGACCCCTTTCGCGACGGCGAGCAAAGGCCATGATAAATGAGATGATATGACGTTGCCACTGATGTCATTGTTGTTTTGGAAGTCGCGTTCACGACGCGAGCTCACGTGCACAAACAAAGCCACGCGCCTAAGCCCACGAAGCCTTCCAAACGCCTCGAGGACAGATTGTACATCGGAGGAGTAACTTGCTGTTCAACCTTTGCACGATGCTAAATCCGTTACATAAGCGCAGGTGTTATTGTTACTCAATCGCTGAGCAAATCAACACCAACTCCTTGCAGAGCGGTTACAGCCCACTCCGGATACTTTTCCTTGTTCCATGCATACAGCTTGCCAAAGAACTCTTTGACGAATTGCGGATATCGATCCTCGAGAATAGCTTCTCGCGCCAATCGCATCAAGTTCAGCTGGTAGTGCACGTTGTGCATCGTAAGGAGATGGGCGCCGGCCGTTTCCTTCGCGGTGACATGGTAGATGTAGGCCCGTGTGATGCCCAGCCCCCCCTGTTCAGCTGGACGACAGCAAGTACATTGACAGCCTTCCTCAATAGGCCCGAAATCCTCGGCATATGCAGCATTGCGGATATTGAGCACCCCGGCCGATGTGATGGCGTTGCCAAACCGCTGCGAATGATGAGTATGCTGACTTCCTACTCGAGAACACTACTTACTGCAGTCCTTGTTGGCCACACGCAATCAAACATATCTGCGCCGAGAGCGACAGAGACGACCAAGTCCTCAGGGTAGCCCTGCATATGTCAGCCTTGCCCTTCCGTCTCGTGGAGAAAGGCAAACATACCACGCCCATGACATATCTGGGCTTCTTCTCTGGTAGCAGACCGGTGCATGTGTCCACAACGCGGCAATATGCGTCTTTGGCCTCGCCGCCAGAGAGACCTCCGATGGCAATTCCCGGCGTGTCTCTTGCTACCATCTGAGCCGTGCAATCTCTCCTTAGATCGAGGTCAAGTCCACCTTGTATGATACAGAACAGATTCTGCCTTTCTGGGTACTTGTGTGCTTGTATACAGCGGTCGAGCCAGCGGACTGAACGCTCCATGGCTTCCTTCATGCGCGTGAGATCTGGCGAGGTCGTCGCGATGACATCGTCGAGCTGCATCATAATGTCGGAGCCGATGGAGTTCTGGAGGGATATCGAATGTTCCGGCGTAAGGAGCATGGGCGATCCATCGTGTGGGCTCAAGAAGCGCACGCCTTCCTCGGTGACTTTGGCGAGCTTCAACAGCGACACCATCTGGAAGCTGGCGGTGGAGTCAGCTGCTGCCCGTTCGTCGACGAAATGCGAGGGATCACCCACCCACCACTATCTGCATCCGTCAGCCTTTCCTTCTTGCCACATCTCAGGGCATGGAGCAAGCACCTGTGAGTATGTTATGTGGCCATGATTGGAGTTTGTGCGCGCCGCCTATGGCGTCAAGAGTTGCCTGTCCCGGCTTAAGACCTCTCCGGCGTGTTAGCACGGGCAGATAGGGGCATACTAAGGCCACCATACAGATGATATGTGTTGTTGAGACATAGTCGGCAGCCTTGGTCTTCGAGCTGATCTGGCGTGAGGCCCTTGAGCGAAGCCTGGGTAGCAACGGGCATGAAGATGGGAAGGGGCACAGGCCCGTGGGGCAGATGCAGCGTTGCAGCACGCGCTTTGGTGACCTTTTCATATCAGAAATAAACGCTGTGATTTGGATACGGAACTAACCGAGCATTTCCCTAGCAACTCAAAGGAAAGCGCCGAAGGCATGGGGACGGGCGCCATGGTGTATGCGATCGTGCATCGATTTCGCATCTGCAGTTGCAACTTCCAAAAGTTGATGCAGGGATCACAGATAAGCTATGGTCTGTGCACCATGCCGACCACATCCAGCAGTCGCTCCCTGAGATCAGCCGTCAACACTCCTTGAATGAGCGGTGCACTTAACGCTCTTCTCGGAGTGTGATGCACCCACGTCTTGTCAGCACTCTAAAGTTACAAACCTCATGTATCGTAGCTGGAGATCTCAGCCCTTCACCTACCTTATTGTCGCGCTTCAAAGCCCTGTACAAAGTAAGAAAGGTCTGGATCGCCTGTAGGATGATGCAGTTATGGTACGATAGCCATGCATAGGCAACTCATGAGCTTGTAGAATCTAAAACTATCACGGCTGCTAATGGGAACCATCAGCATTCGCAGCAACAAGCGTGCGAAGGGGCCATGCATGCAGAAGAGAAGCTTGCAGCAGGAGCAGACATATCAAAGGCTGGGAGAGGGACGCAACAAGACTCAGAGGACTGCTGAGTCACCGCAATGCGGTAGAAAGAGCTTGGAGTGTTCTCTACATCTATGGTTTGGGTGCTACATGGAGGGTTCTCGCACTCCAAGCTCACAATTTTCCCAGATTATCAACAATGAGGCAAATGCAGCGCTGCCGCAGGTTTCTTCTCGGTACGATGCCTTCACTTGGTATCGAAAGCACGACACATCGCCACCTGATCTCCAGCCATTCATCTACCTGCGTTGTCCAAGGACCAGTGCGCCCTCACGATAGCCAGTCTTGCATGCCGTTTCTCAGCTGCATGCCCCTCCTAGAGGTGAAGCGCAAGCTTGGTTGCGCCGCATGGGAAACCAGTTCCTCTACCTTGGAGCGTGAAGGGGCGCAATGCAGCTCCGCTCGCGACCATGCGCAGGGTGCGCCATGCAACATCACCTCTTCCATGCCGCAAGGTCCTTCACTAGGCTATGCTGCCCAGGCTGCGCGCCGAGAGAGGTTGCTGCATATGCAAATATGAACGCTCCAACTCCTACAAGAGTCAAGCAAGCACACTACCCGAACACCTCAACCTCGCAACCTCAACCTCTATCTCAGCATGTTGTCCCGAGAACTCCGCGCCCTCCAGGCAGATGGTATCAAGCACCCTCTGGGCAAGCGCAAACGCGGCCCGAACACGGCTGTCGCGCCAGACGTTGTATCCAGCGATGTTCCTGTCGGTGCCCCGGTCGACTCTCCAGCCGCTGTTCCGAGCAGCGCTCCAGCTGCTACATCAGCCACTCCTCTGGCCTCTGCTCCAGCTCTGGCCGGATCTAAGCCAGTCAAGCGCCAGAAGTTCTCAAAACCCACCTACGAATGTGGTATTTGTGGAACGACGAAGCTTGGTAAGAGGTCCCCCAATTACAACCCATCAAGCGAATGCGAGCACAACATTCACACTTGCAACGCCTGCTTGAAGATATACGTCAACGAGCAGATTGAGGCTGGCCACACCAAGACTGAAGGCGAACATGGTGAGATCTTCGGCATCCCTTGTCCCGAATGCGACGCCATCATGCGAGAAGTCAACATCGAAATCGCAACCTCCGAGAAGATGCTTCGTATATTCCAGGGCCTGCAAAAGAAGCACGACATCGACACCAACCCTGCATGGCGTTGGTGTCTAGCTCCTAAGTGTAAAGCCGGCCAAACTCACAAGGCTGCCACTGAAGGCCCGGACGATATCTGCACTTGCCACAAGTGTGGCGCCCGTGCTTGCGTTCCTTGCGATCGGCCGTATCACGATGGTGAATCGTGCGCTGCATACAAGGTGCGGACTAAGGATCGCCTCGACGAAGAGGACAAGACGATTGCTAAGATCAAAGCCACCACAAAAAAGTGTCCGAACTGCAAGGTGAATATCGAGAAGAATGGTGGATGTTCAGATATGTATTGTAAGTACTTATTCGGCAATGTTGTTGCGATGGCAATGTTGTTGCCCGCTAATTTAGACAGGCACATGTGGATCATACTTCAACTGGCATTGAAGTAGTTTTGTGGTTTAGCTAGCAACAGGTGGAATGAATAGGACATTCCACTAAAGAGAGACGCAAATGGACACTCATGGCTAACGACTAAATGTAACCACTCGGCATAAATGGAATGCACTTATGATCAATGACCTTCTCAAATAATGTACCAGTGTTTCTTCGATTTTATTTGCACAGGAGACTTCGAGAGTGCCTCTGTGCTGCACTCAAGATATGCCAGTCTTTCCCAGTCCCTCGGAAAGTATCGTAAATAGTCTCTCAATCCTATTACCTCAATACATGTCTGAGCCAAGAACGAGTAGCCTCTAATGTAAATTTGTCCTTCCCCGCCTCGACCAGTCCCTTCTACCATCAAGACATTTGCCCGCGAGGTCTGTGCTATTAGTGTTACATCTACACTCGACAAGCGTAAACGAGGTACGAGAACAATCGACCTAATGCGACGAAGGGACCGAAATGAGACGGACATTGACACTTTCGACGTACCATTTGTCTCCTTTACAGTTTCTCGGTTGAATGTACCCTTCCTTATGCAGAACAGCAAGTCGAGACAGCAGAAACCAAGAGCGACCACCCACACAACGAATAACCCTGCAACGTCGCGCTCTACGACTTCTCGCCGACGACGAGATTGTATGTGGTGGGTCGCATGTGGTTGGCAAATGTGACTTCTATTTTCCCTTCTACACTTCATTCGACTTTAGAAACGGTTTCGTCCAACACGTATTTGATTCCATTCTTATCTTTGGTGGCTTCATACAGTATCTTGGCCATGTCGCCTCTCAAACTCTCGTATTCTGAGGTCACTGTCTTCAATCAGTGTTGCTATCTCCATACTGTATTGGTCGACTCATTGCTTTGCCTGCTCCCCATTGCCAGAGGCTGGAAATGTGGGCTTGGTCTTCCCCTCTGCATAGATGAAGTCCACGCCCACCTCAGTCGTTGTCTCATCCTTCACAGCTCCGAGAAGACCCATGCGTTCGACAACGGGCAATGCAGCGGATCTTATATCGACTGCCTGGCCACCCAACCTTGGTTCAGGCGCTCGCTCCAAGATCGTGATGTAGGAGGATGGTAGTAATTTGTTCAGCCAAAACGTAAGGCATGGTCCTGCGATGCCTGATCCGACTATCAAGACTTTGAGATGTGCTGAGTTGGCCGACATTGTCACTTGTGGTCCTATCTTCTGAGATGGACGGAGTCCAAGACTCTCAGGCTCTCCGTGCTGTTGAAACTGCGGGATATACTCAAGCATGGTATGGAGCGAATGTGCATAGCTCTATATACTGAAACTGTGCCTCAACATGTAAGGGTCACTCCATGTTGTCGAAATTACAAGCCACAAACAACATTGCGTCCGACCGGTAGCACCGCCTGTACAGCTGGGAGCACCAAAGCGCATAGCTGCTCATGAGTGACGTCACTAATGGTCCTCCATCATGCAGCGGGGACCGCGCATCCCGCGAATAGGACGAATAGAGTGCGTGCTTTGAGATAATGCAATCTGCTGTGATGTTCAGAACAACCACTGTCTACGGGATTCGTGGTGTTAAGAGGCCCAAATCACCACGGCAGTTGTAAGATTTAGGACCGGAGCTGGAGCAAGGCTGACGGATAACTCGCTGAGAGCACTATGGTTGCAAAACTATATGCGGGAGATTTGCTTCGACATGTCTTCTCTCACTGTGTATGTCTCGTTGATCGGATGGAAGACGCGGCTGTGTAGTTTTTCGTCCAATAGCGAATCCACTTGTCCTTGCGAATCATGTCGGTATTTCACCACCTAAACGAATTTCAGGCCTTCGTTTCGCGCGATGAGACTGGTAAGTATTCCAAGAGCAAGGGACCCCTTTCCATGAGATGAGGATCAAGGTCCGGCATTTGTTCCTTCTACATGACGGTCGGATAGCCCTGGTTGCGAAAGGCCGCGCTGACTGTCAGGAACCTCCCAATATCGACAAGTGATTGCTTATATTTGTCCAGTGTTAAACCAAAGAAGTGCCTGAAGGATGTTAACGGCGATCCTGCATAACGGTGACAATGCCGAAGCCTGCTTAGTCACTAGCGGCATCGGAGCGGTTGCGGGTGAGCTGGACAGCAGCGGCAGCACGATGCCGACTTAACACGCCCACTTTTGAGGGGCCCCGCACGACTTATCATGGAGCGATTGCACTGTGAATGTCCGGTCGCACTCGCGATAGCAAGTGATCACACCAAGGAAGAAGAAAGGAGGCCTGGTTTACCACCATGACAGAACCATTTCGTCTAACAGCTTCGCAAGCTCAATTGAAGTTCAAGGATGGCTCACTGACCGTCGAGGCCTACGCCAAATCGCTCCTCTCACGCGTGGAATCAAGAGATGGCATCGTTCATGCATGGGCATACCTTGATCCGGAGCTTGCGCTCCGACGCGCTCGCGAGCTGGATCAGATACCAGCTGAAGAGAGAGGTCCATTGCATGGCGTCGCGATTGGAGTAAAGGACGTGATCCTTACAAAGGACATGCCAACGGAGTACAATTCGCCAATCTACGAAAACGACGCGCCGAAGATTGACGCAGGGAGCGTTGCGGTGCTCAGAGCGCACGGGGCATTGATCTTTGGTAGGTCATGTAGTTTTGAGTCAAGCCATCAACACTGATGCTGAGTAGGAAAGACGACTACCACCGAATTTGCTGCTACTTCTGTCGGCCCCTCGCACAAAGGCCCCAAAACAGCGAACCCACACGATCCCTCGCGCACACCCGGCGGCTCGTCCTCAGGCTCAGGGGCAGCGGTGGGAGACCTCCAAGTACCCATCGGACTTGGTACACAGACAGTTGGAAGCACGATACGGCCCGGGTCCTTTAATGGCATCTATGCCATGAAGCCAACCTGGAATTCAATATCACGAGAGGGGCAGAAGCTGTACTCGCTGATATTCGACACGTTGGGGTTGTACGCCAGAAGCGTGGACGATCTTAAGCTCCTGCTTGATGCCTTCCAGCTAGTCGATGATGAACCTGTGGAGGAGTTTCATCTCAAAGGCGCTAAATTTGCGCTGCTCACTCTGCCTACACCAGAGTGGCCCGCTGCCGGCCCAGGTACAGCCGCCGCTCTGAAGAAAGGCGCCGATCTTCTGCGTAGTCAGGGCGCTGAGGTTGAGGAAATCGTACTGGGCGATGAGTTCCGCCCCATGTACAAGTACCACCTCCAAGTTCTCTCTGGTGACGGTCGCATCGCCTTTCTTCCCGACTACTATGCCGCGAAGGACAAACTCCACTCATCACTCGTCGATCACGTGGAGAACGCCGAAAAGTACACTCGTAAGGATCAACTCAAGGCCTTCGACGAGTTAGCTGCGATGCGACCGAAGCTCGATGCGTTGGCAGATAAGTATGCCGCGATCATAGCACCGAGTGTGATTGACGAGGCGCCAGTTGGGCATGGAAACACTGGCGATGCTGCGTTCTGCGGGCCCTGGACCGCGATGCACATGCCTGTCGTCAACATACCTGGCTTCAAGGGCGACAATGGTTTACCTATCGGCCTCAGCTTCGTGAGCAGTAGGTATCGCGATCAGCATCTTCTCCGTGTGTGTAGAGAGGTCGGCAAGATATTCGAAAGTGAGGGTGGTTGGAGACGAGACTTGTGATTGGACAACATCGATCGAGTCGAATCACACGACTCAGCATCACTCTATGCCTCTCGATATCCTGACTGCACGGTTTCGCGGCAGCCGTCTGCTTGCCTATGGGCTAACTCGGAACCTGCATGTATGAAGCGGGGTTTACCCCACATCTTACCCCAGATTCTCGCACGCTCGATGTGTTGCAACACGACAAGTAGAAAGTGAGGGTATGCGACAGCGTCGGGATGAGAGTTCCGCCAGATCATGTTGATCAAGCCTTCTCTTCCGCTCATACTTTTGCTTCCCTTCTCTCCTGACCGAGATCCAGGACGGAAAGCAACTGGTCTGATATTTATTGATTACCCGCCCCAATATGACGTCCCATAAGCTTGATCTCAAACAACCCAAAGGCCGCGAACTTCTCGGTGGTGATCTCCTTGCACAATGTCTCCACCAACTCGGTGTCCGAGTAGCTTTCGGTCTCCATGGTGGCCACCTCGATGCCTTCCTTATGGGCTGCACCGACATGGGCATTGAGCTGATTGACACGCGTCACGAGACTGTCGCCGTTCAAGCCGCTGAAGGGTATGCGAAAGTGAGCGGGAAAACTGGATGCTGTTTCGTCACGGCGAACAGTGGGTAGGTCTATATTATCATCTTGGGCAATTGTTTGTGGCAAGCTGACCCATATTGAAGCTTCTGCAACGGCCTACCGGGTCTTGCAACTGCATTTGCAGATCGATCGCCCATACTCTGCATCACGAGTTCTCCGCCACTGAGAGATGCGGAGACAAATGCATTGCAAGGCTTCCATGATCAGGTTGTGCTTGCGAAACCTATGACCAAGTTCGCGCATAGATTGACGACGGTTCTGGAGATCCCGAGAATCGTGAGTCTGGCTTGGAGAACGGCGAGCTCGGGAGCACCTGGTCCAATACTTCTTGACTTCCCAATTGACGTGCTCTTTACGCCTGTCGAAGTAGAAAGAGTAGCGTGGGGAAATATCACTGCTCCGCCCGTGAGCTTGCCTGGTCCTGATGCGGATGCCATTAAGGGATTGGCGCAATTGTTGAAGGGGGCGGAACGACCTGTTATCATTGTGGGTACAGGGGCGCGCAATGTGAGTATTCCTATGGACAACTGGATTAACCAAACTAAACAAATCCAGGCCACGGAAGAAATCGCAACCCTAGCCACCTCCATCGGTCTGCCCATCTTCCACTCCCCCAAACACAGTGGCGGAATTCCATACGACCATCCCTTCAGCGCCGGCTCAGCAACAACTCTCGCCCTGCTCCCCGCAACAGGTAACCCCCAACCCGATCTCCTCATTCTAATCGGCGCCCGAACCGGCTTCCTCCTCGGCGGCCGCACCGGCGCCATCGTGCCCACGTCCAGCTGCAAACTCGTGCAAATCGACCTCGACGGCAGCGAAACCGGGCGGTCCGAACACGTCGACCTGGCCATCGTCTCCGATGCCCGCCTCGCCATCAGCGCACTCAACGCCGAACTTGCCCACAGCACCACCGCCAAGTTCAAAGTCCCCGAGTCCTGGATCCGCACCGCCCTGGGCCTCCGCAGCTGGCGCGCCCCCCACAACGAATCCGAGCCCAAGATTGATACCGAGAATGGGCATCTGCACCCCTACCACGCCGTCAAGAAGCTCTTCCAAGCCCTCCCCACCGGCAGCGTAATCTGCATCGACGGCGGCGAATGCGGCGGCTGGGCGCTACAAAACCTGCCCGAAGCGCGCGCCCGCCTGTCCATGGTATGCACCGGCTACCTAGGCTTCCTGGGCAATGGCTGGGGCTACGCGCTCGGGGCCGCGCTCGCCGACCGCACGCAGCTGGTGGTCAACATGCAGGGCGACGGGTCGGCCGGCTTCCATCTCGCGGAGCTGGACACGTACAAGAAGTTCAATCTGCGCGTTCTGACCGTTGTCGTGAATAACAGCGTTTGGGGCATGAGTTTGGCCGGCCAGGAGATGATCTACGGACATGTTACGGATGT
>TARA_R110002003_G_scaffold1926_8_pt1 | contig 14000 bp, 14 predicted proteins | sample TARA_R110002003 | Tara Oceans TARA_R110002003 (sample SAMEA4396441) | marine metagenome | biome: Westerlies Biome; feature: [SRF] surface water layer (ENVO:00010504); material: water (ENVO:00002006), including particulate matter (ENVO:01000060) such as... | depth 5 m | reverse complement strand
CTTTTTCGAAGTCCCGTCGTTATCATTTGTTCATTCTGCTAAGACTTCTTGCATTCGACAGTAATACCTAAATCCCCACCAAGCAGACCGCTCCTGCCCTCGACTCCTGCACGAGAGACCCACCTTACTGGCTTCAAGGCGGCACTCGAGCCACCTGATCAGCTCCGCAAGCTTCTCGCACAGCTCATAAACCCCGCATCGCCCTTCCTCCTTTCTCCCTCCCTACCCACATCACCTTCTCCCCCATTCTTCGCTTTCCCAGCCTTGTGAGCTACTCTCTCCATCTACCAGCAGTCCTGAGACGTCCTGCTCCAGCTTGCCATAACCCCTGAAGCTGTGCTCATCAGTGGCCGGTAAGGCTGGCATCGCAGCACCCAGGAAGGCTCCTGCCTCCTTCTAGCTCAGCTCACCACAACTTTGACTGCCGCAAGGCATACTTCAGCTCCACCGGGATAGAGAGCTGTACGGGCCATCGTTACTGACTCTGAGCTTCCACACTCTGTTCATCGACACGGGGTTGTCAGAGTTGATTGCTGAAGCCGAACGCAAAGCGAGCACAGAAGGTGAGTCGAACGATGTGCAATACTGCTATTCTCTGCCAATAGAAGCTTTCCACATTCCCATCCTGCTTCCTGCCCCGCATCTTCTTCCGGGATTGTCCTCCACCCCTCAGCGAAGGCCCCAGCACTCCCCACGATGACACTCATATCAACATCACGGCGTTTGGCCCGGGCGTCACCAACTGGTCACAGAAGCTCAAAGACTGACAAAGCATCCAATAGGCACAGTCGATACTGCACAGCTGACGCGGCGAGCCTCTTGACCGCCAAGGCATCAGGGTATCTCCGTACCAGACCTGCCAACACATCGACTACATCTCCACCAGATCTGAGGCAATTTCACACACGACTGATTGTACAGCCGGATAGACCCGTAAATTGGTACGTTCCTTCCCCACTCTCTTACTTTCGACACCAGCCGAACATTCGGCAGGCCTCACCGCATGTATAACTCGCCACTCGGCCGCCATGCATTGCACCCTACCTTTACTTTGAATCTCTCTCACCTGTCTTACCCCGCTGTCACCGCTCCTTTGCGTCAGGGTCCGCGCTAACAGCTGGCGCGTTTGCATCCGCAGGTGACGGCCATATATCAGACATCCAACCTCCCTGCACCAAGCATCCTCCAACATTGTGCATCACACTCTAACACATTTCTACTGTGCAAGACGTACACCTCTACTGTGAAGACACTGTGCACAATTTTCGGTTCCCCTTCCTATTGTCTGACCTCGTTACAGTCAAGGTACGTAACTCTCCGTCACCTACCATTGGTGAAAGCTGCTAATCACGTGCTGCCTCAGACCGTCTACAAACCTCAAGATGAGCTCCACCGCATACAAGGGTAACCTGACTGTCGGCGGGCCTTCCCTTGACAAGTCCAAGTTGCAGCTTCGGCGACCCACGCCTGACAGCGATGTCTTGGCATCGAGTGATGAGGACCGTGAGCACGTGCGTCCACCTATCCGCCCGGCGCCCGGTAGCTACTCGGGTGGCCGACGACTGTCATCGAGCTGGCTGCATGACATTCAGCCCAATCGGAAGAACTCACTTCCTTCGACGTCGATTGTCGACTCGCAGCCCACTACACCATCCCTTGAACAGCCGCAGCAGTCGCGCCCGGGTGCATCTGCATTCTCCTGGAACACGAACAGCTTTGCAGGCAGTCAGTCTGGAAGCCGACTTCGTGAGGTCGTGCCCTCGCCAACGTCGGCGTTCGCACCTGCCGATAAAGCTCTGCCATCGCCCACCACCCTCGATTCAGACAACGGCATTGGATTCCTCCTCAACCAGCAACTTCCCATCCGCAAGGCTGTCCGTTCGCAATCCTATAGTATAGGACAAGGCGACATCGAGAACAGCCCGGTTGGCAAGTTCTCTGCTCACCTCCGCTCCAGCCTTCGCCATCGACCATCAAAGCCCAGTCTCCTCGGCGAGTCTGGTGTTGGTGCCGGTCTGTCGCAGCTGCGTGAGGACGACGCCGACGAGGTCGAGTCGTCGAACGGCTCTGAGCACGGTGTACGCCTGCCCGCTGGTTACTGGGAGCGTGAACAGAATCAAGCACTGCTGAAGCAGGCCGCTGTTGAGAACGCTCGTGCGCGCAACCGAGCCACGTCCACTGGATCGCCAGTTCAACACGCGCAGAACCGCCGCAAGACGACTGCTGGCCTTCGCAACGTCTCGTACGGCACGGCGGACTACGCCATTGACGAGCTTGACGACTCAGAAGCACCTGCCAACATGAATCACCCCAGCCTAGCCCTCATGCGCCGGTACACCGAGACATGAAGTTGAAATTGTCGACAGTCCAAAGAAGCAACAGCATTGGGCCACCGATAACATCCCCATGCTGGGAGCTGATGCTCTCGGACGTCGCCACTCCTTCGCTCACTATGGCAGCTACAACCCCAGCCTAGCCCAGCCTACTCTCGCCAACACACAAGAGGAGGAGGAGGACGAGCCGCAGGATCCTTCACCCCGCCAGGCCTCTCGCTCTCCCGAGGACTTGTTCGATGCTTCTGCGTACTTCGCAGGCTACGGCCCCGCCTCGCGTGCTATCAATGCGTCCGCCATCTCCGCAGCACATCCTGATCCCGTCGTTCCCAACCCGGCCATGTCCGCTAACCCATACGCCGTCCCTCCTGTCTTCGGTCGACAGGGTCGCCGTCTCTTTGTCGTCACCTTCAAGTGCTCCCGTGCCGACGTCTACTATCTTTACGATAACACTGGGTTGGAGATCCGCCGTGGCGATCTCGTCATTGTTGATGGAGATCGCGGTAGCGACCTCGGCCAAGTCGCCCATGCCGACGTGAGTCTTGAAGACGCGAACAAGTACAAGGCGGAGGCCAATCAAGAACATTTCCGCTGGCTTGTCATGTTCTCGCAGTACTCCGTGGCTGGTACTTCCAACGATTCCGGCATGCTCGGTTGCCTTGCTCGTGCCAATGGCGTCCCAAATGCCATGGCTCGTCCTCAGACCACTGGTATGGGCGCTGCGACAGCGCAAGACACAAAGCCCAAGATGATCAAGCGTCTCGCTCAGCAGCATGAGATCATGGGTCTTCGCGACAAGGAAGGATCAGAGGCGAAAGCTAAGCGTCTCGGTGCCCAGAAGGCTGTGGACCACAAGCTGCCAATGGAGATCCTCGACGCCGAGTATCAAGCGTAAGGCTCGAAGCCCCAATCAGTGCTTTTATCACTAACCATCAACAGTGACTACCACAAGCTCACGTACTACTATTACGCCGAGTCGTACGTCAACTTCAACGAGCTCGTGACCGACCTATTCAAGCAATACAAGGTCCGCATCTGGATGTCAGCTGTAAACCCAGCTTCTGTCATCAACCCAGCGGGCTTCATGCAAGTCCAGCCTCCTTCAGCTATCGGACCTGGAGCGATCCTTCACTCAAACGCTACCCATGCTCCCCTCACTGTCGGACCTGGCTTTGGCAACAGCCAGCATCGTGGTAATGACCAATATGGTACGTCGCTTTCCACCATTTTCATGATGCAACCTAACTAGTCTCAGGTCGCGGCCGTACGCAGCCACCTCAAGGCAACTACGACGATGGCTACAGTGCCTTCTCCTACCAGATTCCCAATTACTCGCAGACAGCTTACAACATGGCACCATGGGCCCAGAATCAACAGCTCAACCAGCAGCTGTATGGCAACAGCTTCTCTATGCAGGGTGGAGGCTATCCGAATGCGACGGCGAGTGGCAGTCCCATGAATTACGGAGCATACTACCCGCCTACTACCTATGCCGCTTCACCTGCGTATGGTGCTTCGGCTGGTGGTCCAGCTTACCGTGGTGGTTACTCGTCTGCGACTTCGTACGGCGGTGCCCAGTCGAACAGCACTGTCGCTGGCCCTTCCAACAGTCAATATGCTGCCCCATCATACAGCAACGCGACTTACACTTCAGCTGCAGGAAATGCCTCCGGCTCTGGCATGTCCGGTGGCAACGGCAACACCGCTTCCTCGAGTGCTTCGTATAGCGCTGGCTACGATCCAGCTCTCGTGGCTGCCATCCAAAAGCTCGGCTTTGGCAAGTGAGCTCTCAAGACTTGAGCCACATGCAAATGCCACGACTGGGACTTGAGATTATCTCTCGCCAACGGTATCAACTCACGACTGCATCCATTATAGATTATCCGATTCTCATTCCGGCATGCTCAACAGTTCTATATCCTTTACGGCTTGACGGCGAATTGTGTTCATGGTCCCTTCGATATCTACCATTCCTTCCAACGGCTTTCGGACCTGCGTGGCAATGGGAGCTGCGACTGGCATCGGTCCCTATGAAGGTGGCATTCCTTCACGGCAATATTTTTTTCGGGGACATTACCCTTCACTTTCCTTGCTTCCCAAGGCGATTATCTTTCTTCCCTGCTTCCCAATGCGATTATCCTTCTTCCCCACTTCCCAGGCTTCCCCACTTCATGCTTCTTATGCGATAACGGATGGTCATATTTCTCCTCATATGCATTATGGACACCGAGAGGTTCGGTCAGATATCTATTGCCCTATGCATCCCCTACGAAAATCAAAAGTCTTTTTGGCATTCCTGTCCGATTAGTATGCAATATGTGTGATGTTTGTAAAGATTTTACACTCGTGCTGTCCGAACCATAAAACCTCCCATCTCCATCCGCGGACAATCCCGCTACGGAGACCGTCAACCCGAGGACTTGATCGCCGAGATCTGGTCCATCGTGCCTTCTGGCTTTGGCCCACCTGCCCTCACCCCACTCTCACCTTGCCCAACGTTGTCCCAAACAACCTGCAACAATGAGCCCCCATCTGCGCGACAACAATCCTCACTTGCTACAATGGCGCGACGTCGTACTCTGTCACCTGCACGGGGCATATACTCGACTCGACGCGGCCAAGCCAAGGAGACTGAACATGAGGAGGAGGTCGAAAGCACGCAAAGTCAGTGAGTTCGGCAGCATACTAGCTAAACAGACATCGTTTGACAGTATGGCAGGCAAATGCTCGCTGTGGGCTCTTTACTCAAGAAGCCAAAGCCCGACGATAAGGAGGTGCAGCAGTTCGGCACAAAAGTGGCAGCTGAGCAAAAGCGACTGAAGGCGCTGCTAGACCAGCGACGACATCAGGTGTGAGTACCACATCTTTTCTTGAAGCCTAATGCAGCACTGACGAGCGACTGACGGGCAGTACGGACCAAGAAATGAGTCGCCGCAACGAGATCGCTAGCAGGGTTATGAACGCTCTCCAAACACCTAATCGGCCTCTACAGGGTTTCACTCCGACCTTGCCTTCAACTACGATCGCCGAAAATGCAGCTTTTGCGCCAGTCGCCGATATCCTCGCAGCATCCGAGTGCCTAATCGCGCAGTACGAGAGGCTTGACGACATGGTCACCAAGATGCAAAGCGATCAAGCAGGCCCGATGACAGACATATGGAATCAGGATCTACAAGAGGCTGAGAAGCAGCTAAAAATGGGAGCTAGGGTGGCACTGCGGAACGTGAAGAGGGTGCTGGGTGCTGTAGTCGAGGACGAGGCCATCGGCACTCAGGACGGCGGTGACGAGGTGGCAGCGAATGACGAAGGAGAGAAGGAGCTGAATTACGAGCTGCAGAAGAGCCTACGCTACGCAGAGCGGGGTGTTAAGAGGATGGTCAAAGGGCTTCCAGTCGATGAGCATCGGTAGGTTCATGGTTCTACGTCTTGTCACGCCAGCTCGTGCTGTAGCGGCGCGACAAGGGGTATCACTCCTAAAGATCACACTGCATTACTTAGCGGAGGCATAGTCAGCGAGCTGGTTCGCTTCGGAAAGCAACGCAGCGTATACAGTTCAGCATCACGAGAGTGGAATCCAACATGCCTGATGTTCCTGAAGTTCGCGATGCAGCGCCGGCCAGCCACTCTTCGCTTCGCATCCCTGCAGGTGGGGCAGTCGCCAAGTGTTTTAGCTTAGTGCCGTCCGCACACCGAGTTGAATATTCGTTCGCGACTCCGACAACCTCATTGCCAACGTCGACAACCACTAACCAACAGTCAAGGTACGCTTCCTCGCCCATTGGAATACTCGAAGTCAGTCACTAATTTGCTACAGATGGGTGCCCTCAAGTGTACGCCTCCGAATACCAGCCAGCGTCCATCCCAGCTAAATTTCTGCAGATGTCGAGGAACTTCAGAAGAAGAAGCAGTCGGACATGATGCGCTTCTTGATGCGCGTTCGCGTACGTACACACGAGGCGGCTATTTGGAGACTATGCTAACAGTTTGACAGTGCTGGGAGGTATGAAACAAACCCTTCGGGACTGCGGTCCCAATTGGTGTACTCGTTGAACATTGCTGAGAGTGCATCGATAGCTTCGCCAACTGAAGGTCATTCACCGCGCCAGCCGCCCCTCGCGCCCGGATAAGGCTCGCCGCCTCGGATACAAGGCCAAGCAGGGCTATGTTATCTACCGCATCCGCGTTCGCCGTGGAGGTCGCAAGAGGCCCGCGCCCAAGTACGTACAAACATGATCGTGAGCAAGGCAATATCGCTAACATCTGATGCTAGGGGTGCTACCTACGGTACGCATTGTACGCCAATGGTTGTGGCATCAGCAAGCTAACAATTGAATAGGCAAGCCCACCAACCAGGGTATCAACCAGCTCAAGTACCAGCGATCCCTCAAGTCCACCGCCGAGGAGCGTGTCGGCCGCCGCTGCGCCAACCTGCGCGTCCTCAACTCGTACTGGATCAACCAGGACTCGACCTACAAGTACTACGAAGTCATCCTCGTCGACCCCCAGCACAAGGCCATCCGCCGCGATCCCCGTATCAACTGGATCGTCAAGCCCGTCCACAAGCACCGCGAGAGCCGTGGTCTTACCTCCACCGGCAAGAAGAGCCGTGGTCTTGGTCGTGGACACAAGTACAACAACACCACTGCGGGCCGAAGGAAGACCTGGAAGAGGCACAACACCCTCTCCCTCTGGCGCTACCGCTAGACGGGTTGAGAGCGTGGTGTGCATGGTGGAGCGTCTGGTCGAAGTCTTTAAGCGAATGGGCTGGCGTGAATGGAAAAGGATGGTCTGGGTTACGTAGCTGTCTCCAGCGTGAAGACGTCTGCAGGCCCTCTCAAAATCAAATCTTCATGGTTCATGATATTCATGACAATCAAATCAGCCCTAGAACTTCCCTCGCACCGCGTGTTGCGATGGGAGACATAAGTCCGCGGAAGTTTAGAATGCAGCAGCTTCAGGCGTGCAGGTTTCATTCTCGTTCGAAGGACCACGACACAGTGCGCTCGATGCGCACATGTACAGGCCCCATGTCACTGTACATTGCTATTGCTGGGGTGACTGACCGGAAACTGCGTGATTGGCAGCGCTGCACATCGACGTCAGTTCATCTTGCAGGTTTGGTTTGAGATGGCTAAAGAGATCTTCCCCCGAGTTTCACGCCGACTCACTTCTGCGCGAGAACTGCAGGGTCCTGTTCTTTGAGCCCGAGTTCGATTTATGGTCGTTTGTTCAGAATCAAAATCCTGCGGCTCGAGCTAGGATTTTGCTAGTAGTCTAAGCGGCTACAAACAAGTGCCCGTCGTTGCCCCACGCGAAACAATCCCAGCCCAAGCGACAACACATGGGCAGCACCTCCACGCCAGCGCAACAAGCGAATACACCTCCAATAGTGGCTCGAGGCAGGCACAAGTTCTTTTGCACCGGTGACGCCATGCGGCTGACGATCTGACGACTGTAGATTTGGCAGCTAGGCAGGACGACATCACTCGTACACAAACGCTTCCATGTTGTTCACGCGCAGAGCTCCTCATCATCTGAGCTACACTGCCTCGCGGCCAAACCAGGCAGTGAAAGGGCAAACTTTGTAGCCGCGCTGCGACGCATCTGCCTGCTGGTCCCCGTTCAAGGCTTGCCGCGTGCAACTCTTCTCCGCTTCACCAACACTCTCCGCGCAACTCAACCGCCGCCATGGTCAAAGCCGATCCGACTCGAAACTACTATGCCGACCTGAAAGTGCCTGCCAACGCGAGCGAGAGCGAAATCCGCAAGGCGTTTCGAGGACTTGCCCTGCAGTACCATCCAGATCGCAACCCGGGTCGCGAAACCGAGTGCGTCTCCAAGTTCCAAGAGATCCAGGCCGCGCACGAGATCCTGTGCGATCAGACACAGCGCGCCAAATACGACGCCGAGAGGAGGAAATACCGCAGCCAGAATATACCCACAAACACGCCAAACACACCAAGGACGCGACCGCCGCCGCCGCCTCGCAATGCGTATACCACCACGACACCAAGCGGGTCCTACTACCGCGCCCCTCCACCGAAACCGCCCCCGCAGCAGCAGGCACGCCCGCCTCCGCCACAACACTATGCTTCGTACGCAAGCGGCGCCGACAGATTCACCAGCAAGAACTTCCGTCCTCCACCAACCGCACAGCGTCCAGATGCAAGGGCACGCGACGCCGAGGCTCGGGCGAATGTGTTCACAGCATGGCAGAAGATGAAGCAGCCGCGAGCTGAAGAGCCGCGCACATACAATCCGGGCGGTCAGGCCAACCAGAACGGGCAGAGCAGCCAGACTGGCCAGAATGGCCAAAGTCAGCAGAACAACCCCAATGGATCACCCTTCGGGCGAACTCAGAGCACAAGAGTGCCGTCGTCAAGGAAAGGATTTAACCCGGGCACGCCAGGAGGAGACGAAGGACAAGCACGGTCGGCTTATAGGAACTACGCTCGACCTGCTCCTACTCCGCCCAATTCCACCACTCCGCCGCACCCTCAGCCGCCTAGAGATACCGAGACAAACGAGGTACCCTATGCGGAAGCGAACCGTATGCGCACACCCTACTACTCCAGTGTAGCAGGCGAGCGAACTTCCATGTTCGAGGGTCTCGGTCGGTCTGCCAGTGTACGAAACTCGCCAACAGGTTCCAATCGACCAAACTCTTCTGCAGATCCAGGACACTTTTCCGATTCTGGGCGAAGGCAGCAACGCAATTCCTACGGGGGCGTACCTAACAAGCCGTTCCCACACATGTATGCGGATTCGAGTGACGAGGAGTCGGAATCAGATGTCTTCAGAGGTACAAGCAAGCATCGGGACCCTCCGCCACGCAAGAATCCACAGCCTCCGCCACCTCCAACTTGGGCCCAGGGCGGCTTTGGAGTCTCGCCACAGAACAAGCAGAGCAATGGCGCCACAGCAAACATGCCGAACAGCTTCAAGAGCAGGAGCGAAGAGAGCATCAACATGAAGTTCTCGCCCTCGGACTGGCATGGTAAATTTGAAGGCAGCGCTGATTACTTTGCGCCTAATGTGCAAAAAGCCTCGAGCGCTCGTGGCCGAGCTTCTCCAACGCGTGGACGCCCACCTCAGCGAAATGCTACCGGCATTCCACAGCCAAGCCAGTCAAACGGCGCTGCTCCGGTCCCTCCTTTCCCGCAGACGCAGACACAATATCCGCCCTACCCAATACCTCCTCCACCGCCCGGTCCCCCACCGAACCTGAACTTCCCGCCTCCCAATGAACAAGGCGTCCCAGTCGCAAAATTCAAGCCGGAAGAGTGGAACAAGCTTTTCAAGGACCCGACTTGGGCCTTGCCAGACAAAAAGGAAACGTCACCACGCCGTGCTTCTGAGGCAACCAAGCGACCAAAGCCCGCTCGCAAGCCTTCGGTGGCGCAGGATAAGAAGCCGAAGACGCGAGACCAATCCAATCCACCTCCGTCGAAGAAGTACCAGGCCACCGCAGACGATGTCACGAACGGCGATACTGACGCTATGGACATCGACTCTGGTACTCCCCCAGCTGCGGACGCGAACAAGAACAAGGCAGGGTCAGGTGCAGTTCCAGCATCAGCTCAGATTCATGCCACCGTGGGTGCAATGCCTAATGGCTCTGCTACCGTGCCATCATCCGCTACTACTGCACATCCCTCTCCTCCGGGGTTGAACGGTGTTGGCACCGCAATGATCAACGAAGAGACTTTCGCGCCTCCGAAGACTGACAACCTCGGCATGAATGGGGTGGGTGACGCGCTACCCTTCGAATCGAAAGCCTCCAACTCGCACCCAACGAAGCCGAACACCGCGCAGAAGTTGAAGTTTCCACACATGCCAGCAGCCCCAGTCATGCCTCATGCATACGATCAGGTGTTTGTCGACATGTACTTCCAAAAATTCGAGCAATATTGCAAAGACTACATGCATGCGACAAAAGCAATGACAGCCCACTTCGTCGCACGAGACGCGGAGCTGGCCTCAGACTTACCAGACCGGTTTGCGCATCATCGAGGCGAGATGAGCAAAAAGATTGGTTTCCCAGGATACTTGGCTAGGATGAAAGAAGATGAGCAGGTGTTGATGACCTGGAACACATATCAAGAGCACCATCTCAAAGCTCTAGCGCAGTGCGAGGAGGTTCGCAATAAGTCTATGAAACTGTACCAGACGCCAGTAGCCTGAGTTTGGCATTCATGCTTGCATTTGCATGTGTGCTGACATGCCACAGGGCTGTTGGATCTGGTGTAAGAAGGGAGGGACATGAAAACAAACACTTGAAAGAATTGGAAACACGGTTCGCGCAGTTGGCCACGAGTACACCCACGAAGTCATCCGCCAACGCAGCTCGCACCGCATCGGCACAGTTGCACAGTCCGCCTCGATTTCGGCTTTCAGGCCTCTTCCGCTCGCAGTCGAGCAATTGGAGATTGACAGCTTCTGATGGCGCTGGCTTGTTGTCTCCCTCAACTCCCAAGCCTCAGCCACTGTTGCTGCGAAAGAAACAAAAGAGACATGTATTGGGATAGCGAGGCGTTGGGCGCAAATACTTCTTGGATACCCACGACGTATTTTGGGCGTTGGTTTTGGGATCATTGCCCTTCGTTGGGCGAGATGCACCTCTCGGAGTACATGTGTAATATACTTAGCCTACAATGAACCAGTCTAGTAAATGTCTCCGCCGTGTTTGACGTGATTTGGCGATGTCGTAGTTTTGTGCGACTTGGCTGTAGACTTGTGGTCGCAGCCATTGTAGAACAGCTTCTGTGCGTGGTGAGTCTGCCATACAAGCCCTCGAGACAAACGAAAGCCCACGTAGCTTTGGACTTGTCTCGCATTCGCCACACAGCTTATCGGGATACAGTTTGGGGTCACACTTCTACCCAGGCGCACAGTCAAACGCTGCGCTTCCTAACTTTCATCACGACATACATGCCATCCCCTATTCTAGAACACGGTGATAGCGTCGTCTCCAGCCTCGCCCTATCGATAGCAGCCGCCTTTGGTGGAACCAAGAATTTAGCGTGCAGACTTGAAATCTAGATCCGTGTAGCACACCCAGATTGCGATGCAGTGCTGCAAGGTACGCAATTTCATGAGCAGATACAGTGCAAGTGGACAGTGAACGATATACTGGCGTGTGGCCCCGGTTCGTCGAAGTCAGCAATACGATCGCAGACAAGGGGGCTATTTTAGGCTTCGAGCAGCGAGCGGATGCGGAAGGGCCAAGCTCATCTTAGCCTAGTGCGGCAACAATGGCAGGGGTGCATGGGTCCAGCCCGCATCATGGCTGGCTGCCCATATGCGCCTTTTGGAGAAACGAAGAAGAGCGTAAAGCCGAGGGCTGAGAGACTTCGTGATGCGGTCGACCATGTCTTCTCTCCTTCAGTCACCAACATCTAAAATCTGCGGCCTCTCGAGGCACATCACACTCATTTCATCTGCGACTCTGTGGAGCTGACGCGCGTTTTTTGTACGGCAACCGAAGAAGCGGCGTGGTCATACAGAAACTTGGGGCCGGTTGCGGACAGACACAATCCCTCGTACCTTGCACTAGCTGCGCGACCTCCACATGTCTGGTTGAGCGAAGGCGGAACGCCGCTTCCCTTCTCATTCTCATCGCGAGAAGCTCACCGCGGGACGACCTTGCGGATACCCTTCGACGTCGACCTCACTGAGGCACCTCCACAAGCGCCGCTATGGCGGTCGAGACGATGCAGCCTATGCCAATGTCACCGCGGCAGTCGCCGGCAGAAATAGGGAGCGCTGCGGTACAATGGGCGTGCACAAGGAGAGGGAGGACGCTGGTCTTGACAATCTTGTTCTGCACAATATTATTAGGACTCGGAGGCGTACGGCATCGCGAGGTGGGTCACAAGCCTTATCATGAAAGACGACTGTGGCATAAAGCACGTGGAAGTCGACAGAAAAGCATCGGCTGTGGATCTTCAACCGCATACTAATATGAAGCTTTAGGCCCTATCCTCACAGTACCACGCTCTATCCTCAAGTTACCAATGGCGACCCTATCTTCCCCACATACCGGCAATAATACATGCGCCGTTCAAGAAGCCCTCAAATACAACGCTACAACTCGAAAATGGCGAGCTCACACACGTACCTCCGCAGCTCAAGAAGTCGACGCCGAACTTCCACCTAGTCATGCCTGCTGGAACAGACTCGGACGGCTTCTGCAAGACTACGCTGTCAGCGATGCTCCTCAACTACCCGCCGCCGACAATACCTAATCTCTATAGAGACTTCAAAAATGACGCACAGTGGGAAAGGGACACCCTAACAAGCATACGGCACTATTTGCACAACACCAAGTTTGTACACGATGACGATCTGATGTTGATCGTGGACGGCGAACACTCATGGTTCCAGCTCCCAAGCGATGTCATAATCAAGCAGTACGCCAGAGTGCTGGAAGCTGCGAATGCCCGGCTGCTGGAGCGATATGGCGTGGACAAGAACGGCTATCAAAAGTTCAACCAGACGATTGTCTTTGGCGCCGAGAAGATGTGCGAGCGCGACGACATGGCTTGCAAGTACGCGCCGCATTCTATACTGCCGGCTGACATGTACGGCCAAACAGAGAACTTCAACATTGCAGATCGGCCAGCAAGATATCTCAACTCGAAAATGCTCATGGGACCTGCGAAAGATCTCAGGGTGTTATACAAGGCGGCGCTGAGAAAATTCGATAAGAAGCACACTCAAAGACAGACGCTGCAGTCAGTATTTGCAACAATCTTTGGAGAGCAGCAGCTGAGAAGAGATGCGGAGGAGAAGGAGAAGCCCGCTGGTTCGAAGATAAAGGACTTGTTCACGGGCAAGTCGTCAAAGTCGAATCTTGACCCCAGACTGAAGGCCGCAAAAATCAATCTTTCGAGCAAGGCGCACTACGAATTCGGTATTGGACTGGACTACGCACACATTCTCTTCCAACCATTTGCATATTGCACTGACGACGAGCTCGTTCCACTGTTACACGACAATTCAACAGATCTTTCCAAATACCAACATCCCAATTCGTGGACTCAGTACCTCACACTACCTCCTGCGCTAAGCAACACTAATCCTCCGTTCTGGCGCCTCGATCTCGCCAAGAGCAATCCTTCGCCCAACGAGAAGCCGGCCTACATTGACAAGTTAGAATACAACAATGAGCTGGACGATCTACCAAAGCGGACGACAGCTTGGAATCACGTCCCTCTCCTACAAAACACATATACTGGTGCTGTTCCAGCTATTGTCCTAAACGACCCTCTAGGTCAAATGCGAATCAACGACCCCGACCATCCTCCTACCGCGAACGTTACGTGGTATAACATGTGGTACTCTCCCTTCAGACGCGCCCTCTTGCGCAACTACTTCCGCACCCGACAATCTCCCATGGGCTACCACAACTCCCTCGTCGGTGGTGATCGTGCCTGGGACGTCCGCGGCGGACGCGGCGGCGTATGGACCGAAGCCGAGCAAGCCTGGCTTCCATGGGGCGAAGTCGATGGCGTATGCGGCACCCTAGCTCAAATAAAAGAAGTCTTCCACGACGGCCAGGGCGTCTGGCTGCACGAGAAAGAAGACAACGCCGAACAAAAGCGCCTTGACGAGGAACAAGAGCTCAGCAAGAAGATCGACGAGGTGCGCAAGAAGGAAGACGAC
>TARA_R110002003_G_scaffold86_1_pt1 | contig 14006 bp, 20 predicted proteins | sample TARA_R110002003 | Tara Oceans TARA_R110002003 (sample SAMEA4396441) | marine metagenome | biome: Westerlies Biome; feature: [SRF] surface water layer (ENVO:00010504); material: water (ENVO:00002006), including particulate matter (ENVO:01000060) such as... | depth 5 m | reverse complement strand
TGAGCGGAACCCCGATCGGAGCGTAACGCCGATCCACACGTTAGTGTTTGCCAACCAGTTCATGCCACACAAATGTATGTAACCATCCGTGGACTCACACGTCAGCCCAGCGACGTGTCTTTACGCGCCTATGTCTCCCCTATGGACGGGAAGCTGCTCATAATACCAATGGCAATGATCGACTAAAAGATTCGGTGAATCGCGCATGTGGCAAGGTGTACAATTGCTGCAGATGCTGTAGCACATCTGAATGCGGTGCAGAGTTCAGCTGTAGCGGTAGTTGGGTGTTCTAAACAGCGTTGGCTCCGATTTATTTGCGGGGTCAACTTGACCACAACCCGCTTATTGTGCTTACGGCCACGATGCTGCTGCGAATTTCCAGTACCACAGCCTCCAATAACCTGACCAAGATCAGGCCCAAATACAACCATATCATCATAAATCATCGTGTGCACAATGTACTTGATGGAAACATGAGTTTCTGACTTTGCTCACGGACATTCTGCTTTGGGAGGAGGTGAGGAATACTTCACATGCCTATGATGATGCTGACGCCAAGTGAATGAAGCTCATCAGCGTAAGACCGTAAGACTAGTGATAGACGCCATAGCTGTCCGGTAGATTGGCACACCCTCCTAGGGTTTCAAGTTGGGCTTGGTGCTGGGAAACGAGTGCTAACGGGCAGAAAGTTAGATATGTAACTAGGGTAGAGGACTTGCGCGGTCATGGCCCGTACGAAAGCGTATGTAAGCAGTATGGACAATCGAGTCCAAGGTCAAAGGCAGTATGGACCAATGCTACTCATCGTTGGCTGACTTTTCGCTTCCGAGGCACCATTAGGAGAGCACAATGAGGCATCGATGGTGAATCACTCGAGTCGTGTATAACCATAGCCATAGAATCACAATACAGTACCACACACTTGGTTGGTGATGCCTTCAACAATGATTTATAGTATAGCAGGATGGCGGAATAGCTCTGTCAGAGTGGTTGGGGTAGCAGCATATAGATATGCTGCATGGTAACATGCAGCGGAAATAGGAATTCTACGAAGATCGTCTCTACATTGCCCCATGTCTTGTCCAAGCCCCGAAGCGCATCAATACTAATGCAAGTACCCTAAATGTTGCTCATCGAATTATTTGCTGCCGCCCTTGGATTGTCCGCTAGTGTTGGCATTGCGGTCGCCAGCGCTTTGGGCACGAGAGGCAAAGCCTGAAGATGACATGTCGCCACCGCCGCGAGCCTTTAGAGCAATGTCAACAATACTGCTTGCAAACATGAAGCCGAAACTAACTTGAGAACTCTGAACTCTCGACGCGTCGCTTTGCGTCATCGACGTGGACTTGCCGCCACCCGTGCTGGAAGTTCCTTTGGAAGACATATCGATAGAACAGATAGAAGTGCTATGCCGAAAGCTTTTTTTTTGCGAATTGATTTGAAGTAGATGGTTGATAACGAGATGAGTTGCTGGAGTGTCTCAAGCAGCACGTATTATCCCCATTATATACGCCAGCCCGATCAACCATATGCACTCTCGGTCTTTCGGCCATTATGCACATCCCATGTCTACGTCATCTCGTTGCACTAACGTTACGTCAGAAGTTACTGTCCTGTAACGCAAAATGCAGTGCTGCGACAATTTCTTGTCTAAAATTTGCAAGAAACCCTGCTCGCAACAATCATGTATGCAACGAACTATACTTTATATCAGTAAAAGTAGCCACAGGTCATCGGATTCCATGATGAGATCGTGTTGTCGTAAAGAACGGAGATTAGTATCGAAGTTTGGCTTCGACCAGCCTTCTGCGGTGTAATATCCTCGGGCCTCAACGCGTTTCCACGAGACGAGTTCGCACAGTCCTAGCCGTTTCAAGCCTTTCTCAACCATCCAATGGGGTGCTCAGAATTCCACAAATCATTGGGGCCCAAGAATTGATGTCATGTTGCTTATCGCGTTTAGTTGCACAGCCGTTATGATGCGCAAAAGGCGGAATGTACGACGGCGACGTTACAGTACATCTGAAGCGGGGTAGCTACCGATCGGTAAGAGTATCGTCAACGGGCGAGCTCAGCTACGGTTCCATTCCAGGCCGCTCGCGTCCATTACGTTTACTGTCTGTCCCATCAGAGCGTTACCCGACTTATTGAAGTCTATGAGGTCAGCAATTTGTGTGGCACTCGCCATCACTGGTTGTGTGACTGAGCAGAACTCGAGTTTTGGGACCAGCCGTGGCCGATCAGCTCATGCCGCGCCGAACACCATGGTGAGCATAGAGTCACACACGATAGCTCTGGGTTGCTTAAAACATGATGGCCAGCTGAGCAGCAACAGCAAAGCTCCAGTCACTTCTGTGGGTCGTGATCTATATTTTCTCAAGGTATGTAGACCTTGTGAGCCTGCTGGAGCAAGTTGACGCTGCGATAGGCAGACACCAGCCAGTTCACAGCTGATCCACAAAGCCTTTTTGATAGGCTTGATGCTGTGGATGATAGAATTAGCATCAGTACAGGGTTTCCCGACGAGTTCTTAGGCAGTGCCAAGTCCAAAGTGCTCAAAGACTTCTATCTCATTGGACTGTGGTCGTACTGCGAAGGACAGAAGACTGGGGGCGTGGAGGGGATTACCTACTGCTCGTCTCCCAAGTTCCAATTCTGGTTTGATCCTACGAACGTGTGGGGCCTCCGAAACACAATACTGAAGAACGGGCTTGGGGAGAAGCTGCACGGAAGACTACATAGGTACAGCAAGGTCATGGGTTGGATGAATTGTGCATTTGTTTTCGCAGTTGTACTGATTGCGGCCGAACTGGTGTGGTGCCTTCTATGCTTTTCGCGGACAGGAAGCTTGGTCGTTTGGATATTGTGCATTGTGCGTGTTCCGCGCCACTTTAGATTGTGCCTGCTCGTACTGACCAGTTCTAGGCCTCGCCGGTCTTCGCTGTCGCAGCTGCCACAACCGCGACTGCGGCGTATGTTGTGCTCGAAGGTGTATTCCACACGGTGCTCGGGCCATACAAGATCGATACTTCCGTGGGTAAAGAAATGCTTGTGACTCTCTGGTTTGGTGTCGCTGCCGGGGTCGTCTCCGGCCCGTTATGGCTGCTCAGTGGATGCTGCTGAGCCTACGATGTCTTCCGATTTGGTGAAGCAGCCCTGAAATTGCTTAAAGTGCTTCGTTTCCATTTGAAAACGTGTTGAGAACAAATTGGAGGGACCAAACCCCATAGCATTAGTGCCAAGGTGGTAACGGAGGGATCTTGCTCTGAGTCGAAGCGAAGCGAGTAGGGCCCGGAGCGGAACAGTACAAAAACACAGGAGAGGTGTCGTTGATTCGGATGGAATAGCTTGGCATCTATGAAGGTCAGCAACCAGGGTGATGAATCACGCGAATATACATGCATCATCGACTATTTTGTCCACGGGGTGGAAGCCCGAGAAGAATCCACGCTTGTTGGACCCTGTCAACTCGTATGGAACGCATGGCAGACCATATTCCGCGCGGACGATACTATGTTTGGCGGGATAGAAACGAAACTCCACAATCTGCGAAAATCAGCAGGGATTCGGTTTACCGTTACATGACACTTACGTCGCCAATGCCCGCCGGGATAACATCAGGCTGGAACTTGTGGTCTGCTAGTCCAACTTGGGTGGTATGTGTCTGTGTTGGAGCTGAGCTAAGGGAGGTTGACGGACTTGTAAGTGTCACCGAAGAATCCGCGACGCAAAGGACCGAGAGGCATAGGGCTGTAAGTAAGGAGCGTAGCAGCGACCATGTTTGGCACCTGGAGGCAGGTAGTGTCGAGTAGGGCATGATCTGAGTCGAAGCACTTCTTCGTTAGATGCTCGGAACGCTGCGCTTTGAGCGAGCGGGAGGAGCTCGACAGACTTATAGCATTCGTGCCAGTGGCAATGAGCAAGAGAAGTATCCGAAACAAACAGATCTTTACGTGTGCAGACTAGTGTTCTTTTGCCCGCTGGAACATGTTTTCCTGTCATCCTCTGACAGCAGCGTAACCTCCATGTCGGATATCACAAAGTTATGTCAGTGAGAATCATCGGTACATCCATTCCCGGTTTTTAATCTCATGGACAGCCGAGAAACGTAAGGATGGTCTCGTGTTGTAGCGATGTCTTCCACATGTTATGTGCAGTCTGTTTGATGAGACTATTTGGCGCTGACGAGTTTCTCAAGCGCGGAAGAAGGTAGAATAGATACGACGTCTTTTAGGACTTGACTATGCAACGGGGCGGAAGCACGAGAGTAGATGGTACCCTCACGATGCGACTTCCCAATAAAGACTCCAATACAAGGATCGTCACCAGTGGTCATCTTTCGTATTTTCCATTGCAATTCTGCCGGCCCAGTCGGTTGCACAGTGAAGTAGAGATACACAAGTGTTTTTTGATGCTCAAGCGCTGCCGAACCAAATTAGATTGATGATACACAACGAGACAAAACTTACTCGACGAGATCTCGCTCAATTCTGTGCCTTCTTCCAGACCCAACGAGTCTCGCAACGCGCCAAGTTCTCCACCAATGTCGTTTGTCATTTCTCTTTCTGGCTTGCGGACAAGTTCCACCGCCATACTTCGCGTGAGTGGAGGCATAGCATTAATGACGCTACGTTATATGGCAGAAGGTGGGCAGTGAAAGTGTTTTGGCCAGTCATAATATGATAGTCGATCTTTCCATGTCACAGGCGTTACACTAGGTGTGAGTCATAACTGCTCAGACGACATTCCGACCAAACCACAACTCATTTTTGAGCAGTAGTCACGCTCTCAAGGCGAAATGTTCCAGTTACTGTTCAGTTCGATCCCCTTTGCTTCATCGGGGTGACTGTTACAGTCTTACAGATCTTCCAAACACGCGCCAGCCTCGCCAATTCGACTGCTCCTGTCCGTCGAAGAGGTGCCTGATTCGTTGGTCGAGCTTACATGGCATCACAACAAATGACACTGATTTGCTTTCTTGTACTTGGCAGATATGTTCATTTCCTTGGGCGCATCCTAATGTACATCGAGGATCCGGTTTATTCAGAGTACAGGTGAATGTTAGAGACTTTCCATCTCTGGCGAATGCATTAAAAGTTTGCGTACTGTCGTCAAATCTCCTAGCATACTATAGAGGCCTGCAACTTCCTGCCTCACCTGACTTCCACCCCGATCGTACCCGAAGAGCTTGCTTCGGTAATCGACAGAAATGCGAGAGACATCGAGTGGTAGATGAAAGGAGAAGTGCACTTGCAATGAACACCCTGTGGTCGACGCTAACCCAAGAAGGGCAAGGAGGCCGAGCCCGTGGAAGCAACATTCGCTCCCTTTCGCTCTCTTGGATGATGCTCGGCGCCGGCTTCACAATGTTCTCCCATGCTGCCCACTTGCGCCAATGCGGCCTCGCTATCGACGAGAACGGGCTTCTACCGGACCTTAGTTGGGCGTGTGTACCTGGAAATTATGCGAACCATGGCAGCTGCTAAACCATAGTCGGCAATAGAAGCTGGTTCGAGGTGGTCCTACCAATGCTGTTACATGCTCTAAATGCTCCGTAATACTCCAACAGAGAATGCACATAGACGTAATGAGTGCGAGAAAATGGCGCCTAAGATATAAGCGTAGATCGAGGCCGTTAAATACTAGGATGCTGCTGGCCGATCACAGAGCCACATCAGAGTCCTTAAACTCTTGTCCTTCTCTCCGTTCTCGTCGCCTCCTCTGTTGCAGCTTGCACACCTGTTGCAGCCCTCCCCATGGGAGACCGGCGGCAGTCCTCAACGTGCGACGGCAGATGCTGAGACGTGCGGGGTGGGTCAGCAACGGTTGTCAAATTGCGATTGGGCGTCATGCACTGCTCGAAACAGCAGCTTCGAGATTTCCTCTTTCTCGACATTGGCGCGACATGCGCGGGTCTTGCACAGAGCAGTCCGCTGAAATCGATAGATGCCCTATGGACTGGGTGACGTGAAGTCGGGTTGGGCTCCATGTGCGGTGTGAGAATGGCGTCTCTAACGGTGTGGAGGCGATCCGCTGGGGCGGGTGTAGACAACTCAAGCTCCGCGACCGTCTTCCACGCGCACCTCCGGATGCGCAGCTGTGGCGGCCACTAATATGTTTTGCCATTGTGCTTCTCGTGTCGTCAACCACGCCGCTATCCTGGCTGCAGGTTGTAGCCGATTCAGCGGCACCGAACTACCGGTGTGCAACAGCAGCCGTGACTGTTGGATGCGCCATTGTGCTCGACCAAGAATATATGGGCATGCTGCGCGGGGCAGCTGGGTGCGCGGAGGATGGAGTGCGACACGTTGTTGTGGCCGAGGCCATGCGAATGAGATGCTGAGAGTGATTTCGCCGTGTGGGCTGGCGACGACTCCCTTGGCGGGCAAGACCTTGATCGTGCTGCTGATGGAAGGTAGGCGGATCGGTCATGGCACAGGGCATTAACCATGTATACAGCCAGTCAAGTGAACATTCAGCTTCTGTGCGGCATGACGTAGAAGGATACCAGCTTGCGCTAGACCAAGGCGAGGCAATTTGTTAGCCGTCTCACCCCGCACGAAGCCAGCTGGCCCAACTAGACATTCTCATCCTGGTCCCATTGCAACGTACCCATCAAGAATAATATCGTCACCTCGCTGAGGTTGCTACGCGTGTAAAGTTGCTAACTTACTTAGGAAGGTTGTTGTAGCTATGGAATTACACAATCTTGGAAGTCCATGGGAATTTGGTATGACAGTAAGCCTCAGGTTGCGCTAGAAGTCCACGCTGATGACACTGTCAGCGTCGTCTAGGATTAGCGTAAGCGAACGGAGCCAGCACGGACTACTGTTGGACAAGAGATACTACAGTACAATCAAAGAGGGAGTTCTGATGGCTGCGATGATTGTCTGGTACTGTATGATACGACGATGGAAATGAGCAATTGGTAGTGTCGATTGGACGTTCACTAAACCCATTTTACTCTCGTATTTGTGTACGCAAATTTCGCGTCTGCCGCAGTGCGCGCCACCCCCCACCCAATTCTTCTCTGCGGGGTCTAGAACATCTAAGCTCCCCTGTGCTTTGCTTCTCAAAATCCCCTCCCAAAATCCCCTCTCAAATCCCCTCCCGGATTTCCCGTCCCAGACTGTTCACAAAAGGATGGCACAACCACCATCCGATAAGAATGGAGATGTCGAGAAATATACGTCTCTTTTTCGGAAGCAACTCCAGAATGTTGAGTTGCCCAGCAAACGAGCGCGCCTCTCCCATACTGAATGGGCCGATGCGCGAGACAAGCGTGACAAAATTGCGCACTTGTTTTTGAACTGTGGTTTTGCTGTCTGGTTTGCATATTCCCGTACGAAGCGCAATTGCAAAGGCGGTAAACATTACATCGGCCAGAGTGCCGATCTTGCTGCGTTCTCCGAGTTTCAAAAGTTATCCGAATCAGACCAAAAGAAAGTCGCAAAAGCGCTATCGAAGATTCTGGTTCCGACTGTTGAGATGAACGCATGGAAACAGCTCGCAGAAGCGGTACATTGAGATCGAGCGGGACAATGGTGAAGAGCGCCTCGTCATCAACAGTGTCATAAAGCGGGTGCCTTGCGTCGCTAGTGGGGCAACAACTTGTTGGAAAGTTTATCAAGAAGAAGATCCTGGCACGCCACTCGTTGTCAAGAATCCATCGCAATATCCGGAACGCGAAGAGAAAGGCGAGTTGCTGCGCGAGGCGACCGAGATGCCGATGAGGAACGTTGCGAGGTACCGGGAGACCATTTATGAAGTGAGCTCCCAAATCAGTCTGCTTACCGCATTCGAGTGATGTATCGAAGGATACGAGTCTTTGCACACATGAGGGGGCATGCTTCAAAGCGAGATCTCACCGAACAATCTCATGGTGGACGAAAATGAAAACTCCTCCTGGCGCGCGTTCCTGATCGACTTCGGCCTTGCAACCAAAGAACAGCGGGAGGTGTCTTCAGGAGCGCGTGAGAAGACTGGTACTCGAGCATTCATTCATGGCAATTGGGGTGCTTCTCGATGAAGAGAACCATTCGTTCATGCATGTTCTCGAGTTATTCTTCTGGGTTCCCTTCTGGATATTCATTTATTATGATGGACCGACCAAAGATATCGGGGCGACGGAATTTGAGAAGTGGAATTACCTGAACATGGAGGAGTTGGCTAAATAGAAGTCAGGGCTTGGTAGCAGGGAAACACGTTTCCTTGAACGGATTACGAAGCCCTTCACGCCACACTATCAGCCGTTGATTCCAAATCTGAGTAGACTGCTACGGGCAGTGTTCCCGATGGTTCAACCGTGAGCGAACGAAGACAAGGACTTGTATTCTCGAATGAAGGAGATTCTTCGGGTGGCGAACGAATCTAGAAGGCTCAGAGCAATCACTACAGCAAGAGGCAAGTGTCGTAAGTGTATTAGTATGATCCCGCTGGCTATTGATCTCCAACAAAAATTTTGGGTGTTCGTGGCTGCTACCAAAAGCGACAGTGTCAACACTTAAACCGTACAGAGTAAGCATTAACTCTTTGATCCCTCTTGTTCCCGTCCAATGCATCAATCTATCCGCTTTGAATCTTCTGTTTCTTTGTGTGCGCATCGAAATCGAATGGTGGCGGAAGGCTTATGGATGCATGGGTCGCGACCGCGTGTTCCAAGTTGGGACTTGAGTTACGTCGTTGATTGCTTTTCTGACTGCGGTTCAGCATGTGAATGCGATCGACCTGACGCTCGTTCGGACAGCTCATGTAATTACAGAGTGTCAAAGATTTGTTTCCCTTAGGATCCTCTGTTCCTTCGTATCTTTTGGATGCCATAGGAAAAGGTACAATTTCTAGGCCCCTAATGAATCAATTGTAGAGAAAAGTGTATGTTTCCAGAGCATCCTATGGAGAACTGTTAACTACAGCGATGAGTAGTTTGATCAGCCAAGACAATGGCAACTCACAATAGAATGGTATATAGTTGTTCAGACGCATAAACGCCGATCTCACAGGAACGAGAAAGCTTTGTATAGCAGGGAGTTTGTACCCCTCGCAGATGTGAATTTAAGTTACGTCATTATGATAAAGGAGTTACGCCGCGGGCAGGAGCCGCAGAGAATGATGATGACACATCACCGTACATTACCATGTGAATAAGGTCATCGCCGAGAACACCGATAAATGTTGCTGTGCTGCTCTCTGTTCGCAGGAAGACGCCGCCGTCACCATGATCGATTGAGTGAAGCTACTGCCCGTATTCCCGTCTGCCTCCCTTGTTCCGTCGCTGGCCACGCCAGCGTAATTTCTGGTTGGCCCTCGGCCACGCGCTAGAGCCGACAATTTACCTCAAGCCGGCCGGCCCCACGTTCCAAGCGATGTGCCCCGGTAACGAACTTTGACCTACTTTCAACTATGTTTTCCTGGACGACCCTCCCCCTGTGACTTGCTCAAAGATCACCTTACTGTAGCATGCCAGAATGCGAATTGTCGATGTCTTCTCTGCAACCTGCGACAGTGACGCAACCGTCCAGGGAACGCTGCGACGTGTCGCTCAGAATATACTCGCATCCTTCTCTACAGGCGGGGAGAAGACGTCCAGATCACAGAAGAGGTGGTGAAGGCGGCTGCAGGGAACTACAGCAACGGCGAGGCCGTGATGGCGCTCCTTTTCGACTGGCGGGGAGAAGACGTCCCGATCACAGAAGAGGTGGTGAAGGCGGCTGCGGGGAACGAGGGCAATGGTAAGGAAGTGAAGCCTCGCACGACCGTACACATGGTCATTGCACAGCATCATCGACACGTTTCTAGTGCGCTGACTAGGGCCGCCTTTTGTGGCATTAGGAAGCTTCGAGCGGGGAATGCGAAGTGGTTTATCAGCAGAATTTGGTTGGATGTGTTGTACCTGTTGGGGAGTTGGCGCGCGGGATACTGCGTGACGTACAGGGAGTTGAGGATTGGGGAGTGGGAGGAGCATTTGAGGAAATTAGAGAGGATTAGAAAGGCGGCGGAAGGAAATCATCGAGGGTTGATGGGAGAAGTGGGGAAGCATGCGCCTATTTTGCGAAGTTGTTGTTGTTGTTGTTGTTGTTGTCTGGCTGGCTGCGTGTTGAGTAGGCCAGGCGACTACCATTCGTCCTCTGTTTGAGTGACGGTGAATGATTCTGCTCTTCAGTAACGCAGCGATGCAATTAGATCATAGAGCAATTTTCGCAAAGGACTCACACACGTGGCTTTACGCGCTAGCTTTCGATCTACCAACCGGTGGAGGTCCATGGATGTCTTCGTGCAATATCCTCTCGCCAAGATTCATTGAGCTAGTGAGGTAAGGGGCGCGGAGGCAAGCGCTTCGGTGCTAGCGAAAAAGCCAGGTGGCAGGGGTATACCCACGACACTAGCGTTCTGATGTGCGGGGTTGGATCGCCTTTATTTACTACTTAATTCGCCTCTGCCTAGGCTGCCATCCCAAAGGCCAAATACGCCCACTAATACACGCCGCTACACGCCTTCGTACCCAATCGACTTTACATCTCAACTCTTCCTACCGCTATGACGACCATTACGAAATTCCTCAACGACCTCTACAGGTATCCTGAAGATAGGACCGTGCAACCGGAAGAGGATGTAGAGCAGTTCCTGACGCATTGGGGATTCACGATTTATAGAACATACTACGGTCCTGATGAACAGTGGTCTAAGCTACTCAAGAAAATCACCGACGGTGTGGAAGAAGGTCTCACCGAACTAGATGAGGCGGACGAAAAGCCTGAAGCTGCCGCGAAAGCACGGGATCAGTTCCGGCTCGATGCGCGTTCAGATCCTACAACCTTGAAGAATTTGACGCTAGAAGACGTCCGGCAACTTTACTTGGATGGAAGTGGGGGCCAGCCCATGAACACGGACAACCGTCCATGGTGCCTCTTCCTCTTGGCCGATGCCCAGGTGCTACAAGATCCTGATTTCCGTCTATTGAAGGCCGCAGCAGCGGACTACGACCCTGTGGCTGCCGTGTCCAAGAATACGTGGTCTGGTCCGCAGCGTTACTTTGGATGGATAACTATGCAGCCAACAGCTGTTTTGGACTTGTACAATGAGTTGGGCATGTTTCTATTCAAGCAGATTGTTAATCTTACATCTGGCGGACCGGGAGCATTCTGGGACCCAATGGATGATTACTACTTTTTGCGTCTTGGTCTGAGACGAGTAGAAGACATATATCAGATGTCAAAGTCCATTCGAAAACCCAGACACAACATTCATTATTGCCAACTATCTTTCGTTCGTTGTGTTTTCTTCGTGAGATGGAAATGCATTTATATGGTGACAGCTAAAATAGCACATCCTCAACTCTTAATAACTAGTCTGATGTGATCATTTCCATGAGGATGTATCAATCTTCAATGTCTTCAGCTGAGTGTCCAAGCTTGTCAGAGCATCAAGAATGCCCTGCGCTCCAGCATTCTCACTATCTGTCCATGTTTCGCGAAGTGCATCGATAGCTTCCCGGCAAAAATCCCTGGCCTTTGTAATGAGAAATTTGCTGTAGAAATCCTTTACCCATTCGGACCAGAAATCGCCAATTGTCGTCTTATCATCGGGATGGGCCGCATTGTAGACTGACTGTGAAAGCTTCCATTGCGCCCCAACATTATTGACGATCGTGGTCAGAAACCCATTTACGTCTGGTTTGCTCGTGTAACTCAAATAACGGATCGTTGCGATGGTCGCCCTGATCTTTCCAAGTGTGTACTGCGCGTCTTCAAATTTGCCGCTCTCGGTGCGTGTTTTGGTATTTTTCTTGGACATTGGCCGGTTCCCTAGCATGAGCTATCACAAGCGTCAACATGTTAGCTTCCATGCCATAAGAATCGCAGGATCAGGAGTGAAGGACTGTGACTCCTCACCTTTGTCTTCACTTGGTGGATCTGCTTGACCAAAGCTACGAAGGAGGCGTCATTGAATTGGCTTCCAAGACACTCCATGACGCGTCCATACACGTATCTCAAATCCGGGTCATTGGCTTCAGTTGCGCCTCCAGGCAGTGGCGATGCGCCCAAATGTATCGGTTCAGTCCGGGCGGTTTCAAAATACGACATTGCTACTGCGCCTGTCCTGGCGGTAGCGCCACTTCGGAGTCTGTCATTCGCGGTAAGCATCTGAGCACGTCTCTTAATTGTCAAAACACTCACTGTCCCATTGCGGCGTCTCGCATGAATTGACCAATGAGTCGGCCATCCATTATGTGTTCCACTGAAAACACCATAAGTGAGTAAACGAAGCAGTGCGTATACTGCCGGTCTTACTCTCAAATTCTCTACCGACTGGCGGTGGCTCTGGATTTTCTGGCAGGACGTAATGCGATACGCGTGGGTTGCCACAGTCATCAACATCATCGTAGTCGATGACCTCATCTTTAATATAATGATCCTCGTCCAGGTGACTAAGGTCATTATACTAGGGCCCGTAAGTCAACCATAAGGCGGTACTTTAGGCAGCTAACGAGGCTGCCGCACGCTGTAAATTACGTAGAAGAAAGTGTGTACAGGCTAAGAAGACCCTTACGGCTAAGGAGGGCGTGCGCTTAACTACTCTTAAGAAGTTTGCAGCGCGTACTAATAGGAAGAAGGCGAAGAAAAGCGCGCGCGCTAGAAGCAGTAAGCTAACTCAAAGGCGCTATAGACGCTGCGGTAGAGCTAGGCACAACTTACGCACATGTAAACAAGTAGAAGAAATAGTCTTTGATTAGTATACTCTACTGTGCAGTATTGTACAGGACGTTAAGGTACGTTTTCTACTGTTCGCGATAGTAGATTTTAGTGGGGGCTTAGCAAGGTAGGCAACTCGCCCGTGTAGGCAACTCGCCCGTGAGGTACGTTACTTACACTCACTCTATAAGCATAAGAAGGTTTAGCTATAGTCCTAGAGGCCTTAAATAGCTATCTCTGCTAGCTACGATATACGTATATCCTTTCTCTTTTCTTTAAACATTAAACTTTTGCTAGCCTAAAGATATTTCGTGTGTAATAGCGATAGTGTAATATAGTTCGTGTAGAAACATTAAGGTTAGCGTTATCTACTTACGCAAATTGATTATACATGAATTATCCTAGCTAATTACTCTTAAGCGCTCATCCTTGTCTACAGCTACAACTGCGGCATAATACTAGACTACTAACACTTCTACTACTGCCCTCCCCCTCTTATATACACGAACTTGTATCTTCTACATATCTAGCATCTCACTTAACACTCGTTTCCTCTTTCTAGCTCCAAGACCTACCTGGAAACCAAGGAACGTATGCCACTCTCGACTTACGAGCCGATACTGGAGTCTTTTAGCTTGTATATGTCCAGGCGCCTCTTCCATCGCTCTACCATAGGCAGCTCCGGCGAAGAGAGACTCATGCGCTGCTTGCTGGTCTGTGATTCCTCCTTCTACTAGTCCGTAGTCACGCTTGAAGCCTCCACTTTTGAGATGCTGCCGCGAGATGGCAATAGCTACATGGCGATAAGTCCGGATATTGAGATTCGGTATCCCTAAATAAATAGAGGCTTCCCGCTGAAGCACCTTAGTCAGGCGCTCACTATCCCACCCTCCCTCTTTTTTGGCCAGAGGTAAGGGGACGGTGGTTTTCTTCGTATGTACACTAGCACATCGAGTTTGTCTCGAAACGGCAGAACAAGCCAGAGGTAGTAGACGAGCAGTTCGCTGACCTCTTTGGGTAGATATCGGTGGATGATTTTCAACGTGTGAGCACGGACCAATACGACCTATGCGAACCAATCAAAGCTAAAAGAATTGGGGGCAGGGCTGGGTGCATTTGGCCATGTATCTCTAGAGCCCTGGGATAGAGCCCTGGGATAGGGCCATAGTTAGTGTTGTTAGCGACGTCTATGAGATAAGAGCCAGACCCAAAGCAGGCTGTGACGCCGCCGCAAGATTGCTTCTACTAGCAGTACTCTAGCCGTAGTATGGCCAATGTTCCATTCGCGACTCAGTACTCTACTCTACCAAGCTTGGT
>TARA_R110002003_G_scaffold184_5_pt1 | contig 14009 bp, 13 predicted proteins | sample TARA_R110002003 | Tara Oceans TARA_R110002003 (sample SAMEA4396441) | marine metagenome | biome: Westerlies Biome; feature: [SRF] surface water layer (ENVO:00010504); material: water (ENVO:00002006), including particulate matter (ENVO:01000060) such as... | depth 5 m | reverse complement strand
CAGACCCCAGACTGTTCTCAAAGGTAGTATCAGGACCGCGAAATCGGTTATAATGTTCGGCACGCTGGAACTGTTCGCGTAGGCTTGCACATTGAAGCACTTGCCTCCGGCAATCATCTTGTCCCAGTTGAATGCAAATGGTGTGCATTGGAACATGGCCGTGACCGTATATGCAAGCCATGTTGCCGAAATCAGGATGACAAGCACCTTCGCGGCGATGCGCTCGTACTTGTTTGTCAAAATGTGCAAGTACACGAGGACAACAAGGAGCTTAGGAAATGCGACGGCTGCGGGATGCACAACTTCAAGGACCATGATCCCCTTGAAGTGTTCGGTTATGCGGGCGGGGTCGGTGGTGACGATGTAAGCCATATGCCTACCAGTGTCTGCCTTCTTGACCATCACTATATACACTTTAGCAATGGTGGCAAGCCTTGGAGTTGGGCAACTTACTGATGCCGGTAACACACAGTCCAATCTCGGCAATCAAGGCGAAAGGGATGAGGACATCCTGGATACTGAACGATGTACTCGTTAAGTAGCGAGCGTAGTACCTAAGACCCACGAACACGGTACACAAGATAATCATTAAGGAGGCAGTAGCGAGAAGTGAAGGACCTCTGTCCTCAGCCAGGAAGGAAGGCAGGTCTATTGAGGTCGGCATCATGAACTGCGCAAAGGGCTACCAGAGCCATCAAGAAACGAACGACAGAAAGAGAAAAGTGAGCGAATGCTATTCTGCGCGAAAAGGCATGTTGGGTGGGGCCACGATGAAATACTGGTATCAGCCTTGCGGGAGGATCTGACACAAATGTGCATACCGAGGAAGGCGATCGTACAGGCCAGTAGACCAAGAGCGCCTGTGCCGCATCTGCAGCGGAAAATCGAATGCGTCCAGAAGGTGGAACGCATCGATGCACAACTAGGACTATCCCGGACAAGCTATTGCGGAGTTGGCGAATCCAGTAGACGATTATGCACTTTATGGTCGCCCTATGCGTGTGACTCGTATGCACATCCAGAGCACTGGGACTTCTTCTAGCAATGATGCCTGCGATATAAGTAAACTGCTAAGTAGCATTGCTGCTGGCTGCTTGTGAGCATCGCTTGACATGTATTCCCGGTTGCCACCATAATGTTGATGCCTCAGGGCAAGGTCCTGGATAATTTGAATGTATCCGAACAACGTTTGACAATATGTTCGATGGCTTGGAGTGGTAGAAAACAGACCATGGCGAGTGTCGTCTAGTTCATTGCGACGGACTCACATCGCCTGTATCATCTTGGTCGAGGATCCGTTGGGCTATACGCTGAAGGGGCAGCCTGCCTTTAGTACGAGGTATTCTTCAGACAGCTTGAGGGCGTCTTTGGCGATGGATGGGCTCCTCGACTCGAAACAGAGATTCCTGCATGAACGTGTGCCGGAAACCACGTTCGCTTGCAACGGCTCTTGGAGGCGTATGTAGGCGAGCACAATGGTACTTCTCCTTGGTACTTCCGTACGCGGGCCGTGATGAGTTTGTAGTTTGCGCCCAATGGCTCTGCAACACTCAAAGCTGAATGATAAAGTTTCTTTCCTCAATATGACCACAGGCCTTGAAAGCCGGCGCATTGCAGAGTCAGATCCTGCGATAGCACTAGGAAGATCCTGCAAAGTAGGGTTGTCTGCATCGTTTCGTGGGTAAATGGACGCGCATGGAGGTCGAAGATGCTGAGACAGACGAAGTCGGAAGTCATCACCAGAAGGCAAGTCACGACCGTGCACACTCTAAAGGACTACTGGTGCAGCTGCACCCGCGGAAGAATGGCACGCTCACACAGCTCTCAATGCATCTCGAACAACCCGCATCACGCTCCAATGATCCCCCAGCCATCGCCTCGCACATTGACGCCATCCGGATGGCGGCAGTAACACCGTCCACTCCCTTCGCACGCACAACAGGTACATTTTCCATTGGACCGGAGGAACACCCAGCAACCTCCAGCCCCCTCCAATGGAGCCCAACCAATACCTCACCACCATATCTTATATCTCCGACACAAATCACAACGCCTTTCTTGGTTTCTCCTAGCGTGTCGTTCAGCTTGGCCAGTCTTCGACGTTCACTGGTGCCAAGGCCAATCAGCAACGGCCCCGCGAATTTCGCTTCTCAGCCACCGGACCCTGGCCCTCCTGCACCATGACACCCAACAGTCGTCTTGAGGCGCAAGACTGCCAACGTACTCCGTAATATCGCTGCAACTGCAGAGACATGGTGTCTGTGGCGTGCGTGCATCCGAGCATATAGAAGCGATTTGTCTCGGTCGTCTTGCTCCTTTGGCTCTGGCTTTCCGTGGGCCAGCTAGCACCTCACTGTGAGCACCTGGCCGCAAGACGGAGTGTGCACTGTGATGTTGTGCAATGGCGGATGAAAGGGGACGAACAGATATATGTGGACGCCAGTCTTCTTGTGCTGATCAGGGTCTGGACCTTTGTACTTCCCACGGTCTCTGGTTGTTTGCTGTTGCACTGCGACACTAAGCCATCGCACAACAAACTTGGTCGATGATACCAGGCCTGGGACTTTCCATAACACCCGGACACAACCACTGGGACGCCTTTGAGAAAACACATTCATCCACCGATCTTACTTCAAGCTGGAAGGTCGGCCCTGGCACTGCCCATCATCAGGCGTACGCAGCTGATGCTTCACCGTCACGAGGACTCGTCAGACCTGAGATAAGCTCGCCACGATTCGCAGCAACCTTATCACCACGACAGTCAGAATACTCACATGAAATTTATCGCCTAAAAGGTCTCAGCAACATCTCCTCGCCATAAGGTTCCTACGTCGTCACAACTGTCCATCAGCTCATTTACCACACGACACAATCTGGTACTCTACCAAGACAGCAATCAAGACCAAGACATCCACCGCATAGAAAAAACGATCGTCACCATGTTTCTCGCCCTCCTCCTTTGGACCCTCTCCTTCCTCCCCTTCCTGGCCGCCATACCAACCACTCCCCTTCAAAAGCGCTGCACAAACGCCCTGCAAAACCCGTCCTTCGAAGCCGGCGAATCACCCTGGCTCGCCATGGCCTTTGGCTCGTGGGCCCAACGCGGTGTCTACACCTCTGCCAACGGCGGTGCCGAGGGCCGCAACTTCTATTTCGGGCAGTCAAACGCCACTATTGCGGACGCTACTTTGACCTTGTCGCAGTCCGGACTCGCGATTCCCGCAGGCACCACAGTCGACTGTAGCACATGGGTGGCTAGCAATCGACCGGGAAACATGGGAAGTACGCGCGTGGAAGTGTTTCTAGACGAGCAGACGTGTGGGAGTGCGGTGTATTTGGGCACGACGGGGTGGACGAAGGTTGGTGGGAAAATCAAGGTGAGCGGAGAGAGCCATACGCTTGCGATTGTGGTTGTGAGTGATGAATCAGGGCCGGAGGGCGGGTTGATCTGGATTGATGACGCGGTTGTCGGGATTGGGTGTTGAGCGTGCGGATTCGCCAAAGTAATTGGCGTTCTCACACGAGCAAGGAGTAATGGCCTTGGAAGGGATAGACAAAAAGATTAGAATAATTTCATGTATATCATTTAAGTCCTATGCTGATCATACAAAATCGTAAAGCAAGCATCATCACAATCCAAACCCATGTATGCAGAAACGCTAAAAAAATGTAAATGCAATCCCATACTCTCTCGTCTCAACCTCACACCTTACGACGGCCCTTCAAACAACCTCGCCTTCTGCGCCATGTCATGCCTCACAACCGTCCTCGTCTTATTCTTCCCCGCCGCACTAACCATACTCGGTGTGATCCCCCTCACCGGCAACGCTGCCACACTGCCTGTGCCATACTTGACCTCATCAAACAGACCATCGTATTGACCCTGCGTAACCGAGTCTTTTCGCGAGGTGTGCGGCTTCACCGGTTTCACGGTGCTAGCATCGCTCGGTTCCGAGACTACAGATGGCCGGTGTTTGCGACGATGTTTGCTTTCTGTGGAATGCTGGGATGCGTTGTCCTCGTCGGAGTCGTGGTGTGAGCGGGACTTGTGGGAGCGGCGCGAGTGCTTGGATGTGGAGCTGTGTTTGCTGGCGACAGAGCTAGAGCCGTCCGAGTGTTTCTTTTTGCGGTGACGGCGGCTGGTTGAGGAGCCGATTTGAGAGATGCTGTCGCTGGGGACGACAGTGTCCATGTCGTCTTCGGTAACTTCTTCTATCTCTAGGTCGTCGATAAAGTCGTCATGTTTGCTAGTGCTGGACTTTGCGTCGCGGCCTAGAATGCTGCTTACGATGGATGCAGCTTTAGAGGGCGCCTTTGACGGAGCCCTTGATGATGCAAGGGGTGGCGAAGGCGATGATTCGATTGCTTCCTCATGGCGACTTCGACTGCTCTTGGAGTGCGAGGTGTGTCTTGAGGCGTGGCTATGCGATGACTTTGCCCTGGATCTGCTCGAGTGATGCGAATGAACGCTACCCTCGCTGACCCGACGAGGCTCATGATCAGGTACAAAAGAAGAGATGAGTGTGCTAGGCGCAACGCTGTGGACCACACTTCGAGTCTTCGATACTGATACAACACTTTGCGGCTTCGCAGACGGAGCAATACTGCGTGCCTTCTCGATAGTCAACAGCTCTGGGCTTGTGACCGATCGTGTTGCCGTCAGCCTCGATCGCGCCTGCGATGGGGCAATAGAGTACGCCGGAGCATATTCGATGGCCAGGGGTGATGGCTCTTGGGCCCTGGATACGTGTGAAGCGGAGTAGTAAGTGGGAGGCGCCTCGATCTGGCGAGGGGCGTAGACACTACGTGGCTGCGGCGGTGTAGATGAATGGTAAGATCGAACGTCAATATTGCGGTGTACTGACTCTGGAGTTGGAGGTGCGGTCTGAATAGTGGGCTGTGGGTCCTGCAGGGGTAGCTGGGGTTGGGATGAGGCCTGAGCGAGGTAACCAGCTGCACCCTTGACGATGTTCTTAGCCTCCATGAATGCGCTGAAGTCCGACTCTTTCTTTGCGCTATCTCGCTCGCTACTGACCATCGCATATGCAACGGCAGCACCTGCTGCAGCACCTAGAAGGGTACCGATGATCTTCTTAGCAGCGCCATCGCCAGCGTCGTTGGTCATCGCTTGCGGAACGGCAACGGGTTCCGAGACACTCCTGGCCATGCTTCCTGCTTTTGAGGCTAAACTTGGCGCCTTTGAGACGACCGATCCGGCTCTTGATGCGGTTTCGATAGGCGCAGGTTTTGATGCTGATGTTCTTGAGCTGACAACACTCCGGTCGTCACGGTAGCTCTCATAGCTCTCGTGAACACTCCGTTGCCAGGTGATGACTCTACTGTGCTCAATCACAGTGCCATCGTCTCTCATATCGGGCCCGTTCCTGAACACGACTTCGATGCTGTTGCCATCCAAATCGAGCACGGCAGCGTTGAAATGACCATCGTCATCACAACGCGTGGCTGGCGCACCATTTGGACGACCTCCAGCCGTCAAGGCTGCTGTATAGAAGTCGCGAACTGCTGTCCGGCTAGGGGCGGTGAATGCAATGTGTGCAGCGCCGGCTTTTACGCTATAGTCATCGTCAGTTGCGGTGTGCATAAAGCTCGATCGGTAACCTTACCCAGGCGTCTCTTGGCAAAGGAAGAAGTCCGCGTCTCGAATGCCGAAGCCTATCTGATTCCCAGATTGTCCTATGTATCGATAACCTAGGGGTTGGAGAGCGGAGAGGAAGAATGATGTTGAAGTGGGAAGATGGGAAACCGTGAGCCCGATGTGGGAAACGGGCATTTTGCGAAAAGCGGTGAACGGCGAATCAAGCGAGAGTGTGTATACGCAAACAACGAACGGATTGAATAGGAATGAAATGTGTCTCAAACACAGCAGATACCGTCGACAAAAATGACTCACACGATGAAGATTGTCAGTAATGGTTGAGGTAGTGGTGCTACGGGAGGTTTATATCTGAGCTCCGTCCGGCTGGGCCATCTCGATGCATCGTGAGAGGATTAGCAGGGCGTCCGATACCGTTGCAGGAAAGTTGTCACTAGTACGCCCCACTGATGCTGTTGGCTATCGAGGAGGTCGCTGCCAAATTGTCCCTGGGACTGCCACATGTCCTGCATCTGCAGCTAACGAAGTGTTGTATAAGCGAGTGAGCAATGAGGCTCATTGGGTCTCGCTCCCGGGCCGGGCCCGCGAAGGGATAACGTCCACACGCCTCACATTACACACGATAATAGAACGCATCTCGCCCTTGAGGGCTCGTCCTCCTTGGTCGCGCACAGCCCGGACTATACTGCACTCTGCAAGCGCCATTTGTCGCCGCACTGCACGATTAGATGGTGTGACGTCCTCAATCGAAGACGCTCGATCTTGAGCATCAAGTGACCTCGGAGTGAGGCCAGCATTGTGGACACCCCTGACCAAAACGTCAGACCGAGTCCGCGGATTGTAGGATTTCGGAATCGTAGGATTTGACGTTGTCTCGTTGCTTTTTGTGCTGTTCTTCACGTTTCTGGGAGATCAGCGGCGGTTCCATCCGTACCGCCACTCTCCCGCCGCACGCGCAACACGCGACGAATCCTGGCACTTGGCCGAGCAAAGTATAGCGAGAAGCACGATACTGGGATGATACCTGCTGAGATGAACTTCAACTTTCTAATAAGCGCTGACGGTAAAGCCTCTCTGAACACTGGGGTATTGAGCCAGAGTCGTAATTATGTACAGAGCTATTTGCTGACGAGAGCGTAAACGAGTCCATGACCAACACGAGATCCCCTCGCCTAACCACTAAGGTAACGACACCTACATTTTGCGCGTGAACGGCGTGCAGCGCCTTGATTCGAGTAAAAGGAAACAGGAAGTGTAGGGCAGGTTGAAATGCCCCACGAGTTCTTCAGAGAAGAACGATGTTTGGACGTTGAGCCAGAGTATTGTTTTTGTTGTAAAAAAATCTCAAGCAGACGCTCAAAATCAAATGCAGTAGCGCACAGGCTGTTGATGTTGTGATCGAAGCCAAGATGCGTGTCCCGCTGCCTATAATTAATCCTGTCTTGGGTTCCTCCTCGATGCGACACGACACCACAAGGGCGGGCCAATAGTCGCGCGTTGACTAAGAGGCGTGTCCGGTGTACACTGGCCGGAAAGATGTCAGTCTTCGCCTAGAAGATTCCCCATACGTCCTCGGCTGCATGACAGAATTTGCTGCATGCAACGCTGGCACTGAGGTTGAACTGGCTGATGGCGATGCTGTCGTCTTTTAGATGGTCTGCGAAGTCGTCGTTGCCCTTTGCCATGGCTCCAACAAAGACTGCTATGCTCTCATTCTGGCTCAGGCCTGAGATGTAGTCGCTAACGCGCACAACCTCGGAATCAAAACTGAGTGTGACTTTGCGGCAATTGGGCGGAAGGTGATCGGTGATGGGGTTCTTGATGACCTCGATGAGTTTCTCCTGTGACGCAGTCGAGCGGATTTGGTGCCGATGAAGCAGCTGCACCATCAGGCCGGCAAAGCGCTTGAATGTGCGAGGGATACGGACTGTCGGGCTCACTCTGATGAGTACATTCTTTGATGTCTGAATGTAGATCTGGAGCTTGCCCGCCTTGTTGATAGGCGAATCGAGGAGCGTAAGAAGACACTAACAAGCCACGTTAGCCAAGCGGAGATAGCGATATGCACATGCCCTCGTGTACGCACCTGATGGGTGATGTCTGGCCGCGCCTCACTGATGTCGCGGCCCATCTTCCTCATCACACCGATATGATCGTCGCTGTTGAGGAGGTTGTACTTGTCCTCTCGCGCTCCAGGGCCTCGACCTGTGCCGTGGGACGCTTTGTACGTCTCGAGGGTGGCATTGCACAACACAACGATCAGTCGCTGTGTGTCTTTGTCGTTGGTTGGAATGGGAGCGTGCTGTTCGGCGACTAGCCTGGGGAGCTCTGGGGGTGGCATCGACTGGGTTCCTGCCGGTTGAGCGGCCATGTCAGCGCTGTGGTATATATCATGAGGCTAAACAGCTGGTGAGATGGTAGGCCATGCTGTCGACATACTTGCGCGCTTCTTGCCCCGCTCGGGCGAGTCACGGGAGGACGGTCGTTCAAGAGACGATTCTGGCTGGAGTGGTCCGGCCATTTTCGAGATGCTACGTGTGAGCGGTCGCTGACGGCTCTGGCTCAGGTGAATTGGATGTGCGGGGTATATATGTGATAGTTCGCGGTCGTCCCTGACTGTTAGAGCTCTGCGAATGTCTAATACACACCGATATCGAGAATAGATTTCCTGGGGACGTATCAGTGTTTCTAACTCCTGCGGATGGTGATGGTTCTGAGCTTTATGCGTCAACCAACAGTCGGTGAAGGATGCAAGGAATTTCGCGGCCAATGGTGGCCGAGCCAAGCACCGGCGAACCGTTGGAGCTGAGCGAGCCGGTCTCCGGTGCGCTGTCACGTGCCGATGGAAGCCCCTCCACCAACACCAACAGACGATAGGTGAGCACTAATCTGAGTAAGACAGTGGCGACCTCAAGACCGCGTGAGTGGTAAACGAAGTGGCTCGGGATCCGGCCTGCTCCTCGTGCATGTCCAGCCGCACATTCGGGCTCCTGCAGACTTTGTCTCGAAGAGCATGACGACACCAACCTTGCAGCCCACGTTGAGCCCAAAAGGAGCGACGAACCACCAGTAATCCTCCGACGTTACCATGCTACTGCTGCATCGTACGATTCGTGTCTCCTGAGAGGCGCTCTTATCGCGTCGGCTTTGCCTGCAACGTAGTCCAGAATGCCTGTCTCATATGTGCCCCTGTGCCGCATCTCATACGAAACACTCACGAAGCAAGACTGGTTCCTCTCGCACCAAGACGGCTGCCCGAGCCTTCTGTATGGTGATTCTTGTAAACATCATGCTATCTGCTCAAGATCAGGTCATGTACGAAACGACTGTAGTTTTGCTGACGCGCTGCCTCTGCGGCGCCTGGAACACCGCGCAGATAGACTAATTGCCCGCGCTCCCGCACGCCTCTACCCGACCCTAACATCTGTGTCTGTTTCCTACGTTTCTTTCGCTTCGGCAGCGTCCATCACTCTTCATAATTGCGACAGCAGGCTGTCATTCCATTCTCTTGCTTTTTATTCTCGCACAGCGCAACCGTTAGATTAATCGACTACGGGTCACATACTCCTCCTCTCAAAGGCAAGCGCACAACAAACTTCGCCATGGCTTTCGAGTGGCTCGCACCGATTCTCACACCAACTGCACTTCGATCGGTTCAAGCAGATGGCCGCCCAGTAATAACACTCTTCGTCGTCATCTTTGGCCTCTCCCTCTTCGGCGCACTCTGCTGGTACATCAACTTCGAAACCTCAAAAGCGTACCCAAAGAAGGTCGACCCGAATGCAAAAAAGTCACCCGGCCTCAAAAGATTTCTACCTAGGTTCTCTTGAAAGAACGAGGACAACCGTTAGCATGATCCGAAGCTCGTTGGCGACCGCGAATAATGTCGCAAAATATACCCATCGTATCGCCGAGCGAATCCGATAACCCTGCGGCAACGAACACAACACCGCACCGACCATTGTCAGCAGCGGACATATTACCAATAGATCTACATCCACTGGAAATTGCTATATGAAAACAAATAGCTTACTGGTTGGTCATGACAACGGGATCGATTCTTGTGGCTATCAAACCTGTGGCTGTGGAGCGAGCAATCCCGATGTTTTGCGGGGCGCAAGAGCGGCTATTGCATGTACATTCTTCAATAATAGATTTATTTTCGTCTTCAATCAATTATTGAATTCAACTTTTGCTTGTGGACGAGTTCCGAAGCAAGTCGGGCTTCGTGTTGTTCGTCGGACCCTGATTCGCAGTGACGTCGATACGTCGCAGCTTATAGATAACTGTAGTTGCGACGACTGCTAGATGGCAAGAACGCACTTTTTCAAGGTCATTACACTGTTCATCTTCGGTTCTCGTCCACAGAGGTCACATGTGCTCAACGCAATCTCTACTCGAAGCCACCACCGCAGTTAGAAACCAATTACCTCGCTCGGCAAATTGAAATATGGCATCGCTATTGGCTTCAACGGCACTAACTCTCAAAGACAAAGTCGCGATAGTCACGGGTGCTTCTCGAGGCATTGGGGCCGGCTTGGCATTAGAGTTGGCGCGTAGGGGAGCAAAAGTAGGTCCAAGGACGTACAAATCAACAAGACAAACAACTCATCAACGACAGGTCACACTGGTATATACATCCCCGAGGAGCAGAGAGCTCAGCAAAAAGGTTGCGGCAGATATCAAGGCTTTGGGCAACGGCAGCGACGTGCAGATTGTGCAAGCAGATCTCTCGAAGATCGATGCGCCAAAGAAGATAGTACAAGTTACCCTCGAAGCATTTGGGGATAAGATCGACATCTTAGTAAACAATGCTGGTGTCCTGTTCAGCAAACCTATCACCGAAACAACGGCTGAAGACTATGCCGCCCTCTTCGACGTCAATGTACGAGCGCCACTCCTCATGACCGCAGCAGTCGTACCGCATCTGCGCGCACCAGGCAGAATCATCAACTTGTCCTCAGTCGGCGCGAGGTTCGGTCCACCACAGATGGCGTTGTACGCAGCTTCAAAGGCAGCCATCGAAGGCATGACACGAAGTCTAGCTCACGAGCTAGGCGGTGCAGGTCATACAGTCAACGCCGTTGCACCAGGTCCTACCGAGTCAGAGATGCTAGATGACGTGCCTAAAGATATCGTCGAGACCCAGCTCAAGACGACTGCGGTAGAGCATCGTGTCGGTACAGTGGATGACATTGCTCGAATTGTGGCGTTCCTGGCCAGTGAGGATGCACGATGGGTGTCGGGACAGACGATTTCCGCGTCTGGTGGTTTCCTCTTGATCTGAAGTGTGGCATGTGACGCTGTCGATGTTTTGTCGGACTATTGGTCGTGATGGTTTCCCAGTTGGACGTGTTTGGTGCCGAGACTTGTGATGTTTAGACAAAAATAGGGATTGGACGGATTTGAGAAGGCTGGACGCTGAATGTATGCAATACTTGAAACGAACGACAGATCGGACCAGAGTTACCTTTGTTACTTCTGAATGAAATTCGTATATTTTGTGATCTCTAGGGATAGTTTCCTTGACGCCGAAGTGGTTGCAAGAATGACAGTGGACATTGTCGTTGGAGCGGGTCATTAGTCTCAGCTAGTGTGAGAGAACCGAGTCAAGCTGCCGAAATGTCGCTGAGCCGCAAGAACAAACACAACCCTGCCCTTACAGCTGTCGCTTTGAGCCTCACCGGGGATGTCTCGCGAACCTTAAAGCGCTACTGTACCGACACCCTTGCCGTGCGGGCCAGAATTGGCGGAGGGAGTTGGGCTGGTGGAGGAGGCAAGCGTCGGCACATTCTCCTTAGCGCCACCGACCTTAAACCTTGGCGGGTTTTAGACGGGCTCCTCTCACACCTATGAAACACGACTTTCAGCCAAATCGCATAGCAAAGGCCAAATGCCATGGCCACTCAGGTTTCAGAGCATGATGTTAGCCAACGTCTAGCCGTAGTGGAGCCACACCGAGCCTCTCATTCGCTACATTGACCTTCTCAGGGTCCTAAGATACGCGCTCAATGAGGGCGCATCCCGTGGTGTCGCAGCTTTGGAGAGCGCGCTCACGAAAGGTGGTTCGATTTCTGCTACCGTTTCGCTGCGTTGTGTCGGGCCTTGCTACTCTTCTCCACGCGTCCTGAGCCTGCTACCCACATGGTGCTGGCAATGATATCCTGACCACGAGTCCCCACCCACCCTCTTTCTCAACGTGCGTACCGCTTGACGTGTGCTTATAGACTTTTGTTTCCCCTTTGGCCCAGCACTTTGTCCCGTTTTCATGCCGGTGCCTCTTTAGCCGGGTGACCGAGAGTTCATCCATTCTGTACCTTCTCTTCTTCTGTGCGGGCACCTGTAAGTAAGTCTGCTCCTCCATCGTCGTCATCGCATGCCACAACGCGACGCCCTACTTGATGTGTTACTAAACGTTCCGCAGACTACTAGACATTCCTTGAATATATTGTATACTTCGGCCACTCTCAGCAGGTCTGAAGATCGACGCCGCCCAGTCCAGGCACTCTGCCACTACTACGTTCTCTTCCAATCACCATGTCCTATACCAGCAGTCTCACAGGTCGCGAACGATCAAGATGGCCGCCACTGACGCGCATGCTCATGTCCGGAGAGATGTCGGATGAGCGACCGCGACAGTTGACTCGGAAAGAGAAATTTGATGTTTGGATGGTGAATGAGGGTTATCGGAGACTGTACGTTGGGTGCTGATGATTCGCTTAACCAAGCTGACAGCAGCAGCTTCGTCTTCACCTTCATAATATTACACGTCATGGTCTTTACGTTCGGCATGTTGAACTATGGGCTGAAGGTACGCTCGATCAATTGTTCCTCTGGCGCACCTTCGCTGACGCTTCACAGGACAGCTCGATTGGCTCCCGGGACCAGTTTGGATTCACATTTCCAATAGCTCGTTCTGCAGCTTTAGTGCTACATGTTGATGTCGCATTCATTCTTTTCCCGGTCTGCAGGAACTTAATATCAATGGCCCGTCGCACACCGTTGAACGACATTATTCCCTTCGATAAGAACATCACCTTCCACAAACTGGTTGCATGGTCGATTGTGTTTTTCTCCTGGGTGCACACAGTGGCGCATTGGAACAACCTCGCCAGGTTCTCTGCCGGTAACAACCTCGGATTTATGGGCTTCATCTTGGCCAATCTTGCGACTGGACCTGGGTGGAGTGGATACGTCATGTTATTCGCCTTAATGGCCATCGCGCTTACGGCTGCAGAAAAGCCACGACGAGCCAACTTTGAGCGCTTTTGGTACACACACCATCTCTTCATCGTCTTCTTCATTTTCTGGTCGATCCACGGCGCCTTCTGCATGATCAAGCCGGACTTTGCGCCTTTCTGCGATGGAATCGGTGTCTTCTGGGAATACTGGATGTATGGAGGTTTCGCATATCTGGCCGAACGAATTGCACGTGAAATTCGAGGACGACACAAGACGTACATCTCGAAAGTCATTCAGCACCCTAGCAATGTTTGCGAGATCCAGATCAAGAAGGAGCACACCAAGACCCGTGCTGGCCAGGTAAGTTATCGATAGACTTAGCGCACGTGGATTACTAACTAACAGCAATAGTACATTTTCATGTGCTGTCCAGAAGTGTCGATATGGCAGTACCATCCCTTCACGCTCACTAGCGCGCCGGAAGAGGACTACATCTCCATTCACATGCGCATGGTCGGTGACTTTACGCGCTCCGTCGGCAAGGCCCTTGGCTGCAATATCGAAAAGAAGCCGGCCGGCGAGAAAGGAGGCGAGAAGAGCGGAAGCAGCGAAGAAATTGCGCTTCGCCAAATCCTTCCTCGAGTCTACATTGACGGACCATTTGGCTCAGCTTCTGAAGATGTTTTCAAATTCGAAGTCGCCGTGCTAGTCGGTGCGGGTATTGGTGTCACGCCATTCGCTTCCATCTTGAAGAGCATCTGGTACCGTATGAACTATCCTCAAGGACGCACACGGCTCCGAAAGGTATACTTCTTCTGGATCTGCAGAGATTTCGGCTCCTTCGAATGGTTCAGATCGCTCCTCCTGGCGATTGAGGCGCAGGACATCGACGACCATATCGAGATCCACACCGTAAGCTCTTCCCGCCTTGATACTGCTCACACCACTAACTGTTAAACAGTATCTCACTGCCAGGATCAAAGCCGACGATGCAACAAACATCATGATCAACGACGCAAATGCCGAACAAGACGCCATCACCGGTCTCCGCGCACCAACAAACTTCGGTCGACCTAATTGGGATATGATTTTCAAATCCATTCGCAAGATTCACACGCCGGCAGAAGCTGGAGTGTTCTTCTGCGGACCTAAAGGCCTTGGCTCGACGCTGCATGTCAAGTGTAACATGTACTCGCAACCAGGGTTCAATTTT
>TARA_R110002003_G_scaffold38_10_pt1 | contig 14011 bp, 14 predicted proteins | sample TARA_R110002003 | Tara Oceans TARA_R110002003 (sample SAMEA4396441) | marine metagenome | biome: Westerlies Biome; feature: [SRF] surface water layer (ENVO:00010504); material: water (ENVO:00002006), including particulate matter (ENVO:01000060) such as... | depth 5 m | reverse complement strand
CCTCTCTTGCGATCCAGGTCCCAAACCTCCCTAAGTTCCGTACACTCGACTTCTTCACTTTTGATGCGTTCATGGTGAAGTCTCCTTCGACATGGACCCTCGCGCCTTGGTCGACCAGGCCGTCCAGCGACAACTTGGTGGGCTTGAAATCGGCTGCCTGCATGGCATACTCTTCGATGCCCTCTGTCGCCAGGAACCCGAGCATGATGCCCACGATGACAAGACATAAGATAACCAGCGCCAGTATGCTGGGCCATCTCTTCTTCCATAGCGGTGTTTTGCCACTGCCACCGGAACCGCTCAACGATCTCAACAACGAAGTCGTCGCTGGCGTATGAGTCCCCTCCTCCTGTCCGTCGTCGCTTCTGTCTTCGCGCGCGAGCAGCGGCGTTTGCTCTGTGGTTCTACTCGACTGGTTCGACCGCTCCGATCGCGACGAGCGGGCCGACTTCTGCGAGGCTGGTCGCGAACTAGGCGTGCGGGTCGAGGCCCACTGCGCCTCGGGCGACTCCATGGCTGATGAGATGAGAGGGAAGAGAGCAACCAGGCTCTCAGGAGAACATGTGACGCGGAGGGTGAAGGTGTGGTTGTGTGCGGCGAGCAGACGCAGGATGCGCGTACCTTGTTCGAAGTGTTGACTTCGTCATCATCCTGCTCCTGCTCAGCCCCCAATGGGCACCCGCTTCCTTATCCGCCGCGCTAACGCACGTCCGTTCCCCACCAAGACGCGCATGATGCAAGGCGGTCAAGCCAAAAAGTTCTGCCCGTGTGACGATAAGGTTGGTGACTCCGATTGCGGTGACTGGAGCTCGAAAACGCTTCAATTGCCCAGGGACGACATCAGAGCCCACATTGAAGCATCATGGCTCCTCTTCGACCAGCAATTGCAGCGCTGCGAAGCCTGCAGCGAGCTCAGGCCCGCCGCTACTCGCTTTCCTCGTCCCCGGCTGCTCCTCCAACATCTCCATTTGCGCCGCGGCACTTGCTTTCGATAGCAGACCTCACACCTGCCGAGCTCACCACGCTTGTTCGAAATGCGCACCAACACAAGACGGCAATCAAGTCGGGCACTGGCGAGATCCCGCACACCCTGCGCGGGGCATTGGCTGGCAAGACGGTCGCCATGACCTTCAGCAAGAGGAGCACGCGCACCCGAGTGTCGACGGAAGGTGCTATCGCGACAATGGGAGGCTCGCCCATGTTCTTGGGCAAGGACGACATTCAATTGGGCGTCAATGAGTCGCTCTACGACACCGCTCTCGTCCTCTCTAGCATGACTGCGGCCATCGTAGCCCGCGTAGGCCCACACTCGGACGTAGCAGACCTCGCAAAGCACTCCACTGTGCCCGTTATCAACGCCCTCTCAGACCTCTACCACCCTCTCCAGACCATCGCCGACTTCCTCACCATAGCCGAGATTCACCCGTCCTCTTCATCAACATCACTGGGTCTCGAGGGGCTCAAGATCGCGTGGGTTGGCGATGCGAATAATGTGCTATACGACCTTGCCATTGGCGCTACAAAGCTTGGTGTGGATGTCTCAGTTGCAACACCGTCAGGGTATGAGATTCCAAAGGAGATGATCGAGGTCATCAACCACGCTGCGAGCACATCGCCACGGGCTGGAAAGCTGTTCGAGACTAGAATGCCAGAGGAGGCTGTCAAGGGTGCTGATATTCTTGTGACCGATACATGGGTGTCGATGGGTCAAGAAGAGGAGACAGCAAAGAGGCTAAAGGCGTTCGAGGGCTTCCAGATTACGTCTGACCTTGCGCAGAGAGGAGGCGCAAAGGACACTTGGTCGTTCATGCACTGTTTGCCTCGTCATCCGGAGGAAGTTAGCGATGAGGTCTTCTATGGCCCCAGGTCAGTTGTCTTCCGGGAAGCGGAGAACAGGCTGTGGGCTGCCATCTCAGCGATTGAGGCGTTCGTGGTGAACAAGGGCAAGATTGTGAGTAACTCTGCATAGTCGCAATACCATATTCTAAGCTGGCTGTAGCAATGACTAGATCCATGGTTCGAGTGATGTCTCGAGTAACTGTGGTTGATAATTAGCACTGGGTGTCTAGCGAGCTGTTGTCGATATGTAGAGAAAAGCTTGCACAGCCCCGTATGCCAATGAAACCGTGCGGCGAGCATCATGGTCGGAAGTCGCCTCAAGTACAGTCCGGTGCTGAGCCCATCTAAGTATCCTGTCACACTCGCTCTAGCGAGAAGTTGGCAGAAGTCCTGAGTTCGGAAATATACTATGCTTTGTAACAACCAAGCGAACACGTCACTATTCTTGTACCGCCATGCTTGACAAAAAAAATGGCGAACTGTGCTACGCGCTGACCTCGCCCCGTTCGAATATGTCGGAGTCTCGCTGCAACGAATTGCATAATCAGCCCTACGCACCTCGGACTTCGTGGAGCCGAACATCGACCCTTACACCAACCCTGCGGCCCGCCTAGCTTACTTCGGGAGAACCATTGCTCCACCACGTGTGTCTACACTGACTGATGTATGCATGATATATAACCTGAAAGCAACCACCCGCAACCAAAGTATATCAAGCACGAAATCCGAACTTCATACTGACACTTACCTTCATCTACTTCGAAGTCACTATCCTATCCACACCTCCCGCCACCTCCCATTCACCACACCCACACCAACCAAAATGGTCACCCTCCACCTCTCCTACACGTCGCGCATCAACCCCGCCGGCGCAAGCCCCGTCCTAACCCAATCCCAAGTCTGGGCCGGCCTGCAGCGCAAGATCCGCTTCGCACAGGAATTCGTGCCCGTAATCGCGTCCTGCACCGTTCTCTCCGACGCCGACGGCGTGGTCGTGCGCGAAGTCAGGTTCAAAGAAGGCGCGGGCCCGAAAGCGCGTGCGAAAGAGACGGTGCGCAGTTTCTGGCCCAGCTGGGTTGATTTCGTGCAGGAGGACGGGAGCGTGATCAAGAACATTGTGTCGGACGGGCCGTCGGGCGAGAAGGAGGATTTGCACATGACGTATGCGTTTGAGTTTCGGCTGCCTGATGTTGCCGAGGGGAGCGAAGAGGCTGGGAAGGAGTTGATGAGGTTGAAAGGGGTATGTATTTACTTGTTTACCTTGTGATGGGGCATGGGAGAGACGAGAGAAGTGCTGACTTTGAGGCGGTAGATGAGCAAGATGGCGGTCGAGAAGAGCATTGAGACGATTAGGCAGATGGTGGTTGATGGGCGGATCAAGGAGTAGCGTAGTGAGAGGCTCGTTTGAGAGGGATGTGAAGACGAGACATGGGTAATTTATCTCAAGGCAGATTGAAGTGAAGGATGGGGAAGGTGGTTTAATTGCCTGACTGACCACCATTTATCTTCATAATCATATCAACTTTTCTCTATTCACAGGGGCTCCTCTTCTGCAGCCTCAAGCCCAGTCATCTCTGTCAATTTTGAGCGCCAAACAATGGATATCCTCGAATGCCCTACAAATAGCAAAATAGAGTTGAGTAATAACTTGAGCCAGATGATATTAACCACTTGCTCACACGCTCCTTCACGTGTCACGTCTTAACACCGTCCATCGAAACCCTTCTCCCCATACTCCAACACTCTCTCTCTAGTGGTATGGGAGTCTGGTGGAGGGGTTGCGGTCTCCTCCCTTCGTATTGACCGACTAGGCGCCGCTTGCTACGCCTCTAATGTTGATACCACCTGCTGACCCGTTGCCTCCAGCGCCGCGGATGTTGATGCCTTCCTGGCCACGCCCACGAATATTTATGTCTGTATCGCGACTGATGCGATCGACAAGGTTCCGGCGTGGTTTGGATTCGGAAAAGTCATTGAAAGCAGGCTCGCTATCGTCGCCCTTCAATCGCCCATAGGATGAGTCGTCGTCATCGTCGCGCGTGATGCGGTCGGCTAACGATCGCGTCTGAGGCAGAACAGGCCGTCCATTCTTGGTCATCCGCTCAAGTAGAGACCCTCCTTTCCGTGTCTCGTCCATTGCGTCTGACCGGCGGTGATTGCCCATTGGCGAGCTGTCGAAAGACGTGTCCTTCTGCCATCGACCTCCTGAAGTTCCGTAGTTTGCGCGATCGTGTGTCCAGCGGTCACCGCTTGGTTCGCGTTGTCGGCGATTGTTGCGACTGCGGCTTCGACTCCTGTAGCGACTCCGTACATTTGTGTTGTCTTCTGCGAATCCGAAGCGGCCGTCACCGTCTTCCGAGGTTGGTGAGGCACTGCGACCCCGTAGACGCCCAAAATGTGACTCTCGAGGACTGGCAGTTGTTAGTCTGAGGTTCACAGTTTCGCAGATTCTTCCATACCTCCTTGTTCCGGGTCGATAGGAGTCCGTATCAGCACCGAGCCTGCCAGAATCTCTATCGCCGCGTAGTCTTCCAGCATTACGGTCGCCTCTGAAGCTGCCAGATTCCCTGTCGTTTCTTGGTCGGCCACCACGACCTCGCGTGTCCCGGTCATATCGATCATTTCGGCGGTTGGTTCTGCGTCGCTCGACACCGGAGTCTTCCCCCATGGACTCATCTCCGCTGCTACTTGGATTTAGCCAAGGTCACGGCATATGCACACTGTTCTTACCTTCTCCTCCTCCGATCCCTGCGGTCATCGTCTTCTTCGCCATAGTCCAAGAAGTCTCTCTTTGGTGGTGGCCGCCTCGGGGGTTCCCTTTCGCGATTGCCTCGAATGGAAGGATTGCGCTGGTAGTAGTTGCTGCGATTCGCGGCACCCTTTGGCTTTTGGTCGCCAGAATTTGTCTCCCTTATTCGGAGGATGCTGTCCGGTTTCTTCGAGTAGTTCTTCGCTCGTCGGCTGTCTTGGAGCGAAAGCGAACTCGGGTCCTCAGACTCGTGCGATAACAGCACGAGTGCAGCTGCTGCGTCCTCTGCGCTGTAAAACTCGAGATTGACAGAAGTGTCGCTGACCCATCGGAGCTGCTTGACACGTGGCTCAGAGCCGCAGTGTTCCATGGCATAGTATAGAGGGTCATTTGGGTCGAAGTCGCTCACGCCTTGTAGGTTCAGCGATTCGGGCCAGGGCTTGTGCGGTTGTGTGTCGAGGTTTTCAAAGTAGGCGGCAGGTACATCGCCGGTCGCTTTTGTGGTGTCGTGTTCCTAGGCATCGCGTCAGCTTCAGCTACGGCCTAGCCTTCACTTGCCTTACCTCGATGACCTGCTGAGGTTGTTGCGCAGGAGGGTCAATGGTGGAACCGACATCGATGTCGATGTCGTAGCCGGCGTCCATCATATCTGTGTCCATGGTGGCGGTGTTGCGAGGATCGCTGGCGGACTGGGAGGAGAATGCGCGGGGTGTTGACGATGGAAGCTTGCTCGAGCGCAGCTCTGTCGCGCGGTCCCCGAAGCTAGTGGCGCTAACACGATGATCACGTGAGCGAAGGAAGCAGTTGAGTGTGAAGCTATTGTTCAAGGCTGAAGCTCAATGTCGGCGTGCAGTTCAAGAAAGTACGGAGTGAAATAAAGATCGAGAAGGCTGGTGAGTCCAGGAAACTGTCAATGGGCGCACGGACGTATGGTTTCACTCATTGTTCAAGCGCGTTGGTGCAGATCAGACAATCGAAAAACAATAAATCCAGTTTCATTCATGCACATGCCGTCTTACATTTTATCACGAGCGCCTCTCGCCTACGACTGTTCTTCCAGGGTGAATGTACCCGTCTTTGTGATCAAGTACTCGTTGACTGCGACGTCCTTCCCGGACTCCTTCCCGTAGCCGCTCTGCTTGATGCCACCAAATGGTGATTCGGCCGCAGAAGAGTTGCCTAGTGGATCATTTAGTGAGAATCTCTCAAGTTGGGTTGGAATAAATCCTACCGGTGTTGAGTCCAATCATGCCTGCTTCCAGATTCTCAAACAGCCTCCAGATGCGATCTACGTTCTTCGTGAAAGTGTACGATGCAAGGCCCATACTTGTGTCATTCGCAGCCTTAACCGCTTCATCCTCGGTCTCAAACTTGAAGAATGTGCTGATGGGTGAGAAAAGCTCCTCCTGCGCGATTTCCATATCGGATGTAACTCCACTGATGACTGTTGGCTCAAAGAAGTATCCGCCATTCTTCGCAACCTTGTTCCCACCCATGTGAACCTTCGCTCCCTTCTTCTTCGCATCTTCAACAAGGGAAAGCGCCTTTTCCACGGCTCTTGGTGTCGTGACAGGACCCATGGTCGTCTTCTCATCTGCGCCATGACCAACGACGATCTTCTGGGCTTCAGCTTGCCAGCGTTCGAGGAACTTGTCGTATATGCCAGATTGTACGTAGATACGATTCGCGGTAATGCAGGCTTGACCAGCGTGTCGGTACTTCAGCGCGAAGACCTGACTTATCGCCTGCTCGATGTTCGCATCGTCGAAGATGAGCACAGGGCAGTTACCACCGAGTTCTAGAGTAACCTTCTTCAAGTTGTCCGAGCATATCTTTGCCACTAGCTTTCCCACCCTGGTCGATCCTGTGAAGGTCACTTTGTTGACGAGCGGGTGCCTGCAGAGCGCTTCGCTGAGCTCTGGGGTCTTATCGAGATCTGTCGTCAGCACATTCAATGCACCTTTCGGGAACCCAGCCTTATCCGCGAGATATGCCAATGCTAAAACAGTGATGGGCGTCTCGGGACTGGGCTTGACGATCATCGTGCAGCCGGCCGCGAGCGCAGCCCCCGCTTTTCGCAAGATCATGGCAATTGGGAAGTTCCACGGTACCAACGCAGCAGCAACGCCCAAGGGCTGCTTGATGGTGAAGATGCGCCGGTTTGGTAGTGCAGGTGTGAAGACTGATCCCTGAATTCGCTCGGCCTCTCCCGCGAACCACCAGGTGAAGCCTGTTGAATAGTCGATCTCGCCGTATGCCTCAGCTCTTGGCTTGCCAGTCTCGTAGACAAGAATGGTCGCTATGTCTTCCCTGTTCTCCTTGATCAAGGCATCCCATTTGTACAGCATCTGCGCTCGTTGACGAGGACTAATTTTCTTGTACTCGAGGAAGCATTTATGCGAGCTTTGCACGGCTTCATCGACGTCTGATGCATCGTTTGTTGGGCACTCGATCCATGTTTTGCCAGTTCCAGGATCTGACTGCTGTCAGTAGCGAAATTTTGCCTCAAGTTGACCACTCTAACCTGCGACTTCGAAGGTCTTGCCAGATTTGGCCTTCACCCATTCCCCATGAACAAACGAAAGGTTGTGGAGCAGGTCTGGGTTGTTGAGCTAGAGTGATATCAGAGCAGTTTCGAAACCTCTGATTTGCTTACACACCTTGAAGGGTAGCTCATACTTCCCGGTCAACACCATCTTATCGGGGCTGCTGCTCGTTTAGGTCACAAATTGATGATGACCGGTTTCAGGGATTAATGAGAACGTATCAAAAGCTTCTCAGGATGAATACTTTGAGCTTGAAGGAGAGAACAAGTGATCACTCCGATCCTAATCAAATGGAACCTTCCATCGGGACGCGCATCAAACTCGCACATTCCTCGCCCCGTCCAAACCCATGACATGGACGCGGAAACCCCACTTCTGCTATCCGAGCTTCCTGCAAGACTGATTGGCAAAGCATGTAGCCGACTCTCAAAGAGGTGGGCGGAAAGAGCAGGAGGCAGCGGCGACATCGGGCTCCCATTGGCTGCATGCTCGGTGGTCCCTTCCGCAGATGTCACCCCTCTTCTCCACACCTCACGACTTACCCCTCATTGTGGTCCCTCCGGAACATGGTGCTCGGTAACGCGCCGTGGAGATGATTGGAGATGCGCGTATGCAGCGTGTGGTGAAGGTTCCTTGTGCAGTGCGGAGAGAATGCCGATCAACGTCCTGTGGATGCCTTATGCCTTCTCCTGCTTCAACAACACATCGACGTTGCCTGCCTCGATTGAAATCGTCACGTCAAACAACGTATAGCGTAAAGATACATACACACACAGCATTATGGGTAGACTCGACGGCAAAGTCGCTCTGGTGACAGGTGACGCCTTTCCTGCCAATTAACCACCAGTGTCGCAATCTAATGATTCAACAGGTGGAGGCTCAGGCTTCGGTGCTGGCATTTCTAAGGCCTTCGCCGCCGAAGGCGCGAAAGTTCTTGTCACGGACATCAATTCGAAGGGAGGCGAGGCTACTGTCGCCACGAACCCATCCTCGCTCGCCTTCCACCAGATGGACGTGACCAAGTCTGCGGATTGGAAAGCCGCAGTAAACGCATGCATTGAGAAGTTTGGACGCTGCGACATCCTCGTCAACAATGCCGGCTGGAGTTACACGAACAAGCCGACAGTAACGGTGACCGAGGAAGAGTTTGAGAGGACCTTCGATATCAATGTCAAGGGTGTCTATTTTGGATGCAATGCGTGGGTTCAGCAAGCAATTGACCGCAAAGAGGGAGGTGTGATAATCAACATCGCGAGCGTTGGAGCGACACGACCAAGACCGGGTCTAGTGTGGTACAACGCGAGTAAGGGAGCTGTGTGGAACGCGACAAAGGGTTTGGCTGCAGAGTATGGACCGCATCAGATTCGCGTTGTCAGCATCTGTCCACTCGTCACTGCAACAGGACTGTTCAGTGCGTTCACAGGCATGGAAGACACGCCAGAGAACAGGACGAAGTTTACGAGTAACGTGCCCATGGGACGGATTGGAGAGGTTGACGACGTCGCATCAGCATGTGTTTTCATGGCTAGCAATGATGCGAAGTTCATCACGGGAGTAAACCTTGAGGTAGATGGTGGAAGGTGTATATAAAGCTAGCTCACAGCCTGTATCGATTTGTATACCCAAATGAGGACAGCGTGTAACGGTCCTTGGCACTTTTGACGTGGGGGCGTGTGCCGGATCCGGTCGATCAGTGGATACCGAGGCTTCATCGCGATGGACATGGGACAGCCACCTGGTGTTCGACAAACTTCGATGACTCCAACAGTATATCTCCGCGCACGACAGCAGTGATCCTCAAGCCACCTTTGCACCCCCACAGCCTCCTCGAGGCCATTGCGGTGTAAGTATCGGTACAGATTCCTCCGCAGGCCGAAGTGGAGCGACTCAGACGCGATCGCCCACCAGTCGTCATTGCATGTGCAGCTGTCAATTCAAACTTTGGCGCTCCACATAACACACCCACCACGTCTCCTAAGCCTCTCCCTATCTTTCGGAAAAATTATCATCACCGAGCGCGCAGCTCGCTATGTTGTTGTAGGGCGATTCTGAGGTACGTAAGATGGAGAAGTGGTTTCTCCGGAGCGCGGCCGCTAACCTGTACATGTGAAGGCTAGAGCCTCTGGCATTCTTTTGATAGTTCAATTTTGTTCGTTGAATTATACGCGAATCGCATCTTCGGGGAGAGGACTTTGCTTGAGTAAGAAAAGGAATAGAGCATCATGGCTGCGAGACGGGGAAGTCGCTTCCTCAAGCCATTGCTGTACACAGCTGGGGCTGGTGCCGTTGCCAGCACAGCACTCTACACCGCATACCGTCCTCGAGACATTCCCGGCACAGAGGCTGCGGCTGTTCCACCACCAACATACGGCGAGGGAGGCGTCTTCCGACCACCGCACTTCCCACAAGTGAAGAGCAGAGAGGATCAGATTGCGGCGCTGAAGCGGAGCAGTGGTGTAGTCTCGAATGTCACAGACAAGGCGAAGAAGCTCTTCGGTAGCGGAAGTACTCATGTGCCAGAGGAGAATGCGGGAGAAGACCCATACGATCTCCTGATCATTGGTGGAGGTGCAACTGGTGCTGGGATTGCGCTGGATGCTGTCACAAGGGGTTTGAAGGTTGCGCTTGTTGAGCGGGATGACTTCAGCAGCGGGACGAGCAGTAAGAGCACGAAGTTGGTGCACGGTGGTGTGCGATACCTGGAAAAGGCTGTCTGGAACCTAGACTACAACCAGTGGGTGTCGTCAAACGCGGTACACGACCAATTCCTGACATCCATGTAGATACGCTCTCGTCGTCGAAGCCCTCCGCGAACGTCGTTACTTCCTGGATACCGCACCTCATCTATCACAATGGCTCCCGATCATGATTCCGCTTCAGAAGTGGTGGCAAGCGCCCTACTTCTGGGCTGGAACCAAGTTCTACGATTTCCTCGCTGGTTCTGAGAACATCGAAAAATCATACTTCTTGACCAAAAGCCGTGCTTTGGATGCATTTCCTATGCTGAAGAAGGAAGGCTTGGTTGGAGCACTGGTATATTACGGTCAGTCTCCTTGTGGAGCACCCGGGTGTGCTAGCTGACAATACTAGATGGCGCCCACAACGACTCTCGCATGAACGTTTCCATTGCTATGACTGCCGCGCTGTATGGTGCTACCGTTGTCAGTCATCTCGAAGTCACCAGCCTTGAGAAAGACGCCAACGGCAGGCTCTGTGGTGCGAAAGCAAAAGATCGCGTTGCGGAACTGGACGGCAAGAAGGCTGAGGAATTCACAATCAGAGCGAAGGGCATCATCAACGCGACTGGACCTTTCACCGACTCAATCCGGAAAATGGATGACCAGACAGTCGAAGAGATTGTCGCACCAAGTTCCGGCGTCCACGTTATTCTTCCTGGTTTTTACAGCCCTTCAAACATGGGACTAATTGACCCGAATACATCTGATGGTCGCGTGATCTTCTTCCTGCCATGGCAAGGCAACACAATCGCTGGTACCACCGACACAGCGTGCAACATCACCCAGAATCCTGTCGCTGGCGAGGACGAGATTGACTGGATTCTCAAGGAAGTCAAGCGCTACCTGCAGCCTGAAATCAACGTCAGACGTGGCGACGTGCTTGCTGCGTGGTCTGGTATTCGTCCCCTAGTCAAGGACCCTAAGGCACCGAAGACTGAAGGCCTCGTCCGAAACCATCTTGTCACTACCTCTCCCTCAGGCCTGCTCACCTGCTCTGGCGGCAAATGGACCACCTATCGACAAATGGCTGAAGAGACTGTTGACGAAGCTATCAAGGAATTCGGTCTGAAGACCCAGTCTCTCACAGATGCGACCCTCGTCAGCGGAACACAAGTCCGAGACGAAGCACCACTTGATGGCACTTGCCAGACTCACCGCGTCAGACTTGTCGGTGCTCATGGCTACTCCAAGACCCTCTTTATTAACCTAATCCAACACTATGGCATTGAAACCGATGTCGCCAAGTACCTGTGCCAGGCCTACGGCGACCGCGCTTGGACCGTTGCCGCCCTTTCCGCGCCTACAGAACAGCGCTTCCCCGTCCGCGGCAAGAAGATCTCCGGCCTCTACCCCTACATCGACGGCGAAGTCCGCTACTGCGTCCGCCACGAGTACGCACAAACCGCCACCGATGTAATCGCACGGCGCATGCGTCTCGCCTTCCTCAACGCCCAGGCCGCACTCGAAGCCCTCCCACAAGTCATCGATATCATGGCTGAGGAGCTGCACTGGTCCTCCGCACGCAAGGACACCGAGTGGAAGAACTCAGTTCACTTCCTAGGCTCCATGGGCCTGCCCAAGAACAAACTCCAGCTCACCCGCAAGGAGGTGGAGAGCGGCCGCGTGGGGAGATACACCGACGAAGAGTACCATTTGTACGCTAGACATGGTAAGTCTGCCCCGGCTCCGCTTGATGGTGACGAGGCGTGTGCGAAGATGTTTGAGATGGGCATTTTGCTGAATACCGGTATTGCAGATAAGCCGGATGAGACACTGGAGAGCGATTCCAAGTATCCCCAGGGACATAATCCAGTTGTCGGCAGAGAGAGTGAGGTCAATAAATAAGGTGTAGAGGAGAGATGGGAGGTCGAAGGATCTGTTGTTTATACCTAAATCCTAGGTTGGAAGTTCGCAAAACGGTGTTTTGTTAGGTACTGGTATTCGCACATGTGGTGTAGATGCATCGATACCATGAGGGACTCTCAGCAGCGGCGTTCATCAGGCTGCAAAATTTTGTACATATCCTCCACTAAAACAACGAAGCTTTTCGTCGACCTGAAAGACATGCATCCTCGGTGCATACTACCACCCTGTTCAATGACCGTCGAAGACCCGCTGAGCAGTTGCATCGACCGCGGATCTTTTTGTCCTCTTCATGTCTGGCTCACCGGCCTCGTCATGGACGAAGGACGAGCCTCATGAGTGTCACATATAGTAGTGGCACCGCCATGGTGTCAGAAGATAACTTGACGAAGCGCTTCGACGAGATAGATGTTGACTGGTTCTCAGTGGAGCGACAGCTCTCGCGGTGCAGCAAGCCTCTAGCGTATACTGTATTGAATATACCGGTATATATACAATATACGGTACATACCGTACACCCATGTAGATATATCGTATACCCACATCCGGACTTCTGCTGCCAGCATGCTATTGCACATCGCAGGTTATCCTTCTACTTTGCTGAGTGTTATGGTAAAGCTCTATATTTACTACTAACTAAGAGAAAGACGCTACACTCTATTTTTTAAGTAGAGCACTATAATCTCTGCCTACAGTGCGGCGCAAATTCATTGCAGCTGCGTTTGAGAGGAAGCCAGGTTCGCTAAGCACTGTAGTCAGGAGCTGTTCACGGTAGTTGCTCGAAAAGTAAGATGAATTTGCATGGTATCGAACGAACAGAGTAGTCTTGCTGGTCGTGCTTATGCATTGTCTTTGCCTAGCTTCACGGTCATTGTCGCGCTTAGATGTTGGTCGCTCTCCTTGTCAAGACTCAGGGTGTTCCTTGCTTTCGTGGAGTAGTTGGCGCAGGCTCTAGATATAAGACATTGGCGTCAGCGACTTGATTGCAGACTAGTGTGGAAACATTTGTTTTAGGTACGTGTGCTCTTACCTCTAGAGAGGAGCCATTTGAGAGCAAGGTGGTGGCGAGTAGCTTCTTGCGATCTTGGACTTTGAGAATGTGCTGTGCAAGGAAGCGTTAGCAATCTTGGCATATAATAGATTCCGGATCTCTAGGTCGCCCTAGAAATGCGAAGCAATTACGTTACCTCTTCGAAGGAATTCTCCATGACGTATCTGATGGTAGTCACGGGGCGAGTCTGTCCTAATCGGTGAACACGAGCGAATGCTTGGTCTTCCAATGACGGGTTCCACTGAGGCTCAAGAAGGTGCACACGTGAAGCTGCTGTAAGATCTAGCCTGGTGCGGATGTCAGATTCAAGATTCAGTACAGCTATGGTAACATCACTCACCCGCAAGCACCACAAGCAACCGTGATGAGTATGACGCGTTTATTGGGATCGTTGTGGAATTGCTGGATCGCCTGGCCGCGCTTGTTCGTAGGTACTTTGCCATCAATTCGGACAAATTGGATTGTGTAGTTCGGATCGCTTCGTAACGCCCTTTCAACCATGTCCAGACTTGATGTCCACGACGAAAAAACGACACTTGCCCCATGTCAGCGGAAATTTAACTACGGAAATTGTGGAATGCGTACTGCTTTTCTTCCGGGTAGGTTGTAATCTGCGACATCAGTGCCCACACTTTGCTCGATATGTTACTCATGTCGTCTCTCTCCATTGGCGAAGGGCAGAAGTCTTCAGTGGGAGTAAGCCTTGGGGTGGGCAGCAATGACACCATGGGACGGAGGAGGCATGGCTGCGAAGTTCCTGTGCAGTCACACGGATGAGGTGACCGGTACTGCAGGAGCCCAGAACAGTCTGCGCAATAAAATCGATTGCAAGTCGAGTAGTATACCTTTGGAGAAGTGGAATCTCGCAATCCACCGCTGAACTGTAAGAATTCGACGGGCAGCAAGCACTGCAGACATGTCTCTCCACCCATGGAGAAGCGAGCTGCCATAGCTGCTGGCTTGTCATCGCTTCCTCCAAGTTGCGAGAAGCAAAGCTGTCGCGATGGAACATAAGTTCCCAGGTTGCATACAAGCCGAAGTTTGTTGATTTGTTGGATGGCGGTCATCCAAGGTATGCTAGTCTGGCTCCCGTTCGCTGGGGCTCGGTCCAGCATATCAACGATGGGATGCTCAATGCTTCGATAGTGGTCTGCTTCATCGTTGCCAAATGGGATGCGCAGGATCTTGTCTTTTCTGCTGGGCAAGTCTAACATGACTTTCGTGC
>TARA_R110002003_G_scaffold187_11_pt1 | contig 14018 bp, 15 predicted proteins | sample TARA_R110002003 | Tara Oceans TARA_R110002003 (sample SAMEA4396441) | marine metagenome | biome: Westerlies Biome; feature: [SRF] surface water layer (ENVO:00010504); material: water (ENVO:00002006), including particulate matter (ENVO:01000060) such as... | depth 5 m | reverse complement strand
TGGCTGTGCTGTACGATGAAGAGCAGTGAGATGATCAGATAAGATCAAACGGGCACACATATACTTTGTAGGCCGTGATCGGATACATGGTCAGGGAAAATTTTATCAGATCAAAATCTTGACAAGCCTAGAATGGTGTAGTCGGTGGACCCGGGCCGATTAGCAACTCCCTGAATCGAGTCGTGGACTTGACATAACTAACCTGTGCGAGTCAGTCCCGAACACTAGCAACATGGTATCACTTTCGCGGACGAAAGTAAATTCGACGGAAAATCCAAGTTTTTGTTGAAACCTAAACAGGCGGCCTTGTTGTGTGCTCGATAACGGAACAGACCATTTCGCGCTTGTGCAACATTGGCTTGGTGCGATGCAATCATATAGCGCAGACATCAAGTCTGCCCAATTTTTTAAGATCCCACAGCTGCCGAGGTTCGAGGACATCAGGAAATGGTATAAGAATTGACAAAGCCTGTCTAAACCCGCATACGACCTGCTAGTTGAACTCAAATCAATCCCATATCGCACACCACTATTCCGGCACAAACACACTGCCTACTTGCATCATTGTACAGCCCTGTTCAACTCTCAGACTACCAGTACAGTCTTTGTAGCACAATACGCAGCCACCACGTCCTTTCCAATCAACGATGAATCACGTCCAACATCCTGCTTCCATCCCAATGCCCCCAAATCCTCTTCAGAACACCCTGTTTCTCCACTGTTTCTTGCAAGCTCTTCAACGCAGATAACCGGATGCTTTTGGTCTGCCCTCGAGCACCACGACTATCGGCCCGTCCAGCTGCGATGAGCTCCCATTGTGCTTCGTTTGTGACAGGCTGCTTGTGCGTCTCGGGCTCGCTGTGGACAGCGACCGGCTCACGAGCCTGGAGGAAGGCAAAGTGGAATGTACCTTCGTTATGCTCACGAATTTCAAGTATCCTAGTTGCGAGATGCGGATAGTATACGTGCGCAGTGTCTAGGTCAGTCAGTGCTGAAACCTTTCCAACATGAGAAGGTCATAGAGGTGGTTGACATACTAACGATTGCAATTTTGAGCTCGTCAGCCAAATTCGCCACAATCACTTCCCTCTGCTCGTATGTCGAAGATTCCGCGAGCGCAATGCAAATTTGTCGCCCACCTATAATACTTCCGTTCAAGTCCGCCACCGCCCTCCTTGCCTCGTCTTCGCCAACGAGCCATATCAACGTACGAAAAGGATAGGCGAAGCGAGTCGTAGTCGGTAAAACAAATTGGGGCGAGATCATGAAGCCTCTGAACAGTACTTGAATATCGTGACGTGAGAGACCCGGCGGATAGTTGGAAAGCTCCACGGCGACAAGAGGCAGAGTGGCTGGCTTTTGCGGCATTGCTTTTACGTCGCCGCGGATCGGATTAATCGGGATGGGAATCGGCGGCGGCGCGTTGCGGCGGTTGTGCAGCGAGCGGGCAGCCCTGCTGAAGGTCTGCTGTGGGGTCTTGTCATTGTCACTCTTTGGAGGTGTTGAGGTAGACATCGTGATGCAGCTGCAGAGGGGCGAGAAAGCCATGATTGAGACCCTGGATAAGTCCTCACTTACCTGAAGGATAGCACGTGGGACAATTCACCGCGGCCGGACTAGCTGCACTTTTCTTCTCCACTTCACCTTACGATCCTGCAATTTCGCGACGTGCAAACAGAAGCAGGAGACATGTCTCTACGTCAAGATTAAGACAGGAGCTATATCCTCTGCCACATACACGTTTCTCAGGCCTATTGTGGCCAACGACTTTTACAGACAACAAAGCTAATGTTCCAGTATGGTCAACTGTGGATCTTCGTGTTTATCCAGGCATGTCCAGCATTCCAGCTGATAAAAAAGCTAAATTCGTACCACTCTGTTGATATAATGGTCACATCAGAAAGAAGAGGCAGTTGTGGTGGTGTTGGTGATGATGGTGAATGCGAGGGCTCACGTGTTTTCGTGGCGCGGGGCCGAAATGACGCTCCTGCCAACATGGACAGACCTTATGACTTGCGTCTCAATTCCCCAAGGTTCCATCCTGAAAACCTGAAATTATCTCGCATGGTAATGAGGCAGGCAGTTACGTCCCGCCGCACCTTCGTAATAAGCAGTGCCCTACCTCAGGATCTAGTAAGGAGCTGGTTCCTGCTCAGTAGATGCCCGAGGGCTCGTACAACTCTAAACTTCAACACGCCTAGGACGACCCCATGTTTTCCTTTCGTGACAACCATCACTCCGGCATGAAAGAAACAGAGACGACTCTCTGCTCTCGCGGTACTACACATCACTGTTCGGCCAATCGACCTGGGTACCTGGCCTGGGTGTTGCTACATCAAGGCGCAAATCTCAAATCGGACCATGATGACATCGTCTCCGTCAAGAACATCATAGATCTTCTTCCAACAATCTCTAGTACCTCGCAAAGTGCGATTGTCAATGATTGCCATGTTGCATCCGAGCTTGTCCACCAGCACGAGCGTAGCGAAGAGGAGGACGGCTGTGAACAGCTTCCATCGAGTCCCGAAAAGTCAAACATGCTGACAGCTGGTTAATTACCACATGATCAAGATGACACCATCGAGTCAGCTGATCCCAACCCATAACACAAAGATGTTACCAGCGATCACCTGCCGATTGCCATCTCACGCGAAAGCATTATGGATTGCAGTTCTTCCAGTTCGTCGGCTGGTGTCAGGTCAGCTGATTGCATCTGCTCGAGCCGCATTCACCAGAGTTGGTCCGCATGGCAGAAGAAGTAGGAAACAGTTGACAAGTATGGCTGAGTCATTCACGATTGAATACTCAGACCATGGGCCTAACTTCAGCCTTGTTGCGATATGAGTGTCGACGACTCATTTGCCGAAGCCGTAAAGGGTGTTGGTGGCATCGCGCATACTGCCTCATCTATCGGAGAAGGCTATCAGCCCGATCCACAGGTCGTCTTACCCAAAGCGATTCGTTGCGCTGTTGAACTTCTTGAGGCTGCGGCGAAAAGTTGGCAGTCAATCATATGGTGCATGTAAGCAGCTGAGCCGCAACCCTCTCCCCAAATCCTGGGAAGCCGTACCATATTACAGCCGACTCATGGAACGAGGAGACCAAGGCGGCATGGTCGTTACCCGGTATACATTACTTGCAGCGTTCGGTCATAACTACATGTACTCGAAGATAACAACAGAGCAGCACAGCTTCAAGGTTGAAGGTCTTCAACGACACTTCACGTTCAACACGGTGTTGCCCATTTCACTTGCGGTGCTGCAGCGCGGCCAGACCAGACTGGCTTCTCGAGCCGGGCCAACATACTCAATTTCTATGGCAAAGTATCATGTTACTTGTAGCCTTCTTTCCACCTACGTGGTTCGTAGATGCCGAGGAATCTGTTCTGCTCCACCCAGCGATCTTGATGCAAGCTGACGATCTGCGAGAGCGCATCTTTGCAATGGCCGGTCCATGAGCGTGCAGGAACTGCTGAAGCATTTGGAAAACACGAATGGCCGCACCACGCTGGAGCAGTCTGTAGTCTCGGGATGAAGTGGACCTCAAAGTACTGCAGGAAGAGAAGACTGGAGCGCGAGGGACAGCCATGAGTGCGCAGGTGCAGGCTCAGCTGGCCACCGCAATCTCAAGATAAGTAAGGTGTGCGACCGTGGTCTGCTCAACACTTCTCATTGTACCTCCACTACAATTTCTCCCTCCCCAACAGGAGTCTCGAAGCCATCCCAATACATGTCAAACGTCTCCTTACTTATGTCCAATGCCGAGTCTGCCGTCTTCGTCCCCTCAGCCCTGTGGCAAATTCTCGCCCAAAGAAGATTCTTCCCGCTTTCACCCTCAGCTCTCAGGAAGACTAGTACGACTTTCGCGCCTGCTGCCTGAGCGATATTGCGATATTCATCTCGATCTCGCTTCGCATAGAAAGAACGTTCGAGGATGATATCTTTATCCTCATTCAGGAACGTTCGGAACGTTGACATGTACTTTGCATCCATTTCGGCTTGATACTGGGCGTATAAGGAAGGAGACGCGTCATAGTCAATTCCGTAGAGGCCGTGCTGTTGGTGGATGATCTCGTCACCTGAGATGCGGTGGAACGTCGGCCATGCGGCTTGAATAGACTTGGCGAGCGTGGTCTTGCCAGATCCTATGCATCGTCAACAAGTATTGATCACATGCGATCCGAATTGAGACGTGTACCCGCAATACCACATGTCATCATGACGATTGGGCGATCATCCTGGGTGGTATGCTGCAAATGTGGAGCCAGGATATCCTTCACCGCGGAAGGCATGTCACGAGAAAGCTGCAACTTATGAATGGGTCAACACTGAAAAGCGACCTTTCGTGTGAAATTTAGGAGGCCTCACTGTGGAGCTGACAATTCGCATGGATGTAGCCGATGTCTCATCGCCGTCAGGCTCACGGCACCTTGCCTGTGTGATCCGGCGAACTGTTCCACTCAGGCACGATCTGAATGCTAAAAGCTTCAAATTAGACATCGTATGTACCGGGGAATTTTGCGATTGACCGCTAGAAAAGCGAGGCCTCGAACGTGAATTTGGTCATACTCATGCCATAAAATGGACGTGCGACAGACTGGTTGTACCACATAGTGCGCTTCGGAACTGGTACGGATAGGTTTGACACTATATCAAGCGTGCATTGGAGAATTCCAGACCCGCGACGTTACTAGGTGTACGTCTATGGAGATACTGATGATAGTGTCCTTGGTATTGGCATTATGGGTCTTATTTCCTAGACCGCCATTTTGCATGACGATGCAGCATATAGTCTTTCGATTGTATGCTCTTCCAAATGCCCCAAAAGCCACCCAGTGGCCAGATGTTCTTCAATTTCATTCCCAAATCCTTGTTCATCATCTCTGTATACTTGTTGATATCCACATGGACTTTGTCATACACTCCCGGCAGGGCGCCGTCGGCCCTGTATTTCTTCCGCAGCTTCTCGTGCCATTCGGGGTCAAATTGGGACCAGAATTCGTCTTTAGTGTAGTATGTATGGGCGTACAGCCATTTCATGCCGCCCATCTCGCCTAGGGTAGTCTCTAGAGCGCGGTTCTTCGCAAGGTAGGCTGCCGGTTCCTTCGGTCCAAAACCCCAGAGCCCAATATTAAGCATCTGGTCGTCCTTCAAGTCATCTTTTGTGTGCGGATGCATCGTCGGCTGTGGACTTTGCTTGAGTGGACAGAGCCATATTGGCCAGATGTTGAAAGTATCATCGGTATAGTTGATGAATTTCTCCGCGTTCGAATACGGCAACGCCATATCTTGCACGATGTACCGTGTCGCAATACCCGAGGCGTGTAGAGCGCGATAGAGCATTCGCGTGTGGCAAAAGTCGTCTAGAAACCATCGCGTGAGGGCGTTGAAAGGGAAGCGCATATACTGAAAGGCGCTACGACCTACCCAGAATCCACCGCGGTCATAACGGAACATGTACTCTGCCAAAGGTACATAATCTACGACTGGCTCCGTCGAAGCGCGAGTTAGACTCTCGACATGCAAGTAGAACCAAGGGTCCCATGGGTTGCTGAATGTTTGACATTTGGTATCAGGCGGAAGCTCGTCGGTCATTTCGCCTGTAACGATGGCGCCGTGGCCTTTGCTGAACAGTATGCCGTCAACGTAATCGTTCCTTGTCCCTCTCGAGCCCTCCGTGTGCTCACGAATATCCTTCACAGCTTGCGACACGCTCCGAACTGGCCAGTATGTCGTTTTGACATATTTTTTCGCTTCTATGAGCTGCAGGTCGACAAGTGTAGTAACTCCGAGTGTGCCGACCGCGCCGGCCGCTCCACGAAACAGGTCGCGGTTCTCGGTCTCCGAGGCTTTGATGATCTCGCCGTCAGCAAGGACCATCTCCACCTCATTGATTGTTCGATCGAAGAACCCAAACTTGAAACTGCTGCTTTCGCCCGCAGTCCCGGCAAATCCACCTCCAACGGTGATGCCAGGAAACTCCATCACTACTGGCGGAACCAGACCATGTGGCAGAGTAGCTTCCACAAGGCGATCCATGGCTACGTTAGGTTCCACCAGTGCGGTTTTACTTCCCTTGTCGACCTTGATGACATTACGGAGCTTACTGATATCGACGACGCGCTTTTTTATGTTTGGACGCGTGCTATTGGTTGATCCGTGCGATATCCGGAATGGCTCTTTGCGTGTAAAGTATTCTTTGACCCTCGATGCCACCTCGGCCACAACGCGTTTGTGGCGATCCATGGTAAGAAGTGGTAAAGATTGAGAAACGCCTGCAAATACTGCAAAGATGCTATGGATACATTCTGATGACTTCACGTCGACGCAGAGCGATGAACGAAATGTTTGGTGATGGTCGGGCTGCATCGACTTTTTTCTCCGGAGCTAACTCAAGTCAACGTCTAGCGCCGATCTGCCCTCGCGGCGCGACTATTGCTTGTGCTCGACAACCAGTGTCTCAGCAACATCATCGACTGGAAAACGTCTGAAATGACATCGGAGCAGTATTTGACCCTCGTTCGAAAGTTTGTTAACAAGAACGATCCGCTAGCTACAGCAGAAGAGATCCGGACGAGGAAACATCAGACCAGGCATTCCGAAACGAATAGTTAACTTAGAGCACGACCAACATCAGCGCAACGCCGCCCGATGCTCGTACGGAAGCCAGCACCCACATATCTCGGTACACCCGACTCCGTCCATGCAATAGACCAAATGCAGTACTTGTCTTAGCATAGCTTCCCTATGGTGCCCTTACAACTTTCCGGCCTGAGACCTCATATCTCTGTAGTTCCTGAATAATCTTAGGTGAGTCTGCGAAGTCGTATACTTCAATTTTAGGGGTGATTTTCCCCTCGAGGGCGAGTTGAAGAAGTTCGTCCATCTGCTCGTTCGTACCAACCGACGAACCTCGAATCACCAAGCCTACAGTCGTTAGCGCGAACAGCTGCCAAAACTTCGAGGTTGAACATACCTCTGTTCGCGATATGTATCGGGGACATGGGAAACATAAAAGAGGCCGGAGGAAGACCGACGCAAACGAACACACCACTGTTCCTCACCAGCTCGGGGGCTTGAATATACGCTCTCTCGCTTCCTGCGACACAAATCACACCATGCGCACCTTCGCCACCTGTCAAGTCCTTTACGGCCTGAACCACATCTTGCTTGCCAAAATCGACGAAGGCAACTGCCCCCATCTCCTTGCTCAGCTTCTCTTTCTCCTCGCCGCTGTCGATTGCAATGACCTTGTAACCCTTGATGGCCGCGTACTGAACGCCGATGTGACCAAGACCGCCACCAGCACCAACAATAGCCACAAACTCTCCAGGTTGAACTTCTGGTTCTAGCTTCGAAACGGCTCCCGCGAGGCTCAGCCCCGCACAAAGCAACGGCGCTGCAACTTCGCTTTTCACGCCCTCCGGGATCATGGTGAGGAAGTCCGCATGCGCAACATAGTATTGTTGTAGTGTACCCCATACACTCCTTCCCGTATTCAATTGCTTCGCGCAATGATTTATCTTGCCTTTCTTGCAGGTCGAGCATTCGCCGCACGCCTTCCACAGCCACTTAGTACCGACCCTCTTTCCCAACAAGCTCGCTGGGACCCCCGAACCTAGCTTGACTACATGTCCGACGCCTTCATGACCTGGTACCGCGGTATAGTTCCCGCGTCCTTCTACGTTCATGCAATCCGAGTGGCAGATGCCAGAGCATTCGAGCTTGACGAGGACTTCGTTCTCCGCAGGTTGTTGCACTTCGACGTCATTGCGGATCTGAAGGACGCATTCCGGACGCGGATTCTCAATCCAAGCTACGGTTTGTTTGGACGGTATCGACTCTGCGCCCATATTTGTTTCGGGGTGTTGTGGAGTAGCGAATCGGCGCTATGTTACTTGCGCCTCGGATTGGACTTGCGGGCGGAACGCAAGAGGTTTGTACAAGACTTTTGACTTGACAAATGTCGGATGGTCTCTAGCAGCAAAGCAACTTAGAACAGCAGGAAAGCTTTAAATACTCTGGAATAAGAGAAGTGCTGGTATCTCCGAGGCTACCCCGCTGCTGCCCCGCGTTCGGAGGCAGCCGCTCAGTTGCCAATCAAACAGCATCTAGTTCCGCAATCGACCGCGGCGTGCGCGGCAGGTAATTTCGGCTCTTCTGCTTTCCAGTGCGCAGTCCTTCGCCGTTAATGTCAGATGTGCTCAGACCGGGTAAATTGCCACTTGTAGAACTTTTTGAATACATCAGCACCGTCTGTGTTACAACGCTGGCTAGCAGCATCGCACCTCACCCTGAACTGCACAACCACGCGTGTGATGTGCCTCTCGGATACTCATGTGGTTGTCATGGGTTCCTTGTCTTTTCATGCGAATGATACGCCTCCGGACCGTGCTACAATCTGGTCGTGGCCATGAAATGACCCTACGAAGTACAGCCTCCAAAACAAAGCGGAAGTCTGTGCATTTGGGTTGCCCTTCAAGTTGCTCTTTCAGCTGTTGTTATTGGTTGCTCGTCGGTATACTTCTTCAACCTGGCATGTATGCTCATATGCGGCACGACGTTGACCATGGATGTATTTCCTATTTACTCAAAACACCTCCATAACTACAGCGGTATTTGCCACCTTGAGTAGACATGGGAGAAGATGAAATTGATTACCTACGTAGCTTGGTATAGCACTGCTCTCAGATTGTCATACGTCATAGATGCAGACACTCGTGTATGCTTCTTGACCATTTCCCGGCTCTCGAGTACTATGTGGTGAAGAACGCGTTTGCCGGTGTGCCGGTGGGAGCAATGCGTCTTCACTTCACCGACATGGGCCCTCAAGACGCGCAAATGGTCAAACTAACGCCCTTCTAGGTCCACCGGACTATTTGTCAATACCTGCCTTGCTTGGCTTGCAAGTTGGCAGGAGCTCAGAAGCCGTTCGAGATCGCCTTCGAGACTTGCGCTACCCCCTTGATCGAGCTACTTCTAGACAACATCGAAGATGCGCAGGCCGAATCGACTGCCGCTCTTCTGATACGTGAGATCAATGTCAGCACAGCCAGGTTGCATTTCAAGGTCAGTAGCATCCTCGACAGATCCATCGCAAATGCGACAAGGACAGCTTTACTGCTACACAACATCTTCGCGTCCGTACCAGATGAGAATCGATGTCTGCAAACTCGATCACGCCACTAACCGGCGCTCTATGGAAGATATCTGGCGTTAGACTATCTACACAGTTATCCGTAGCAGCACATCGACGAAGTCATTGTGGGATCCAAGGGTGGACGAGGACGATGAACTTGGGGAAATGCTCACGACCGTCATCGAAAAGGTCGGTGAGAGAATGGACGGTCAAACCATCATGGCAAAGGTCATGTTATGTGGCGTGGTACGCACTCGCGAGTGGGGCTGGTGAGGACTTGGTGCGAGCTGAACAGTGGCAGCCTTTGAAGCTAGGTGGACAGAGTTTAGTCTTGGACGCGGAAAAACTACCTGTGCCTGACACTTGAATCTGTGCTATACCAAGAAAGTAGGATCGTATTAGACGATCTGCTAAGACCACAACGTTGTGAGGTGAATGGAAGCCTTCGGCAGAAAACCCCGATCAGCGCACCCACTAGGAGGTATCAAACGTGAACAGCACTCCAGAAGCACCTCGTCGTCACACATCTGCAGAATTTACAGTTGCTAAAATTCAACACGATCAACAAACACTACGAATGAAGTTCGGACGTCAGGGTTCACTGCGCTGTCATGGCACTCGCCTTCGATAAGGCCGCGGACGTCTTCTTTCGTGCCTTCAAGGACTGCACAAATCACATCATAAAGAGCCTCCCAAACGACATCAACACACTCGAAGCTACACAAGCCATCCATGCGATCACACAACAGCTAAATGGCGACTACGCGCGACTCGTACACGTCGTTAATACTGTCCACGCTCGAGTAGCCCAAGACGAAACGTGGGCAACCATGGCCGCCGTCGACGTTTACGAGCAGCTCGCTAAAGCCGTGGACACCAACCTCTCGATACCGAACCTTCCCATGCGTGGTCCATACCTAGTCCGGAATGAGCTCATGAAGACTTGTCAAGCACAGTTTCAGCAAATGATGAGTGCGCCGACCTGGAGCCGCGGTTTCATGGCTTTTCTCGGCCAGCTTTGCACTGTAGGCAATATCACGAGCACAACACCTGGGATTCTCACCTATGTCCTGGATGGTATGATCTCCTCGAGCGCTCTGGACACAAGCGACAACTTTGATATCCTCATGAACTTCTTCATGAGAGCTGGACCTTGCCTCGATGGACAGCCGCAGCTCGGTGAGCATCTCACAATGAGGATACAGAAGCTTCAGGAGCGGGCGAAGATGCTCAAGTTGTCGGAACGACTTGCTGTGTATGGATTGGTGCAGTTGAGGGAGCGCGGATGGAGGGAGGAGGAACTGAACGCGGGTTCGCGGAGTGAGCAGCAGGTGACCGATGCGACTTCGACTTGGATGTCGGGCATGGGGTTCGCTTCTGCGGGAGACCTTAACGGGCGTTGATGATGATTGTAGGGCTTGAACAAATACACGCTCTTGATGAATGGCTGTGCACCCAACCGGTCTAGAGATAGCGAAAGCAGGGGCTCTTATGATATGCTATGGAACACATGATGAAGCTCGTCAGAGCTGAGTGCAGCCCCGGAGCGTGAAGCGTCGCTTCATCCGAGGTGAAGGCGCCTTTGACCGCCACACAATGCCAAGCCTGCCTGTTTGCCTCCAGTGCTATTGGACATGATCTAAAAATCTCTTACCACAAGTTGCCTTTCAATCATTATTTACCTACCTTTACCACCACCTTTACCATCGATCAGCAGTCGCGTGTAAAATGACGTCGCTACCTCCCATCTCTTCGAACGATTCGGTATCCCGAGATGTCTACGCGAATGATAAGTATATTCAGCTGCAGGTGCTCTATGAGTTCAGCGTTCGTATTGACGAGCATCTTGACAATGCCTCGAAGGACCAGAAAAGCGTCCGCTTGACGTAGGTTGTTAGGGAGGCTCTACAAGGACAGGAGAGCGAAGACTGGGGAATACCACAGAATGATCGAGGTGCTGTTTGATATCCTCCAGCGAGAGATCAAGTTCGATGTCTCAGGATCCAATACATCAGCAACGAGGGTTCGCGTCACGACGTCCAAAGAACATCAGCTTGTCCAGCCTGCCATGTCCACGAACCAGAAGGGCGTCCAACCAACAACATTCAACCATATGCAAGGTCTCCGGCCAGTAAGATACAGTCATGAAGAAGATCTTCAGCCCACGACATCTGATGACAAGTCGAGTATGGTTCCGGATCTATATTATGGAGAAGTCCAGCCCTGGGACATATGTCGCGTATGGTCAGGCCATTGGAGCCAAGCTGATGTCGGCAGCTTCGCTAGAGAAACACACTGGAGCAAGAGAAACTCTAGACCGTTTGATCAAAGAAGCCACAGAGATTATCCATCTGAACATAACGCCATCATCCGAGGTCGCGGCTTATGCCATGATTACGGCGGTAACCTGCGCGAGCTGGCTCAATTCATGTTCTCCAAAAGCACGGTGCTGGACGGTTGGGCGGCTACCTCGCAGTCCGAACCACTGACCAGAGTGCTCGACGAGCTTCGCCTCCGTGGTAAGGAGTAGCTTAGGACATCGTCACACTATCGAAGACTATCGCAAGGCATTGGGTCGGAACTCTCAGAATATCGAGATTGTCGTTGAGAACCATGAAAGCGTGGATGGGCCTTTAGTAGCTGAGGGCGCTGGTCCCTCTCTCTCGGCAAGTAAAGCATAGAAACTCTATATTCATTTGGCCGCTTCCAGCAACGGCAATCGTGGGCAAGCGGAGGCAACAACGAAGTCGTGGGGACCAAGGAATTGCGAGAGTGGCATTAGGCCAAATTCCTGCGTTCTCAGCTGAGTTGGGGTTAAGGCAGGATATAACTCAGATGACTCTGCCTGTCGCGAGAGCAAATAGCGTCTAACACTTGCTGCCACTTCGTCTGCTCTCCTCTTCGAAGCACTGTGCTCTTTTCCCCTGTCAAACCCTACCGTAACCTCCAATGCGCCTCATTTTGTCATGTTTTGAGCTCATAGGTGCAATGGCCTGCATTGGTGGTCTATTCTTCACATACATTGCCTATGAACACCCATCGCGTGTCTTTTCTGGTTGCAAATAATTTGAAAGGCTCACCCGGTGGTTGCAGTGATTGAGAATGATCCAGGTAAATCCCTAGAGGTCTTGCGAGTCTAACTTCATCGGTGACTGGCTGGGAGCGACTTTGGAGTTCGACGAGGAAAGCACCGAACGGAGCATTACGTCAGATGGCCTGTGCATTTCACGTCTCCAACGCGTCGCCTGCTGTCCTTTTCACAAAAAGCTTATTCATCTTCATGCTCTTGCAGTCGGTGATCTCCTGTGTTCTTTACTCATCGACCGAGAGATTGACCTGATGATGACATGCATATGAAGCGTCTGGTGGGCCGCACTTCTCGAACGGCGGATGTAGGCGGAGCTTCTGCCAAGACGAGTTGGTTCACGCTATGACGATCAACGTGAACTTTTGAGACATTTCCATCAAACCATCATCCACATCCATCTTCCTCGGCAGACGTTCACTTCGTCTTCGCATTCCGTTCTCAACTGTATCGATTCAGTGGTGTCTCGGAAGCGCTTCTTGGCGGCGACAGCACGCCCAGTTCAGACCACGTATATCCGTCAATATGGCTGATGCGACAACAAAGAAAGGCGGATTTCGCGCCTTCTTTGGGAGACGAACGAATATGGAGTCGAGTGGTCGGCGGAAGCTGTCCAAGAAAGGATCGCAGAGCGAAGCAAGCGGAGCCGAAAAGCTTGGTACGGAGATCGTGGCGAATCCACAACGCCAGGATTCAGGCAGCTTTACAAGCAAAAGCATCGACCTGGCTAGGGACATGATAGATCTCCCTTCGTATGACGATGCTACCGCCTTCAGCCACCATGTACACCGAGATAGTCCTTATGCTGCAGCCAATTCCCCTGTCGAACCTACCCGCAGCTATCCGCAGGCAGGCTCGCTGTCGACAGAGTACCGTCGGAATTCCGAAGGGCAACAACAGTATGCTGCGCCTTTATACAAGACGCATAGTGCACGGTCAGCGTCCATGTCCCAGCTTCTTGATGAAACTACGCAAGAAAAGAGCCGGTCGCTGCAGACAACCAAAGTACCTCCAGCGAAACTAAGCAAAGCACGTCGGACGCCTAAACCAGAAGAGTTTCTCGACAAGGACACAGGCGAACGAAAAGATCTCACGGACATGATGCACGCCTTTACGTTCAACGAGGAGCTTGACGTTATTGATGAGAAAATCGATCATGAGTCTCTTGATTACGACCCCTCAGCACCCGACGGCACTGCGATGCTCGGAAATGTGTCACCTGAGGTCTGGCTTCGTGTTGCAGACTTTCTGACACCACTCGACATCGCAAATTTGTCATCTACTTGTCGCACAATGTACACTCGCCTTGGTACACACCCGCATAAGCTGCTAGCAGACCCAAAGAACCGATCCGACCGTCTCAACTTTCTCCTAGCAATGGATCACAAACTTCCGCGTCACCTTTTCTGCTTCCCTTGTGCTCAGTGGCACTTACGCATACAACCGGGATTGGAAACACTGAAGCCTCATCACGTCCTGAACCCACTCTTTGACTGCCCGAACAGGACGAACATCCATCTTCCGCCACCCCGGATCAGAATCAGTGATGGTCGTATGCTCCCTTTCGCCTTTGTGCAGTTAGCCCGGCGGTCTTGGGCTTATGGTCCCGAATTCGGCAATAGCCATCAAACCCTTGCACGGCGTTGGAAAGACCCGTACTCGGAATGGATACATGAAAGCATGTACCACGTCACTGACAACGGCCATGTCATGATGAGGGTGAAGTCTCAGCGGTATGTTGAAGGTATGTTCGGAATCTCACCCATGAAAACCGGTCTCTGGTCTAACTGCGAAG